>Ga0070706_100003027_pt1 | contig 16643 bp, 15 predicted proteins | sample KBSK5501metaG_FD_65476 | JGI IMG/M metagenome (GOLD analysis project Ga0070706, IMG submission 65476) | Corn, switchgrass and miscanthus rhizosphere microbial communities from Kellogg Biological Station, Michigan, USA - KBS K5-50-1 metaG | ecosystem: Host-associated > Plants > Roots >...
CGCCCGTACGACCCGGGGCGCGGCCGCATCCTCCGGCATCTCGATCCGCCCGCCCGGGACGCGACCGCCGGTGAGTGTCATGAGCCCGGCCTTTACCCCGCCCAGGTACAGTCCATCCTTGAACGTGAGCCGCATGTTGCGCGTCCGACGGAGGTCAGCGGCGATGAAGCTGCGGTCAACCATGCGGTCGTAAGCCGCGAGCGCCTCCGCTCCGGTCATGCTGGCCTCGAGGGCCGAGAAGGCCGCCCGCGCCGCGAAAATGCCCGATTGCATGGCGTAATGGATGCCCTTGAGCGAGGGCACGTCTACAAAGCCGGCGGCATCCCCTACGAGGAGAAGGCCTTCACCGGCGCGCCGTTCGGGTAAGGCGTAGAAGCCCCCTTCCGGAATCGTCTTCGCGCCCCACTCCAGCACCTGTCCCCCCTCCAGATGAGGCCGGAAGAGCGGATGGAGCTTCATACGCTGGAGCAGCTGGTGGACATCGAGCGAGGCGTCGTGGTAATCGAGGCCGACGACCAGCCCGAGAGCCACCTGTCCTGGCCCGAGGGGATACATGAAGCTGCCGCCGAAGGCGTCCGCCGGCAGCGGCCAGCCCAGGGTATGGATCACCCGATCGAGCGGGTGCTTCACCTCCCACACTTCCTTCACACCGAGTGCGAAGATCTGGGGATTGGGGGAGAGGATTCTGCGCCACTCCCTCCAGGCCTGCGTCAACATTCCCCGCGTCCCCTCGGCGAGCACGGTGATCTTCGCGGTGACGTCTGTCGGCTCCTGATATGCCGCCCCGGGCTCGCCGTTCCGGTCGAGGCCGGACGGCGTGGTCCGGACGCCGCGCACGGCCTCGCCCGCCACCAGGAGAGACGCGACGGGAAAGCCCGGGAAGAGATGGATCCCCCGCTCTTCCGCGCGCTCGCCCAGCCAGCGCACAATCTCGCAGATGGAGGCCGTGTAGAAGCCGGTGTTGTGCATCGTGGGAGGCGTCGGAATCCGCTGCGCCCGTCGCTCCGTGAGGAAGTACACCGCTTCCCCAGCGACGGGTTGGCGGAACGGGAGCCGCGCCGGGGGCATGTCAGGGAACAGCTCCTGGAACGCTCGGGGGTTCACCACCGCGCCCGACAGGCTATGCTCGCCCAGGCTGCCGGCCTTCTCCAGCACCGCGATGTTGAGATCGGGGGCGTCCCGGCCGGCGTCGCGCGCCTGCTGTCCCAGCCGCGCCAGCTCGATCGCGCACGCCAGACCGGCCGGGCCCGCGCCGACGACCACGACGTCCATCTCGAGCGCTTCCGCGCCTGGGGGGGCCCGCAGGATCAGGCGGTCGAGGGGGAGCGGAGGCTGGTGGCGGATCGGGAGGAGTGCAGCCACGTCGTCTCCTTGCGGAAGCGGGGGAACCGGCGACAGAAAATAACCGGTGGAAGAATGGAGTGAACAGTAAACAGTGAACAGGGAGCTCCTTGGGACGTCGGGACCCCCCCTTCACCGTTCACTGTTCACCGTTCACGGTTTACGTTGTTGCATGACCAGCCCGCCCCGCATCCCCGGCTTCCGCTCCGTCCCGTTCACCGGCGTCATCTACGTCATGGCCGAGGCCGCCCGGCAGGGGTACCGGCACGGTCACCCCGAGTGGTGCAACCTCGGCCAGGGGATGCCGGAGACAGGGCCGTTGCCGGGGGCGCCGCCCCGGGTCCAGCAGGTGAAAATCAGCCTGGACGACCAGGAGTATGCGCCGATTCCCGGGATCTGGGAGCTTCGGCGCGCGGTGGCCGAGCTCTACAACCACCTTTATCGGCGTGACCGGGCATCCCGCTACACAGAGCGGAACGTGTGCATCTGCGGCGGCGGACGCGCGTCGCTCACCCGGGCGGTGGCCGCGCTCGGCCACGTGAACCTGGGGCACTTCCTCCCCGATTACACCGCGTACGAGGAGCTGCTCGACATCTTCAAGGCTTTCACCGCGATCCCGATCCTGCTCGATCCGGCGAAGGGCTACCACTTCAGCGTGGACGAGCTGCGCCGGGAGATCACCGGCCGCGGCCTGTCCGCCCTGCTGCTCTCCAACCCCTGCAACCCCACCGGGAAGGTCATCCGCGGCGCGGAGCTCGAGGCCTGGGTGGCGACGGCGCGCGAGCTCCAATGCTCGCTCCTGATCGACGAGTTCTACTCCCACTACGTCTGGGCCGACGACGGCGAGATGGTCTCCGCCGCCCGGTATGTCGAGGATGTCGAGAGCGACCCGGTGGTGCTGTTCGACGGCTTCACCAAGAACTGGCGCTACCCAGGGTGGCGGTGCAGCTGGATCATCGCCCCTCAGCAAGTTATCGACGCGGTCTCGAGCAGCGGCTCATTCCTCGACGGCGGCGGGACCAAGCCCCTCCAGCGCTCCGCCGTGCCGCTTCTCGCGCCCGACATCGCGTGCGGCGAGACCGCGGCGATCCACCGCGTGTTCGGACGGAAACGGCAGATCCTCCTCGAGGGCCTCCGGGCCGCCGGGATGCGGTTCGATCTCGAGCCCGAGGGCACCTTCTACTGCTGGGCGGACCTCTCGGCCTTGCCCGGCGGCCTCAACGACGGCATGACGTTGTTCCGGGCCCTGCTGGAGCACAAGGTGATCTGCGTGCCGGGCGAGTTCTTCGACGTGAACCCAGGGAAACGGCGGAGCAACCGGCCCTCCCGATTCAAGAGCTACATGCGGTTCTCGTTCGGGGCGGAAGAAGGCCAGGTCGTCGAGGGGGTGAGGCGAATCCAGGAAGCTGTCAGAACAGCGTAAACTGTGAACGGTGAACAGTGAACAGGGGGCCCCGAGGTGCCAAGGAGCCCCCTGTTCACTGTTTACTGTTCACTGTTTACTTCTCACTTCTCACTCTCCTGATCTCCTCGGTAAGTCTCGGCAGCACCTCGAACAGGTCCCCCACGATCCCGTAGTCCGCCACTTTGAAGATCGGCGCATCCTTGTCGCGGTTGATGGCTACGATCGTCTTGGCGGTCCGCATGCCTGCCAGGTGTTGGATCGCACCGGAGATGCCGACCGCAATGTAAAGCCCGGGACTCACCGTCTTCCCGGTCTGGCCCACCTGTGCCGCATGATCTCGCCAGCCCGCGTCCACCACGGCCCGGCTCGCCCCGACAGCCGTGTTGCCGAGCGCTTCGGCCAGGTCCTCCAGCAGCTTGAAGTTGGCGGGATCCTTGAGGCCGCGGCCCCCGGAGACGACGATCGGCGCTTCGGTGACGTCGAGCGCGGCCTTCTCCGGAGCCTTGACTCCGGTCACCCGGACGCGGGCCTCGAAGGCGGGCACGGCGACCGGCTCGACAGCTGCCGCCCGTGAATCGTCCCGTGCCCGCGGCTGAAACGCGTTCGGCCGCACGGAAACGAGGGCGGGAGCGCCGCGAAGTTTCACCTTTTGGATGGCCCGGCCGGCGTACACCGGGCGCGTCGCCACCACCGCACCGTCCTGGATCGCGAGGCCGGTCACGTCGCTCGCCAGACCCACGCCCAGCTTCGCGGCGACCCTGGGCGCCAGGTCCTTGCCCGTCGCCGTCGCCGCGAACAGGACCAGAGTGTAGCCCGGTGCGAGGGACGCGACCGTCGCCGCGAAGCCGTCCGGATTGTAGTGCGCGAAGTCGGCCTGCGTGGCCGCCAGCACCCGGTCCGCCCCGAATCCCGCGAGCGCGTCCGCCCCCGCCGGCGCCTGGGCCCCGCAGACCAGCGCGCTCACCGAGCCGCCTGTCCCCGCCAGCTCCCGCGCCGCCGCGAGCAGCTCGTGGGAGACTTTCCGCACCGCGCCGTCGCGCACCTCGAGCACGGCGAGAATCGTGGTCGCCATGTCAGAGCACCCTCGCTTCGATCCGGAGCAGCCGGATCAGCTCCGGCACCGCATCCGCCCCCTCGCCCACGATGCGGCCGGCCTGGCGCTCGGTCGGGTACTCGAGCCCGAGCACCTCGACCGAGCCGGCGCCGAGCGTGACGGGCTTGGCCTCGAGCGGCTTCTTCTTCGCAGCCATGATCCCTTTGAGCGAGGGCAGCCGAGGATTGTTGAGTCCCTTGTCGCAGGTGAGCACGGCCGGCAGCCGGCAGGCCACCACCTCGATACCGCCCTCGATCTCACGCTCGGCTTCGACGGCCCCGTCCGCGATCGCGAGATGGGCGACGGAAGACACGCAGGGGAGGCCGAGCAGCTCCGCCACCATCAGCCCGACCTGCTGGTTGTAGTCGTCCACGGCCAACTTGCCAAACAGGATCAGGTCGTACCCGCCGGCCTTGAGCTCGGCGGCGAACGCCCTGGCCACCTCGAGCCCGTCGGGAGATCCGGGGGACTGGAGCAGCACGGCCCGATCGATCCCCATGGCGAGCGCGGTGCGCAGCGTTTCCTGGGCGGCGTCACCGCCGAGGGAGCAGACGACTGTCTCGCCCGCGGCCGCCTTCTCTTTCAGGGCGAGGGCCTCTTCGACCGCGAACTCGTCGTAAGGGTTGGGGACGAACTTGACGCTGGTTTCGTCGATGGCCTTGCCATCGGGGCCGATGGTGATCTTGGCCACCGTGTCCGGGACCCGCTTGAGGCACACCGCGATCTTCAAAGTCCGCACCCTCGTCGCTGGAGGATTTGTGGCTGGCGAAGCCGCGGCAAAGGTAGCGGCGGGGGCCGACGTGGGGTAGCGGGCATTGGCGGCAGCCGTGTTCCAGATTGACCGCCATGCCGAGTTGAGGTACCATGAACATGGATTCATGTTCATATCAGTTACGGACGTGGCCCGAGCCTCTAGACCCGGGTGTCCTCGCAGCCCCGTCCCAACCGAGGAGCACCGCCCGTTCCCGTACCCCACGCCCCCCGTCAGACCCGAAGCCGAGCCTCGCTCGACCGCCTCACGACCGCGGTCGAGCAGATCATCGCCGAGCGCGGCGTCGCCGACGTCACCGTCCAGGACGTCGCCCGCCGGGCCGGCCTCGCCGCCGGCACGCTCTACACGCGATTCCCGAGCAAGGACGCGCTGCTCCGAGCCTTCACCCTCGCGTTCTTTGGCCGCGCCCGCCGAGCTGCCGATGCGTTCCTGGCCGACGCCCGCTGGCGCGCCCTGCCACCTCGCGCGCTCGTCGCGGCGATCGTCCGGGTGCTGGTCAAGAGCTACCGTGCCAAGCGACCGCTGCTGCGCGCCCTCCATCTCTACGTCCGCTCCCACCCGGATGCCGACTTTCGGGCGGAGGCGGCCACATACACGAGTGACTTCGTTCAGCGACTCGGGAGCCTGGTCCTGAAGCACCGCGGCTCCGTCGCCCATCCCGCACCGGAGCGGGCGGTGCTTCTGGGCCTCCTGATCGTGGACGGCGCCGTCAAAGAGTGCATTCTCTTCGGCGACGGTCGCCCGCCGGATCTGGCTGTCTCCGACGAGGAGCTGGCCGAGGCGCTCGCCCTGGGGTACTGTGACCTCCTGGGCTTCACCGAGGACGCCCCATGACGCTCCCGGACCTCTCGGCCGGAGCCACGGGCACGGTGTCCACGGCCGACGGTTTGCGCCTGCATTACGAGATCCACGGATCCGGCGAGCGCACGCTCGTGCTGCCCCTGGCCTGCTGGACCCTGCCGGACCTTGCCGCCGCGGTGCCCGGCATGCGCGTCGTCGGCTACGACCCGCGTGGGCGCGGCCGTTCGGAGGCCGTAGCGGCGGATACCCGGCTCGGGATCGACGCTGACACAGACGACCTCGACCTGCTTCAGAGCGCCCTTGGTCTCGAGCGGGTCGCACTGCTCGGCTGGGCGTACTTCGGAGCGGTGGCGGCGCGTTACGCCGCCACGCATGCCGATCGGGTGAGTGCCGCCGCGCTGATCAGCCCGCTGCCCCTCCGCCGCATCCCGTACGTTGGGCAGGCCGCCCAGACGGTCGCGGAGCGGATCGACGCGGAGGCTATGGCCGCCCTGGGCCGGGACGCCAGGAAAGGGACCCACACGGCGCACCCGGAACAGTTCTGCCGGGGGTGGAACCGGGCGCTCGCTCCGGCCTACGCCGCCAGCCCCACCGCGCTCGCTGGCATGCGCGCGAACCCCTGCGCCTGCCCGAACGAGCATCCGGCGGCGGTCAACACGCTGCTAGCGCGGATCTGGCAAGCGATGGGGGACTGGGACTGGCGCCAGGATCTGCGGACGCTCTCGGTGCCCACTCTCGTGCTTCAGGGAGAGGCCGACTTCCAGCCCCGGGTGGCGGCCGAGGAGTGGGGGGCGCTATCCGCCTGCGAGCTGACGGTGTTGCCCGGCGCGGGGCACCTGGCCTGGCTCGATCGTCCGGACGCCGTGGGGGACACGCTCAGGAGGTTTCTCGACCGAAGCTCCGCCGGATGATGATCTTCAGGTTGCGCGGCAGGCCCGGCGTCAGAAAGCGCTCGACCTGACCGGTCTGACGGTTCTCGTTGAATGTCCCGAAGGTCGCGTACTTCCGGTTGAATACGTTGGCCACGACCCCCTGCACCTCCCAATCAGCCCAGCTCCAGCCGATCCGCAGGTCCGCGGTGAAGTAGCTCGGCAGCCGCGTCGTCTCGTTGGCTTCGTCGCCCCGGAGCCACTGGGGACCGGTGAACCGCGCGTCCAGCCCGGCCTGGAGCCCCTTGGGGAGCTGGACTTGGCCGCCGAATCGGACAGTGTGATCCGGCACGAGCGGGAGCTGGTCTCCGGGCTGGACGTCGTTCTGGCCGAACAACGGGCTCGATGGATCGGCGGCCTCGCGGGGGCTGAAGATCTGGGCCTGGGTCTCGAAGGTCGCGTGGGTGTAGGCGTAGTTCACGTACGTGGAGAATCGGTTGAAGATGAAGCGGCTCCCCACCTCCACCCCCTCGCGCCTCATGTTCCCGATGTTGGCGAAGTACCCGGAGAAGAGCGCGGCGTTGGACGCGATGAAGTAGATGTCGTCTCGCACTGCGGTGCGATAGGCGGACAGGTCGAGGATGGCCGGCCCCACGATCCAGCGGCCGCCGGCCTCCACCGTCGTCGCCACGACCGGCTTGAGCGGCGGGTCGTCCGAGAGGGCGAACGGCAGCGGGCAGGGGGCCGCCGGATCCGCGCAGGTGAGCTCGAGCAGGGCCGGCGCCCGGAAGCTCTGCCCCACCGACATGTAGGCGGACGCGCCGCGACCCAGGTCCACGCTCACGCCGCCGCGCGGGCTCAGCCGGTGAAAGGTGCTGGTGGTGTCCGCGGCCGGATCGAGCAAATCCTGGAACGGGAGCCGGATATAATCGTAGCGCGCGCCCGCGGACAGCGTCACCCGCGAGACGGTCAGATCGGCGATGGCGAACTCCGAGAGGTCCCAGCTCGGGCTCTTTACCGACGTGGTCTGGTTCGTATCCCCTGGCGCCTCAGTGAAGATCCCCACCGATACACGATTGGCCACGCCGTCAACGCCGGTTCGAACCGCGAGCCTCGTCTTCCCGACCATGGTTTCCCAGCGATAGTCGACTGTGCCGCCGAGCGACCGGTTCGCCGAGCGGCTGCGCACGTTGGGATCGGGCGCCTGATTGACGTTGAACCGTTCGGCGTTGTTCCGCTGGTAGTACGACCGGAACTCGAGGCGGCCCGGTCCCAGCGTGTGAAACCCGGCCAGGCTCACCTGGAGCTGGTTGATGTTCTCGAAGTCGCCGCTGGTGAAGTTGCCGCTCGGCTCGGTGTCGAACAGCTCCTCCGGCAGGCTGCCGGCCGTCTCCGCCCGTGAGCCCGCGTAGTACGCCTGCAATACCAGGCCGCCCCGACGCCAGCGGCGGCCGAGATTGGTGAAGACGTTGCCGTTCCGCGCGCCGGTGGCATCCCGCCAGCCGCCGTCCCGCTCTCCCCCCGCACCCACGTAGTAGTCCCACGGTCCGCTGGCCCCGGCGACCGAAGCCTCGCCGCTCAGCAGGCCGTACGACCCCCCGGATAACTCGATCTCGCCGTGCGGCGGCCCTTCGCCCCGCTGGGTGATCAGATTCACGGAGCCCCCCAGCGAGTTCGGGCCGAGCAGGGAGCCGGTGCCGTGGAGGAACTCGACCCGCTTCACGTGGTCGAGCGGGAGCAGGTCGAAGTTGATCTCCGCGGCGTCGGGCTGGTTCTGCCGGACGCCGTCCACGAACACCGACACGCCCTGCGGCGTGCCGAGGACGGGCCCCGCCGAGAACCCGCGGGTGGACAGCGAGGTCTTGTATCCCGAGCCGAGGTCGTCGTAGAACGTGAACCCAGGCTCGGTGCCGAGCGCGTCCGGCAGGATGCGCGGCTCCCACAGATCGATCACTTCACCCGAGATCACGGAAATCCGTGCGGGCACGCCGGAACCAACCCCCGGCCCCGCGGTCGGTACGATCGAGCCGGTAACTTGGATCTCGGGTAGGGCCACCACCGCGGTGTCCCGACGGGTGGAGTCCGGCACCTGGGCCGTGGCGGGGCGAGGGGCGCCAATCAGGAGCGCGCCGAGGAGAAAGGCGCGCGCGGCGCGGGGGATCCCGAACGGAGCCTCGAGTCGGATCATGCGATGTAGGCGGCGAGGAATGGGTGGGTCAGCGCAGCTGCCAGCCATCGACCGAAGCGACCGGGCCGCGCCCCGTCTCGTAGATCGCGGCCATGACAACGCGGTCAGGCGACGACCGGACGATCATGATCCCGTCGTCGGGTGCCCCTCCGCCGTCCCAGTCGAGGCAACATTCCGTCGCCACCGCGCCTGCAATCGGCGGGCCGGTGAGCACCGGCGCGGCACCGCGCTCGAACCGGAGCGGGTCTCCGCGGCTCCAGCGGCCCGAGCCGTCCGCGTCTTCGTAGATCCGCAACTCCTGGACGTGCTGCCCCGGGCGCGCGACGACCAGCACGCCGTCGTCGGCCACGCCGCCGCCGTCGAGATCGAAGCAGCAGCGATCGATGGTGACGGTGGCGGCCGGGCGGGTCGCAAGAAACCCTCCGACGCCGAGCAGGCCGGCGATCCCGGCGGCGACGACGCCCCAGGCAACCCTCCGGCGCCGGGGAGCGACCGCAGGCGCCTCTCCTCGCCGCAGCCGTCCCATCACTTCCGCCTCCAGCGAGGCCCTCGGCTCGAACCGGGCCCGGCGGAGCAGCCGGTCGGCGTCGGCGAATTGCGGGGGGATCTCGTCGCCGGTCACGGCGCCAGGGACTCCCGCAGCCGGCCGAGCGCCCGCCAGAGCCGGGTGCGGACCGCCGTCTCACGGATGCCAAGGATGGCGGCGATCTCGGCGTACTCGAGCTCGCTCCCGTAGCGGAGGCTCACGACCTCCCGGTCGCGCTCGGCGAGGTCCGCCATGGCCGTCAGGAGCCCGCGGACCTCCTCCTGGTGCAGGAGCCGTTCCTCTGGGGAGGGGGCGTCCGAGACGAGGTCCCGGAGCGCTTCGATCGGGACCGCGATGCGCCGCCGCTCTCGCCGCCGGGCGTCCCGGAGGACGTTCTGGGCGATGCGGAACAGCCACGCCTTGGGACTCCCCCGGCCCGGGTCGAACATACCGGCCGCCCGCACGGCCCGGAGAAAGGTCTCCGCCGTCAGCTCCTCCGCCTCGTCCGCCGAGGCCACGTGATACCGCAGATAGCGGTAGATCCGGGTGCCGAACTCCGCGTACCATCGCTCGCCGGGGGCGGCGGTGGGGGCGGATTTGTGGGTTGGGGAGGCCTTGGGGGTCATCCGGACCTGATACGACGGGACCGCCCGGACGTCACACGGGACGTCACGCGAACGCGCTCAACCCGGTGATGGCCTGGCCCAGGATGAGGGAGTGCATGTCGTGGGTACCCTCGTAGGTGTAGACCGACTCCAGGTTGGCAAGGTGCCGCATCGAGTGGTACTCGGCGAGAATCCCGTTGGCCCCGAGCAGCCGGCGCGCCTCGCGGGCGCACTCGCAGGCCATGTCGACGTTGTTCCGCTTGGCAAGCGACACCTGCTCTGACGTCATGCTCCCCGCGTCCTTGAGCCGGCCGAGTTGGAGGACGAGGAGCTGGGCCTTGGTGATCTCGGTCAGCATGTCGGCCAGCCGCACCTGCTGGATCTGCGTCTGACCGATGGGCTTCCCGAACATGATCCGGGTCTTGGCATACCGGACCGCCTCCTCGTAGCACGCCATCGCCGCGCCGACCGCGCCCCAGGCGATGCCGTAGCGCGCCTGGGTCAGGCACATGAGCGGGCTCTTGAGCCCTCCAGACTGGGGGAGAATGGCGTCCTTGGGAAGGCGCACGTCCTCGAGATGGAGCTCGCTCGTGTCCGACGCCCGAAGGGACAGCTTGCCCTTCTGGTCTTGCGCCGTGAACCCCTTGGTGTCGGTGGGGACGATGAACCCCCGGATGGACTTGGGATCGCCGACGTCGCCGGCCTTGGCCCACACGATCGCAACCGTCGCCTGCGAGCCGTTGGTGATCCACATCTTGGTGCCGTTCAGCACCCACGCGTCCGCGGTCTCACGCGCCGTGGTGATCATGCCGGCGGGGTTCGATCCGAAGTCGGGCTCGGTCAGGCCGAAGCAGCCGATCTCGAGCCCGGCCGCGAGCGCCGGCAGCCAGTGCTTCTTCTGCTCCGCCGACCCGAAGGTGTAGATCGGATACATCACCAGGCCGCCTTGCACCGACGCGAACGACCGGATGCCGCTGTCGCCCCGCTCGAGCTCCTGCATGATGAGCCCGTAGGCGACGTTGTTGAGGCCGGCGCACCCGTATTCCTCCGGCAGATTCGCGCCGAACAGGCCCAGCTCCGCCATGCCGGGAATCAGCTCGCGAGGGAACCGGCCGGCGACGTAGCACTCGCCGATGATCGGCATCAGGTGCTCGTCCACCCAGGCGCGGACCGTGTCCCGGACGGCGCGCTCGTCTTCGGAGAGGAGCGAATCGGAGTCGTAAAAGTCCACGCCCGTGAACCTTGATGTGGAAGCGGCGGTGGCCATCGGGATGCCTCGGGATCGGGGTCTGGCGTCTATGATAGTCGCGGGACCGACCGGCGGGCAGGCGGTTAGCGGTGGGGACTCGGCTCCAGCAGCTCGGAGCCGTGGCGTGCGGCCGATCCGACGGCCCGCCGTCCGGCCGGCCCGGCGGTCCGGGTCACGGCTCGCCGTGCCGCGGGCAGGACGCCCACCGCGCGCGCCTTCTCGCGGAACGTCGCGCCGTGGTCGATGGGCAACCCGGATTCCGCCTGCCACTGGTGCACCATCTCGTGCAGCATGGTGTGCTCGACCTCGGGCCATGGGTGATCGGCGAGGTGCCGCCGGCTGAGCGCGATCTCGATCGGGCGGCCGGTGCGGAGATCCACGCTGACCTCCCCCAGGCGCGTCCGCATGCGGCCCGACAGCCGGATCGGGATTTCGCCCAGGGCACCCCCGAAGTCGGCGCGATTGAGCCGGTGGTGGAGCTCGCGAAGGCGATGGAGCAGAGCCAGGTCCCCGGGACGGGGCCGCTCCGGCGGCCGCTCCCGGGCCCGCGGCGCGTACAGTTCCACCGGAAAGGCGAGGAACACCCGCTCCGCCCGCCGTCGCTCCACGCGGGCGGCGCGGGGATCCAGAAACCGTACGATCGCCGCGAGGACGCGGTCCGGCGCAAACGCATAGCCGCGGTGGAGCCGGAGGACGAGTCGCTCGTTGAGGCTCACCATCACGGTGCGGTTGGTGTGCGTGCGGAGCCGGGCGACGGCACGCAGCCCGAGGGCGGCGAGGCGACGCGCGAGTACCTCGTCCGGGCCGGCGAGCAGCGAGACGGATCCCATCTACATGCCTCCCGCGGTCGACACGACCGGCTCCGGCGCGGCCCGGCGTGCGAAACTGAACAGATCGGACTCTTGGAAGCGGCGCTCCCCGACGTCCCAGCGGTAGTGTCGGACGTGCACCACGAACGGCTCGATGCGAACCACGTTGAAGACGGAGGGACGGCCGGAGCGGGAGCGGAAGCTGTGGGTCCCCGCCGTGCTCACAGCGACATTGTCTACCTGCCCCGCCCCCTCCTGGTGGTCATGCCCGCACAGCACCAGATCGACGCCGGTCTCGACCAGCCGCCGCTGCGCGGACCGCCACCAGGCCAATCCCATCCGGCGGGAGAGGGCGCCCGGCAGGATGTTGTGGTGGATCACGAGCACCCGCGCCGCCTCGGCCGGCGCCCGGGCGAAGCGCGCGCGGACCCGTCTGGTCTCCGACCGGGGGAGGTGCCCCTTCACCGCGACGTCGCGCAGGTTCCAGGTCAGCGAGCCCAGCGCCACGCCGTAGCTGCTCAGCGCGCCCGCGATGATCGCCCCGGGAATCTCGAGCACCGGCCGCAGCTCGCCGAAGTACTGGAGGTACTTGCGGTACTTGACCCGGGTGCCGCGAATGCCGAGCGGACTCTTCCACCACTCGATGTCGTGGTTGCCCGGAATCACCAGCGTAGGGGCGTGCTCCCGGAGTCGCTGGACGAAGACCAGCGCGCGCTGGAATTCGCCGTGGCGCGCGCGCTGGGTCAGGTCGCCGGACACGACGATGGCGTTCGCGCCCAGCGTCGGGACCAGCGCCTCGAGCGCTTCGACCTGCGCCAGGTCCGCGAGCCCGCCGAAGTGCAGATCCGACAGGTGGACGAGGGAGACGCCGGTCACCAGAGGGCACGGATGCGGTAGGTGAGCTTGGCCTCGCCGCGGGCCGGCACCGGGACCCGGAACCGGGTCAGGGTCGAGGAGACCTTTTCCGCGGCCACCGAGCTCGATAGCACCGACCACTCGCCCCCCCGCGCCTCTTCCACGATCACGGCCGCGACCGAGTCGGTCGCGTTGGCCAACGCGACTTCGTACGTCGCCTCCGCCCGGGTCCGGATACCCGCGGCGCTGCTGTCCCGTGCCGTGACGAAATCGGTTTGGCGCCGGCGCGCCGTCAGATCGAAGGCGTTGCCGGCCCGGAGCACCAACTCCTTGCCCGCCGGGGTGTGATCCAACGCGGCCTCGCCGACCAGCTGGAGCCGCCCCTCGCTGTCGGGACGGAACAGCCGGGCGGTGCCGGCCGGCAGGGGACGCTCCCCGAACGGCGTCTTCCGCGCACGCGCCAGTGTGTAAACCACCTGCACCGGCACCTGCTCGGGATCCTGGACCTCCTGGTAGATGCCGAGGATCGGCTCCCGCCGCACCACATACTCGCGGGTGACCGGCGCTGTCGTCTCCTCGAACACCGGGAGAACGCTGGAGGCGCCCGGGCGGAGCGACCAGCGCCCCGGAAGCGTGTAGACGTGCGACTCCTCCACCCGTTCCTCGGTGGCGCTCTGCGGCGCCATCGCCTTCCGGGCCATCGCGCCCTCGGAGACCACTACCTCGCTCAGCATGAGTGGGGTCGCGCGTCTGATACTGCCGGCCAGCAGCTGGATCTCCGCGCTGTCCGCCCGCAGCGTTTGCGACGTCACGACGGCGACGCCCCGCACCCGCGCGGTGGCGCCTCCCAGCAGCACCTGATAGTTCGCCCGCCAGAACGCCCCGGCGGTGAAAAAGCCGAGGGTGAGGGCGGGCCGGGCCTGGGCGGCGCGGAGGCGCAGCTCGAGCGTCGGCTCGAACAGCGTGAGGTCCTCGGGCCAGCGGATTTGGCCCGGGCGCTGGAAGAGGACGGTCCCGTCGGTGAGCCGCCAGCGCTCGGGGTCGACGCCGACCAGCGTCGCCGTGATCGGGATGTAGGGGAAGGACTGGGCCTGAAACGTGAACGTCCGCCCGACCGACCGTCGCAGCACGTTCGGCTCGCCCGCCACGGAGTCGTAGCGGGCGTCCAGGATCGTGATGCCCGAGTCGAGGGCCAGGAGCGAGCCCGGATCGAGCGAGCCCGGTGTCACCCGCTGGGTGGATTCGCCCTTGGGCACGGCGACAGCCAGGCTCCGCCGGGCGAACACCCGGCCGTCGTTGTAGATGGTCAGGCTGGTCTGCTGGCTCGCCAGCGGCACGGCCGGCAGCAGTGCCAGGCAGACGACGACCAGCGCTATGGGCGCGCGCGACGTCATGGCGGCAGGAACTCCATCGCGAGTCTGGTTGCGATCCGACGCACGATCAGGTAGGTCGCCACCACGGCCACGCCGGCGTAGAACCGCGCGGTGGGGTCGGGGGGAAGGCGGAGCGCCACGTAGAGGCCGATCACGGCCGTCGCGACGAGCGCGATCCGGCTCGACAGCCGCCGCGCCCGGGCCTCCCGCTCCCATCGGCACTCGGGACATAGCGCTGTCCACGCGAGGCCCGGCACTCGGCGTCCGCATTTCGCACACGGGACCTCAGGCAACCCGCTTGGCAATGGCATCCCCGAATTCCTGCGTGCTCGCCGTGCCGCCGAGGTCGCGCGTGCGGACGCCCTGCTTGACGATCACGTACTCGACCGCCTCGCGAATCCGCTGGGCCCGGTCGAGCTCCCCCACGTGGTCAAGCATCATCGCCGCGGCGAAGATCTGGGCGGAGGGATTCGCCACGCCCTTCCCCGCAATGTCGGGCGCACTGCCGTGCACCGCCTCGAAGATGGCCGCCTTGGTGCCGATGTTGGCGCCCGGCGCGAGGCCAAGGCCGCCGACGAGCCCCGAGACCTCATCGCTCAAGATATCCCCGAACATGTTCGTCGTGACCATGACGTCGAACTGCTCCGGCCGCATCACCAGCTGCATGGCACAATTGTCCACGATCATCTCGGTTGCCGCCACCCGTCCCTCGTATTCTTTCGCGACTGCCAGCCCAACCTCGAGAAACAGCCCGCTTACCATTTTGAGGATGTTCGCCTTGTGGACGATCGTGACCTTCCTGCGACGATGGCGCACGGCGTATTCGAATGCGTAGCGCACGATGCGCTCGCTCCCGACCCGGGTGACGATCGCCATCGATTCGGCCACGGCGCGCGGATCGTTCCCCACCCGCACGAAGTGCTCGACGCCGATGTAGAGGCCCTCGAGGTTCTCTCGGACGAGCACGATGTCCACGTCGGAGAAGCGGCCGCCCGGCACGATCGTCTTGGCGGGTCGTACGTTCGCGAACAGCTCGAACTCCTTCCGGAGCCCGACGTTCACCGAGCGGAAGCCGGTGCCGACCGGCGTCGTGAGCGGGCCCTTGAGAGCGAGCCCGTTCCTCCGGATGCTTTCGACGGTCGCGTCGGGAAGGGGCGTGCCGGTGGCGTCCACCGCGGCGACGCCTGCCAGCTCTTCATCCCAGCGGAACCGGAGCCCGGTCGCCTCGAGCACCTTGACGGTCTGGGCGGTGATCTCCGGGCCGATGCCGTCCCCCGGGATGAGCGTCACGTCGAAGGTCATGGTCCGGGCGCAGCGGTGGGAAGGACAGCAGCGATTGCCGCGGCGACCGCCTCGCCGGGTGCGGTCCCGGTGCCGAACGTGGACGAGCGCCACACGACCATGCCCGACCGGGCGTCCGCCAGCGCGAGCGCGATGTCGGCCCGGAACGCGCCGCTCGAGTCGCGGCTCAGGCCCAGTGCCGCCGGCGCCATCGCCAGGCGGCCGCCGGTGATCGCGGTGAGGCTGCGGAGGGAACTGCGGAGCGGGTCGGGAATCTTGGTGAGCTTCTGGGCCCGGAGGATCGCCTGGCCCATCTGGTCCGGGTCGGGCATCATGCCGGGGTTCCGCCGGGCCATCTGGCGGAGCCGCCCGGGCACGATCCAATTCACTTCGGGTGCGCGCCCCAGGAACTCTTCCCCTACGACCGAGTCCGCCCAGAGGAGCAGGTGACGCCGGTCGCCCAATGCCGCCACCGCGCTGTCGCCGCGGAGCGCGGGATCGGTCACGGCGAGCGTGAGGGGGAGCAGCGCGACGGATTGTCCCGAGAGGCCTTCCGTCGCGAGCCCGCGCGGCGGCTGACCGCGTGACTGGGCGGCGCCGGCGGCGGGCAGGCTGATCCCGGCGGCGAAGGCGAGCGCAACGGCGATGGGAAGACGCACGGGATGGGCTCGAGTGGTGAGGGGACCGGACCGGGAAGCGTTGCGGAAAAGCTAACGACGGGATGGACGTAAGAAAACGGCGACGCTATTCGAGCGAGAGCCCTCCGTCCACGGTGATCGTCTGGCCAGTGATGTGGCGCGCGGCCTCCGAGCACAGAAACGAGACGACGTGCGCCACGTCGTTCGGCTCGGCCACCCGGCCGAGTACCGAGCTCTTCTGGGCCCGCTCGATCACTTCCTTGGGGAGCATCATCATGCGCTCGGTGCGGATGAACCCGGGCGCCACGGCGTTTACGTTCACCCCGGCCGGCCCGAGCTCCACCGCGGCGGCACGGGTGAGGCCCAACAGCGCGGCTTTGCTTGCGGCGTAGTTCGACACGCCGAACCCCGGGCGCTCCGCCTGGTGCGCGCTCACGTTCACGATCTTGCCGTACCGCTGGTGCCGGAACGTCGGCGCGACCGCGCGAATGCAATGGAACGTGCCGGTGACGTTGGTCTCCAGCACTTCCCGCCAGGCGTCCTCGGTCAGGCGCCAGAGGGCGCCGTCGCTCGCGATGCCGGCGTTGTTGACCAGGTAATGGACGCCGCCGAGACGCGCCTTCGCGTCGCGCACGAACGCGTCCACCGCTTGCCGGTCGCGCACGTCGCAGCGGCAGGCGTATACGTTCACGCCCATGGACATGAGCGCGGTCTCGGTGAGCAGGGCCTGCTCGGTCACGTCCCGCCCCGGCAGATTCACATAGCAGAAGGCCACGTGACAGCCGACGCGCGCGAACTCCAGCGCGATGGCGCGCCCGAGGCCGGTCGCGCCGCCGGT
>Ga0070706_100003031_pt1 | contig 16631 bp, 13 predicted proteins | sample KBSK5501metaG_FD_65476 | JGI IMG/M metagenome (GOLD analysis project Ga0070706, IMG submission 65476) | Corn, switchgrass and miscanthus rhizosphere microbial communities from Kellogg Biological Station, Michigan, USA - KBS K5-50-1 metaG | ecosystem: Host-associated > Plants > Roots >...
GGCCGCTGAGTCGCGCGCGCCGCGCGGCCGCGAGATGACGCCGGTCGTGCCGGCGGTGATCCCGCTGGTGCCGCCGCCCGACGACCCCGGCCCCAACGGCGAGACGCAGCTCGAGCCCGCGCCCGAGCCGGCGCCGCCTCCCCCCGACGGCTGGAGCCGCATCCGCGCGCTGTTCCGGCCGTAGCGATGCGTGGTGCCGTCACCACGGGTCAGGTGTAAACCGACGTGCGGCCTTGATCACATTGTTGCCGTCGTCCCCGCGAAAGCGGGGACCCATATTCCAGAGCCGGTGGTTATGGGTCCCCGCTTGCGCGGGGACGACAGGTGTGGGCTGATCAGCCGGTTTCGGTATGATACAAGTTTGATGGCTTTCTCTGGACGCCGCAGTAGCTCAACGGCAGAGCAATCGCTTCGTAAGCGATAGGTTGACGGTTCGAATCCGCCCTGCGGCACCACAAATCCTGCCGCAAAATCAATTATATAACGGCAACAAAACGATGCGTCATTTGCCCCGTGGTGCAGCATTGGTGCGGAGCTGACCCGTACCGCGCCCAGACATCGGACGCTTTGAGGGCACCTGCCTCTTATGCGCCGTGAACGGCCTCCGCATCTTCAAGGCGAATGCGGTGCCGGTGGCAACGCCGTGGATGTGGCCTGGACGTTACCGCGCGCGATGCCTTCATGCGGCACGAGTCTTCCCCAAGTCAGATTCGTCTCCTCTGGATAAGGCCGGGTGTTGGCGCCGCACGCCGTGGCGTAGTCGTTGGATCGAGTGGTAGCGCGGGACCGCAACTATCACTCCCCACGACTTCCGCCGCTGATAGTCACCATTCGTTCTGGCTAGAACCGCAACACCCCAAAGCTTCCAAATCGACATCGTCCAATGCGACGGCTGCGACGTGCCGCATCCTGCGCCTGATCGAGCTTGCGCCCGGACATCGTCGAGCCGATTCTTAATGGGCAGCAGCCAGCAGTTCTGCAGCTCCAAACGCTTTCTAAGCCCTGCCGCTCGACTGGCGGCCGGAGGTACAATCGCAGATCATACGATGAAACGGGGTCTGCGATGTCCATTCTTTCGAAAAAGTACTTTCACGATGAGGCGGCTGCGTTCCGCCACTTGGAAAGCTTGCTTTGGCCCGATGGCCCCATTTGCCCGCATTGCGGCTCTGTAGACAACGCGGGTCGCCTGGAGGGCGTGAAGGACAAGAAGGGCCGGGTACGGCTTGGCTTGTGGAAATGCTACGCCAAGGAGTGCCGGATGCAGTTTACGGTGCGGGTGGGCACCGTATTCGAATCTGCGCATATTCCATTGCCGAAGATGCTACAGGCCGTTTACTTGCTGTGCGCCAGCAAGAAAGGCTGTTCCTCGCATCAGCTGCACCGCACGCTTGGGATCACATACAAAAGCGCGTGGTTTTTAACGCATCGCATTCGGGAAGCCATGCGAGATGGCAAGCTTGCGCCGATGGGGGGCGCTGGCGGGATTGTCGAGGTCGACGAAACGATGATCGGTCGTCAGGAGGGTGTGCCGCGCCGTATGAAATTCAAAGGTGGCGACCAATTCCGCAACGTCGTTCTAACGCTTGTACAGCGCGGCGGCGGTGCCCGGAGCTTCCACATTGACGGGACGACGCTCGGCACGCTGCTGCCGATCATTCGCGCTAACATCCGGCGCGAGAGCGAGCTAATGACTGATCAGGCATCTTGGTACAAAGGCATCGGTCAAGAGTTCGCCAGCCACGGCAAGGTCGAGCATTCCGCCGATGAATATGTTCGGCGCGAGGGCGAGCGCGTGATCCACACCAACACGGTCGAGGGCTACTATTCGATCTTCAAGCGCGGGATGAAGGGCGTCTATCAGCATTGCAGCGAGAAGCATCTGCATCGTTATCTCGCTGAATTTGATTTTCGCTACAGCCATCGCGTTCGGCTCGGCTACAGCGATGACGCGCGCACGGCGGAGGTGTTGAAGGGCATCGTCGGCAAGCGACTCACGTATCGAAATCCTGACGAGCCGCGTCCAGCGTCCGCGTAAAAAATAAATGGCCCCCGATTCGGGGGCCATCCAAGCGTAGCGCTTGATCCCTCCACCTACGGGGATTAGCCGCCGTGGATTGTCCTCAATATAGAGGATTCTGCATTGAATCTCAAGTGGTTAGCTAACTCATTGATTTTGCGAATCACTTTTATTGTGGTCGCCAGATTCGTCCACACCCCTTCGGGCCCCGAAGCACTTCTCGGTAGTATTTTTTTGTTTCCAAGATTTCCACTAGTTGTTGTGTGAAGGGACTGGTTATCGGATGTCTGCCCGTATGTAGATGCCGGATGTGCTGTAACGCCGGTCCAGCCAGCAAATCCGCCAATTGTGCACCAGGTCTTGAATCGGATTTTTTCAAGATGTTGAGCTCTCTCGACGTGAAAACGCTCTGGAGCTTGTCGGACGATATGAACTGATAGCCATCGACGAGCGCCTTTTTGTATTGTTCTTTGAGTCGCTGGTCTTTGTCCGGTCCTTTGGTTTCGATGTTGACTTCCGCTCTGCCGCGTTTTCGCAAGAAATAGAAAGCCCGTTCAAGGACGGCTTGTACGAGCACTCCATAGAAATCGCCGGCCCAGTTCGGATATTTGTAGTACCAAGCGACTTTATCGACGCAGGCAGAAATTACGGTGTAGTCTGCTCGGTCATACATGCTGAGACATTCTTCGTCCCATGCCCTCCGTTTGGCGTCATTTCTTAGCACGGAAAATGGGCCGTGCTCCGGTGGTTTGTTGAGAACGCGCCGATGCAGCGGGTGTGCGGAGCCATCTTCACGCTTGCCGAAATGCTTTTTTGCCAATTTATCGAAGCCAAGATTGAACCTAGATTCGATATATTCTACGTCCATCGCTATGGCCGTGATTGAGCCATAGCGGATGGTGGGATCGTTGGTCGCAACCGGATCGACATTGCCGCTATCATCGATGTAGATTCGATAGGGGATATCAGGCATGGCCAAAAAGTCCCAAATCCAGAAATTCCGCGAGACGGCTCGCGCCCTCGAATGTAACGAGTCCGAAGCGGCCTTTGACCGCGCCCTCAAACGGGTGGCGAAAGCCCCGCCGCCACCGAAAGGATCAAAGCCTAAGAAGCGCGCGCGCTAGTCCTAAGTGCGTTGCCGTTTTCCAGGCCCGGCAACCATGCCGGGCTTTTTGTATGGAGGTGCATCATGAGACTATGGCTGATCTTCACAATGGCGCGCTTGCTTGGCGTCCCTATCGATATTCATGGGAGCTTTTTCAATTTTGGGAAAAAGCCCCGCAATACGTCGCCGTGTTTAAGGGGACCAAAGTAGACTGCGGACATGTCGGAGGGATCGAAGACCACCACAAGGTCATCTGTGGCGCTTAATCCTTTGACGGCCTTCTGAGCAAAGTCGGTTGTATTCAGACCGGACTGCGCGAGTAGAAAAGAGGTTGTTTCTTCCCAATATCCGTAACCTTGGGTGTGAACGTTCTCGATAAGTTGCTGGTATCTGTCGGCATATGTCTTCCCGCCGACCGTCTTGTCCGCAATGCGGAATGTGACGCAATAGGTGTACGGAGCCATTTTGAAATCTCCGCCAATTATCGATTAGCGCGCATGTTCCGCAGTTCGTTCAGGATCAGCTGAAGCGTCTGGGCGATCTTGTCCAAAGCGCGGAACAACGGCTTGAACCTTTGACTGGGCATGGGGGAATCTCCGGTTGTGTGATTCGCACTTCACACAACTTATACGATTCCCGCCCGCGTCAATAGCGTTGGGTTTGTAAAGTCCACAATGCCCCGACTGGCGCGCTCAACGGAGCCAGCTGGGGATAAAGGATTAATTTCTCGGACGCTCAGGCGGGCATGGATGGGCACCGGCCTCGGGGATGAGTTTCTTCTATGTCGCCAAGCGTTTGCTGCAATAGGATTGACAGCCTGGTCGGGCTCTCTTAGATTTGTATTGTCGCCATCGGATGGCGCAGTGAGAAAAATGCAACTCGCTGACGTTGCAGACATCATGCCTGGGCTGCCGTTTCGATCGCGGATCGAGAACGAAACCCAAGGCGCGTTCGTGGTGATCCAGCCGCGCGATCTTAAGGACGACGGCCAGATCGACGTCGACAGCGCCGCCAAGGTGAGGCGGCTCCCGCCTCCGCAGCGGGGATTCCTTGAGTCTGGCGACGTCGTCATGCAGCCGCGAGGCACGCGTTTCTCGGTGGGGCAGTTCGAGACCGCCGACCTGCCGGCGGTTGCCGCCGCCCCGCTCTTCATTCTGCGCCCCGACCGCGCGCGGATCGTTCCAGAATTCATGCTCGCCGTGCTCATGGCGCCGGCCACGCATGTGATCCTGCGGCAGTCGGCTGTCGGCACCTATGTTCCGCAGATCCCACGCCAGGCGATCGAGAGTCTGACGTTCGAGCTTCCCGACTTCCCCAGCCAGATGCGGCTCGTCGAACTCGCCCGCCTCGCGCGGCGCGAGGTCGAGCTGATGGATCGCCTCCGCGACACGCGGGGGCGACTGTTCAATCTGGCTGTCAGGGAGGCTGCGAAGAAAACCCGGAGGCGCGCGAACGCCTCCGGGCTAGAGCCGGTCCCCACTAGTGCACCAACGCCGCGGGGACCTTTGTCCAACTGATGTGAACAAGAGGTAATTTAGATATGTCGATCCAGATCGGCAACTACAACTTCGACGGTCCCTTCGGGGATCTGGCGCGTCTTCGTAACAGCTCCGGCGTCTATGCCGTGCTCACGCGAGCGACGGCAGATGCTCCGTACACAGTGATCGACGTCGGCGAGGCCGGGTGGATTCGCGACCGCATCAGCGGACACGACCGCCAGAGCCAATGGGCACAGTGCCGGATGGCGGGAGGCTTGTGGATCGCGGCCTTCTACTGCGACGAGCGCGCTCGGATGCAGATCGAACGCGAGCTTCGCGTGCAGTTCAATCCGGCGTGCGGCGTGCGCTAACAAAACGACTTGACGGGCGGGCGCGCCTCGCGCCCGTCTGTCACAAGGGGAGAACCGACATGGCCGAAAAGACCACTCTCGACGACGTCAAGCGCATCGCCTGGGCTGCTTGTGACACCTTCCGCGGCGTAATCGATGCTTCGGAATACAAGGACTTCATACTCGTCTTTCTGTTTCTGAAATACGTGAGCGACGTTTGGAAGGAGCACTATCAGGAAGCCGACAAGCGCTACCAGGGCGACCGGCTTCGCATCGAAAGGAAGATGGCGCGCGAGCGCTTTGTTATTCCGACAGGAGCAAGCTTCGACGACATCTATCGGCAGCGCAATGCCGACAATATCGGCGAGCTCATCGATGAAGCGCTCGACGCCATAGCAGAGGCCAACAAAGCCAAGATCGGCGACGCCTTCGCTGATGTGATGTTCAACAGCGAAACTAAGCTCGGAGACACCCGCAACCGCAATCGGCGACTCAAGACAATAATTGAAGATTTTGCAAAGCTGGACTTGCGCCCCTCGTACGTTGCTTCCAATGGCAACGATCATAGGACCGCCGAGGACGTTATCGGTGAGGCCTATATCTATCTGATCGAGCGGTTCGGCTCGGAAGCCGGCAAGAAGGCCGGGGAATTCTACACGCCGCGGCAAGTGGCGCGCGCGCTGGCGAAAATCGTAAGCCCTCAGCCCGGCGACCGCATCTGCGATCCGGCGTGCGGCTCCGGATCGCTGCTCATTCGTGCTGCCGAGGAGATTGGCTCCAAGGACTTTGCGCTCTTCGGCCAGGAGGTGAATCGCGGCACCTGGGGTCTTGCTCGCCTCAACATGTTTCTGCACGGCATCGATGGCGCGCGCCTCGAGTGGGGCGACACGCTCAACGATCCGAAACTTGTCGATGGCGCGAGTCTGATGAAATTCGATGTGGTGGTCGCCAATCCGCCGTTCAGCCTCGACAAGTGGGGCGCGGAGAACGCCGAGAAGGACCGCTTTGGTCGCTTCTGGCGTGGCGTGCCGCCAAAGTCGAAAGGCGATTGGGCCTTCATCACCCACATGATCGAGGCCGCAAAGACGCGCGAGGGCCGTGTCGCCGTGGTGGTGCCGCATGGAGTGCTGTTCCGTGGCGCCAAGGAAGGCATCATCCGCAAGGCTGTCATCGAGGAGAATTTGCTTGATGCTGTAGTCGGCCTTCCGCCCAATCTGTTTCAGACCACCTCAATTCCCGTGGCCGTGCTCCTGTTTGATCGTCGGCGCGAGAAGGGCGGCGACTTTGAGCCGCGCGATGATGTCCTCTTCATTGACGCAAGCCAGGACTTCCAATCAGGCAAGAACCAGAACCAGCTTCTCGACGAGCACGTGGACAGGATCATTGCCACCCATCATGCCCGGAAGGATGTGGATCGCTATGCCCGCGCCGTGTCACGCGAGGAGATCAGGGCGAACGATTACAACCTTAACATCCCTCGCTATGTCGACATGTTCGAGGCGCCCGCGGAGGTCGACATTGCGGTAGTGCAGAAGGAGATTGACGGGCTGGAAGCAGAGCTCACCGAGCTGCGGTTAAAGATGCGCGGCCACCTCAAGGAGCTCGGCATCGATGCGTGACACTGTACCGATCCCGCTGAACGGTTGGCGTCGGGCGCCTCTGACCGAACTTGCCGATGTCTTGTTTAGTGGAGTCGACAAGAAGTCAGCTCCAAACGAAATGCCCGTTCGACTTTGCAATTACGTGGATGTTTTCCATAACCACCAAATCGACGGCCGCATTGATTTCATGGAGGCTACGGCTACCGAGAGAGAGATTGCAAAATTTCAACTTCGTAGAGGCGATGTGGTCTTCACGAAAGACTCAGAAACCGCGGAGGAAATTGCTGAACCAGCCTACGTGGCAGAAGACTTGTACCGCGTGCTCTGCGGATACCATCTTGGAATTGCGCGGCCACGGAAAGGTGTAGATGGCCGATTTTTGTATTACGCAATGAAGGAGCCACACACGCGGCGCCAATTTATTCGTGCCGCTAACGGGGTTACTCGCTTCGGGCTTACGCTACACGCAATCGGTTCGGTTTTAATTCCAAAACCGACACTCGATGAGCAGCGCCACATTGGAGAGGTTTTGTCTACGTGGGATGCTGCAGCGCGCGACACTTCGATGCTTAGGCAGCAACTAGCAGCTATGTACGAAGCTGTAGCCGCCCGTTGTGTCCGATTCCGTGGGCCAAACATGCGCTCGCTCGGTGATTTTCTGGGCCCTGATAAGATGCAGACAGTGGTGCCAAATGGTCCCTTTCGGGCACTTGGTGTCCGCAGCCATGGAAAAGGTACTTTTCAGCGCATCGATGACTTAGCCGCTCTCGGGAGCAATAAGACCGTCTACCGGATCGAGCCAAACCGTTTTGTCGTCAACATCGTTTTTGCATGGGAAGGCGCAGCGGCGATCACGTCTGAGAAAGATGCGGGATGCCTCGCTTCCCATCGGTTTCCGACGTTCGCCATCAATGAGAAATTGCTCAATCCGGATTATTTCCGACACATGATCCGGATGAAGCCATTTCATCAGCTGCTAGCGTTGGCTTCACCTGGCGGTGCCGGCCGAAACAAGACACTTAATCGCAGTGATTTTCTCAAGTTTGCAGTTCATGTCCCTCCAATGCCTGAGCAGAGGCGCGCCGCAGCAGCCCTTTCTACTCTTGATCGACGCCTCTCGCTGCTCGATCGGTATTTTGAGCAGCTGACTGCGCAGCGCGACTCCCTCGCCGCGGCACTGCTCGCCGGCCGACTACAGGTGCCGCGCGTGGTGGGCGCTTCGGTGGAAAATTGAGGAGAAGATCCAATGTCTGCTCCTATCCAGGACACTGAAAAGCATCTCTCCCAACTTCCGGCACTGCATCTGTTGCAGAAAATGCAACCAGCCTGGCGACTGTTGACCAAGGCCGAGGTGGAGCGGGAGCGCGGGGCTAAGCGCACGAACGTGTTCCTCGACGGGGTCTTGAAGGAGAGTCTCGCCCGGATAAACCGCATCGAGCTACGCGGCCGCACCTACCCCTTTACAGAGAGTGGGCTTGCCGAGGCCATCGAGCGGCTAAAGCGGCCGCGGCCCTCGGGGCTCCTGCGCATCAACCAGGAACTCACCGATTTCCTGCTGCTAGGCACAGCTGTGGAACAGACGGTGGACGGCACCACCCGTGCCTTTCAGCTCAAGTTCATTGACTGGGAGACCCCACATAACAATGTCTTCCATGCGTCGGCCGAGTTCGACGTCGAGGGAGAGCACACGAGCGAAACACGGCGTCCTGACATCGTGCTGTTCGTCAACGGCATCCCGTTCGTCGTGATCGAGTGCAAGGGCCCGTCCACTGGCCAGGATCAAGCCGTTTCGCAGCAAATTCGCAACCAGCAGGACGGCGAGATTCCTGGCCTCTACCGGACCGTTCAGCTTCTCGTTGCCACGAATAAAAATGTGGTTCGTTACGGCACGGTAGGTACTCCTGCGTCGTTCTGGTCGAAATGGCAGGAGCTCGAGGACCGCGAGGAGGACGTCGCTGCCGCCGTCAATGCGCCGCTCGATGTGCACGAGGTCAAAAGGACCTTCGTCGACGGATTTCGGGAGGATCGGACGCCTTACGAGGCACGGTTTAAGGAGGGAGATCGGCTCGTTACCGAGCAGGATCGCGTGCTATGGGCGCTCGCGCGGCCCGAGCGTCTTCTTGACCTCGCGCGACGTTTCACAATCTTCGACTCGGGTGAAAAGAAGGTCGCGCGTTATCAGCAATTTTTCGCGGTGCGAAAGATTCTCCGCCGCGTGACTGGCGAGCGCGACGAGGATGTCCGCCGTCAGGGTGGTGTGATCTGGCATACCCAAGGTTCGGGCAAGTCCCTCACCATGGTGTTGCTCGCTCGTGCGCTCGGCCTTGAGCGCTCGATTGCCGACCCGCGCATCGTGCTGGTGACGGACCGCATCGACCTAGATGAGCAGCTCGAAGGCACTTTCAAGGCTTGCGGTCTCGAACCACGCCAGGCGACCACCGGCCGCAACCTTCTTGATCTTGTGGCGACAGAGAAGCGGGCTGTCGTCACGACGTTGATCAACAAGTTCGATACGGCACTGAATGTGCGCGACTTTGCCGATCCATCCGGTGACATGTTCTTGCTCGTCGACGAAAGCCATCGCGGGCAATACGGCCGGCTGCACGCGCGTATGCGCAAGATTTTTCCCAATGCTTGCTACCTCGGCTTCACCGGCACGCCGATCTTCCGGGCCGAAAAAAACACCGTCGCCAAGTTCGGCGGCATGATCGACGTCTATGCCATCGATCAGGCCGTCAAGGACAAGGCGGTTGTGCCGTTGCTCTACGAGGGGCGGCATGTAGAGCAGCGCGTCGACGAGACGGCGATAGACGCTTGGTTCGAGCGGGTCTGTGCCGGCCTCTCGGAAGACCAGAAGGCCGATCTCAAGCGCAAATATGCCCGCACAGCACGCCTGTTCCAGACCGAGCAGACCATCGCAATGATCGCCTTTGATGTCTCCGAACACTTCCAGCGGACATGGAAAGGAACCGGCTTCAAGGGTCAGCTCGTTGCGCCTTCGAAGCGCGCCGCCATCCTTTACAAGAAGGCGCTCGATGAGCTCGGCGGCGTCACATCGGAAGTGATCATCTCCCCGCCGGACGACCGCGAAGGCGAAGAGCGCATTGATGAAGCCTCCTCGGACGAGGTTAAGCGCTTCTGGAAGACGATGATGGAGCGGTACGGCGATGAGTCCACGTACAATTCCCGGATCATCGAGGCTTTCAAAAAGCGCGAGGACCCGGAAATCCTAATTGTCGTCTCGAAGCTGCTCACCGGCTTCGATGCCCCGCGGAATACGGTGCTCTATCTGGCGCGACCGTTGAAGGAGCATAACCTGCTGCAGGCGATTGCGCGCGTGAACCGCGTCGCTGAGGGCAAAGACTATGGCTACATCGTCGACTATTGCAGCGTGCTCGGCGAACTCAATCAGGCGCTATCAAGCTATTCGGCCCTTGAAGGCTTCGACGAAGCCGACCTGGCCGGTACCGTGATATCGATCAAGTCAGAGATCGAGAAGCTTGGACAGCGGCATTCCGAACTGTGGGATGTTTTTCGCGGCGTACCCAATACGGCGGACGAGGAGGCGCTGGAGCAACACCTTGCCGATGAGGCCCGCCGCAACGAGTTCTACGATCGGCTTAACACGCTCTCACGAACCCTCGCCATCGCGCTGTCTTCGCACGAGTTCGCCAATGATCCTGCCAACAGGCGCCGCATCGCAGGCTACCGCAACGATTTGCGGCGCTTCGAGAATCTGCGACGGGCGGTGCGCACGCGCTATCAGGATGCCGTGGATTACGGCCAGTACAGGCGGCGCATCGAGAAGCTGCTCGATACCTATCTCGTTGCGGATGACGTCCGCCCGATTACCGATCTCGTCAACATCTTCGACGAGAATGCTTTCAATGCGACAGTCGCTTCGGAGGCTTCGGCGGCGAGCTGTGCCGACACCATCGCGCATGCGACCAAACGTGTGATCGACGAGCGTTGGGAAGAGGACCCAACGTTCTACAAGCGCTTCTCGGAGCTGATCCGACAGGCCATCGAGGACTTTCGAGCAAAGCGTATTTCTGACCTTGAGTATCTGAACCGCGTCCGCGATATTCGCGATCACATGGTACGGCGCGATACGGCCGACCTTCCCGAACCGGTGCGCGACGACCCGCTGGCTCGCGCGTTCTACGGCTGCATTCACGAAACGCTGCGGAACCTCGACGGTGCGGGACCGCCCGGTATAGAGCCGATCAGCGCCGACGCGGCTCGAAACATCGTCGACATTGTTAACAGCCATCGCCGTGTTGATTGGACCGCCAGCGCAGACGTCGAGAACGCCATTAAGAACGATATCGATGATTACATGTTCGATGTCATCCGTGGTGAGCATGCTGTTGCCATATCGCCCGAGGCGATCGACACGCTGGTCGACCAACTGCTCATGGTCGCTCGACGTCAGGCAGCATGATGGTCCGCATCACAAACTACGGCAGCGCAGCCATCGAGTATGGGCTAGAGCGGTCGTCGCGACGCACCTTGTCGATCTCCGTTCTGCCCGATTGCACCGTACGGGTCCTTGCCCCTATTGAAGCCAACCCTGATGAGATCGATGCGCGCGTGCGGCGACGTGGACGCTGGATTCTCCGCCAACAGCGCCGATTCGCCGAGTTCCGGCCTCGCACCCCACCACGTCGATATGTCGGTGGCGAGACTCACCGCTACCTAGGGCGTCAATACCGGCTCCAAATCGTCCGCGCTACCCGAGATCGCGTGGTTCTGCGCGCCGGACGGCTGGTAGTCGAAACGACGAGTCCTTGTGACAGCGGTTGGACTAGGACGCTTGTTCGTCGGTGGCTTCGCGCGCGCGCCAATGCGATTCTGCGCGAACGCTTCGACGCCACAGCATCCGTCATGACAAACTTGGCGGTCCAGCGGCCAACACTGCGAATCATGGCCATGAAGAAGCGGTGGGGCAGCCACACCAAGTCGGGAAGCATCCTTCTCAATGAGTTGCTCGTTACAGCGCGCCGCGAGTGTATCGATTACGTGATTGTCCATGAACTGTGTCACGTCGTTGAGCCCAACCACTCCTCGCAATTCTTCCGACTGCTGAGGCGCTTCATGCCCGATTGGGAACGACGGAAGGAGTTGTTGGAACGGTCTACGATCTGATTAGTACACAACCGACCGTTCGCACCCCGTGACGCTCGCCTCAAATCCGTAGCCCAGATGTCAAAGTTACCAAGAAATTCACCGCTCAAGTTTGCACCCAGGCCATCTCCCTTGCCGAACGACACCTCGAATTGTACGGATCGCTTGGAGAGAAAAACTGCACGTTTTCAAAGATATAGAAAATCCGTACTGAATTCCGTAGTCGCAGGTCGAGAGAAAATCGGCCAACAGAGAACGCCGACGGCGGGTGCGACGGCGTGACGGTGCACAGGTTTCCTTTGAAAGCCTTGCAAAACGTGGCGTTTTTCCGCGCGTCACATTGCACAGAGAAAGTCGGCGACGACGCAGTGGCGGAGGGAGAGGAACTGTAGTCCAACATTCTCCGCGTAGAAGACCGTACTCCGGCGTGATGGGGCGTACGCGGTCCGCCTCGATACTTAGCGGGAAGAAGTCGCTCATCGGGCGACTTAGAGTCGAATCCCACTTTGTCCGTCGAACTGTGTTCCAACATTATCCTAGTGGTACAGTGGAGGCCGATCCTGAAGGCTCTGCGCCGATTGATTCCGGGCGGTGAGACACCAATAATAGACGGGCCGGGAAAAGAGCGGAGTTCTTCTCGCTCCTTGCCCCCAAAGCTCCCGTATTGCCGGCAACAACCGCGGAGAACACCCGTTGGGCGAGTTGCTCTTGGAGAACCTCAGCAAGAATTTCGACACGGTGGCAGCGGTCAAGGAGGTGTCGCTTTCCATCCACGACGGCGAGTTCGTCGTGCTCCTGGGCCCTTCCGGATGCGGCAAGACCACCACGCTCCGGATGATCGCCGGCTTGGAAGAAATTACGGGGGGGAAGATCTATCTCGATGGCCGCCTCCTGAACGATGTCCTTCCGGGGGATCGCGATATCGCGATGGTGTTCCAGAACTACGCGCTCTACCCTCATATGACCGTCTACAAGAACATGGCCTTTGGCCTGAGGATGCGGAAGACTCCCAGGCAAGAAATTGTAGGCCGTGTGAAGCGCGCGGCGGACATTCTCGCCATATCCCATCTTCTCGAACGCTACCCCCGCGAACTCTCCGGAGGCCAGAGGCAGCGCGTGGCGGTCGGACGCGCCATCGTGCGGGATCCGCGCGCATTCCTGTTCGACGAACCGCTGTCCAATCTGGACGCCAAGCTGCGTGTCCAGACGCGGGTCGAACTCCTCAAGCTGCACCGGCAGCTCGCCGCCACCTCCGTCTATGTCACGCACGACCAGGTCGAAGCCATGACGATGGCCGACCGCATCGTCATCATGCTGGATGGAACGTTGCAGCAGGTCGGGCCGCCGATTGAGGTGTACCAGAAGCCGGCCAACCGGTTCGTCGCTGCGTTTATCGGCAGTCCCTCGATGAATTTCCTTCCGATCCGGTTGGAGTCGGAAGGAGGGAAGCTCCAGGTGAAGGGACACGGATTTCAGATCACCCTTCCGCCCGACAAGGCCGCCGCCTTGAAGGGCGATGGAGAGCGGGATGCTGTCCTCGGCATTCGCCCGGAGAACCTGCTGCTGCGGCCCCCGAGCGCGGAAGAGAGCCAGCTGCGCGCGACGGTCGAGATCGTCGAGGCCGTGGGTTCGGACATCTACCTGTATGTGAGCATGGCGGGTGCGTCCATGACGGCGCGCGTCGAGCCGACGGCACGCGTCGAAGTGGGGCAGCAGGTCAGCCTCTATCCGGACCCGGAGCGAATCCACCTCTTCGATCAGAAAACCGGCATCAGCCTGCTAAGCTAAAGAGTGCGTCCGTTCGCGACTCCTGCGGCCTCGGCGATGACTTGGCCGCTCGCAACGCGCCGTATGATTCGGCTTCGATCGCGAGGCGTCGGCTAGGCGCACGGCGCGCGAGCGGCCCTGAGCTCCGGTGTCGCGTCCTCGTAGGCTCCTGCGATCGCGAGAATTCTTGCTTCGCTCCACTCCGGCCCCACGATCTGGAGGGAGAGCGGCATGCCATCTCCATCGAAACCCATCGGCAGCGATACCGCCGGGCAACCCGTCACGTTGTGCGGACTCTGGAAGGGCCGGTGGATCCACATCCCAAAGTGCTCTTTCCCGTTCACCCTCGCCATGAGGGTCTCGATGGGCGGCGCGGCACACGGCATCGAGGGAAGCAGAAGCGCGTCGACACCGCGGAAGAAGTCGGCCATCTCGCGGCGCAGAAGCTGCCGCTCGCGCAGGGCGCGAACGTACTCGTCCGCGGTGATCTTCAGCGAGTCCTCGATCCGCTCCCGAACCTCGGCCCCGTATGCCTTCGGATCTTTCTCGAAGAAGGGCCGGTGGAACTCCGCAAACTCCGGCCCCGCGATCAGCGGGAACAATTCCATCAGGCGCTTCCCCTGCGCGAAGTGAACGGTTTCGACCTTCGCTCCCAGATCCCGCGTCACCTGGACGGCCTTCGAGAAGGCTCGCTCAACCTCGTCGTCCACCTCGGCCTTCAGATAAAGGTCCGGGCAGAGGACAAGACGGAGGCCTCGGATGCCGCGCTCCCAGTCAGCCGCATAATCGGGGATCGGCGCGTCGCGTGAAGCCGGGTCGCGCGGATCGTGGCCCGCGAGCGCCTGCAGAACGAGCGCGGCGTCGCGGGCTGTTCGGGTCATGGGGCCCAAGTGATCGAAGGTCTGCACGTTCGGGCAGACGCCGACGAGGCTCGTCCGTCCGTGTGTTGGCTTGAGGCCCACAACGCCGCAGAGGGCGGCGGGATTTCGGATGGATCCTCCCGTATCGGAACCGAGAGCGAACGTGCACAGCCCCGCCGCGACGGCCGCTGCGGAGCCCCCGCTCGATCCGCCCGTGATGCGGTCGAGCTTCCAGGGATTCCGCGCGGTCCCGAAATGGGGATTGATGGTCGTCGGGGCGGCTGCGAATTCGTGGGTAAGCGTCTTACCGAGCATGACGGCGCCCGCCCGGCGCAGGCGCGCGATGCACTCCGCGTCCTCAGACGGCACATGGTTCCGGAAGAAGCTCGATCCGTTCGTGGTACGGACCCCCGCCGTCTCGATGATGTCCTTTATTCCGTAGGGAACGCCGTGGAGCGGCCCCCGCCAGCGCCCTGCGGCGATTTCGGCCCCGGCGCGCTTCGCCTCCTCCAATGCGCGGTCGGCGCACAAGGTGAGGAATGCCGAAAGGCGCGGATTGAGCTGTTCGATCCGCTGCAGGAAAGCTTCCACCGCCTCTACGGGAGAGACGTCTCCCCGCCGGATGCGGCCGGACAGATCATGCAGACTGAGATAGCAAAGCGTCTCAGCGCCCATTCCTCCTCCGACTGTTGGGGCCTTCATTCCTTCAGGCCGGTGAGGGCGATCCCTCGGACGAAGGCCCGCTGGAAGAACAAGAAGATCAATGCCGCGGGGATCATTCCCATAACGGCGATCGCCATGATCTCATGATAGGCGGCTGAATCGATGCCCTCCATCTGGGCGAGGCCGAGGGGGAATGTCTTCAGGGCGTCGTCAGACGCCACGATGAACGGCCAGAGGAACTGATCCCAGGTGTCGCGGAACGAGAGCAGGGCGAGCGCGCCGAGCGCCGGCTTGCAGTTGGGAAGGATGATGCGCCAGAAGATTCCGAACTCGCTGCATCCGTCCAATCTGGCCGCCTCGATGAGAGAATCCGGCAGGCTCTTGATGTACTGACGCATGAGGAAGATGCCGAAGGCGTCCACCAACAGCGGGATGATCAAGCCGCCATAGTTGTTCACGAGGCCAAGCTCACGCGCGACGAGGTAGGTTGGCACGAGCATGATCTCCAGCGGGAGCATGAGCGTGCTCAAAATCAAGACGAAGCAGAGCATGCGGTAGGGGAATCGGAATTTGGCCAAGCCATAGCCCGCCAGGCTGCAGAAGAAAACGTTCCCCACCATGACAGCCAGAGCTACGAAGGCGCTGTTGAAGAAGTAGATGCCGAAGGATCCCCGGGAAAGAGCGTTGGGATAGTTCGCCCATTGAAGCACTTGCGGAATCCACCGGATGGGTAGCTCGAAGACCTCGGCTCCCGTCTTGAGCGAGGAGGAAACCATCCAGAAGTAAGGAAGCAGCACCACCCCAATCCCCAGGATGGTGAGAAGGGTGACGAGCAATCCCCCGTAACGCAGCAGCATTTTCTGATTCACTCCAAACCACCCCGGCGCAAGAGACGAAGGTTAATCAGCGTCAGCACGAAAACGAATGCAAAGAGCACCATCGACGCCGCGGCCGCCTCCCCCATGCGGAAGTAGGCGAATCCCGTCTCGTAGATGAAGTACGGCAGGACCCGCGTGGTGCCGTTCGGGCCACCCTCCGTCATGACCAGCGGGTTGAGAAACACCTTCACGGCCGAGAGCAGGCTCATGACGATGACGAGCAGAATCGTGGGCAAAAGCAACGGGACCGTTATGTGGAGGAAGCGCTGCAACGGTCCCGCGCCATCGATGGCCGCCGCCTCGTAGTACTCTTTCGGGATCGACTGGAGGCCGGCCAGATACAGGACGGCGAAGAGCGGAATGCCCCGCCAGATGCCGATGATGATGAGGGCGGGCAGCGCCGTCTCTTCTGTCGAAAGCCAGTTGATGCGGCCGATCCAGAAAAACTCCAGGATCGTGTTTACGAGTCCATGCGGGTGGTACATGAACTTCCAGACCATCGCGACGACGATCTGCGACATCGCGATGGGGAAGAAATACGCCAAGCGGATCAACGAGCGACCCGGAATCTGGCGGTTCAGGAGAAGCGCCAAGCCCAACGCGAGGAACCATTCGGGGAGCGCGACCCCGAACATGTATGTGGCCGAGACCCAGAACGACTGGTGGAAGAGCGGGTTTTCCCAGAGCACCTGGTAGTTCCGCAGCCCGTTGAACACGGGCGGACTCATGAGATCATACCGATGGAAGCTTAGCCAAAAGGCCTCGAGCATCGGATAGAACTTGAA
>Ga0070706_100003033_pt1 | contig 16626 bp, 17 predicted proteins | sample KBSK5501metaG_FD_65476 | JGI IMG/M metagenome (GOLD analysis project Ga0070706, IMG submission 65476) | Corn, switchgrass and miscanthus rhizosphere microbial communities from Kellogg Biological Station, Michigan, USA - KBS K5-50-1 metaG | ecosystem: Host-associated > Plants > Roots >...
TGAGCCACATGATTCGGACCTACGCGGGCCACGACCTCGTGCATCTGAGTCAAATCGCGCGGATCCGTCAGGCGATCGGGGCGCCGGCCGGCAAGGCGTGATTTTTCGCCTTCCCGGGTCTGGCGTTTTCTTTGTGATCCGATTGTCGGAAACCCGATCACTGAAAGATGAGGACGAAATGCCGAAGGACGTCATCGAACGTGAGCTTCCAGGAGCGGCGAAGCTCAGCCCGGAGGAGCTGAAAGGGATCGCCCAGAAATCCTGCAGTGTTTTGAAGAACCTCGGCGCAATATTCAGTGGCTCGAGAGTTTCGTTACGGACGACAAGATCTATTGCGTCTACATCTCCCCGAGCGAAGACCTGGTCCGCAAAACGCGGAGCAGGGCGGTTTTCCCGCAAACCGGATTTCACGAATCCGGACCACGATCGATCCGACGACGGCGGAGTGATTCTGCCGGCGCCGATTCAGATCCGGAGGCCTGACATGCGGACAGGGATCGCCCCGGGCTTGCTGCTCGCGGTGGCGTCCATCGCGGCCGCCCAGCAGCCTGCCGAGACGCCCGTGGCGCCGCTGCCGAGCGTCCAGCTTCCGCCGGAGCTGGCGCGCGTGCTGATCGATTACGAAGCGGGGTGGCGAGCCGGAGACGGGGCGGCCCTCGCGCGGCTCTTCGCCGAGGAGGGTTTCGTGCTGCCCAATGGCGTTCCGCCCGTCCGCGGACGCGCCGCGATCCAGCGGTACTACAAGGGTCCGGGCGGTCCGCTCGCTCTGCGCGCCTTCGCGTTCGCGATGGAGGGCCCGGTCGGTTACATCATCGGCGGATTTTCGCGGCAGGAAGGGCAGCCCGACATCGGAAAGTTCACGTTGACTCTCCAAAAAGGGAGCGATGGGCGCTGGCTGATCGTCTCGGACATGGACAACGGGAACCGGCCGGGCCGGTGAGGCCCGGAGCCGGAGTCGTCCCTTTTCTTTCTAGAGGCGAGTCGCGCCCCGGAGAACGCTCGCTGTCCCGGAAGCCCCGACGCGCCCCCGCCGTGGTTCGTAGAAAGAGGCGTGGCGGCGGTTCGGGACGGGCTGTCGATCGGGATCGTGACGGGAATGGTTCTCGTCCTCGCCATCGGCATCTGGTGTTGCGTCCCGGGCCGCCGCCGTGCTCAGGAAAAAGCGTTGCGGGAAAGCCTCGCCGGCATTCGCAAGACCATTGCGATCTACCACGACGATTACGGACGGTATCCCAACTCCCTGGGCGAGCTCGTGCAACGAGGCTATCTGCGCAAGCTGCCCGCCGATCCGGTGACCGGGTCGCGAGTCTCCTGGATCGAAATCCGCTCCGCCGGCTGCACGCGATCTCGCGTAGTGGACGTGAAGAGCGGCGCGCCGGGACGGTCGCTGGACGGGTCCGACTATCGGGCGTGGTGAGAAAGAGTCACATCTCCACGGTCTCGCCGGGCATTCCCGGATAGCCGCCCACCGGCACGCCTCCGCCTTTGCCGGCCTCGCGCATACGGACAGGGGAGGCGGGGAGCCGATCGAGGATCGGAAGAGTCCCCGTGCCGTCGTAGCGCCCGAAGGCGAGCACGCCGGTCGGACAGGACTGGACGCACGCCGAGCAGCGCACGCACTCGGGGTCTTCCATCGGAATTCCCTTGTTGGCGAAGTTCATGATGTCGATGCCCTGGTGACAGACCGACGTGCAAACGTTGCACGAGATGCACTTGGATTTCTCGGCGAAGATCCGGAATTTCGAGAAGCGCGCATAGATGTGCATGAGCGCCGCGAGCGGACAGGCGAAGCGGCACCAGACACGACCCGAGAACCAGAAGTAGAAGCCGACGCCGACGATCCCGGCGAGGAAGATGTCGACGAGGTGGTAGTAGTTCAGCTCGAGCCCCAGCGGATGCCATCCCGAGAGGAGGCCGTCGGAGAACTTCTGCGCGGCGCGGCCGAAGCCGGAGTTGGGAAGGCTCCAGGAGAGGACCCGGCCAAAGAAGATCAGGAAGGCAGCCGCCAGGACGACCTGCCCCGTCATGTTGACGCGGTTCCACAACGGGCCGTGCGGCATCTTCTGGCGCTGCGTGTCCCCCATCGTCTCCGCGAGCGCGCCGCAGGAGCAGATCCAGCCGCAGTACGCGCCCTTGCCCCAGCGCCGGATGATCAGCGGAATGATCACGAACGTCTGAACGAACGCGATCGCGAGCCACCACCACATCGGCTGCGACGAGAAGACATTCCAGATGAAAAGCGGCCAGGCCAGGATGAATCCGAAGGCGCGCCAGTACTCGCGGCCCTGTCCGTAGTTCGCGGCGGGAAAGAGATGGTCGGCGAAGGTCTTGCCGAAGCCGGAGTCGAAGACCCCGTTGTGCCCGAGAAGAGGCAGCACGAGATAAGGCAGCAGGAACAACGGGATCCACTGGACGAGGGTCAACGTGACCGTCTGTCTCGTGACGTACGGAGTCTTGCGGCGCCGGATCCGTGCGATCCCGAAAAGAAGAACGCAGAGACAGTAGGCGAAGGAGTAATAGAAGCCCGGCTCCTTCAACGAGATCGCAAGCGTGCCGAGGACGGTCTTCGGGTCTTTCGCGGCGGCTGCCACCGAGCCGCCCGCCCGCGCAAACCACGCGGTCGTGTTGTACGGGAAGAGCTCGCGCTTCTGGAAGTACTGGTTGACCGTGCCGCCCGCCTTCCAGTTGTAGAGGAAGAGGCAGGCGAGCAGGAACGCCGCGAATCCGGAGAGATATCCCACGGACCATTCCCCGCGGATCGGGATCCCGGAGCGGCGGAAGAACTCCAGTGGCGCCTCGCGTCCGAGCATCGTGAACACGACGTCGTTGGAAAGGATCATCTCTTTCCCGGTCTCGTCCTTCAGCACGACCTGCTTGGCTTCGACGCGGACGACCTGGGTCGCCATGGCCAGCCGCACCGAACCCGGAGCGTGGTGCTCGCCCACGGCCATGAAGGCGCCGGTCGAGGTCGTGACGCGTTCGGAGCTCGGATGCTCGACGGCCACGGCAGCGGACGGATTCTTCTGGAGGGCCTGAATCTTCTCGATGTTCTCCTGCTTGGGCCGGGCGAATTCTTTTTTCCGGTAGGAGAGCGTGACGTGGGCGCCGGAGGTGGCGAGCGCGATGGTCGTCTCGAGGGCAGAGTCTCCGCCGCCCACGACGAGGACCTGCTGTCCCGCGAACTCCTTGGGGTCGTAGAGCCGGTTGAAGACCTTGTCCAGGTCCTCCTCTCCCGGTACTCCGAGCTTGCGGTGGTTGCCGCTCCTTCCGATACCGATGATGACGCGGCGCGCCTTCGTGACGGTCTTCTTGTCGCCGTGATGGAGGAGCAGCACGCCGCCGCTCCGCTCGATCCTCTCGATGCGAGCATTCGTCACTTCGATGCCGGCCTCTTTGCGCTGTCTCTCCAGATCTTCGAGGAGCTGTTCCTTGGGATGTACCTCAGAGCGGAACTGCAGGTGGCCGGCCGGAGTCATGCCCGTCGGATAGGTGTAGATGGGCTTGCCCTTGGGAAAGTTCGCCACGGTCGAGAAGAGCTCCGTGGCTTCGAAGATCTGATACTTCAAGCCGGCGCCCTTCGCTTCGATCGCCGCGGCGACGCCCGAGACGCCGGCGCCGATGATCGCGAGGTCGAGGACCTCCTCTGCGCGACCTCGAGAGCCGGCGAAATCCGGCTCGGCGAGGATCGCCTGAACGGCGCGGGCCCCCGTGTCGGAGGAGAACTTCAGGAGCGGAATGCCCGTGAGGTCTCCGACGATGCGGACTCCAGGCACGGCGGTGGTCCCGTCCTCGCGGGCATCCGGCAGCTTCTCGACGGTTCCCGCGGGCCACATCGTGTGCAGCCATTGCGTGTAACGGGCGATCGGATTGGCCATGTTCCCTCGACTCCGAAAAAGGTTCCGGAGATTCTACGCTGGAGCGGCGAATTCGGATCTTCGAGCTGAAAGTATCAAGTTATCAGTCGTCAGTTCTCAGTTTTCAGTTAAGAAGGGGCCGGAGATGTCCCGAACTGATAAGTGAAAACTGAGAACTGAAAACTCGTCCATGCCCGAGCTCCCCGACATCCTGGCCTACATCGCCGCCCTCGAGCCGCGGGTGGTGGGGAAACGGCTGGACCGGATCCGCTTCGCGAGCCCCTTTCTCCTGCGGACCTTCGAGCCGCCCGTCCGGGAGGCGGAAGGAGCGCGCGTCACGGCCGTTCGGCGGCTCGGCAAACGCATCGCCCTGCGGCTCGACAACAATATATATATTGTGTTTCATCTCATGATCTCAGGCCGGCTTCACTGGAGGGGAGCCGGTGTCAAGCTTGCCGGCAAGAGGAACCTGGCCGCGTTCGACTTCGAAAACGGCTCGCTTCTTCTGACGGAGGCGAGCTCGAAGAAGCGCGCCTCGCTCCATCTCGTGCGGGGCGAGGCCGCGCTGGCCGATTTCGATCGGGGCGGCCTCGAGGTGGCCGAGGCCGATCTCGCGTCTTTCCGGGCAGCGCTGACGCGCGAGAACCATAGCGCCAAGCGGGCGTTGACCGACCCACGCCTCTTCTCGGGAATCGGCAACGCCTACTCCGACGAGATTCTCCACGCGGCCCGTCTCTCACCGGCGAAATGGACGAGCCGCCTGACAGGGGAGGAGATCGAGAGGCTGTTCGCCGCGACGCGGGAGACGCTGGAGAAGTGGAGCCGACGGTTCTTGGCGGACGCGAAGAAGGCGTTTCCCGAAAAAGTCACGGCTTTCCGCGAAGGGATGGCCGTGCATGGCCGCTACGGCAAGCCGTGTCCCGCTTGCGGCTCGCCGGTGCAGCGGATCGTCTATGCGGAGAACGAGTCCAACTACTGCGCGACGTGCCAGACCGGCGGCAAGCTCCTGGCCGACCGAGCGCTTTCGCAGCTCTTGCGCGGCGACTGGCCGAAGACGCTCGACGAGCTGGAGGAGAGGAAGGGAAATGCCAAGAGTGGCGAACCGAGAAGCGCGAAAGCCGGAAAGGCGAAGCATTCTCCCTCTCCCTCCGGGAGAGGGTCGGGGTGAGGGCGTGACGAATCGCCGTGCCAAGCTCTTCGACGACGATCGAGATCACGCCCGCAGACTCCGGCGCCGAAGCACGGACGCGGAGCGCAGGCTGTGGTCGAGACTCCGCGACCGACGTCACTTCACCGTGAAATTCCGCAGACAGGTCCCCGTCGGTCCATACGTTGTGGACTTCTACTGTCACGAGGCGAAACTCGTTGTCGAGGTCGATGCGGGAGGCCGGTTTGGCCGGCGAAATTGACGAGGACGCCCAGAGGACGGAGTGGTTGCAGCGATCGAGTCTGGTCGTTCTCCGATTCTGGAACACCGAGGTCATGGAGAACCCGGAAGGCGTACTGTGGTAGATCACCGAGGCTCTTGCTCGCCCCTCACCCTAGCCCTCTCCCGGAGGGAGAGGGAACTTGCTGGCGCGCCGTTTACGGGGTCTCGCCGGCGAGGATGCGAGAGAGAGTCGAGAGGTCGATGTTTCCTCCGGAGACGACGCTGACGATCTTGCCCGCGCCGGCGCGGCCGGTCAGGGCGGCGGCCACCGACGCGGCGCCCGCGCCCTCGGCGACGACGTGATTGCGGCCCGCGAGAAGACGCACCGCCTCCGCCACTTCCGAGACGGAGACCACGATCGAGCCGTCCAGCACCTTCTTTGCGAGCGGCCACATCTCCGGCAGCATGCTCTTTCCGCCGATGCCGTCCACGAAGCTGGCGCGGCGATCGATCGAGACGGGCCGGTCCGCCGCCAACGACGCGGCGAAGGGCGCGGCGGTCTCGACCTCGCAGGCGAAGACTCGGATTTGCGGCCTCAGGGCCTTGGCCGCGCAGGCGATGCCGCAGGACAGGCCGCCGCCGCCGAGGGGAACGAGGATCGCGTCCGCGTCCGGCAGGTCCTCCAGGATCTCCAGGCCGATCGTGCCGTTTCCGGCGATGACAGCGGGATCGCTGACGGGATGGATGAAGAGGCCCGCGATTTCGGGATAGCCGTGGTCGACTAAGACCTGCCACCAGCGGTCGAAAGGGAGGGGGACGATGCGCCCGCCCAGCCGCTCGATCGCGTCGAGCTTCGTCTGAGGCGCCTGGTCGGGAACGACGACCGAGCAGGCGACTCCCAGCCGTCGCGCGTTCCAGGCCACGCCCTGCGCCATGTTGCCGGCGCTCGCCGTGTAGACGCCTTGCGCGAGGCTCTCCGGCCGCGCCAACCGCATCGCGTTGCCCGAGCCGCGCAGTTTGAAGGAGCCGATGGGCTGCAGGTTCTCGAGCTTGAGCGAGATCTCCGTCGAGTTTCCCTCGTGATTCAGAGGAACGAGGGGAGTGCGCAGGTACGCCCCCTTCAGGCGTTCGCGCGCGGCGCGAATCTCTTCGAGCGGGACCGGCTCAATTGCCCTCGTGGCGGGCTCCTCCAAGCTCGATCCATCGGCCTTCTCCGGAGGCCTTCGCCTTCCCGTAGATGTGAGCGGCCGAGGCGACGTCTTCGACCGCCAGCCCCAGCGACTTGAAGAGGGTGATCTCATCGCGCGATCGCCGGCCGCCGATCTGCCCGATCGCGACCTCTCCGATCTCCCCCAGGATGTGGTCGTCGCCGACGGCCCCTTCCTTCCTCGCGATCAGGAAATCCCCCGCTTCGTTCGTGGCGGACTCCCGGCGGTCGACGAAGAGACGCGATCGGACGACGGCCGCCGTGTCGATCTCGCGGGCAAAGGGAACGCTCGACCCGACAGCGTTGACGTGAGAGCCCGGCTCGAGCCAGTCGCCGGCGACGACTGGGTCCCGGGCTGACGTTGCTGTGCAGATGATGTCGGCGCCGCGGACGGCCGCTTCGATGGTTCGCATCGGCTCGATCGCGATCCCCTGGCGTTTGGATTCCCGATCGGCGAACCGCTGCGCGCGCGCGAAGTCCTTGCTCGCGACCCGCACGCGGCGAATCGGCCGCACGGCGAGCATCGCCTCCAAGTGCGTCCCGGCCTGGACTCCGGAGCCCACGATCGCGAGATCGCCGGCATCTTCCCGGGCCAGCAGCTTCGTCGCGACGCCCGAGACAGCGGCCGTGCGAATCGCCGTGATAGACGTCGCGTCGATCACGGCGAGGAGCTGCCCGCGCTCGGCCTCGAAGAGGAGAACGGCGCCCTGATGCGTATCGAGCTCTGTCCCCTCGTTGCCATGAAAGAACGTGATCGCCTTCACGCCGAGGACTCCGGACTTCAGGAGCGCCGCGGGCATGAGGCCGAGCGCGCCGACTCTTTCGGGAAGCCAGAGAATCGATCGCAGCGGCAGGATTGCCTCGCCGCGCGCGAGCTCGCCCAGCGTCTTCTCCATGAGACCGATGCACTCGCGCATCGGCAGAAGACGCGGTACCTCGCGCTGATCGACGATGAGAACTTGGATGATGGCCTCCGGTCGTTGTCAGTTATCAGTTATCAGTTGTCAGTTTCAATTCTCCGCAGCTGATCACGAGCTCCGGAACTGAAAACTGAAAACTGAACACTTCGGTTTCAGCGCTCGGCCAGCTTCTTGAATGCTTCGATGTGTTTCTCCGTGTCCGCAACGACCTGCCTGGCTGTGTCGTCGGCATTAGGCTGATCGTCGGTGTAGCGGTCCCAGTATTCGACCGAGGTGCCTGCTCCAGACGGGGAAAGAACCGCGCGCTTCTGGCAGAGATAGTGCCCCTTCTCCGGTTCCCAGGCGACGCGCAGCTCCCTCATCGGCACGAACTCCGTCACGATCAGCCGTCCTTTGTCGTCCCAGACTTGAGCGAGCAGGTGGTCGCCGACTTTCGAGAAAGCCGAAAGCTTCTGTCCGGCCTGTGGCTGGAAACCGGTCAGCGTCCCGAATCCCTCGAGCGACGTGAGCGCGGCCCACACTTTGGTCGGGGCCGCCTGGACCTCGAAGGTCACGGGGATCGTGATCAGAGCCGTCTTCTTCGCCGCGACATCGGCGCCCAACAAGGGCATCGCCACGAACAGCGCGGTGCTCAGGGTTGCCTTCAACATGGCTCGCATGAGGTGATCTCCCTTTTCAACACCAATTACCGACTACCGACTGCCGACTGCTACCGATTATCTTCCCGCCGGCACCACAATCCCTTCGAATCCCTCGCCCTCCAATTGATGAAGCGTTTCCTCGGCTTGGGTTCGAGAATCGTAGGGGCCGACCTTCACGCGGGAGAGCCCGCGATAAGGCTCCTGGAAGACGTTGCGCCCGGTTGCGCGCGCCCGGTCGGTCTGCCGGTCGGCTCGGCTGCGCTCGGCGAACGATCCGATCTGCACGGCCCAGAGACCGGTCGGCGAGACGGGCGGAGCCTCGGCGGCGGGCGCGATGATCGTCAGCCGCACGTTGGCCGTGCCCGGCCCGATCACGCCGAGCTCGCGCGCCGCCGTCCGCGAGAGGTCGAGCATCCGCCCCTTCACGAAGGGGCCGCGGTCGTTGATGCGAACGCGCAGCGTCTTCCCGTTCTCCAGGTTCTCCACGTCCACGACGGTCCCGAGCGGAAGCGTCCGGTGCGCGGCCGTCATCTGGTTGCCGTCGTAGATTTCTCCGGAAGCGGTGGGCTTGCCTTCGAAACCGTCGTTGCCGCCGTACCAGGAGGCGACTCCCTCTTCGCGGGCGCCTGCGACGGGCCTGGGGGTCACCGGCGGCGCCGAAGGCTGGCGCGAGGCGCAGGCTGCGAGACAGAACCCCGCGGCGGCAGCCGCGATTCGAAACGCGATTCGCAGCGGACGATTCAAACGCGGACGGGCGCCGCTTCCGCCTGCGCGGCGCCCTGGAGCGCGGGGTCGAGCTCTTCCCGGACGAAGAGCTGGACCTGTTCGGCCGAGCGGCCGACCAGGCGGGCCGGATCGGCGGTTCGCGCGAGCTCCTCGCGAGTCATCCCGAAGGCCGGGTCCGCGGCGATCCTCTCGAGGAGATCCGGAGGATTACCGTCGTGAGCTCGCTTCTCGGCCGCGGCCCGCGAGTGAACGCGCAGCTTCTCGTGGAGCTGCTGGCGGTCTCCGCCCCGGCGCACCGCTTCCATCAGGACGTTTTCGGTCGTGAGGAACGGAATCTCTCCGTCGAGCTTGCGGCGCGAGACCTCGGGATGGACCACGAGGCCGGCCAACACATTCTGGAGGAGCACCAGGATGGAATCCGCCGCGAGAAAGGCCTCGGGCACCGCGATGCGTTTGTTGGCCGAATCGTCCAGGGTCCGCTCGAGCCACTGAGTGGCCGCTGTCATGGCGGTGTCGAAGGAGAGGGCGACGACGTGCCGCGCGAGCGCGCAGATTCGTTCGGCGCGCATCGGATTCCGTTTGTAAGGCATGGCCGAGGAGCCGACCTGGCCGGTCTCGAACGGTTCCTCGATCTCCCCCTCGTGCTGGAGAAGCCGCAGATCCGTGGCGATCTTGTGCGCGGACTGCGCGAGGCCCGAGAGCGCGTGGACCACGCGGTCGTCCTGTTTTCTCGAGTAGGTCTGGCCCGATACAAGCTGGCGCTTCTCGAATCCCGCGCGGCGGGCGAGGTTCCGGTCGAGTTCTTCGACGCGTTGCGAGTCGCCGTCGAACAGGAGGAGGAAGGAGGCCTGCGTGCCCGTGGCTCCCTTGGCGCCGAGGAAACGAAGGTCGCCCCGCACTCTTCGAACATCCTCGAGATCGAGCAGGAGATCGGAGGCCCAGAGAGCCGCGCGTTTGCCCACCGTCGTGGGCTGCGCCGGCTGGAAATGCGTGTAGGCGAGCGCGGGCAGATTCCGGTGCTCCAGAGCGAAGTCCCGGAGAATCGTCAGGACCGCGATGAGCCGGCGCTCCACGAGCCCGAGGGCTTCTCTCATCTGGATCAGGTCGCCGTTATCGGAGACGTAGGCCGAGGTCGCGCCCCAGTGGATGATTCCTCGTGCCGCGGGCGCGGCTTCTCCGAAGACGCGCACGTGGGCCATCACATCGTGCCGGCTCTTCTCCTCCTCCCGCTCCGCGGCCTCGAAGTCGATCTGTGTCAGGGCGGCACGCATCTGTGTGAGGGCTTCCTCGGAGATCGGCAGCCCGAGCCGGCGCTCTTCCTCCGCCAGCCAGAGCCAGAGCCGCCTCCACGTCTCGAACTTGAATCGCGCCGAGAAGATGGCCGACATCTCCTCCGACGCGTAGCGGTCGGTCAGAGGATGAACGAACCGATCAGGCGTCTTCACTTCCGGCTTCTTCACCGACGCTGAACAGTGTGATGTTGTCGTTGCCGCAAACGAGGCACGTCGCGTCGACGATCCTGCTTCCATCCATGTCGAAAACGTAGCAGGGAGTGTTGCAATGCCCGCAAATCAGATAGTCGATCTCCCGGTCTTCATCGGGCTTGCGGCGCTTGGGAGGTCTCGGCTCGGCCATTTGGATTCTCCGATGTATTCTCCCACGGAAGGAGGCAGGACGCAGGACCCCAGGACTTCGGCTCTGGGATAACCCCTCCACCCGACCGAAAATGCACTTCACTCTCTTCTCTCTTCTGATCTACCTCTTGATCGCCGCGATCGCGGGCGCGATCGGCCGCGCGATCGCCGGCGGCACCAGCGGCGGCTGCCTGGTCTCCATCGTGCTGGGCTTCATCGGAGCGCTCATCGGCTCGTGGCTTTCGAACAAGCTGGGGCTGCCCGAGCCGTTTCTCATCAACATCGATGGCGCGCCGTTTCCTGTCCTCTGGTCGATCATCGGCGCGGCCCTCTTCGTCGCGGTCGTCGCCCTTCTCTCGAGGAGACGGGTAACCTAAGGCGCTAGGCGGTGGGCGCCAGGCGCAGGGGGATCAGGCTCCCGGTGTTGCAGCGCCCAACACCGAGAGCCCTCTTGCCGGTGCGCCGCTAGGCGCAGGTCCAGAGCAAGCGGAAGCGACGGCTAGGACATCGTTTGTCCCCCCGGCGGTTATCCTGAGAAGGTGAGCCTCATCTGGGCGTTTGCGTTTCTGGCGGTCGTTCTGCTGGCCGCCGGGGCAGGACTGTGGCTCCTGTCCCAGCGCCTTCGGGAAAGCGCGTCCCGTTTGGACAGAGTTCTGGCCGAGACGGCCTCCACACGTCAGGCCTCCGAATCGATCGACCGCCGCTTCGAGGACCTGCGCCGATCCGTGGACGATCGCGTCGGCGGAGTGGAGGCGAGCCTCACCGACGGTCAGCGGCATATGAGCGAGCATCTGGGACAGTCGGGACTGCTCCTGAAGGATGTGGGGGAGAAGATGGGGCGCATCTACGAGGCGTCCCAGAAGATCGAGAAGCTCGCGGGCGAGGTCACGCGTCTGGAAGATCTCTTGAAACCCCCGAAGCTGCGCGGCACGTTGGGAGAGACTTTTCTCGAGCAGGCTCTGCGCCAGGCCCTGCCTCCCGGCTCCTGGCAGATGCAGTATCGCTTCGCCGACGATGGGATGGTGGTCGATGCCATCGTTCTCCTGGGGGATCGGTTTGTGCCGATCGACAGCAAGTTTCCGTTGGAAAACTTCCGGCGGTCGCGCGAGGTCGAAGACGAGACGGAGCGGCGCCGCGCCCGGACCGCCTTTGCGGCCGACGTCCGGCGCCACGCCGATGGGATCGCCCGCAAGTACATCCGGCCGGCGGCGGGGACCTACGATTACGCCTTCATGTACATCCCCGCGGAAGCGGTGTACTCGGAGATCATCGCGGAAGACGACACCAAGGCCCTGGCCGACTACTGCATCGAGCAACGAGTCTTTCCCGTTTCGCCGCGGCTCCTCTACGCATACCTCTCCACCGTTGCGATGGTCCTGCGGGGACAGGAGCTGCAACGCAGCGCCCAGGATGTCTCCGAGAAGCTGGCCGAGCTCGCCCGCCTCTGGGACCGGGCGGGGGAGCCGTTCAAAAAAGTGGGAACTCACCTGGGCAACGCGCAGAAGCAGTACGAAGAAGCCTCGACGTGCCTGGCGCGATTCGGACGGCGTCTGACGGGCGTCTCCGAGCGCGCGGAGGAAACACTGGAGGAGATCGCGGAACCGTTGTCACTGTTGCCGCCATCCTAGGGGATCGGTTCATCGGTTGATCGGATCATCGGCTCATTTGCCCCTCGTCGAGCCCTGTTCCCCCGATGACCCGATGACCCGATGGACCGATGGACCGCTGGACCGATTCCTCCTGATACAATCCCGCGCCCTTCGGCGGCGTCATGACTCTCCAAGTCACCTCAGAGATTGGCCGGCTCCAATCCGTCCTGATCCATCTTCCGGGTCCGGAGATCGACCGGATGATTCCCTCCATGATGGAGGAGCTGCTGTTCGACGACATCCTCTACGGTCAGCGCGCTCGGGAAGAGCACCGGCGGTTCCAGCAGGTGCTCGGATTCGTGGCCGATGAGGTCCTCGACGTGGAACAACTTCTCGAAGAGGTCCTCGCAGACCAGGGCGGCCGCGATGCCGTGCTCGGAGACCTCGGCCGCTCGCTCGGGTGGGGTCCGGACATGGACTACCGCCTGCGGGAGCTTGCGCCGGCAGCCCTGGCTCGGACTCTCGTCGCGGGACTGGAGAAGCCCGCTGGCGAGGCCGCTCAATCGACCTCGGAGCTCTACTGGCTGGCCCCCATTCCCAATTACTTCTTCCAGAGAGACCCTCTGGTCGTCGTCGGAGATCGCGCGATTCTGGGCGCGATGGCGACGTCGGCGCGCCTGCGCGAGCCTCTCCTCTCCGGCTACGTCTTCGAGCGCCATCCGCGGTTCGCTCGCCCGGATGGAGTTTTCTGGTTCCGGGAGTTTTCGGCGGACCTCGGGCGGCCGACGTCGTACGCGCGGATGCGCCCGACACTGGAAGGCGGAGACATCCTCGTGCTTCGGGAGGACGTCCTGGCAATCGGCTACTCGGAGCGAACCGAAAAGATCACGATCGAGCGATTGGCGGAAGCCTTGAAGGCAAAGAAGTCGCCGGTCAAGCGCATCTTCGTGGTGGCGATCCCACCGGCCCGCTCCTACATGCATCTGGACACGGTTTTCACCGTGATTTCGCAAGGGGAGTGCCTCGTGTACGGCCCGATGATTCTTCCCGAGGGCCCCGAGGAGGCGGACGTCTATGAGTGCGATCTCTCGCGCCGCGAGATCACATGGACTTCCGAGAAGGACCTGCTCTCCACCCTGAAGGCGCAGAAGATCGATCTGAAGCCGATCCGCTGCGGCGGCACCGATCCGATCGCCGAGCGACGCGAGCAGTGGACCGACGGAGCGAATGCCTTTGCGCTCGCGCCTGGCTTGATCCTGATCTATGAGCGCAACGAGCGGACCGTGGAGGAGCTCGCGCGCGCCGGTTACGCCGTCGTCGACGAAGACGATCTGCTTCTGGGCCGCAAGGCCCTCGACACCCGGCCGGGAGCGAAGACGGTCGTTCTCCTCGCGGGCCACGAGCTCTCCCGCGCGCGGGGAGGGCCTCGGTGCATGGCGATGCCGCTACGGCGCGACGCGGTCGCGCCGTGAGCGGAACTCGGAACTCGGAACTCGGGACTCGAAAAAGTGTCCGCAGGGTCCGAGTCCCGAGTCCCGAGTCCCCAGTCCCGTCTCCATGACAAGTCCCTTCTTCTCCTTCGTGCGGCCTCTGGCGGTCGTGGCCTTCGGCGGCAACGCTCTGCTTCGGCCCGGGGATCCGGCGACGACGGCGGCGCAGCTTGCCCGCGCTCGCGAGGCGGTGCGAAATCTGCTTCCGATCCTTGGCCGCGGCTACGAGATGATCGTCGTTCACGGGAACGGGCCGCAGGTCGGAAACCTCCTGCTCCAGGCGGAGATCGCCGCGGATCGGATTCCGCCCCAGAGTCTCGACTTCTGCGTGGCGCAGACGCAGGGCTCGCTGGGCTTCCTGCTCGAGCTCGCTTTTGCCAACGAGCTTCCCCGCGCCGGCTTCCGCAAAGAGGTCGTCACTTTCCTGACTCAGGTCGAAGTGGATGCCGCCGATCCCGCCTTCCTCGCCCCTTCCAAGCCCATTGGCCCGTATTTCACCGCCGAGCGGGCGGCGCTGCTGACGGAGAGCCATGGCTGGACGATGGCGGAGGAGCCGGGCCGCGGCTGGCGCAAGGTCGTGGCTTCTCCCAAGCCGCGATCGATCCGCGGAGTCAGCGTCGCCGCGAGTCTGATCAACCGCGGTCACATCGTCATCGCGGCTGGAGGGGGCGGGATTCCCGTGGTGGTTCCCGACGACGGGGAGGTCCGCGGAGTCGAGGCCGTGATCGACAAGGACTATGCTGCCTCGATGCTGGCCGGGCAGCTCTCGGCGGATCTCTTCGTGATCCTGACGGGCGTCGAGCGCGTGGCCCGCGATTTCGGCCGCCCGGGCGAAACGCCTCTCTCGGAGCTGGATCTGGATCTGGCCCGGCGGCTTCTGGGCGAAGGTCAGTTTCCGCCCGGAAGCATGGGCCCGAAAATCGACGCGGCGATTCGATACGTCGAGGCGGGCGGCCGCGAGGTTCTCATCACCCGCGCGGAGTCCCTCGAAGCCGCCCTGGAGGGGAAAACCGGCACCCTCATCCGGAATCCGAAGGCCCAGTAAGCGGTTCTCTTAGACCTTGGACCTTAGACCCTAGACCTGCCATGAAGCGCGACTACATCAACGAAAAGGACTGGAAGCCCGCCGAGATCGAAGGGATCCTCGACTTGGCGGCGGAGGTCAAGAAGCGTCCGGCCGACTACCGGCAGGCTCTTTCCGGCAAGACGCTCGCGATGATCTTCGAGAAGTCCTCCACGCGAACGCGCGTCTCCTTCGAGGCGGGGATGTTCCAGCTGGGGGGCCTCGCGATGTTCCTTTCGGCGCGCGATCTGCAGCTGGGGCGCGGAGAGCCCGTCTCCGACACGGCCCGCGTGCTTTCGCGCTACGCGGACGCGATCATGGCCCGAACCTACGCCCACGCGACGATAGAAGATCTCGGCCGATTCGCATCGGTGCCGGTCATCAACGGTCTCTCGGACCTCCTTCACCCCTGCCAGGCGCTTGCCGACTTCCAGACGATTCGCGAGCGTTTCGGGACGACGCGGGGCTTTCCGCTTTGCTACGTCGGCGACGGCAACAACGTCGCGCACAGTCTCCTGTTGACCGGCGCCAAGCTCGGCGCGCATGTGACCGTCGTCACGCCGGCGGGCTTTGAGCCTCGACAGGAGGTTCTGGCCTGGGCCCGGGAGGCCGCCCGGCAGACCGGCGCGTCCCTGACCGTGACCCCGTTTCTCGAGAAGGGACTGGCGGGAGCGCGGGCGGTGTACACCGACGTCTGGGCCTCGATGGGGCAGGAGTCGGAAGCGGAGGCGCGCGCGGCGAAGTTCGAGCCCTATCGCGTCACGCCGAAAGTCTTCGCGATGGCCGAGAAGGACGCGATCTTCCTCCACTGCCTTCCCGCCCACCGTGGCCAAGAGGTCGAGGAGTCCGTCTTCGAGTCTCCGGCATCCGCCGTCTTCGACCAGGCGGAGAACCGGCTGCACGCCCAGAAGGCGCTTCTGATCCGGCTCCTGACCCCGTGAGCGCCGGCGAGCCGGAGGTTCGTTCCGAGCCCGGTCCCGGACGCGCCGTCGCCGTCGGAGCGGTCATCCTGCTTCTCGCGGCGGCGCTCGTGGTGCTGCTCATCGCCGTCCGGCCGAGACGCACGCGCTCGGCGCGCGCCGCTCCGAGAGATCTCGCGGCGACAGTCACGACGGATTTGGCCGAGGTGCGGCGCGGGCCTTCGGCGGCGGCGCCACAGGTGGCGCGGCTGCGGCGAGGCTCTCGCCTGTCGGTCTTGACGGAGCGCGGCGAGTGGGTCGAGGTGAAAACCGACGGGAAAGAATCCGGCTTTCTGCGGGCCGGAAGCCTCGAGACCGACGCGGACAGGGACGCTCGCCGCAAGCGCGCGGAAAAACTCTTCAGCTTCCCGGCGATCTTCGGAGTGATCGCCGAGGACACCGACGTCCTGCTCGCGCCGTTCGCCCTGGGGCCTCGGGCGGGACGGTTGCGCAAGGGAGAAACGATCCGGATCCACGCCGTCGACCACGACTACTACGCGTTTCGGCAAGCCGACGGAGATCTCGGTTTCGCGCGTTCGAGCGACGTGGACCTGGTCCCTCCCGATCCCCGGCGCCCTCCGATCGTTCCGGAGACGGGTAAGGCTCTCAAGGACATGAAAGTCAGCAACCTGTCGCCGGCAGTCACCCCCCAGCCCTCGGAGGAGGCCTCCGAACCGGGAGCGGTCGAGTCCTCCGTGCGGGCTTCCGCTGAGGAGGAGCCCGCCGAGCTGGTTTCGAAAGTGGATCCGCCGTATCCCGAGGCGGCGCGTCGCTCCGGCGTGGAAGGCACCGTGGTGCTCGATGTCCGGATCGACGAGTCGGGCGCTGTCACCGATATTCAGGTTCAGCGCGGCCTCCCGCTGGGGGTCTCGGAAGCGGCGGTTGCGGCGGTTTCGCGGTGGAAGTACCGTCCCGCCCGCGGCAGGACCGGCCCGGTCCCGTCGCACAAGACCGTCCGAGTGATCTTCCGGCTGGGACCGTAGGGACTGTCAACCGTCAGTCGTCGGTAGTCGATAGGGGGGGATTTGGCGCACGACCGACTACCGACTATCGACTACCGACTATAATTTCTACGCCCGATGCTCCAGTTCCTCTTCGAAGCCGATGGCCGTCCACAGGTCTTTAACCTGACCAAGGCCGAGGCCTCGATCGGCCGCTCCAACGAAAACGACAT
>Ga0070706_100003034_pt1 | contig 16626 bp, 14 predicted proteins | sample KBSK5501metaG_FD_65476 | JGI IMG/M metagenome (GOLD analysis project Ga0070706, IMG submission 65476) | Corn, switchgrass and miscanthus rhizosphere microbial communities from Kellogg Biological Station, Michigan, USA - KBS K5-50-1 metaG | ecosystem: Host-associated > Plants > Roots >...
CCCCCTTTTATGAACCGTTACGTCACCTACCTTTTCATGGGCGCTCCAGGTAGCGGGAAAGGGACCCAAGGGAAAGTCCTCGGATCCGTGCCCCGGTTTTATCATTGTGCCTGTGGCGATGTGTTCCGCTCCATGGATTTGAGGGCACCAATCGGACTGAAATTCATCGAGTACTCAAGCAAAGGGTTGCTTGTGCCCGATGACCTCACCGTGCAGCTTTGGCATCATCACATTGAAGGCCAAGTGGCGGACGGCGAATTTAAGCCGGATATCGACGCGCTCGTGCTCGATGGCATTCCACGCAACGTCGGACAAGCGAAACTGATGGAATCATTGATCGATGTGAAACAGGTATTCCATCTGTCGTGTCCAAACCGGAACGAGCTGGTACGCCGTTTGCGCAAGCGCGCGATCAAGGACAACCGGCTCGACGATGCGAATGAGGAGGTCATTCGCAGGCGGTTGGCCACCTATGAAGAAGAGACCAAACCGGTCTTGGACTACTACACGGGGAGAGTCACAACGGTCGACGCGCTGCAACCGCCGGTGAAAGTCCTGAACGATATCCTCAGCGTCATCTGGAATTCTCGAAACGGTTCGTTGCCATTCAACGCTTAAGCCTGGATTTTGCGCCAGATGCAAAATCCAGCGACTTCCAGGCCGCGGGTCCTGTTCATGGGAACCGGCGAAATCGGGCTACCTGCACTCCGGTGGTTGATCAATGCCCCTGAGCTCGAGCTGGTAGCGGTGGTAACTCAGCCGGATAAAGCCGTTGGCCGTTCGCAAATCTTGACCGCACCCGCCCCGAAACGGGTTGCACTGGAAAATGATCTGCCGGTACTGCAGCCAATCAAAGTTCGCCGGCCTGAAGCTTTAGACGCTATCCGCGGATTCGCACCGGAACTGATTATAGTCATGGCTTACGGCCAGATTTTACCGAGAGCGCTGTTGGAGATGCCCCGAATCGCGTGCCTCAATCTTCATGCTTCGCTACTTCCGAGGCACCGGGGGGCTGCTCCGATTCAAGCTGCTATCCTGGCCGGCGACAAGAGCACCGGTGTCACACTGATGCACATGGCCGAAGGATTGGATACGGGCGACATCGTCTTAGCACACTCCTTGTCCATCCGGCATCGCGAAACCGGCGGTTCGTTACATGACCGATTAGCGATGCTGGCGCCTGATGTACTAGCAGAGGCGATTCCTTTGTTCCTTCGAGGAGACGCGCCGAGAACCGCACAAGACGAGGCGCTCGCAACGTATGCAACGAAACTTGATCGCGAATCGGGTAAACTCGATTGGGCGCAGTCTGGTTGGAATTTGGATCGTGTGATCCGTGCGATGAACCCTTGGCCGGGCGCGTACGCCACTTTACCCGATGGAAAACGATTAAAGATCCATCGAGCCCTGCCTGTGCATCGTCGAGCAGGTGCTCCCGGTGAATTGCTCGGGGTCAATCACCGGGGAATCATCGTTGGTTGTGGAGAGGGAAGCCTCCTTTTGTTGGATGTGCAACTCGAAGGTAAACGCCGGATGTCCGCGCTGGAGTTCATGCGCGGTCATATGGTAACGAAATTGGTTTAGCCGTTGCTGTAGGGTGGCAAGCGCTGCCGCCGTAACACGACGCGCGCCAGAGACGCTCCTTGGGCCCTTTCGAGAACGAGTTCGAGGATGAGGATTACGATTCCGTTGCACTCACACTCAAGAAATCATCCTCCGACCATCACACCGATGGCAAGAACTGCCACCCCACATACGACTCCACACAAGGCTGCAGTCCGAAACCGGCCAGCGCTCTTTGTTACCCAGGTAATCTGATCTCGCAGCAGGTAAGGGGAGGCAACCCAGATTAAACCGAGTGTTAGCCAGATGTAGGCGACCAGCACCAACAACAGTCGCCCCGGTTCCGGGCGCAGAAAAGCCGCCGAAAGAATTGGCTCTCCGGCCAGCAATGCCATGATGCCAAGCGCGCGCACAGCTAGGAATTCCGGCACAAACACTGCACTGAGTATAGCCAGCACCGGGATCGCGATCTGAATCATTTGCCGATATTTTGCGAAGTCCTCGAGGTCAATGTTGGACATCAGCCAAAAGAACCAGATTGCGTCGACCGCTAGCAGCACCAGCCCGAGCATCCGGGAGCGCGGGAACCTGAGTAACCATTGCTTTGTTTGTTCCGGGCGCAGCAACGCTACCAAGTGACCGGCGAGGATAAGCACGCCAACCACCAGGGCAACAGCCTGCAGACCGAAATCGTAGATGCGAGCGGGGTATTCCATTGGAAAATTAGGAACGGCAGATTACACAGATTCCGCAGATTTCCTAACAAAGAGTTACTCCGGGGCGGAGGAGCACTACTATCGATCGCGATTTAGCGTCCCGCCAACCGGGGCGGTGTGATGCTCTAGTTACCTGCCGCTACCTCGCCAAACAAAGTAAATCCTGTGGATCGCGAAATCCGGATATCTACCAAGCGCCCTATGTATTTTTCGTCCCCCTCGAATACCACGATCTTGTTGCCGCGAGATCGTCCCATAAGTCGCGCTGCGTTCGTTTTGCTCGGACCCTCACACAGGATTTCAACAGCCTGCCCAATAAACTTGTCGCTGCGCCGTTTGGCCCATTCATTTACCAGCGCGAGCAAATCATGGTTACGCTCTTCCTTGATGGGCTCAGGGACCTGATTATCCATCTCGGCGGCTGGAGTATCGCGCCGCTTCGAGTACTTGAACACGAACGCATTATCGAACCCGACTCGATCCACTAGAGAACGGGTTTGCCAGTAATCGTCTTCAGTTTCACCGGGGAACCCGACAATGATATCTGTGGTAATCGCAATCCGCGGCGTCACGCTACGAATCTGGTCGACCAGAGTGACAAACTTTTCCGCCGAATACGTTCGATGCATCGCTTTCAGGATTCGATTTGAACCCGACTGCAGCGGCAGATGTATATGCTCGACTAGCTTGGACAGATACGAAAAGCTTTCGACAAGATCTTTGCGAAAACCGATCGGGTGAGGGGAAGTAAATCGGATTCGTTCAATACCCGGCACCTCGTGCACCGCTTCAAGCAGTTGCACAAAGGGACTCTTGCCGTCGACCTTCTCGAACTCGTGGCGCCCGTACAAATTCACGATTTGACCGAGTAACGTCACCTCTTTCACGCCGCGTTCTGCGAGTCGGCGGACTTCGTCGACGACTTCGGGGATCGACCGGCTACGTTCGTGGCCGCGGGTATAAGGAACGATGCAGAAAGTGCAATGCATGTTGCATCCCTGCATAATCGAAACAAACGCTGACACCTGATGCCGATCTGTCAGATGATCCATGATCGTACCCTGGGAACCGCTTTCTTCTTCGGTGTCAACGACGGTAAACCGCACATCATCGAGTCGCGCGGCTTCCAACCGCTTCTTTGCAAGCGCCTGGTCGACATAATCGGCAACACGATGGAATTTCTGGGTCCCGACGACCAGATCAAGGTGAGGTACATCTTTCAACAAAGACGCTCCTCGGCTTTGAGCCATACACCCAAGAAAACCGTAAACCACTGGCCGGGAATGAGACAGTCGTCCGAGCATCCCCATCTTGCCGAGCGCCTTTTGTTCAGCCAAGTCGCGGACACTGCAAGTATTCAATAATACGACGTCGGCGTCATCCTCATGGGTAATCAGGGTATGGCCACGCTCAGCCAGCATCTGCGCAACCTGTTCCGAGTCGCGCTCATTCATCTGGCATCCGTACGTCTTTATGAAAATCTTCGCCATACCTCGTGTTCCGCAGAGCGCCTACGGTAGCGCGGATTTGCCCAGGGGCAAAGCCATTCGGCTGTTTTGGCCCCTCAAACCAAGACATAGCGCGGAGCCTGCAACCGAATTGAGCTTCCCAGCTCGACCGCCCAGCGCGTGAATGCGGCCCATTATCCCTCCTTTACGCCGACACGTTGCTGCTCGCTTCTTCCCTTTTCCGTTTTCGTTCTGTCAGTGTCGCCACAATGATGCAGATCTCGTAAAGAAGATACATCGGACCGCCCATCATCAGCATCGACACTGCATCAGGCGTAGGAGCAAGAAACGCTGCCGCAACAAAGACGAGGACAAACGCGTAAGCACGGGTCCGTTTAAGAAGTGCAACGGACAAGATTCCAAGCCTGACGAGTACGAGCACTACGACCGGTAACTCAAATGCTACGCCGAATCCGACGCAAAGCTGAGTCACGAACGAAAAATAGTCCCGTACCGTCCAGGTTGGTGTCCAACCAAGCGATTGAGCATCCCGGAAAAAGAATCGGAGTGTGGCGGGCAAGACAAAAATATAACCGAGAACGACCCCACCGAGGAATAACCCGAAGCCGATCGCAGCCGCCGGCAACATGGCTCTTCGCTCTTTTGGTGTCAGGGCTGGTACCACGAATTGTCCGGCAAAATAAATAAGGAACGGAAACGCGAGAACGATTCCCGCGTAAAACGCGAGTTGAAAGGAGATCGTAATCGAGTCCGAAACGCCAAGCGAGATAAGGTGTTCCAAGAGATTCGGATTGATCGCTCGAAGCGGCGCCTGAAGGATCCGTACCAGGAACGTCCGAAACAAAAAGGCGAGCACCATCGCGCTGATCAACGAGATCGCCATCTTGATCAACACCCAACGCAAATCCTCGAGGTGATCCAGGAACGGTTTCACCGCCTCCTGGTGCTCTCCTTCCCGGAACTTGAATAGGTGCGACAGTTTCATCGCTCCAAGCACTTCTTAACAGCGACGCAGGTAAGAAACCGCAGACCTGTCCGCCGAAGCAATAGCGAAGGCGGATTCCACAGATTACGCAGATTTTTCCCCGAGGTTTTATTAGCCTTCATTTTCTAAGAATCTGTGGAATCTGCGTAGTCTGCGGTGCGGTTTACATTTGCGCGAGCAATCCCTTGGCTGCGAGCCGCGCATATAGCGCCAAGGTATTAGCATCCTGGATTACATGGTCCGCAATCATTTCGCGGAGCTGCGCAAAACTGAATTCACGGCATTCGACGATCGATTCGCTTTCGTCGTGGTTGCTACCTGCGCCGGTCTTCCGTACAGGCCGGGCAAGGAATAAATAAGGTGTCTCGTCGCTATATCCTTGTGACGTGTAGTAGTGCCCAAGGAAAACCAGGTCGCCTCCCGGTGCCAGCTCATATCCGGTCTCTTCGGTAAGCTCCCGTAGCGCGGTCTCCTTGAGCAGTGCCATATCCGGTTCCATCGAATCGTCCACTTGTCCGGCTGGAAATTCCCAAAGCAATTTTCGAATCGGTATTCGGGCCTGATGAATGAGAACAACGTTTCCCTCGGCCGTTACCGGGGCGATTACAACAGCCTTTTTGCGCCGGACCGTGGTCCAGGTGCGGACGCGATGTTCCCCGGGCGGGACAACTTTCTCCTGGAAAACCTCAAGATACGAATTCTTGAACAAGGACCTCGTATCGAGGACTTGCCAGTCATCACGATTTTTCACGGAGAACTGCGTCCCATCTTTCCAATTCCGCCGCAACATTTTTTCGTGATGGCGCGCCGATGCCGGTTCTTCGGTCGATTGCGCGGTCTAAGTCCAGACTTTCGAATACGTCCGACCCGAATCGGTCGTTAAATTGCTTGAATTCCTCGATGCGCAGCTCGGCGAACCCTCGTCGTTGTTCAAGCGAATAGGCTACCAATTTTCCAATTGCCTCATGCGCTTGCCTGAATGGTACCCCGTGAACCACCAGGTAATCAGCGAGATCGGTCGCGAGCAATCCTGGATCATCCGCTGCCGACCGAGTGCGTTCTTTTACAATCTCCATCTCGGATAACATCCCGATATAAACTTCCAAAGCGGTTTTGACCTGATCAATTGAATCAAAAACTGTTTCCTTATCTTCTTGTAGATCCCGGTTGTACGTCATCGGCAGACCCTTCAGAACGGTCAGCAACGAAACAAGATTTCCGACCAGACGCCCCGTTTTGCCTCGGGTGAGCTCGCACACATCCGGATTCTTTTTCTGAGGCATCAGACTTGAGCCGGTAGTGTAGGCATCGCTCAGCCTAATAAATTGAAATTCGGAAGACGCGAACAAGATCAAATCTTCGCTCAGACGGGAAAGATGTATTCCGATCAGGGAAAGAAGGAACAAGAACTCCGCAACGAAATCCCGGTCACTGACTGCGTCCATGCTGTTGCGTGTGACCTCAGGAAAATCCAGGAGTTGGGCAATATAGTTGCGATCCAGCACAATTGTTGAACCGGCAAGTGCTCCTGACCCGAGCGGCATCCGGTTGATCCGTTTTCGCGCGTCAGCCAGTCGCTCGAAATCGCGCTCGAACATTTCTACATAAGCCAGCAAATAATGCCCGAATAACACGGGCTGCGCCCGCTGAAGATGAGTATAGCCCGGTAAAATCACTTCTCGGTGCGCCTTTGCCAGCTCGACCAGAGCGCGTTGAAAATCACGAATCAGACCTTGGATAACATCCGTTTCCGCCCGGAGACAAAGCCGTAGATCAAGAGCCACCTGATCGTTTCTACTCCGGGCTGTGTGCAGCTTCGCGCCTGCGGCTCCGATCTTCCCGGTGAGGGCAGCCTCGATATTCATATGAATATCTTCAAGCGTTTCCTGGAACGCGAATTTTCCAGTGTCGATTTCCCGGCGAATCTCTTCCAGACCGGTCTTGATCTGTTGGAATTCGTTGTGATCGATCAACCCAGCTTTTTCCAAGGCTGCCGCGTGGGCAATCGATCCCTTGATATCGTACGGATAAAGCCGCCAATCGAACGACACCGATTCGGTGAACCGTTGCACCGCTGGGGCTGTCGACTGTTTAAACCGTCCTTTCCACATAAGAGAATACGCAGAAAGAACCACAGATTTCGCCGATTACGCAGACTTTTTCTTAGACCCTTGTTCTAGTCCTCCAGCTTTGGCGGCCACTCGGCTAGTAGCAGGGAGATGATTTTCCGAAAGGATCAGGCAGGCGGAGGTTGCGATGCAAGAAAATCGTCCAGCGATAGATCGAGCCGCAATTGGCCGTGATCTTTCCGGGATTGCAGTACGGAAGCAGCGTTCAACAGATATTTTTCAAATCGCGCCACCTGAGCGTTACTGAACGTACATTCTTCGTGAAAGAAGGCTTTAACAGAGGGATCGCTCTTCCAACGCTGCGCGAAATCAATCAACCGCGCGAAGGTGTCCGGGTGCATATGCGAGATTCGGGTTAGATACCCTTTCTGCTCGAACACGTTCTGGTTCAGCAGCCCGGCGTCGGTGTCGATGATGATCAGCTTTTTAACCGTTACCGACTTCGCGCCGCTGGGGACGCCGTCCGGCTTGCGGGTATGCTTAATCTTTGCCTGATCCAGATAGTAAATCGTTGGCAAATCGCTGATGTTACCCCCAGTCAGCCGGTCGGATTGAGCCATAAGGTAATCGAGCAGGATCATTTCACTCATGTCGCGGATTGCCACCAGGGCTTGGACATTTGCCTGGTTGAATTCCCGAGAACCGAGAATCGCTTGAACTGGACGCGAATCCGCCATGTTCGCGAACGCGCGTGTGGCGCTCAAATTGGACCCTACCCTCAACCATTCGGCGTAGTGCTCGTCGCCGCGCGGATGCTTCTCCAGTGCGCCATAGATCTGCGTGAAATCTTTGGTGAAGAGCGTTCGTGCCACTGATGACCCGCTCGGATTCGCGTAGTACCGATTAAACAGGTCCCAACTTTTCCGAACGGTTCCGTGAATCCCAAGGTCTGCCGCCACTTTTACCAGCCGCTTATGTTGCTCGGTATCCATTGTCCGGAGCACGCCTGGTTCAATCTCGCAGACATCACCGAGAACCCGGGATACGTGATAGTACCCAAGGATGGCCGCTGTGCTTGTTGTGGTGAAGACGTTGTCAGTCTGCTTGAATTTCGCCAGTTTCTTACCTGATTTAAGAACTTCTGCGCAGTGTGCGGCTGTTTCCGGGCCAGATTTTGGCGCATCATCCGGGACCAGGCACACATCGACTGCGGCACTGGTACTGGTATTCTTTGGACATATTGCGACCGCCCCGTCCTGTTTAGTCGTACCGGATTTGTAGAAATCGTACCGGACTAGTTCTTGCTCATCTGCGGCGTCATTCGATCCGTTCTCGCCTCGATAATTGCCGAATGGCAGGTGTTTCGGTACTACACCGATTTCCACAGGTCTGTTACCTGGTACATTAAATTCAACAATTCGCGTTCCTCGCGCAGCACTGCGATCGAGGGAACCTTCGTAAGAATCAGGAGTTTGGGCTACCAAGTTCCCAGCGAGAAAGATAGTCGGGAACCAAACAAGAACAGCAAGCCGGCACTGCGAACCAGCTCCGGAAAGGATTAGAGCTTTCATACTGTCTAGCGAGACTAATCCCGTTGGCCGGTGGTCGTATATCACCCGAAAGCATGAAAAGGCCGGTCTTGATCGGGATTCGCGAACGATGCTTTAATCCTGTAAACCAAGCTACGGCCTGTGAATGTCTGGTATTTGAGCTTCCACGGCGGAACTGAGCATAACTCTCGCAACAATATCCACGTCTATTCCGAGGCAGGAGAAGAGCTGGGCAAAGCGTTAAATCGAAAGAGCTTGCCAGACCACATCGAGTTGCGCGAGCTGCGTGGGTTCGGTTTCGGGCCTGACCACAATCTCTATGTCGTCAACGCCTACCGCAAAGCGAGCCAGATTCTTCGGTTTTCGGGTAAGCCTAATCTGGACGGACAACATGACTTTTTAAACGCCTTCGTAACTCACCATCCGCAGCACAACCCGCAGCTGCTCCATCCATTCAACTTTGCGTTTTCACCGGCCGGTAATCTTCACGTTTCCAATCAAGATACCAGTTGTATTTCGCGATACCACGGCCCCGATGCCGAGCACCCCGGTTCGCCAATGCCTTTACCTGACGCTATTCGGGAGATTAACGAACCTTTCCCAGGCGAGTTTGTTCCCTCGGCAGAGCGATGGGAAGCCGGCGTGGCAGTAGTGCGAGACCTGGCTATCGGCCCAGATGGGCACTTGTACGTCGCCGATCGTGACAGCAATTCGGTGATGATCTACGAGCTGAACACCGGTAAGCGTGTTGATGTTATTCAATCTCCAGAATTGTCGAAGCCGATACATTTAGCCTTGGATCCGACAACACATTTGCTGCTGATCGGAAACGGCGGCAATGACTCAGTTGCCTGTTATGACTTTGCTACCAAGACCTGCTCAATGCTGGTACCATCTGGGACTGGGCATCTGAATGGGCCGGCTGGGATGGCATTTGGAGAAGATGGCGATTTTTACGTGGCAAGCCGGCTGTCGAATCGCGTTGTTCGCTTCAGTAAGGATGGCGGTAAGATGGTTGGCAGGCCATTCATCAAGGATCTCGAGGACAATCCGGAATTTCTTTTGCCTGTTAGCCTCTGACGCTGTGGGGCGGCAAAGCTCGTCCCTCCGTCCGCCCTACCAATGAAATTGACCTACGGCTGCGCAAAATCCAACCCAAACCCGGCATGGATGATATTCGCTCCTTCATCCACCCGTTCCTCATCGACAATCACAGAAATTTTGATCTCCGAAGTGCTGATCATCTGAATGTTGATTCCGGCTTTGCCGAGTAATTCGAACATCCGGGCAGCAACTCCGGAATGCGATCGCATACCAATTCCGACAACACTGAGCTTTGCCACGCCGCCCTGCGCGACAAATCCTTTGGCGCCGATCTCCTGAACAATCGGGTCCAGATGCTTCTCCATCTTGTGCAGTTCTTCGGCGTTTGTTGTGAAGGTGATGTCGGTCGTGCCCGCCGCAGAGACGTTCTGCACGATCATGTCTACGTTGATTCCGATCGCGGCGATCTCGGTGAAGATCCGAGAAGCAACTCCCGGCCGATCCGGGACCTGACTCACCGTGACTTTCGCTTGTTTGCGATCGACACTGATCCCGCGGATAACCACATGTTCCATGCGTGTCGTCTCCTCTTTTACCAACGTTCCTGGTTCTTCATTGAAACTGCTACGGACTTCGAATAATACGCGGAATTTCTTCGCGAATTCGACTGAGCGCGATTGCATAACCTTCGAGCCGAGGCTGGCCATCTCCAGCATTTCATCATACGAAATTTCCGGCAGTTTCCGCGCGCTCTTTACGATGCGTGGATCGCACGTGTAAACCCCCTCCACATCGGTAAATATCTGACAGAGATCCGCTTTGATTGCTGCTGCCAAAGCGATTGCAGTCAGATCTGACCCACCTCGGCCTAAGGTGGTGATGCGTCCCTCAAGGCTTTCACCCTGGAACCCGGCGACAATCACAATGTTTCCTTCGTCTAATAAAGTGTGGATTCGCTTAGGCGTAATGTTCGCGATCTTTGCCCGGGTATGAACACCGTCGGTAACGATACCAGCCTGAGCGCCGGTCAATGAAACCGCGTGTCCACCGAGGGCGTTAATTGCCATGGCTGTGAGCGCGATTGTCGTTTGCTCGCCGGTCGCCAGCAAAACATCCATTTCCTGTTCCGCCGGATGAGGCGCCACCTGTCGGGCCAGCTTAATCAGGTTATCGGTTACACCCGACATCGCGGAGACGACGACAACGATTTGATGGCCTTTAGCTTGAGTGGCAAGGATTCTGCGCGCCACGTTTAGAATCCGGTCCGGATTAGCAACAGAGGTACCTCCATATTTTTGGACAAACAAACTCATGGGTACTTACGTCGAGCTAGAAGCTCAACGGTCAACCCGGCGGGTTGGTGCACAAGCCTCTGGCTTGACCGTGGGTTGACCTTCCAGGTCGACGTTCTTCACGCGTATTGGTCGGTTGTAACTCTTCACCAGTTCAGAACTCCCAACACATCCTCTTTTTTGGCCGCTGTTGTAATCGGTTGTGCGCCCCCCTCCAGCACCGCGGCCACATCCTTCAATCCATGCCCTGTTAAAGTGCACACGATCACTGCGTTCTCGGGAAGATCGCCCAAAGGCGGGGCCTCGCGCGACTCGCAATATTTCAACAGCCCGGCAATGGCGGCGGCACTAGCCGGTTCCGCAAAGAGACCTTCCTCCGATGCCAGCCAGCGCTGAGCAGCAAAAATCTGTTCGTCGGTAACGATATCAATTGCGCCGTTCGATTCCGCGAATGCGGTCTTTGCCAATTCCCAACTTGCCGGGTTCCCGATTCGGATCGCGGATGCTGCGGTCTCCGGCCGCTCGATGACCTTTTTATGATAGATCGGCGCAGCGCCGGCCGCTTGAAATCCAAACATCCGAGGCAGCCGATTGGTTAATCCGGCAACATGGTACTCACAATAACCTTTCCAATAGGCCGCCGTGTTGCCGGCGTTACCAACTGGCAAGAAATGAAGATGCGGCGCGTCTCCTAACACATCGACAATCTCGAAAGCAGCAGTCTTTTGTCCTGCCAATCGATCTGGATTGATGGAATTTACCACGGCGATCCCAGGCTCAGTCGATAGATCGCGTACAACTTGCAGGCACTGATCGAAATTTCCGTCTAAGGCAATGACCTTTGAACCGTGGACAAACGCTTGCGCCAGTTTTCCCAAGGCGATTTTGCCTGCCGGCAATAGCACCGCACACTGAAGGCCGGCACGAGCGGCGTAAGCTGCGGCCGAGGCCGATGTATTCCCGGTGGACGCGCAAATCAATAGGCGCGCGCCTGACTCAACGGCTTTGCTGACGGCAACTGTCATGCCGCGATCTTTGAAGGAACCAGTGGGATTTAGCCCTTCGTGTTTCAAAAACACTCGACGATTTTGTCCGGTTAACGCGCTGAGTCGCGGCGAGTAAATCAGCGGGGTGGACCCTTCGTTAAGGGAAACGATCGGAGTGCGATCTGTGACCGGTAAATATCTCCGGTAGCGCTCGATTACACCAGTCATCGGGCTTCCTTGCACGCTCATGATAACACGCGAAGCAGAACCGGAGTTGCTTTGACGCAGTCGAGTTGCCGAATCAGCTCAAGCGCGGTCTGCATCCGGCCAAACGCTGCGTCATGGATCATCAGAACCAGCGGTACAGCGTCACCTTCATGACCTTCTGGTTGGACGACTGAAGAAATCCCGATCTGATGCGATCCGAGGATACTGGCTACTTGCGCGAGCACACCTGGTTTATCGATCACACTCAGTCGCAGGTAAAATCCGGAAACGACGCGCTCGATCGGCAGACATTTTCCATACAAACCATGAGGCGTAAACCCGAATGCTTTGCCGCCGGAATCAAACCAGATCGCTGCTTGTGCCAGATCGCTGATCACCGAGCTGGTAGTCGGATCCTGACCGGCGCCGCGACCATAGAAAAGCGTGTCACCGACAATGTCACCATGGACCATCAACGCGTTAAACACGCCGTTGACTGAAGCCAGGACATGATCCTTCGGGACAAACGTAGGATGGACCCGTACCTCAACCAGGCCCTCTTCGTTCGCGCGAATCGTCGCAACCAGTTTAATCCGGTAACCCAGTTTTTGTGCGAACTGAATATCGAGCGCAGCGATATACTCGATTCCTTCCACATAAATCTGATTGGTGTTGACCCAGAAACCGTATGCAAGCGACGCAAGAATGATCGCTTTATGCGCCGCATCCCAGCCGTTCACATCGAGCGTTGGATCGGCCTCAGCGTAACCGGCCTCCTGCGCTTCTTTGAGCGCTAACGGGAAATCCATCGCCTGCTCGGTCATCCGCGACAAAATATAGTTGCTGGTTCCGTTCAGGATGGCGTGGATCGATCGAATATGATTCCCGATAAATGCTTCCCGGATCGACTTGATAATCGGAATCCCGCCGGCTACCGCCGCTTCGAAAAAGATTGGCACATTCTTTTCCGCGCCTTTTTCAAAAATCTCGGCTCCATGCTCGGCCAGGAGCGCTTTGTTCCCAGTGACAACCACTTTACCCTGGTCCAGGGCCCGCATGACGCAAGTGTAAGCCGGCTCAATCCCGCCCATCAGCTCCACCACGATGTGCACATCCGGATCGTCCACCAGATCTTCCCAGCGGTTGGTTAAAAGTTTTGCCGAAGGTTGCACTTCCCGTCTCTTTCCAACGTCTCTCACAGCGATTCTGCGAACGGCGAGCTCGAGCCCGAGCCGTTCAGCAATCAAGACGCGGTTCTGTTGGAGATGCTTAAAAACGCCAGCTCCTACGGTGCCGAGCCCAGCCAATCCTATCCCAATCTGGTCCATCGAGGGCAGACTCTGTACTCATCTGGTCAAGAACTCAAGGACGGGGAATAGATTGTATGGGCGAGTCGGCGTATCGGCGTGTCGGCGTGTCGGCGTGTCGGCGTGTCGGCGTATCGGCGTATCCACCTTCGCGGTTGCTATGGTGGACAGGTCTGCGTTTTATTCATTGTCCAATGGTATTACCTACCGAACGTTTTAGTGATCGGGTTGACGCCTATGCAAAGCATCGGCCCAGTTATCCGGAGGCGCTGCTGAATTTCCTGAAACAACAGGTGCCGGCGCCTGCAGTTGTTGCTGATGTCGGCTCCGGGACCGGAATACTAACAGAACTCCTCCTGGAGTCTGGGTACGAAGTTTATGCAGTGGAGCCGAACGCCCCGATGCGAGCCGCTGCTGAACAGCGGTTGCGCAATAATCCTGGGTTTCACACAGTCGATGGTTCTGCCGAATCGACTGGCTTGCCCGATAACTCGATTGATCTCATTACCGCGGCGCAAGCCTTTCACTGGTTTGACCGGGCGCGAACCAAGAACGAGTTCCGGCGTGTCCTGAAAGCTAAAGGGAAGGTTGCATTGGTCTGGAACGAACGTTTGGATGACGCCTCGGAAGTAAACCGGCGATACGAATCGGTTCTGAAAGAAATGGTTCCTGGATATCCTACTGTCGCCCATCATCGAATGGTGCGGCAGGAAGACATCACCGAGTTTTTTGCTCCGAACAAGCTCGAGCTCGTTACTTTCCGCAACGACCAGCGAATGGATCGAGCCGGTTTAATCGGGCGCCTGCTCTCAACTTCTTACGTTCCGAACAAGGGGGAACCCGGCAATATCGAAATCGTTTCAGCAGTCGATTGCATCTTCGACGACTGCCAAGCTGATAACCTGGTCACGATGGTCTACGAGACCCGGGTTTATTTCGGCGCGTTTGCAGAGCTATGATTTGTCGTCGCTTCGCGACTTCTGAGACAGGTTTTTGATGATTTCAATCCCCACGACGCCTTGCCAAAAGGTCCATTCCCTTAGCTCTTGTCGCTCGTGATCAATTGGCTCCAACGATCAACTGGCTCCCAACGATCGATAGCCTGGTACCCGACCATCCAACCCGGGTACTCCGGAGGCAATTCGCTGACCGCGTCCAGTCGTTTGATCTCGTCTTCGGTCAATTCTACCTCCACAGCCGCCAGATTGTCCTCAAGCTGCTCGAGACGTTTGGCGCCGATTATGACCGAAGTCACGACCGGCTTCGTCAGCAGCCATGCGAGCGCGATCCGCGCACAACTGCAACCATGGGCTTTCGCTATCGGCGCCATGACATCAAGAATGTTCCAGGCTCGCTCCTTGTCGACGATCGGGAAGTCGAAGTCAGATCGACGCGAGTTCTCCGGTTTCTGATTCCGGCGGCTTAACTTGCCGGACAACAGGCCCCCGGCCAGCGGACTCCAAACCAGTAAACCGGTCTTTTCCGATTCAAGAAATGGTACGATCTCACGTTCCAGCTCGCGCCCGGCAATCGAATAGTATGCTTGCAATGTATCAAACCGGACGAGGTTCTTGGACTCCGAAATCCCAAGCGCTTTAGCAATTTTCCAAGCCTGCCAGTTGGAGCAGCCGACGTAACGAACTTTCCCCTGGGTCACCAGCGTGTCGAGAGCCCGGAGCGTCTCTTCAATCGGAGTGATCGGGTCGTTGCCGTGAATCTGGTAGAGGTCAATATGATCCGTCTGCAGACGCCGGAGGCTGCCTTCGACCGAATCCATGATGTGTCCTCGTGAGGCGCCGACATCGTTTCGCCCCTGACCGACCCGAGCATAGACCTTAGTCGCAATCACGACATCTTTACGCGAGATATTCAGGTTCTTGAGCGATTGGCCCAGTATCTCTTCGCTTTGTCCGTACGAGTAAATGTCCGCTGTATCGAAGAAATTGATGCCGGCCTCAATCGAGGCTTTGACCAGGTCATCGGCACCCTTCTGATCGACGTTGCCGATAAGCTTGTAGACACCTTCAGCGCCGCTAAAAGTCATGGTGCCAAAGCAAAGCGTGGAAACGAGCAGCCCGGTGTCACCCAAAGTCTTATATTTCATGGAAGAACGCTCGCAGCGGAGCGCATCCGCTGCTCTCGCGGTTTTGCTGAACCCGTCGCGGTTTTGCTAAAAACAGTTGCGACCGGTCAAAGCTGCCGGCGGTATTCAACTGGCGAACGGCCGGTTTCACGACGGAACACCTGCGCAAAATGACTTGGGCTGGTGTGGCCTACGTCCAACGCGACCTCGATGATCTCCTTACGAGTCTCGCGTAATCGGGTCTGCGCTTTTTCCATTCTCAGGCCGATGAAATATTGGGAAGGCGATTTTCCTGTGGTGCGTTTGAACATGCGACTGAAATGAAACTCACTCATGGCCGCTTCGGCGGCCAGTCGGGTCAGGCTGAACCCATCCTGAATGTGGCCAGTCATGAAATCGGTGATTTTCCGCAGCTTGAACCCGGGTAATCCCCAGCCTCTGCGGGAGGCGCGCGCCGTCTCTGAAATTACGGAGTAGTTTCTTGCGAGATGAATCGCCAGGCTCTGCCCTATGCCTCGCACGAACAGACGGCTTGCCCGCTCGCTCATCACGAACTCTGCATGCAGTTTCTCCATCAGGGCATGCATGAACGGGTCCTGAAACCCGGAAACATCCCGCAAATGGACCATGTCCGCATCCTTACCAAAGACTTCAGTCATCGCTTCGTTCATGAGCCGGACGCCGAGCGTCACGCAGAACACGCTCAGCGGGCTCGATCCAATAGGGGTAGACTTCACTTCCTACGCCGGCCCGGGCGCTGTCAGATAAAAATCACCTTTTTTTGCCGCTGTCTTCAGCCAATGCCCGCCTAGCACGCGTTCCTCAACGACAGACTCGCCGGAAAGTAGCCAGACAATTTCCGGTTCTGTACTCTCCGGAACGAGGTGATTAGCCGGCTTACGCGTACGCTTAGGAATCCTGACCCTCAAATCAATCCAGGGACCGCCCTTGGATTCCTCCTCCGAACCGCTATCCGGTACCTGGACAAGGGTATCCTGGTCACGCCTTTCTTTCCTGGTCGTTTGATTCTGCGGCTCTGAGATCAGTGCCATTGCTTTTTGTGTCAGTTGCAATCGGTTTATGTATTGACCGAAACACCATGATCCATTCTCCGAGCGATGTCCTTGAGCCGACTCAGCTGCTGAACGAGCGTAGGAACACGGTTGAGGCTTGAAATAAAGTTCCAAAGATATGCTAACATGGCGTAGACGGTGCCAGCCTCAATGTGAGGTAAGGAAGATATTCTCACGATTACAGCAGCCGCTAAGACAATGCTGAATATTTCCATTGTGCCCCAATTTTTCGCTTCGGCGTCCGAGAGTAGGATACGCCATTTTGCCAGGAGCTTGTAATGT
>Ga0070706_100003041_pt1 | contig 16613 bp, 18 predicted proteins | sample KBSK5501metaG_FD_65476 | JGI IMG/M metagenome (GOLD analysis project Ga0070706, IMG submission 65476) | Corn, switchgrass and miscanthus rhizosphere microbial communities from Kellogg Biological Station, Michigan, USA - KBS K5-50-1 metaG | ecosystem: Host-associated > Plants > Roots >...
GGCTCACGCTGCTGAAATCGGGGACGTCGGCACCGAGGTCGCGGAGGGCCTCCCAGACCTTCTGCCAGTCGCTGCGCCGCATGGCGGTCAGATAGAGCTTCGCCGGGATGGCCGAGGCGGCCACCGCCGCGGCCGCCGCCCGGCTGGCATGCACATGGTCAGGGTGCTGGTAGGCGCCCTTGTCGTCATAGGTGATCACGACCTGCGGCCGGTAACGTTCGATCAGGGCACCGATCCGCGCCGCTACCTCGGCCTGAGGAACATTGCAGAACGCGTCAGGCCGGTTCTTGTAGTCCCATTCGGGCATGCCGGAATCGTGGTAGCCGAGCAGTTCGAGCTCGGCGACACCGAGAATCTTGGCCGATTCCCGCAGTTCGGCCAGCCTGGTCTGGGCCACCTCAGCCTCGTCATGACCGTCCAGTCCCGGCTTGACGCCATCGGCCGCGTCTCCGAACTCCCCGTTTGTACAGGTCACAACGATCGTTCGGACACCTTCGTCTGCGTACCTGGCCAGCACGCCGCCGGTGCTCGACGCCTCGTCGTCCGGGTGCGCGTGTACTGCCATCAGGGTCAGAGTCTCTGCCATGCTCCCAGCCTGCCCGAACCGGCGGCGTGGTACGAACAGGTTGGCGACGCACCCTAGCCAGCCGCAGCCCGGCGGGCGCGATACGCGGCGACATGCAGGCGGTTGCCGCAGGTCCGGCTGTCGCAGTAGCGGCGCGAACGGTTGCGAGACAGGTCTACGAATACTTCCCGGCAGGTAGGCGACCCGCAGCTGCGTAGCCTGTCGCTTTCGCCTGCCACCACGAGTTCCGCAAGGCCGAAGGCGAGGTGGGCGGCGATCCGGTCGGCCAGCGGCGCGGCGGGCCGTGAGACGTGAATATGCGGGCCGCGGCCGTCATGCGCGACCACGTGCGGAACGGCTCCGGTCTTCGTGAGCAGGGCATTCAGCATCTCGATCGCGGCAGCGTCGTCGCCCGTGTCGCAGGCAGCGGCGATGGCGTCCAGCCGGGCCCGATGGGCGCGCAGCCGCGCCACGTCCCGCGGTACGGCGGGACACCCGTGGAAGGCGTAGCGATCACCTATCGCCTGCACATCGGCCACGCCACGCAGGCTGTCCCCGGTGCTGGACCTACCGGTGTTGATCAGCTCGACGCAGGCCGTCAGCGCTTCCAAGTGGTCAGCATCAAAGCCACTTTGACTCCTGTCCGGCCGCTCTCGTACAGTGAACGACATGCCAGGATCGTACGCTAAAACGGTCATTACCGGCAACGACCCCGGCCAGACGATCGCTGACCGTCAGCCCATCCTGCTGGCCGGCCTCGGCGCGGCCTGCATCTCCGCCTCGGCGGTCCTGGTCAAGCTGGCCGGCACGGGCACCGCCACCACCGCGTTCTTCCGGTGCTTCCTCGCCCTGCCGGTGCTCATCACGCTGGCTGTGCTTGAAGCGCGGCGGCACGGGACACGGCCGCTGGCCACCCGGCTCGGCGCGGTCCTGGCGGGCCTGTTCCTCGCCATCGATCTGGTGCTGTGGAATCACGCCATCACCGAGGTCGGGGCCGGGATCGCCACGGTGCTCGGGAACCTCCAGGTCCTGTTCGTCGCCTTCGCGGCCTGGGCTGCGTTCGGGGAACGCCCGGGACGCCGGTTCCTGATGGCGCTTCCCATCGTCATGGCGGGCGTCGTGCTGGTATCCGGCACGATCGGGGGGACCACGCGCGGCATCCACCCGCTCGCCGGGATCGGGTATGGGATAGGCACCTCGGTCGCCTACGCCGGTTTCCTGCTCATCTTGCGCCAGACATCGGCCGACACGCCCCATGTCGCAGGCCCGCTCGCGGAGGCCACCGGCGGCGCAGCGCTCGGCTCGCTGCTGCTCGGCCTGATCTTCGGCGGCCTGCGGCTGGAAATGCCGTGGCCGTCCTTCGGGTGGCTGCTGCTGTTGTCACTGACCAGCCAGACAATCGGGTGGCTGCTGATCACGTCGTCACTGCCCAGGCTGCCCGCGGCGCTATCGTCGCTGCTGCTTCTCCTCCAGCCGGCCGCGGCGCTGCTGCTGGCCGCCGCCGTGCTGGGCGAGCGGCCCAGCCTCTTTCAGCTGGCCGGGGCCCTGCTGGTCTGCGGTGGCGTCTTGGCGGTGAGCCGGGCCGCGCTGGCGCGGCGCGACCTTCCTGATTTGCATTCAGATTCAGAACGAAGTGCAGTGGCCAGTCCCGTCATCGTCCCGGCGCACCACTCCACGCATCGTGCCCCGGTGCCAGCAGCACCGGATTTCCCGCGGTGAAACCCGTTGCCAACTGGGCCGTCTACGACCAGGTCATGGCCGAGCAGCGGGTCGCCGTCCTGGTCACCCCCACCCGGGTCTACAGCAACTGAGGAGCCCGGCTCGTCCGGTAATGTCGGGTAAATCGGATCTTCCTCCGCTGACAGTGCCGCACCGACCGCGCACGGGGCGCAGGCCGACGGCCGCCCCGCCGTCCCGGCTGCGGGGCTACGGGCGGCCCGGGTCGCCGTGACGGCGTACTTCTGCTTGTTCGGCATCGTCCTCGCGGTCTGGATCACGCGCATCCCGGCGATCAAGGCACGATTGCGGCTCAGCGACGGCGTGCTCGGCATCGCACTGTTCGCCATCCCGGCCGGGCTGCTTCTTGTCACCCTGGTGGTTGGCCGTCTGGTGGACAGGTTCGGCAGTGCCAGGGTGACCCGGGTGGCAGGCGTCTGCATGCCGCTGTCCCTGATCCTCCCGGCGCTGGCAGGCGGCCTCGCCCCGCTCATGGTGGCCTTGTTCGTGTTCGGGGCCTCGGCGGGCGCGCTCGATGTGGGGATGAACGCGAACGGGGTACTTGTCGAGCGGGCCCGCGGTCGCCCGGTCATGACGTCCCTGCACGCCGGTTACAGCATCGGAGCGCTCGTGGGAGCGGTGATCGGTGGCCTGTTCGCCGGGGCCGGGATCGGCCCCCTGCCGACCTTCCTCATCGTTGGGCTGCCGTCCGCTGCCGTGGCCGTGGCCAGCGGCCGGTGGCTGATCACCGAGCGGGCCGCACAGCAGGCGGATGATCCGCGCCAGCCGGCCGACCCGGACGGGATCCAGCAGCGGGCTGGCCTCGGTGATCAGGTGAAAGCGCCGCGCCGCGGCCGGCCGCTGCAGCCTCGCGTGCTCATCCTGCTGCTCGGCACGGTCGGCCTGTGCGGCCTGCTCGTCGAGGGCGCCGCCGCCGACTGGAGCGCTGTCTACCTGCGCGACAACCTCGGCACCTCCGCCGGGTTCGCGGCGGCGGGATTCGCCGCGTTCGCCCTCGCGATGACGGCCGGGCGGCTGCTCGGGGACCGGCTGGCGGCACGGCTCGGCCCAGCCCGTCTCATCCGCGTCAGCGGGCTTGTTGCCGCGGCCGGGCTGGCGGGCGGCCTCATCAGCAACAACCCGGTGGGCAGCGTCGTCGGGTTCGCGGTCCTCGGTGCGGGCCTGGCGTGCATCGCCCCGCAGGTCTTCCTGGCCGGCGGGACGGCCGACCCGGCCCGGCCCGGGCACGGCCTGGCCCGCGTGGTGGGCATGAGCTACCTGGGAATGGTCAGCGGGCCGGTCTTGATCGGCGCGGCCGCCACCCTGGTCGGGCTGCGGGTCGCGCTCGGCATCCCGGTGCTTCTCGCCCTCTGTGTCGCCGCGCTCGCCTGGGTACTCACCCCGCGCGAAGCTGCTCCGGCCGCCCGGACGTAGCCGCAACGAACACGACCCCCCGGAAACCTCCTTCCAAACGAATTCCTCCCGCCGGTGAGTACGTAATGATGGCTTCATGCGCGCTGTGGCGGTCGAAGAGCACGGTGGATGGGAAGTCCTCAAGGCCAGCGACTGGCCTGCCCCGAGCCCTGGCCCCGGCCAGCTGCTCGTCGATGTGGCGGCGGCCGGGGTCAACTTCATGGATATCTACCAGCGGGAGGGCCGGCCGCCTTACCGCGGCAGCCTGCCTTACGTGCCAGGTGCCGAGGGCGCCGGAACGGTCGCGGCCGCGGGACCGGACGTGTCCGGCTTCGCCCCGGGCGACCTGGTCGCCTGGGCGGGCGTGCCAGGCTGCTACGCGGAGCAGGTCCTCGTCCCCGCCGATCGCGCCGTTCGCGTCCCTCCCGGGGTGGAGCTGGAGGTCGCGGCGGCTGCCATGTTGCAGGGCCTGACCGCTCACTACCTGTGCCACAGCACCTACCCGGTCGCTCCGGGCGATCCGGTCGTCGTGCACGCGGCGGCGGGCGGCGTCGGCCTCCTGCTCACCCAGATGGTCGTGATGCGCGGTGGCATCGTGATCGCGACCACCTCCAGCGCCGCCAAGGCCGAGCTGGCCAAGGAGGCGGGCGCCAGCCATGTGACCGGCTACGAGGACTTCACCGAGGTGGTGCGGGAGGTCACCGGCGGGTCCGGCGCCGCGGTCGTCTACGACGGTGTCGGGCGGGAGACTTTCGACGCCGGCCTGGCGGCCCTGCGGCCGCGCGGGTACATGGTCCTGTACGGCGCGGCCAGCGGGCCGGTGCCACCGTTCGATTTGCAGCGCCTCAACACCGGTGGGTCGTTGTATGCCACCCGGCCGACGATGGTGCACTACATCGCCAGCCGCGACGAGCTGCTCCAGCGGGCCGATGAGCTGTTCACCTGGATCAAGAAGGGCCAGCTCACGGTGCGCATCGGCGGCCGGTATCCGCTGGCCGAGGCAGGGAGGGCACATCACGACCTGCAGACGCGACGCACCACGGGGAAGCTGCTCCTGCTTCCTCGCTGAGCCCGGCCAGCCGGGCCACGGGTCAGCGGGGGTAACGGGCGCCGTTGAAGTTGACCCTTAGCGAGTACAGCGAGCTCGTGGCGCAGATGAACAGGTGGTTGCGCTGCGGCCCGCCGAAAGTGAAGTTGGCGACGGTCTCGGGGACGCGTAGTTTCCCCAGCAGCGTGCCGTCGGGGTCGAAGCAGTGGATCCCGTCGTGCGCGGCGGCCCAGATCCGGCCGGTGTCATCCAGCCGGACACCATCGAAGGCGCCCGCGTCGCAACGGGCGAAGACCGTACCGCCGGTCAGCGTGGAATCGTCGGCCACGTCGAACAGCCGGATGTGGCTTTCCTCGCTGTCGGTGATGTAAAGCTGCCGCTCGTCCTGGGAGAAGGCCAGCCCGTTGGGGCGGTTGAAGTCATCCGCGACGAGGCGCACCTCGGCGGTGCCCGGGTCGATCCGGTACACCTGGTCGGCGCCGATCTCGCTTTTGGCCTGGTGTCCCTCGTAGTCGCTGTCGATGCCGTAGCCCGGGTCGGTAAACCAGATCGAGCCGTCCGCGCGTTCCACCACATCATTGGGACTGTTCAGCCGCATGCCATCGAACCGGTCCGCGAGCACGGTGGTCGACCCGTCGGGCTCGGTCCTGGTGACCTGCCGGCCGCCGTGCTCGCAGCTGACCAGGCGGCCCCTGCGGTCCACGGTGTTCCCGTTGGCGTAGCGGGCCGGGTGGCGGAACGTTCCCACCGCACCGGTGGTCTCGTCCCAGCGGAGGATCCGGTCGTTGGGGATGTCGCTGAACACGAGGTAGCGCCCCGCGGCGAAATATGCCGGGCCTTCGGTCCAGCGGCAGCCCGTGTGCAGCCGCTCCATCCACTGGTCGCCTTTTACGCCGCGGAACCGTGAGTCCAGGATCTCGAAGTGCGTCTTGACGGTGTCGCTCATGCTGTGTTTCCCGCTCGCCTCCGGGGCGCTTGGAGGCGCCGCCTTCCCTCGTCGCTCGTTCCTCGCTCCTCAGTCCAGGCAACGCCGCGCCCCTCCGGCTCGCTCATGGGATGTCTCCGCTCGCCTACCAGATCACGAGAACTGGTCCTCCCTGACCAGGACGCCGAGCAGCCAGCCCACCACGCCGACGATAATGGCCCCCCAGAACGCGGGCCAGAACCCGGTGATGTGGAACGGCAGCGACAGCTTGCCCGCCGCCCAGCTGGCCAGCCAGAGCAGCAGGGCGTTGACGACCAGGCCGATCAGGCCGAGGGTCAGGATGTAGAACAGGCAGCCGATCGCCTTGACGATGGGTTTCAAGATCGCGTTGATCACGCCGAAGATCACGGCGACGACCACCAGGGTCGCCACCTTCGAGACGGTGCTCCCTGGTCCCAGGACGATGCCCGGGACTACGGCCGTCGCGACGGCGAGGGCGGCGGCGGTGATAACCGCCCGTATCAGGAGATGCATGAGGCAATCCTGGCATGGCCGGGCGGCTGGCGGCCCGGTTGCGCCCGGATCATGCCCGTACGCGAAGCCAGGGGCAGATCGCGGCTAATTAGGTGGATTGTAATTCCTAAGCCATTTAGTAATTTGAATTGCGTCCCCATTCATGCTTTGACTGGACATCTATACGTCGTCCATGCGATGCTGGCAAAGGAGCAAGTTAGTGCAGGTGGCTTACGGGTGAGGCATGCTCGTTAGCCTGCACGCGGGGAAGATGAGGGCGTTTAGCGCACTCTTCCCAGGGGGAGTGACAACTGTGAGGTCTGCCCGGAGTCGGTGACTTGCGGGCGTAATTAGCCGTGGCCGGGCGTGCCGCCTCGCCCGGACGGCCGTGGCAAGGGGGAGTGCCGTGGGCTGTGTATGGCAATCGGCGGATGCTCCTGACCGCAGATTCGCGGACGCACGGGTGCATCAGCGTTTCTCGCCACGGCACCGTCGGCCACCCAGGTTGCTCAGGATTGTCCGTGGGACGCCGCCGGCCGTGACGAGGATGCGGGACCGGCTATTTCCCCCATCTGAAATGCACGAAGAGCCGGCCGAAGTTCTTTGAATCTTTCTCGACCCGGTGATAGAGCGCCTTAATTTCCTTCTGTTCAAGGAACCTGAGCACGTGCTTCTTGAGCTGCCCCGAGCCCTTGCCGGAAATGATCTCCACGACTGGAGCCTTCTTCTCCACAGCCTCGTTGATGATCGCGAGCAGGGCCCGGTCGATGTCCTGGCCCCGGTTGTAGATCTCGTGCAGGTCTAGCTTTAGCTTCATGGAGCCCGTCTCCGATCCACGACTGGCTCAACCGTACGCGCCAGGAGGTACCCGATGCTTTTCGGGCAGGAGCATGTACAGCGTTACATCGAGACCGCCGGCAAGAAGGGTCACGACTGGCAGGGCACCTCGGTCCTGATCCTGACCACGACCGGCAGGCGGACTGGCCGTAAGCACGCCACCCCCCTCATCTACCAGGAGCACGACGGCAGCTACCTGGTGGTTGCCTCCAAGGGCGGTTCCGCTACCCCGCCCGCCTGGTACCTGAACCTGCAGGCCCACCCCGAAGTCGAGGTCCAGGTGTGGGCCGAGCGGTTCACGGCCCGCGCGCGCACCGCCACCGACGAAGAGAAGCCTGCGCTGTGGCGGCTGATGACGCGGGCCTGGCCCGCCTACAACGACTACCAGCAGAAGACGGACCGGGCCATTCCGGTCGTGGTGCTCGACCGGGTGGACTCGTCCGGCTAGCCGGACGCCAGCCCGAGCCGGCTTATGATCTGCCGGGCGATCTGCTCCGGGGTGCCGACGGCAGGCAGCACCAGCATTCGTTCTGCTGGCTGCGGGTTTTCCAGGTCAGCGAGCTGGCTGGCCAGCAGGTCCGCGCGGAAGAAATGGCCGTGCCGGGCGGCCAGCCGGGCGGCCAGCAGGTCGCGGCCGACGTCGAGGAAGACCATGCGGGCCGCCGGGCGGCCCGCCAGCAGCAGGTCCCGGTAGCTGCGCTTGAGGGCGGAGCAGGCGACCACGGCGGACTGGCCCGCGGCGATGCGCTCGTCCATGACCGCCGCGACCGCCTCCAGCCAGGGCCAGCGGTCCTCGTCGGTGAGCGGTACGCCGGCCCGCATCTTGGCGATGTTGGCCGCCGGATGCAACGAGTCGCCGTCGGTAAAGGGCCAGGCCAGACGGCTGGCCAGCAACTCGCCGACCGTCGTCTTCCCACTTCCCGAGACCCCGGCCACAATCACGATCATGCCTGGCCACGGTACCCGCGCCTATCGCCCCCCGGGGCGTGCGCTGTTAGTGTCGAGGGGCGTCGCCGCCGCCCGGCCTGCCGTCACCAGGAGATGTCATGCGCCTGCGCCGACCTCTGGCGCTTTCCATGGGCATCTGCGCGCTCGCGGCCGGCGCCACCGGCCCGGCCGCCCCCACGGCCGACGTCGGCGGTGGAGCGGCCGCGCCCGCCGTGCTGATCAGCCCGGGCCTGATGCGCGCCGCCAGCGCGGCGCAGGCGCCGCCGACCACCGCGTACTGCGAGCAGCACTACAAGATCGCGTGCTACCGGCCGGCGCAGCTGCAGCGGGCCTACAACCTGCCCGCCCTGCTGAACCGGGGGATTAACGGAGCGGGCCAGACCATCGTCATCGTCGACTCCTTCGGCTCGCCGACCATGCGCCATGACCTGGCCGTCTTTGACAAGACGTTCGGCCTGCCCGCGCCACCGTCGCTGAAGGTGATCCAGCCGGCCGGGAAGGTCGCGCCGTACCGGCCGACCGGCACCCGGGCGGGCTGGGCGGGTGAGACCGACCTGGATGTCGAGTACGCCCACGCGATGGCCCCGGGCGCGAAGATCCTGCTGGTCGAGACCCCCACCTCGGAGGCGGAGGGCACCACTGGATTCCCGCAGATCGTCAAGGCCGAGGAGTATGTGATCGACCATCACCTCGGCGGGGTGATCAGCCAGAGCTTCAGCGCGACCGAGCAGACCTTCCCCTCCGCGAAGTCCCTGCTCAGCCTGCGCGGTGCCTACCTCGACGCGGCTCGCAAGGGTGTCACGGTGCTGGCCGCGTCGGGCGACAGCGGTGCGGCCGACGTCCACTACAACCAGGTCGACTACTACCTCCACCCGGTGACCTCGTGGCCCGACAGTGACCCGCTGGTGACGGGGGTCGGCGGGACCCAGCTTCACCTGGACGCGGCCGGCAACCACGTCACGGCGGACACCGTATGGAACGACAGCTTCAGCAAGTCCACCAACGAGTTCATCGTCGGGGGCGCCGGGCCGAACCCGCTCGCCGGCGGTGGCGGCCAGTCGATCATCTTCTCCCGGCCGTGGTACCAGAACGGCGTGGCCGGGGTGGCCGGATCGCGTCGTGGGGTGCCCGACATCTCGATGAGCGGCGCTTGCAATGGCGCGGTGGACATGTACCAGAGCTTCGCGGGCCAGCCGGCCGGCTGGTACCCGACCTGCGGCACCAGCGAGGCGACCCCGTTGTTCGCCGGTATCGTCGCGCTCGCCGGCCAGGTCGCCGGTCACCCGCTCGGGCTGATCAACCCGGTGCTTTATGCCCTTTCCGCGAGCCACGCCCGTGGTATCGCGGACGTGCTGAAGGGCAACAACACGGTCTCCTTCCAGCAGGGTGGCAAGCGCGACACCGTCAGGGGATTCAGCGCGCTCCCCGGTTATGACCTCGCGTCCGGGGTCGGCACGGTGGACGCGGCCTCGTTCGTCTTCGAACTCGCCAGGCTGGCCGGCCACACGCGGTAGGCGCCGCCGCCTACGGTTGTCTTCATGGTTCCTCAGCCGGGCCAGGTGCCGCCAGGCACTCGCCCGCACGCACCTCTCGCCGGAGGTGGCGCGGACGGAAACGAGCGGCTCGCCGCGGCCACGGGCGCCTTCGGCTGACTACCTCTCCCGAGTGCCAGCCGCTGGCCGTTCGCGCGAGACCGTGCCCGACGTCACCGTGAGCGTTGCCACTGGGGTCGCGCCGGAAGAACTCGCCGGGGGCCTCGCGCGACGCCGACATGCTCGTCATGGGTTCGGTGAGCAGCCAGGTCATGCACCACGCGGCCTGCCCCGTCGTGGTAATCCCTGGGACTCGCTAGGCCTCGCGGCAGCGCTGCCTGCCGTTGACTCCGCTGGCGAATTACCGTACCTTGAGAATGGTTCGTGCAGAACGGTTCATCTAGAACTGAGCCAGCCGAGACCGCGCCAGGAGCAGGCGATCGACCAGGGAGATCAAATGCGATGACGTTGCAGGAGAAGGCCGCCCTATTAACCCGGCCTGGCCGGCACGCACCTCTCGCGGGAGGTGGCGCGGACGGAAATGAGCGGCTCACCGCGGCCACGGGCGCCGTCCTGCTCCTGCTGTTTGTCGCCCAGATTGCGACCATCCTGCAGATAAATCGGCTGCTCACGATGCACTTCTTCATCGGCATGCTGCTTCTTGGACCGGTCACGCTGAAGGTCATATCAGCCTGCTACCGGATGGTCCGTTACTACGTCGGCGCCGCTGACTACCGCAAGAAGGGGCCGCCGGCGACGGTCATGCGCATACTGGGCCCGTTCGTGCTAGCCACGTCGCTCATGGTGCTCGGCACGGGGGTCGTGCTGGCCTTCACCGGGCCGAAGGCCGGGCCATGGCTCATGCTGCACAAGGCGACGTTCGTGTTGTGGGCCAGCGTCATGGCAGTGCACGTGCTGGTCTACGTCAGGCGCCTCCCCCGGCTCATCGGCCCCGACATGCGGGTCAGGGTCGGCCACGACCCGACCCGGGAGGTTCTGGCTGGCCGGCCGGAGCGCTGGCTGCTGCTGGCCGGGTCCATCGTCATCGGCCTGATCATCGCCGTCCTCACCCTGCGCCTGGCCGCACCGTGGGTGGCCTGGCTAAGCCTGCCCGGGCCCCACTAGGCCGCTAGGCCTCGTAGTCGAAGATCAGGGCAAGGGCATCAGCCAGCTTGCGCCTCGTTTTGTCGGCTAGTTGGCCGATGGGCTCCCTGGACAGCCTGTCCCTGCGCACTCGCACCGAGGAGTAGGACTCGAGGTGCCCGGCAATGGGATCGTCCGGGCTCAGCGCGACCACATAGGGCGTCTCAGTGAGATCCGGCCGGTCGCTGACCTTGACCACCAGAGGGTGGCCCGTGATCGCGTTGAATCCGTCATTGCTGACGATGGCGACGTAACCGTCCCGGCCGAGTCCTTGGTAGGCGTAGACGTCACCACGGTTCACGCGGCGCCCTTACCAGCGCCGGGTGGGAAATCCCCCGCGTTGGCCTCGGCCCACTCGGCCCAGGCATGCCCCGTCTCACGGTCGGTCTCCGCGATGGCGGCGGCCGCATCACGCTGGATCTTCTCGCGAGCGGCCCGGGTCATCCAGGCCGACATGGACAAGCCGGCCCGGTCTGCCTCAGCCCTGGCCTGCCGGAAAGCCCGCTCACCCATGCTGATGCTGAAGGTCTTCACAGCCATGCTCACAAACCTATCAACAACATTCCTGCGAATGTGGCCGGAACGCCCAACCGGGGAGTGGCTCCGGAGCATCCTGTCACAGACGCCCTCGCGGCGCAGTCGCTGTGGTCCGCCGTGGCGGTCCACCGCCGGGGGTGGCCGTTGTTCTAGAGTTCGGTTGCGGGCATAGGGGACAGGGAGGCGGTTGATGGCGCGGAGGTCCCGGACCTATACCTCGGTTGAGGTGTGCGCCGGGGCTGGCGGTCAGGCGGTCGGCCTGGAAGCAGCGGGATTCGAGCATCTGGCGCTCGTCGAAATCGACCCGGACGCCTGTGAGACGTTGCGCCGCAACCGCCCCAAGTGGAACGTCGTGCAGCGTGACCTGCATCACTTCGTTCCCTGGGAGCACCTGGGCCCCGGAGTCGTGGATCTGCTCGCCGGCGGGGTCCCCTGCCCGCCGTTCTCCATGGCGGGCAGGCAACTGGGCCGCGACGATGAGCGGGACCTGTTCCCGGTGGTCCTCGATCTGGCTGAGACGATCCGGCCCCGGGTCCTGATGATCGAGAATGTGCGCGGCCTGCTGCAGGCCAAGTTCAACGCCTACCGGGGCGAGGTCACCGCCCGGCTGGAGCGGATGGGGTACCGATGGGACTGGCGGCTGCTCCAGGCCCGGGACTACGGCGTCGCCCAGCTACGGCCGCGGTCGGTTCTGATCGCGGCCGGGCCGGAGATCTTCGGACGCTTCGCCTGGCCGCGGCCGCATCCTGGCGACACGCCCACCGTGGGCGAGGTTCTACGGGAGTCGATGAGCGCGCGCGGCTGGGAGGGCGCGCATAAGTGGGCCGCGGCCGCTGACCGGATCGCGCCGACCCTGGTCGGGGGATCGAAGAAGCACGGTGGCGCCGACCTTGGGCCGACCCGCGCCAAGCGGGCGTGGCGCGAGATGGGCGTGGACGCCCTGGGCGTGGCCGATGAGGTTCCGGGCCCCGGCTTCACCGGCCTGCCTAAACTCACCGTGGCCCAAGCGGCCCGGCTGCAGGGATTCCCGCCCGACTGGGACATCCCCGGCCGCAAGACCGCCGCGTACCGGCAGGTAGGTAACGCGTTCCCGCCGCCGGTCGCGGAGGCGGTGGGCCGCAGCATCTCGTCAGCCCTGGCCCAGGCCGACGACGCGGCCACCGCGTAACTCTCCACGCAAACCTGCCGTCGCCGCCATCGGGCACGTGTCCGCATGCGTCCACGACACTCGCGCCGACCATGATCGCGGTATTTTCTCAGTCGTCACGACTGAGAAAATACCGCGATCAAGGAAGTCTGCTCAGCCGTGACATGTCCGCTGAGCCACGATTCCGGCAGATGAAGCCATCCCCGGGCTGGCAGGAGCGACTGGCGGCGGCGCGGGCTCAAAGGCGGTGACATACCGGGCCGCCTGACGGCGGTGCCCAGAGGCACGTCGCGTGACGTCAAATAGTGGGTAGCAGGGGTGCGGCTTCGGGCGGGTCGGAGGGTAGCGCCAGTACCCAGTCGTCGCCGTCCAGGCTGACCCATGGGGCGTCGCCGTGATGGGCGCGGCGCCGGGCGAGCCGGGCGCTGACGAATTCGCCGTCTCCGGCCGGGGGCAGGCCGAGGGCACGGGCCCCGGCCTGGTGGCTGGCGTAGCCTCCGAAAATCACGATTCCCTCGGGCCGGAGCTGGTCACGAGCGCCCCCGTTGTAGCGGACGCGCTTCATCGGATCACCGGGCCTGGTGACCACGGTGAGCACAGCGGCCCGGCTCACCAGTCGGCCCTGGGCCCGGCGGAAGAGTTCATTCACCCGCTGCTGGCCTGACTTCCTGGCCATGATGGCCGCGACATCCCAGGGCCGCAGCCGCAGCAGAGCATTCTCCGGCAGGGCGGCGTCACGGAACAGCCACCGGATCGCTGCCCTGCCGGCCGGGCTCAGGGTGCGCTTACGATCCCGGTTGGCGGTGTCGCGCAGGCAGGCGGACGTGACCCGGATCAGCCCCGCGCTCCACGCACCGGCCTCGTCGCTGGCCCATACGAGCAGGCAGAGCCCGTGCTCGGCCTCGGGCGGGATCATCCAGCCGCCCATCGCCTGGGAGAACTTGCAGTCAACATCGGTGCCGCATATGCCGTAGTCGAGCCTCTCCCCGTCCGCGAAGCCGAACTCGCGCTGCAAGTTGATCTCGACCAGCGTCCCAGCGTGGGTCTTCTCAGTCTTATGCAGTTCCTCCCAGCGGTACCTGCCGGTGTGCTGGCCGTCGAGCAGCATGTCGATGGTGCGCCGGAGCGCGGCGGCGAACCTGCGGCCCCGGGGATCCTCTCCCAGCAGGTGCGCAGCCACACGCTCAAGGTCGCCGTCGTCGGTGCGGGGGGCGGGCACCGCGAGACCGGGAAGCGGCACCGCCCTGGCCGGCCACGCGGACTCCGCGCCGGGCCGGGTCACGCCTTAGCAGGCGCCAGCGCGACAGCGGCCTCACCGGTGAGCATCAGGAAGGTCATGGTCTCCTGGAGGTACAACTGGACGGTATCGGCATCGTGCGCGAGATATCCGATCGACGTGTCCTGACCGAGGTGCAGGGCGAAGTCACCGCCCCGGGTGGTGAGCACGAAAATGCCGTCGATAGCCGGCGCCCAGACTATTTCGCCACTGATGAGGCGCTCGATATGCCTGGACACGGGGTAGCCGTGGTCGCTGGTCTCGCTGACGGCCGTGTACGCGTCGGCGCTCAGCACCACGGAGTACGGCCCGTCGACGCCTGCGCGCCGCAGGTGCCCCAGCGCTTCGGCGACCGCCGCCGGGTAGTCGCGCACGTCGGCCGGAAGGGTCATGGACGGGTTGGTCGACTCCGTGCGGACACCGATGATGCCGGCCGCAGTGTAGCCCTCGAAGATGGACCGGTCTTCCGCGAAGGCGATCTGCCGCGAGGCGTCCTTGACCGGCTGCCAGTCTGAGTCTTCGGCGCCCCGCTCGACGTCGTCGATCGCGCCGCGATCCACGCTGAACGGCACGCGCCACTCGACGAGCGCCCTGACCTGCCGCTGACGGGCGAGCACCCCGTCCGCCGGAGCCTCGATGTCGGCGATATGACCGGTGCCCACGGCGGACAGCGCGTCACCGCCGGGCCCATGCACATCCACCACCCGCCGCCCGGCCAGATGGCGCTTGATCGTCCGTGCCGCCTCCTGCTCGATCTGCGACCACGCGGCGCTGGAAATCGGGGCAAGTTCACGGTGGAGGTTATTCATGCTGAGCGACTCCTCTGAGATTGCCTATGCCAAGTGATCCGTCGGCGGTCAGCTGGGACACCGGTCCGGCCTCGCTCGTGACCGGCTCGCCCAGATCCGGCTCGCCCTCGCCGACCATGCCAGTCGTTGGGCTTGTTTTCGCTGGCTCATCGGCCAGGCTCTCCAGCAATGGCACCGAGGGTACGAAGAACAGGGTGCCCGTCACGGCCGTGCTGAAGTCCAGCAGCCGGTCGTAGTTTCCCGGCGGGCGGCCGATGAACATGTTCGTCAGCATCTGCTCGATGGGACGCGGCGAGCGCGCGTAGCCGATGAAGTAGGTGCCGAAGTCGCCCAGCGTGACCGTGCCGAACGGCATGTTGTCGCGGACGATCTTGACTTCCTCGCCGTTCTCGGTGATCGTCGTCAGCGCGTTGTGCGCGAATGTGGGCTTGACCGTGTCATCCAGTTCGATGTCGGAAAGCTTCGTCCGGCCGATGATGCGCTCCTGCTGCTCGGTGGACAGCGCGTTCCATCTCGGGAGGTCATGCAGATACTTCTGCACGATGACGTAGCTGCCCCCGGCGAACTCGGGGTCTTCGGGCCCGATGACGGTCGCCTCGGCCGCGGCCTGGCCGGTGGGGTTCTCCGTCCCGTCAACGAAGCCGATGAGATCGCGGTCGTCGAAATAGCGGAAGCCGTGCACCTCGTCCACGGCCGAGACGGCGCTGCCGAGCCGGGTCGTGATGTGGGTGGCCAGTTCGAAGCAGAGGTCAAAACGTATGGCGCGGATGTGGAACAGGATGTCGCCCGGCGTGGACACGGCGTGCCGGGAACCGGCCTGGATTTCCTGGAACACATGCAGCCCCGCCGGGCGGGCTGGGCCGCCAAGCCGGTCCCAGGCCTCCTTTCCGATCCCGACCACGCAGGACAGATTGGCGTCGAGGTCCCGGAACCCCACCGCGCGCAGCAGCGCCGCCAGTTCGCCGAAGAGATCGCGGACCGTGGCGCAGCCCTCAGCCCCGGGCTCGATGGTCACTACCAGGAAGATCGCGGCACCGGTCAGCGGGGCCGTAACTGCCTGCGGCTCTGGTCCCGCCGCCACCTCTGTGGTCATCTGCGGACACTCACCCATCAGGTATCGCGGCGCGTCCTGGCGTCCAGCGTGCTTCTTGCGACACGCTAGCAAAGGGCCGGGCGAGCCGGGCCTCGGGGCGGCGCTCGCCGCGGCCCGCGGCCCGCGGCTCCAAGATGTCCCCGACGCAGACCCGGTCCCAGCGGTTGTCCGCACGTCGGTCGTAGAGGCCCGTGACATCGATCGGCACGGCGGGCTCCCTCGCTCGCGGCGGCGTTTGTGAATGACGAACCACAATCGGCGGCTAGTCAAGGTTTCCGGCGGACCCCTTCCGGCACAGGCCGGTGCTGTGTTTTCATCGGAAGGGTCCGGACGCCTCTAGTCGTCACTAGTGAATTTTTGATCACTAGCGGACATTTGGCCAGTCATGTGGAGACGACATGGACTTCGCGGAGACTGTTGAGCATCAAGCTTTGCGCAAGACCGTCGCGGAGATCGCCGGGCGCTTCGGCGGCGCGTACTACGCGGCCCGGGCCCAGGCGCGCCAGCCGTGCACGGAACTGTGGCAAGCCCTCGGCGAGGCCGGCTTCATCGGGGTCAACCTGCCGGAAGAGTACGGTGGTGGCGGTGGCGGCCTCACCGAGCTGGCCATCGTCTGCGAGGAGACCGCCGCGCAGGGCTGCCCGCTTACCCTCCTGCTGGTGTCCAGCGGGGTGTCTGCCGAGGTCATCGCGCGCTACGGCAGCCCGGATCAGAAGCGACGCTGGCTGCCCGGGATCGCGGCCGGGACAAGCAAGATCGTGTTCGCCATTACGGAGCCGGACGCCGGCTCGAACACCCACAAGCTGTCCACCACGGCCAGCCGTGACGGCGACGGCTGGGTGCTGCGCGGGACGAAGTACTACATCTCCGGGGTAAACGAGGCCGACGCGATTCTTGTCGTGGCCCGGACCGGGCGGGCCAGCGCGACCGAACGCGAAGCGACCGGTCAGGGAGCGACCGGGCCGCACAGTGCCACCGGGCGTGGGCGGCTGAGCCTTTTCGTGGTCCCGACGGATGCCCGCGGCCTGGTCGCCAGGCCGTTGCCGGTCGACGTGATGCTTCCCGAGCAGCAGTTCACCCTGCACTTCGACGACGTCCGGGTCGGCCCGGG
>Ga0070706_100003056_pt1 | contig 16577 bp, 19 predicted proteins | sample KBSK5501metaG_FD_65476 | JGI IMG/M metagenome (GOLD analysis project Ga0070706, IMG submission 65476) | Corn, switchgrass and miscanthus rhizosphere microbial communities from Kellogg Biological Station, Michigan, USA - KBS K5-50-1 metaG | ecosystem: Host-associated > Plants > Roots >...
ACCCCCTTGCTCAATGAGGACCGGAGCGGGATTCACTCCCGCGAAGCGAGCGGGGGTCCAAGGGGGTGCGCCGCTAGCACCCCCTTGCTCAATGAGGACCCATCGCGTCCTGCAGGAAGGCGGCCACGTCCCGGTGGAGCCTGGCCAGCTCCTTCCGGTCGATGTACATCATGTGGCCGCCCTCGTAGTCGCGCGTACGGACGTTCTGGCGCAGGCTGGGGTCGAGGCCCATGTGGCTGAGGGTGTACTCGACGGCGAAGTAGGGGGTGGCCAGGTCGTAGTAGCCCTTGGCGACCATCAGCTTCATGTGCGGGTTCTTGGCGAAGGCGCTCCGCAGCGACTCGCTGACGTCGGCGAAGCCGTTGCTCGTTCCCCAGTCCCAGGCGCCGATGCCGCCGCCGAGGATGTGGTAGGTGAGGTCGCTCTTGTACCCCAGCTCGCCCCGCACGTAGTCGTTGAACATCGCGGTGTAGGGCGGGCGGATCGCGGCCAGGCTGGGGTCGAAGTCGGGGCGCTCGCCGGCGGCGAGGGCATCAGCGCCCTGGAACCGGCTGTCGAGGCGCCCGACCGTGCGCTTCTGGTCCCGCAGCAGCTCCTTGTCGAAGCGCTGGATCTCGATCCGCAGGTCCGACTGGTCGACGAAGCTCTTCTCCAGACCCGTGTAGCGGGCGAGGGTGTCGACGACGGCCTGCCGCTCGGCGCCCGGGAGCCGGTCCCCCTTGGCCAGCGCGAGCGTGTAGTCCCCGAGCGCCCAGCGCTCCACCTCGTCCAGCACGGCCCGCAGGGGCTTTGCCTGGAGATCGGCGGGCAGCTTCTTGTGGTACCACGCGGTCGCGGTGTAGGTCGGAAGGAACAGCACGTACGGGAGGTCGTTGCCTTTCGTGAATCGGGCCGTCTCGAAGTTGAGGATCGTCGAGATGAGGACGATCCCGTTGAACGCGATCCCTTTCTCGATGAGATGGCCGGCGAGACCCGCCGCGCGCGTGGTGCCGTAGCTCTCCCCCACTACGAACAGCGGGGAGGACCAGCGCTGGTAGCGGCCGAGGTAGAGGCGGATGAACTCCCCCACCGACTCGATGTCGCCCTGGACGCCCCAGAACTTCTTGCCGAGCTCCGGCTTCACCGCCCGGCTGTAGCCCGTCCCCACGGGGTCGATGAAGACCAGGTCGGTCTGGTCGAGCCAGCTCTCGTCGTTGTCGACGAGCTCGTACGGCGGCGCGGGCATGCGCCCGTCGTCGAGCATCTTCACCCGCTTGGGGCCGATCGCCCCCAGGTGCAGCCACACCGAGGACGATCCCGGGCCGCCGTTGAACGAGAACATCAACGGGCGCTGGGCGGCGGGCCCCGTGCGGTCACCGGTGTACGCCATGAAGAAGATGCGCGCTTCGGTCTCGCCCGCCTCGTTCTTGAGCGGCATCATCCCGGTGGTGACCGTGTACTTGACGAGCTTGCCCCCGATGCGCGTCTCGTGCCGCGTAACGACGGGAGGCTCGTCCTTTTCGGGAAGCTTCTCCGGCTTCTCCGTCTTCTCGACCGCCTTTTCGGCCGGGGAGGGCGAGGGTGAGGGCGAAGGCGCCTGGGACCCGAGAAGGAGAAGGGCGAGGAGAACCCAGATCATGGGCTCGGGGACTCCGTGCGCGCCTTCTTGAGCACTTCGGGCGCCATCTCGCCGAAGTACTTGACCACGAGCCGGCTCCACGTCGGCGTCCGGCGCAGGTTCTCGACGTACTCGTCGAGGGCCTTCAGCAGCTCGGTGTCGCTCTTTCGCACGCCGTAGGCGAGGCTCGTCGGCGGGCCGAGGAACAAGCCGAGCTGCAGCGCCGGGTCGGCGCGCTGGGCGCTGATCGCGTTCTCGACCCCGATCACGACCGCGCCCACCTGGCCGGACTTGAGCGCTTCGGGCAGCGTGCCGGAGGGGACGCTGCTGTCGACGTTGCCCGCCGGCACCCCGGCGGCCGCCACCGCCTCCGCCAGGCTCGTTCCCTTCACCGTGCCCACCTTCTCCTCGCGCAGCTCTGCGACCGTGCGCACCACGCGGTGCGGGCGGCGCGTGAGGACGACGTTGCGGGTGGGAAACACCTCGCCGGTGAACGCGATGAGCTTCTTGCGGCTCTCCGTCACGGTGAAGCGGCCGGCCACGAGATCGCCCTTCCCGGCCAGCAGCTCGGGGACGAGCGCGTCCCAGCTCGCCACCGGCACCACGTCGAGGCGCACGCGATGCAGGTTGGCAAACCCCTCGAGCACCTCGCGGTCGAAGCCCGGGTGGGCACCGGGGGGGGCGAAGAACTCGTCCCCGTTTCGCACCCCCATCACGAGGACGCGCAGCGCGCCGCGGCTCTTGACCTCGGCGAGGTCGGCGGCGGCGGGCACGGCGCACGCGAGTACGGCCACGCCCAGCCAGCGCCGGGGATCGGGCATAGGGGCGCTATTCTACCGTCAGGCGCGCCCAGCGTCCGGCGCGCGTCGCGTGTCGCGCCGCATCGGGCTCCACGTCGCTACCTCAGCGTCCGGCGCGCGGAGCGGAGCGCGCCGCATTACAGTCCAAGGATCGCTTTCTCCACGTTGACCACGCGCTCGCGGATCTTCCCTTCGAGGATCGTCCGCACGGCGTCGTATTCGGAGGAGGGAACGGGCAGACGGAAGAGGCCGGAGCGCCCGCGCGGCACCAGGATGAGGACGATCTCCGGCGTCTCGCGGAAGGCCATGCGGGCGATCTTGTCGTAGCGCAGGAAGCCGGCGTCGGCCCACACGCCGTCCCGGTACAGGCCGACCTGGACGCGGGCCGACAGCGGCACCATCACCATGAAATAGACGGCCATCACGCCCTGGCTGTAGACGTGGTGGAAGGGGCGGCCCAGCGTGCTGTTGAGCACGGCGACCGCGGCCGCCACCAGGCCCAGGGCGAGCATGAACACGAAGTGCGCGGGCCGGCGCGCCGGCCAGGTCAAGAGCGCGGTGGGGCGCACCTTGAGGAACAGCCGGTAGCTGGCCATGCTCCGGGCGACCAGGACCGAAAAGTAGATGGCCAGAGCGAGGAGGGCAAGGGTCAGGACGGTCTCGTTGGAGACGCTCAGACGCCCTCCAGCGCGCGGTCGGCGTCCTCCATCAGGTCCGCGGCGTCCTCGACTCCGAGCGCGACCCGCACGGTGCCGGGGTCGACGCCCGCGGCCTCGAGCTGCTCGTCGGTGTATCCGTAATGGGAGGTGTGCACGGGCAGGCTCACCAGCGTCTCCACGCCGCCGAGGCTCGCCGCACGGGCCATCAACCTCAGGCCGTCGTAGAAGCGCTCGGCCGCGGGAAGGCCGCCGTGGAGGACGAAGGCGAGCACGCCGCCGAAGCCGGACATCTGCAGCCGCGCGACATCGTGGCCGGGGTGCGAGCGCAGCCCGGGGTAGAGCACCCGCGCCACCTTTGGATGGGACTCGAGCTTGAGCGCGAGGGCGAGGGCGTTCTCGCCCTGGCGATGGACGCGCAGGTGCAGCGTCTTCAAGCCACGCAGGGCAAGGAACGCGGCGTGCGGGTCCAGGCAGCCGCCCAGCACCTTCATCAGCGACCGTGCCTTGTCGATCCTCTCCCGCGAGCCGACGAGCGCGCCGCCGATGAGGTCGCTGTGCCCGCCCAGCGCCTTGGTCAGGCTGTGCATGACGAGGTCCGCGCCGAGGCAGAGCGGCTGCTGCAGGACCGGGGTCGCGAAGGTGTTGTCGACCATGACCGCGACGCCGTGGTCATGCGCGGCCGCGCACACGGCCCGGAGGTCGATCACGTCGAGCGACGGGTTCGTCGGGCTCTCGACCACGACCGCCTTCGTCCGCGGGCCGGCGAGCGAGCCCAGCCGCGCGAGGTCCGAAGGAGGGACGATGCGCGACGTGACCCCGAGGGACGGCAGCACCTCCCGGACGAGGCGCGTCGTTCCACCGTAGAGCGAAGCGCTCGCGAGCACCTCGTCTCCCGCCTTGACGAGCGACAGCAGCCCCGTGCTCGAGGCCGCCATGCCCGAGGACAGGACCAGCGCCGCTTCGCCTTCCTCGAGCGCGGCGAGGGTGTGCTCCAGCTCGCGTAACGTCGGGTTCTCGTACCGGGTGTAGAGGTAGAGGTCCTCGTTGCCTTCGAGGTACCGCCGCATCTCGGCCGAAGAGGCGAAGACGAACGTCGCCGACTGGACGATCGGCGTCGTGAGCGGCCCCGGGCGCGGGTCCTTCGCCCCGTGGACGGCGCGCGTGCCGATGCCCCGCTTGCTCACAGCTCCACCGGCTGCGTCTCTTGCGCTTCCGGCACCCCGCGACGCCGCGGCTCGGGCACCGCCCCCACCACCGGCTCCACGAACATCCGGTACGCGTCGCGGTAGCCCTGCTCGAGCAGGTCCTCCGGCGTCTCCAGCACCTCGGTGGCGGGGTCCTGCGCGCCGTCCAGCTCGAGGGGGCCGAAGGCGCGCCGGTCGGGACGGATCACGTAGACCGGCACGTCGCGGTAGATGCGGCCGGTGGCCGGGTCCTGCCAGGCCCGGCTGCCGTCGTCCATGCGGTGGCCGAGCGTCTCCACGATCCGGCTCGTGCGCTCCACTCCCCTCACGTCCCCCTCCAGGGCCTGGCGCTCGAGCGCGGCCAGCATCCCGTCGGCCGCCGCCCGCGGCCCGCGACGCCGCGGCGGCGGGCTCGCGGAGTGCGGTGAGCCCGAGGCCACGATCACCTGCTCGGCTCCGGCCGCGATCGCCTCCGAGATGCCGCAGCCCGCGGTCAGCGTCGCGTCGGCCAGCCGATGCGTCTCGCCCGCGAAGATCCCTCCCCGAGGGAACGCGACGCGGCGCACGGGAGCGACGAGCGGCGGCAGCAGGCCGGTGATCACCGCGTCGAACAGCAGCGAGTCGTGGCCTGGCTCGCGCAGGTCCACCGCGTCCGGGATGCCCTCCAGCCGCGACCGCGGCCCCCGCGCACGGGTCGAGGCGAAGGCGGCGCGGGCCGAGTCGTGCAGCAGGACGAAAGGCAGCACGTTACCGGTCTCGAGGTCGGCCGCGCGCAGGATCAGCTCGCGGAAGCCCGGCTGGCCGAGGTTCTCGGCGAGCAAGGCCACGAAGCGCTTGCCCAGCTCCGACTCGGACGGCGCGTCGGCGGAGATCGCCGAGCCGCGCGCCACCTCCCACAGCGCGTCCGAGAGCCGTTTGCGCGCCGGCCGCGCGTCGAGCGGCGTCTCGAACGCCTCCGCCAGCCGGCGCCCGCTCCTCAGCCATCCGAGGAGCAGGTAGACGACCACGACCACCGACAGCGCGAAGACCGGCACCGCGAGCGCGGCCAGATAAGGGCCGCGCAGGACGGCCGGCGCGGCCCAGAGGCCCTCGATGAGCCGCGACGGGAGCCCCGGCACCACCACGTCGACGATGAGGATCAGCGGGAAGAGCAGGCCCGCGAGGAGGGCGAGGCCCACGGGGAACAGGAAGACACCGAAAGCCATCGCCAGCAGGAGGAGCGCCACGCGGAGCGCGGGCTGGAGCCGGTAGAACGAGCTCCACCCGGCGCCGTCCCAGAATCCCCCGGCGCCGTAGAGCTTGCTCCCGCCCGCGACCGCCGCGAACGCGGCGGCCACGGTGCCGACGCCCGAGCCCACCACGACGTCGACCTTCACGCCGCTCTCGTCGAGGGCGCGCATCACCCCCGCGTGGTAGGCCCCCGACGCGCCGCTGCCGGTGAGGACGAGGGCCGTGCGGCGCTTGGGTGAATAATCCCTCATGGCGCGCGAGGGTTCTACGTTACCACATCGGTCACGCCGGCGATCTTCCGCGCGAGCGCTCGCGTGTCCTCGTCCTGCTCCAACACGATGTACGTGCCCGTACGCCGGGGCGCATGGAGCCAAGCCGACAGCCAGCGCCGATCGTCGCGCTCCGGAATGGGCTCCGGCCAGCACAGCCGGTCCACTGCTTCGAGCAGACCGCCCTCCTCCACCCTGGCGGCCGCCTCCTCGAGCACCGCGCCTTCGCGTACCGGGTAGATCTCGAGCCCGCCGCGCGCCTTCTCCACGACGAGGCCACGGCCTCCCGCCACCGCCGCCACCCACGGCGGCGCCCACGTGGCGGCCTCCGCCGGCCGTCCCTCCGGTCGCGCGAGCAGCGCCGCCGCCCGCACGGCGAGCGCGCGATACTCGTCCTCGCTCGCCCGCACGAGGCAGGGCGCGGCGCACGTGCGGACCTGGGCATAGATGCAGCCCAGGCCGAGCGCGAGGTCGGCGGCGGGCTCGAACGTGAAGTCGCATGGCCGGAGCGGGACGAGCTTGTGCAGGGCGTCCACCGCGCGCGCCGCCGCCCGCCGGTCCCGGAAGGGGCCGTAGAGGTTACGCGGGGGGGCGTCGGGGCCACGCACCGACAGCCGCGGGAAGCGGTCGTCCGTATCGAGATGAAGGTAGGCCGGTGGCTTCAGGTCGCGGCGCGCCTCCGGCTTCAAGTACCTGGCCATCAGCCTCTCGTACACGAGGCGCTGGTGAAACGCCGAGGTCGTCTCCGCCCACCTCAGCTCCTTCGCGACCGGGCGCAGGTCGGTGCGCGGCCGCCGCCCCTTGGGGGCCGGGCGGCCCTGGCCAAGGTGGCCCGCCGCCCACCGCCGGAGGTTGGCCGCCCGCCCGATGACCAGGTTCTTGCCGTCGGGGCCGAGGATCTGGCCCACGCCCGGACGCGCGGGCAGCGCGGAGAGGGCCGCGGCCAGGTCCGGCTCGAGGGGGGTGACGGTGAGGGGCGGGAAGCCCACGGCGGACCGAGGGAGAGTCAGGCCTGCGCGGCCGAGTCCTCGGCCTGGTCGTGGATCGTCACCAGCCGGGTGATCTCGTACTCCTTGCTGCCGGAGGGCACGCGCACCTCGACCACGTCGCCCTCCTCGTGGTTCAGCAGGCTCTTGCCGATGGGAGAGGACGGCGATATGCGTCCCTGCGTCGGATCGGCCTCCTCGGGAGTGACGATGTCGTAGACGATCTGGTCGCCGCTGGCCGTCTCGCGCAGGGTGACGGTCGAGCCGAGCCCCACCTTGTCCTTCGGGATCCGGTCGAGGTTGACCATCGAGAGGGCGGCGAGGCGCGTACGGAGCTGGCCGATCCGGGCCTGCAGGAAGCTCTGCCGCTCCTTGGCCGCCTTGTACTCGGCGTTCTCCCGAAGGTCGCCGTACTCGCGGGCCCTCTGGATCTCCTTGGGGAGCTGGATCTTCAGCTCGTGGTCGAGCGTCCGGATCTCCTCTTCGAGACGCTTCTTGATGTCGATCATCGTTAATTTCGCGATAGTATCACGGGCCCGCGATGGATTCCGGCCTCATCCGCAGCCGCAGCAACCCGCTCGTACGCCGGCTGCGGATGCTCAAGGAGAAGGCGGGTGGCGAGCTGATGCTGCTCGAGGGTGCCAAGCTCGTCGCCGAGGCGCTGGCGTCGGGCATCGAGGTCGTGGAGGTGGCCGCCTCCCCGCGCGTGGCGCAGGGTGAGCGCGCGGGGCTGATGGGGGCGCTTCTCGGCCGCGCGGTCCCCGTCCGGCTCGTGGACGAGGGCGTCCTCGCGTCGCTCTCCGAGGTGGAGACGAGCCAGGGCATCGTCGCCCTCGCCCGCCGGCCCGTCTTCGACGAGGAGCGGATTTACGAGCGCACGCCGCTCGTGCTCGTGGCGGCGGGCATCCAGAATCCGGGCAACCTCGGCGCGCTGCTCCGGACGGCAGAGGCCGCCGGCGCCACCGGCGCCTACCTCACGGACGGCGCCGCCGATCCGTTCTCGTGGAAGGCCCTGCGCGGCTCCATGGGAAGCGCCTTCCGCCTGCCCCACCGCCGGCGGCTCACGACCGCCGATGCGCTCGCGCGTCTCGAGGCGCGCGGCGTGAGGGTCGTGGCCGCCGATCCCGGGAGCACGCGGCGTTACGACGAAATTGATCTGCGGGGTCCGGTCGCGCTTCTCGTGGGGCCGGAGGGCGCCGGCCTCGCGCCCGACGTACGCGCGCGCGCATCGGCTTCGGTCGCCATCCCGATGGCACGCGGTGTCGAGAGCCTGAACGTCTCCGTGGCCGCGGGCGTGCTGCTCTTCGAGGCGGCGCGCCAGCGCCGCTCGTGATCAAGGGGCTTCGGGGGGCAGGGCGGGCAGCAGGACGAGCACCGCCGGCGGCGCCGCGGCGGGGGCGTGGCGCTGGAGAGCCTCCCGCAGCCGTCCCAGCCCGTCGAGGTGAGCCGAGACGCGCAGCGTGCGGCCGTCACGCGAGCGGATGAGGAACGACTCCCACAGGGCCGAGTACCGCACCTCCGCCACCTCCGGCCACCCGATCTCCACGCGACCGCCGCCGAGGCGCGGCTCCGCGATGCCCCGGTGGTCGACGCGGACCCGCGTGAGCGCCACCGCGATGAGCATCGACGCCGAGAGCACGAAGGCTCCGCCGAACATGGCCGCGTAGGCGACCATGAACCAGAAGCTGCCGATCGCCTCCGTGCGGTGGGCCCAGAGGCCGAGGGCCAGGAACGCGCCGAACGCCGCGGCCAGCGCCGCCCAGAACAGGCGCACCCGGGGGCCTTGCTCGAGGACGAAGCCCATGCCGTCGGCGGCCGGGCGGGCCTCGGGCCGCCGGCCGGCCTTCACCCATTTCTGAATCCGGCGCGAGAGATATTCGCCGAAGAAGACGTCGATCATCTTCCCGCTCCGCTCGCGGCTCGTTTCGCGTTACTCTCTCATCATGCCAGCCTCAGGGGACGATTCCTCGCGGCTGCTCTTCCCGACCCCGGCGGCCGCGCCCGACGCGCCCCGCCCCGACGCGCCCCTGGCCGACCGGATCCGGCCGCGCACGCTCGAGGAGATCCTGGGCCAGGACGAGGTTCTCGGCCCGGGCAAGCCCCTGCGGCGCGCGATCGAATCGGATTACCTCCGCTCGCTGATCCTGTGGGGTCCCCCGGGATCGGGCAAGACGACGCTCGCCCACGTCATCCGCCTCCGCACGCGCCACCACTTCGAATCGATGAGCGCGGTCCTCACCGGCGTGAAGGAGCTGAAGGAGGTCCTGAAGGACGCCGAGGTCCGGCGCAAGCGGGACCAGCGCCGCACGATCGTCTTCATCGACGAGATCCACCGCTACAACAAGGCGCAGCAGGACGCGCTGCTGTCGCACGTGGAGTCGGGGGACGTCGTGCTCATCGGGGCCACGACCGAGAACCCGTCGTTCGAGGTGAACGCCGCGCTCCTGTCGCGCTGCCGGGTCGTCGTGCTGAAGCCCCTCGGCGCCCCGCAGCTCGTCGACGTCCTGCGGCGCGCGCTCACCGACCCCGAACGTGGCCTCGGCGCGACCGGCGCGGAGGTGGAAGACGACGCGCTGGAGTTCCTCGCCCAGGCGTCGGACGGCGATGCCCGCACCGCCCTCAACGTCCTCGAGATGGCGGTCATGACCGCTCCCCCGCAGGACGGCCGGCGGCAGGTGGACCTGAAGGCGATGCGCCAGGCCTTCGCGCGCAAGGCGCTCCTCTACGACCGCGCCGGAGAGGAGCACTACAACATCATCAGCGCGCTTCACAAGTCGATCCGCAACTCCGACGCCGACGCCGGCCTTTATTGGCTCGCGCGGATGCTGGAGGCCGGCGAGGACCCGCTCTACGTCGCGCGCCGGCTGGTCCGCTTCGCCTCCGAGGACGTGGGCATGGCGGACCCGCAGGCGCTGGTGCAGGCGATGGCCGCGCAGCAGGCCGTGCACTTCGTCGGCTTGCCCGAGGGCAGCCTCGCCCTCGCGCAGGCCGTCGTCTACCTGGCCGCGGCGCCCAAGAGCAACGCCCTCTATACCGCCTACAGCGCCGCGGCGCGCGACGCGCTCGAGACCCGCGCGGAGCCGGTGCCGCTGTGGATCCGCAACGCGCCCACCCCGCTCATGAAGCAGCTCGGCTACGGCAAGGGCTACCGCTACGCGCACGACGAGGAGGACGGCGTCTCGGGCATGGACTGCCTCCCCGAGGCGCTGGCCGGCAAGCGCTACTACGAGCCGACGCCGCGCGGTGAAGAACCGGGCGTCGCCGAGCGCCTGAACGAAGCCCGCCGTATCCGCGACGGAAAAAAAGGCAAATGACGCAACCCCTCACCCTTCCCTCTTCCCCAAAAGGGGAGAGGGTTGGCGAGGCCATCCCCTCTCCCTGAAAGGGAGCGGGGCAGGGGTGGGTTTCTCGTTGCCGCCAGCCTATTCCTCTTCCAGCTCCTTCAGCAGCGCGCGCCGTTCTCCGGGCGTGAGCAGCCGCGCTTCGCGCAACAACGGCCGCACATCACCGGGCTCATCCGGCGTCGGTGCGACGAGGACGAGGCCGATCACGTACAGGGCCAGCGTGAAGAACGAGATGTAACCCGTGGCCGGCGCCACCGCGGGAACGTCGAGGGTGCCGAGGGACAGTCCCTGGAAGATCGCGCTGGCGATGCGCTGGGTCCAGCTCCCTCCCGGTGCGGCGAGCGCGCCCAGGATCATGTGCTTCAAGACGAAGGCGGTGCCGAAGAGCACGCCCAGGCTGCGCAGCAGCCGGAACGGGTCGAAGGGAGAGAACTGGTCGTTCCACAGCGTCCACAGGAAGAAGAACGCGAACATCCAGTGGAGCAGGCCCTGCTCGGGCAACACCGAGTTGAAGGCCTGCGCGGAGGCGAAGAAGAGCGCAACCAGCGTCAGGGCGTGAGAGACGTTGGTGAGCACGCCGTGGCGGCTTCCCAGCCAGGCCTCGAGCCGCACCAGCCGCCCGCGCATGAAGAGCGACGCGAGCAGCGCCGCCATCACGAGGGTGACGAGGGGCGGGGGCAGGAACACGAACGACCGGTCGACGGCCACGCGCATGCCGCCGAGGAGGGCCACGGTGAGGAACAGCAGCGGCAGGAGCAGCACCCGGGCCACGGCCCGCCGGCGCGCGGGGTCGTCTTTCATTCAATGACCCCCCACCCTGTCCCTCCCCAGGTAGGGGGAGGGGAGGGCTGGTGCAAGCGTTGCCCCGTCATTTCCTCTCCTCCAGGACCCGCAGCGGGTTGAGGTCGCTCCAGGTCTTCTCCCGCCCCTTCTCCAGCTCCGCCTTCAGCTCGGCCGCCGTATGCATCTTCAGGTCGGGGTCGGCGACGATGAGGCTTCCCGCGGGGGTGAGCGCCAGCGCGCGATCGACGGCCTGCAGCCCCTGGCCGTAGAGCGCGTCGTCGTGGTACAGGCGGCCCCAGCCCTCGCGGTAGAAGGCGTAGGCGATGTAGAACTGCGTGCGGGCGTCGGCGCGCGCGGGGTCGGCGCGCTCCCACTCCTCGCGGGCCGCCCGGAACAGGCCGCGATGGAAGAGCGAGAGCGCGGTGTCGTAGCGCGCGGCATCGACGGCGTACGCGCCGGCGGCGACGCGCGCGCCCTGGGTCACGTCCTTCAGGGTCCGCGGCTGCGTGGCATACACCCAGACCACGAAGCCGGCGTACAGCAGCGTGGCCGTTATGCCGGTGGCGTGGAGCAGGGGGTAGCGCATGCGCGCGGTCTAGGCCGACGCGAGAAAGCCCTGCCGCACGGCGTGGATGAAGTCCGTGTAGGCGGGCTCGTGGCCCGCCGCGCGCAGCTCGCTCGCCACCTGCCCCCGATGGTAGGCCGAGTGGCTCACGACGTGGGTCAGGACGTCGCCCACCGTGCTCGTCCAGGGCTCGCCCTTGGAGTTGCGATACGCGACCGCGCGGTCCAGGTCGGCCGGGGGCGGGCCGTCGAGCAGAGCCGGCCACGCCCGCGCCATGGCCTCCGCCTCCGCCGCGCACTCGTCGAGCGACAGCGCGGGCCACACGGTGACCGGCGCCGGGTCCTGGCGCAGGCGCACGAGCCAGAGCCGCTCGGCCGCAGGAACGTGCGCCATGAAGCGCAGCGCGCGCGCCGGCGGGGTGCCGGCGGCCCGCAGCGACGCGATGGCCTCCCGATTGGCCCAGCCGTCCCACGCCAGCAGACGGCGGAGATGGGCCCTCAGCTCCATGGCGTCCTCCGGAGCGAAAGCATAGCTCAGGCTCGTCCGCGCCGCGTTGGGGTTGCGCGGGGTGTAAACCGCTGCTAGCGTGGCCGCTCTATGGAAGGCGACCTGGTGATCCGCGACGCGTCCACCGCCGACGCGGAGGCCATCCTCGCCATCGGCCGCGAGCTCGTGGAGGACGGCGACACGTACGTCTTCGCGCCCACGACCACGGACGACGAGCTGAAGGCCTACTGGCTCTCCCCCACCGGACGCACTTTCGTCGCCGTCCTCGACGGCCGGACCGTCGGCTGCTACTTCCTGCGGTCCAACTACCCCGGCCGCGGACGGCACGTGGCCAACGCCTCCTACGCCGTCGGCCGCGGCTCCATGCGCCGCGGCATCGGCCGCGCGATGGCGGAGCATTCCCTGGAGAAGGCGCGGGACCTCGGCTTCCAGGCCATGCAGTTCAACCTGGTGGTGAGCACCAACGACCGGGCGGTGACGCTGTGGCGGACGCTCGGCTTTCGGATCGTGGGCACGCTGCCCAGGGTGTTCGACCACCCCAAGCGGGGCCTGGTCGACGCCTTCGTAATGCACAAGTTTTTATAGGAAATTCGGGGGGGACGTTTCGAACGAAAGCACCCCCCCGCGCGCATTCGCGCTCCCCCCAAGTCGCTCGCTCGGGGGGACCCCTCGCTCGCTGCTACACTGTTCAATCTCCATGGCGTATCGCAACGTGCTCAGGAGCGGCGTCGTCATCGCATCCACGCGGCCCGAGCACGCGGGGCCGCTGGCGGGGCTGCAGGACGTGTGCTTCCCGACGCTGGCGCCCGAGCAGCGCTTCACCGCAGCGCACTACCGCAAGCACGTCGAGCTCTTCCCCGAGGGCCAGTTCGTGGCCCTCGACGGCGACCGGGTGGTGGGCGGCACCAGCACCTGCCGGCTCCCCTTCGACTTCGGCCACGTCGGGCACACCTTCGAGGACATCATCCAGGGCGGATGGCTGACGTCCCACCAGCCCGACGGAGATTGGCTCTACGGCGCCGACATCTCCGTGCATCCCGACCACCGCGGACGGCGCCTGGCCCGGGCCCTGTACGCCGCGCGCCAGGACACCGTGCGCCGCCTCGGGCTCAAGGGGCAGGTCACGGCGGGCATGATGCGCGGATACGGCGCGGTGAAGGATAGGATGTCCGCCGAGGAATACTACCGCGGGCTGCGGGACGGCACGATCAACGACCCGACGCTGTCGGCGCAGATGAGGATCGGGTTCCAGCTCCAGCGCCTGCTGCCGAACTACGTGCACGACCCGGTGTGCGACGACTACGCCGTCCTCATCGTCCTCGACGCGTCGCGTGACGTACCGAGCGAGTGACGAGCGCCGGTGGAGCGTCGCGGAGGGTGAGCATGGGAGCGATCCGACTCCAGGCATCCCTCCGCGCCTTCGCCGCGCGGCTCCCGGAGGGCGCGTGGGTCCAGGCGCGCGGCTACAACGAAGCGCTCATGACGGAGCGCCGCCATTCCACGCGGGGAGACCTGGATGCCGCGGTCGCGGACCGCCCGGTCTTTCTCACCCGCGTCTGCGGGCACGCCGCCGTCGCGAACAGCCGCGCCCTCGACATGGCGGGCGTCGACGCCGCCGCGGCGCCGCCGTCCGGAGGCCGCATCGACCGCGGCCCCGACGGGCGGCCCACGGGCCTGCTCTACGAGACCGCGATGGGCCTCGTGTCCGCGCATCTTCCTCCCGGAGCGCCTCCTCGCCCGCGCGTACCCGGTTCGGGAGATGATGGAGGCCGGGATCGCGGTGGCGCTCTCGTCGGATGCGCCGGTGGTGGACGAGGACAGCCCGCTTCTCGGCATGCAGGCCGCGGTCCTCCGCCCCGGTGGAGGCGGACCCGGAGGCGCTGAGCGCGATCCGGGTGGACATGACCGTGGTGGGTGGCAAGGTCGTCTTCGAGGGATAGAGCGGGGTGAGCCGTGGCCTACACGTACAAGCAGTACATCGACGGCGAGTGGGTCGACGCCTCGAACGGCGCGACCTGGGACGTGGTCAACCCGGCGACGGAAGAGGTGATCCGCACCGTTCCCTACGGCAACGGCGAGGACGCGACGCGCGCGATCCAGGCCGCCGCCCGCGCCTTCCCGGCCTGGCGCGCGAGCACCGCCTACGAGCGCGCCGCGGTCCTGAAGCGCGCGTCCGAACTCATGCGGGCGCGCCTCGACGAGCTGGCCCGCACGTCGGTCCAGGAATGCGGAAAGCCGTTCGCGCAGGCCAGGGCCGAATGGGGCGTCGTCGCCGACCTCTTCGAGTGGTTCGCCGAAGAGGGCAAGCGGACGTACGGGCGGACCATCCCCTCGCGTGTCGGCAGCAAGCGGCTCGCCGTCCTGAAGCAGCCGATGGGGGTGGTGGGCGTGATCACCGCCTGGAATTTCCCCGCCTACAACCCGGGCCGCGCGTGGGCGGCCGCCATGGCCGCCGGCTGCACCGTCGTCGGGCGCGCCTCGGAATACACGCCGCTCACCGCGATGGAGATGGCGAACATCGTGGCCGAGGCGGGCGTGCCGCGAGGCGTGCTGAACCTGATCAACGGGGAGCCGGACCCCATGGGCCAGGCGATGCTCGACGACCCGGCGTGCCGCAAGATCAGCTTCACCGGGAGCGTGCGCGTCGGGAAGCTGCTCATGGACGGGGCCTCCCGCACGGTCACGCGCCTCGGCCTCGAGTTGGGCGGCAACGCGCCCGTGCTGATCTTCCCGGACGTGGACCTCGAGGAGGTGGCCAAGGGGTCGGTCGCCACCAAGTACCGCAACGACGGGCAAGTCTGCATCGCCCCCCAGCGCTTCCTCGTGCACCGGAAGGTGAACGACGAGTTCCTGGAGAAGGTCGTCCCCCGGGTCAAGTCGCTGCGGCTCGGCGACGGCCTCGACCCGCAGACGCAGGTGGGCCCTCTCATCAACGCGCGCCAGCGCGACCGCGTGGCCACGATGGTGGCCGACGCGCGGCGTCAGGGCGTGGAAGTGCTCGCGGGCGGGAGCCGCCTCGAGAGGAAGGGCTATTTCTACGAGCCCACGGTGCTCGCGCGCGTGGAGCCGTCGATGCCGGTCTACGCGGAAGAGATCTTCGGCCCGGTGATGCCCGTGGTACCGTTCGACGAGCTGGACCAGGCGCTCGCCCTCGCCAACGACACGTCCTACGGGCTCGCCGCCTACGTCTGGACGCGGGACATGAAGACGGCGCTCCGAGCCTACGAGGGCCTCGAGTTCGGGATGGTCGGGGTGAACGAGTGGGCGCCCAACGCGACCGAGGCGCCGTTCGGAGGCTGGAAGCAGAGCGGCACCGGCCACGAGTGCGGGCAGGAGGGCCTGGAGGACTACCTCGAAACGAAGCTGGTCGCGATCGGCGGGGTGTAGAAGGCTCTAGCTGGTATGGTCGTGCACGATCTTCCACTCCCCGTTGATGCGGCGGGCGAGGAGCGTGAAGAGGCCGTTGGGCTCCGAGCCGTCCTTCATCGTGAGGCGCCAGCGCCCCCGGATGAAGGCCGCGTCCGGGCTCAGGGGCTGGACGTCCAGGTCTTCGAAGCGAAGCCGGCCCATCTCCTTGCCTTCCGCCTGGTAGCGGCGCCGGTATCGCTCTAGCGTCGCCTGCCAGCCGCGCGTCAGGGTGGCCCCGGACTGGAAGACCAGGTCGGGCGAGTTCCAGTACCCCGCCATGAACGCCTCGAGGTCGCCGCGGTTCCAAGCCTCGACCTGGGTGTCCAGCACGGCCCGCACCGCCGCCGCCTCCCTTGCCTCGCCCGGACCCGCCGGAGCGGTCACGCCGAGAAGGGCGATGGAGACGACAATCGCGGAGCTCACCTGGACATCCTCCTTTCCGGCTCGATCAGCCAGCGTCTCGTGAGGTTCCTCCGCGCAGGATCCAGGCCTGCGGGTGATGCTGGAACCCGATGTGGGGGAGTACTTCTCGGCGGCGGGCGCGGCGAGCAGGATGAGGGTGGCGCTCGCCGAGCGTCGAATCGACGTACACGTCGATCACGGCGTCCAGTTCGAGGTCGTTGCCGGTGCGGTACGCGATCATCGTTGCATCCGAGGAACGCAATAGTCTCCTGCCTCGGGGAGCGTGCCCTTCTCGATCCACCATGGATGGATCTCGCCGGCGAGCCGTCCCGCCTTGACGGCGGGGTCGCCGGCGACGAGCGCTTGCGCATCCTCCAGCTTCGGGACGCGAAAGATGAAGATGCCGCGGATGTCGCCGTCATCGCCCATCGGCCCGGCGATGATCAGCTTCTTCGCCTGCCACATCGCGCGGATGTTCGCCATGTGGCCTTCCTGGATGGCCTTGCGGTCCGGGCTGTCCTCGGCCGACCACTTCGGACCCTTCTTCAAGAGCACGAAGTAGACCTGCTCCATCTGGCTCGGCGGCACCGGCGAGGCGGCGGGGCTCGGCCGGGCCTGCTCGCCCGCGGCGGCGGCGGCCATGATCGCCACCAGCGCGGCGGCAACGACGGGCGGTTTGGTGCTCACAGCCGTTCGAGCTGTGCGAGGTGATTGAGGTCGTGGCCGGCCAGCACGCGGACGATCGTCCCCAGCGTCTCGGGCCCTCGCTCCGGGTGGAATGCCTCCCGCTCGAGGTCCGCCGGACTCAGGCCACGCAGGAGAGAAAGGTTCCAGCGCCGCGAG
>Ga0070706_100003059_pt1 | contig 16560 bp, 20 predicted proteins | sample KBSK5501metaG_FD_65476 | JGI IMG/M metagenome (GOLD analysis project Ga0070706, IMG submission 65476) | Corn, switchgrass and miscanthus rhizosphere microbial communities from Kellogg Biological Station, Michigan, USA - KBS K5-50-1 metaG | ecosystem: Host-associated > Plants > Roots >...
GCTGCGCGCCCGGCATCTGCCGTTCTCGATCGGCATCCGCGAGCGCGACCAGTGGATGGCCTGCATGCGGCAGGCGATGGTCGAGGTCGAGCTCGACCCGGCGCTCGCGCAGCAGCTTGCGGGGTCGTTCTTCCAGACGGCCGACTGGATGCGCAACCGCGGCGTGTGAGGCGCGTCGCCTCACGCCCCGCCGCACCGGCCTCAGGCCTCCAACCGCCGCGACGGTGCGAGCAGCACCACCAGCGCGCCCGCGCCTCCATCGACCGCGCGTGCCTGCGTGTACGCGAGCACCTGCGCGTGCTGCGCAAGCCAGCTCTTGACCTTGGCCTTCAGCACCGGTTCGCGGCCCGGCGAGCCGTTGCCCTTGCCGTGGATCACGCGCACGCAGCGCAACCGCTCCTCGCCGGCCGCGCGCAGGAAATCGGCGAGCCGCTCGCGCGCGGCGTCGCGGCGCAGGCCGTGCAGGTCCAGCTGTGCCTGGATCGCCCAGACACCGCGGCGCAGCTTGCGCACCACGTCGGGGGCGATGCCCGCGCGGCGGTACGACAGCGACTCGTCGGTCTCGAGCAGCGATTCGACGTCGAATTCATCGGAGATCGCTTCGCGCATCACCGCCGCTTCATCGCGCTCGCGCTGCCGCGGCACCGGGTGCGGCTGCGATCGAGCGACCACACGCGCCGCGCCGCGCCGCAGCGGCGCGACCGGGCCGACGCTCAGCGCGAACAGGTCGCGCTCGCGGCGTTCGCGCGCTGCCTGCTCGCGCTGCCGCGCCGCGTCGTCGGCCGCTTCGCGGCGGGCGCGCTGCAGATCACGCTTCAGCGCCTCGAGCTCGTGCAGGCCGTGGATCTTCATCGTGATGGCGAGGTCACAGCAGGCCGCGCTCGGCGAACGACAGCACCTGGTCGCGGGCGACGACGAGGTGGTCGAGCACGCGCACGTCGATCAGCGCAAGCGCCTTCGTCAGCGTCTGGGTCAGCGCCTGGTCGGCGTGCGACGGTTCGGCCACGCCCGACGGATGGTTGTGCGCGAGGATCACGGCCGCGGCGTGCAACTCCAGCGCCCGCTTGGCGACTTCGCGCGGATGCACCGCGGTGGCCGCCAGCGTGCCGCGGAACATCTCCTCGAGCCGCAGCAGATGCTGCTGCGAGTCGAGGAACAACACCGCGAACACCTCGTGCGGGTACGCGCCTAGCTGCAGCCGCACGTACTCCTTGACCCGCACCGGCGAATCGAACACCGGTGCACGCGCAAGCTGCTGCACGAAGGCGCGCCGCGCGAGCTCGATCACGGCGGCGATCTCGGCGCGCTTGGCCGGGCCGAGCCCCTTGATCTGCTTGAGCCGGGCGCCGTCGGCATGCAGCAGGCCGGCGAGGCCGCCGAAGCGGTCCAGCATCTGCTGGGCAAGCGTCAGCACCGGCACGCCCTTGAGTCCGGTGCGCAGCAGCAGCGCCACGAGCTCGGCGTCGGCGAGCGCCGTGGCGCCGTGCGCCAGCAGCTTCTCGCGCGGCCGCGCATCGGCGGGGAGGAGATTCAGAACCATGAGGCCGGCCGGACGGGGCGAATCGTAAAATCGCGTCCAGTCTATCCGGCGATTGCAGCGGTCCTGCAGGCAGCCGTCGCCCGCCGAATTTTCCAGATCTCCCTTTCCAGGTCTCCCTCTTGAACGCCTCCACGAACCCTGCGCTGAACGAAGCGCCCGCTCCGGTCGTCCGGCCCGGGTCGTTCCTGACCCTGCATTACCGGCTGAGCGGGCCCGATGGCGCCGAGCTGATCAACACGTTCCACGACAAGCCGGCGACGCTCTCGCTGGGCACTGGCGAACTCGCGCCGGCGATGGAGGCGCGGCTGCTCGGGTTGCCCGAGGGCACGCGGCGCTCGTTCGAACTCGAAGCCGGCGAGGCCTTCGGCGAGCGCAACCCCGAGCTGCTGCAGCGCGTGACGCGTTCGCTGCTGGCCGCGCACGGCGATCCCGACGAGCAGTACCACGTCGGCGACGTGGTGCAGTTCCCGACGCCCGATGGGCAAGGCGCGTACGCCGGCGTCGTGCGCGAGGTCGACGGCGATGCGCTGCTGTTCGACTTCAACCACCCGCTGGCCGGGCGGCCGGTGACTTTCGAAGTCCACGTGATCGGGGTGCTGTGATGACGAAGGCCACAACCCCTGCGCTCGAAGAGATCGTGCTCGCCGAGCCGCGCGGTTTCTGCGCCGGCGTCGACCGCGCGATCGAGATCGTCGAGCGCGCGCTGACGAAGTTCGGCGCGCCGATCTACGTGCGCCACGAGATCGTGCACAACACCTACGTCGTCAACGACCTGAAGGCCAAGGGCGCGATCTTCATCGAGGACCTGGCCGAGGTGCCCGCCGGCGCGACGCTGGTGTTCAGCGCGCACGGCGTCTCGCAGGCCGTTCGGCGCGAAGCGGCGCAGCGCGGCTTCAGCGTGTTCGACGCGACCTGCCCGCTCGTGACCAAGGTGCACGTCGAGGTCGCGAAGCTGCACAGGGAGGGCTACGACTTCATCATGATCGGCCACAAGGGACACCCCGAGGTCGAAGGCACGATGGGGCAGTTGAGCGAAGGCATCTACCTCGTCGAGGACGTGGCCGACGTCGGGCGCGTGCAGGTCGCGCAGACCGAGCGGCTGGCGGTCGTCACACAGACGACGCTGTCGGTCGACGATGCGGCCGAAATCCTCGCGGCGGTGAAGCGGCGCTTCCCGAGCGTGCGCGAGCCCAAGCAGCAGGACATCTGCTACGCGACGCAGAACCGGCAGGACGCGGTCAAGGTCCTGGCGCCGGCGGTCGACGTGGTGGTCGTCGTCGGCAGCCCGACCAGCTCGAACAGCAACCGGCTGCGCGAGCTCGCGCAGCGCCTGGGCACCGAGGGCCACATGGTCGACTCGCCCGACGATCTGAAACCCGAGTGGTTCGACGGCAAGCGCCGCGTCGGGCTGACCGCCGGCGCGTCGGCGCCCGAGATCCTGGTGCAGCAGGTGATCGAGCGGCTGCGTGCGCTCGGCGCGGTCTCGGTGCGCAAGCTCGACGGCGTCGACGAGAAGGTCCACTTCCCGCTGCCGAAGGGACTGGGCGACAAGGCGATGGGGCTGCCGGCCGCCTGAGGAAAAGCGGCTGCGCCGCGCAGCGGCTAAAGCCGCGTGTGCGGTGCGCTCAGTGGTTGCGGCGGTGAAACACGATCTTCTGGGCGCCGGCGCCGGCGTTGCCGCTGCTGCGGCCCGGCGCGGCCGACGACGCATCGCAGCCGTCGCACCCGCAGCCCGACGACGACGCGCTCGCGGCGCGCTGCAGCCGCGCGGCCAGCGGCGCCGGCCAGCGCACCCGCAACAACTGCTTCGCGAGCCCGCGCCGCGCGACGGCGGGCATCAGCGTCCAGGCGGCATACGCACTGCAGCCGACCACGAGCAGCGCGACGATCAACGATTGCAGATGCATGGCCTCAGGCTCCCAGGAACAGCGCGACCCGGTAGGTCGCGAACGCCGCAAGGTAGGCGAGCGCGAACAGATACGCCGCCATCAGGATCGGATAGCGCCACGAGTTCGTCTCGCGCTTGACGACCGCGAGCGTCGAGATGCATTGCGGCGCGAACACGTACCAGGCGAGCAGCGAATAGGCGGTCGCGAGCGACCAGCCCTTCGCGATCACCGGTGAGAGCGCATCGGCCACCCCTTCGCCGGCTGCCGACATCGAATACACCGTGCCGAGCGCGCCGACCGCGACCTCGCGCGCCGCGAGCCCCGGCACCAGCGCAATCGAGATCTGCCAGTTGAAGCCGATCGGCGCGAACACGTGCTGCAGCGCCTGGCCCAGCCAGCCGGCGAAGCTGTACTGGATGGCCGGGCCGGTCGCGCCGGGAGGAGGCGCCGGGTAGCTCGACAGGAACCACAGCACGACCATCAGCGCGAAGATGATCCCGCCGACGCGCTTCAGGAAGATCCGCGCCCGCTCCCACAGCCCGATCACGAGGTTGCGCATGCCGGGCACGCGGTACGGCGGCAGCTCGAGCATCAGCGGCTGGTAGCGGCTCTTCAGCCAGACGCGCTTGAAGAGCCACGCGACCGCCATCGCCGACACCACACCGGCGACATACAGCGCAAACAGCGTCAGCCCGCGCAGGTTGAACGCGCCGACCTTGCGGTCCGGCACGAACGCGCCGATCAGCAGCGCGTAGACCGGCAGCCGTGCCGAGCAGGTCATCAGCGGCGCGATCATGATGGTCGCGAGCCGGTCGCGCCAGTTCGCGATCGTGCGCGTGGCCATGATCCCCGGGATCGCACAGGCGAAGCTCGACAGCAGCGGGATGAACGCGCGCCCCGAGAGCCCGACCCGGCCCATCACGTTGTCGAGCAGGAACGCGGCGCGCGGCAGGTAGCCGGAGTCCTCAAGGATGAGGATGAAGAAAAACAGGATCAGGATCTGCGGCAGGAACACCAGCACGCTGCCGGTGCCGGCGATCACACCGTCGACCAGCAGGCTGCGCAGCGGGCCTTCGGCCATGTGCGCGTTGGTCCAGTCGCCGACTGCGGCCATGCCTTCCTTGATCGCGTCCATCGGCACGTTGGCCCACGAGAACACAGCCTGGAAGATCAGGAACAGCACGACCGCGAGCAGCGCAAGGCCCCACACCGGGTGCATCACCGCGGCATCGAGCCGGTGATGGAAGCGCTGGAACTGCGGTGCGTTCGGCGCCGCGATCGCGAGAATGCGCCGCACTTCGCGCTGCAGCTCGGCCGGCGAGCTCGGCTCCGGCGAGGCCGCCAACCGCGACGCCGGCGGCAGCACGCCCTGGAACTGGCGCTCCATCAGTGCGAGCAGCGCGGCGTGGCCGTCGTGCTTGACCGCGACCGTCTCGACGACCGGACAGCCGAGCTCGGCCGAGAGTTTCGCAACGTCGATCGCAAGCCCCTGCGAGCGCGCGACGTCGGCCATGTTCAGCGCCACCATCATCGGCCGCCCGAGCTGTTTCAACTCGAGCACGAGCCGCAGGTTCAGCAGCAGGTTGGTCGCGTCGACGACCGCGACGATCGCATCCGGCGCCGCTTCACCGGCACGCTTGCCGAGGATCACGTCGAGTGTGACCTGCTCGTCCGGCGTGGCCGGCGACAGGCTGTACGCGCCCGGCAGATCGACGACCGAGACGTTCTGGCCGTTGCGCAGCCGCGCCAGCCCGACCTTGCGCTCGACCGTGACCCCGGCGTAGTTCGCGACCTTCTGGCGCGCGCCGGTCAACAGATTGAACAGCGCCGTCTTGCCGCAATTCGGGTTGCCGACGAGCGCGATGCTCCACGGTACCGCCTGGTGACCTGGCGACTCGAGCGCATGGCTGGCGGCGGCGTTCAATCCGGCCTCACTTCGATGCACTGCGCTTCGAGCAGGCGCAGGCCGAACAGGGTTTCGCCGATCAGCACCGCGATCGGCTCGCGTCCGCCCGGGCCGCGGCGCAGCAACTGCAACGGCTCGCCGGGGATGAAGCCGATCTCGCTCAAACGACGCAGCGCGACTGCATCGACATCGCCCGACGCCGCGACCACGCGTTCGACGACCGCGCGGGCGCCATTGGGCAGTTCGTTCAGCAGCATCGGCTCAGGCAACACGAGTGAGAATGAGATTGTCTCTCATTTGGGCGAGAAGTTCCCGCCCTGCATTTGAGATTTGTCAATCCACCCGCAGGCCGCGCCGGTGCTGCAGCACCAGCGCGCCGATCGCGACGCCGAACGCCGTGTGCAACCAGCCGAGCGCCGGCCGCACCGCCTCGGGTGCGAAGTAGTACAGCGCGTAGCCGGTCAGCGCAAGCAGTGCTGCGAGCGTGCACAGCAACAGCCCCGTGCCGCGTTGGCGAGCGTAGCGGTGCCGCGCGCTCAGGCGCCAGCCATGCGGGACGTGCTGCGCGGCCAGCACGCCCAGCATGAACAGCGCGCCGAACCCGGCCAGCCCGTGCAGCCGCATCAGCCAGCCCTCGAGCGGGTGCGGCAGCTCGCCGGCACCGGCGCCGACGGTGTAATGGACCGCGAGCCACGGCAGGCCGCTCGCCAGCAGCAGCGCACCGATGCCGTACAGCGCGATGCGCTGCCAGCGGGCGAGGCGGTGGGCGTAGCGGGACATGCGGGGAAGTGCGGGGCAGTGCGGGGAAGGGATCGTGTTCGGGAATCGCGCGACGCCGTTCGCGCATCCGCCGATTCAGTGCAGCCAGGCTTGCGCGCCGTACCGCGCGAGCAGCGGGTGCGAAGTATCGCCGCTCAGCGCGACGACCTTGGTCAGCGCGTCGGCCTGCACGCACAGCGGCGCGGCGACGCTGACGTGGGCCGAACCGCTGGGCGAGCACCGCGAGCGTGTCTCGGCGCCGAAATGGCTGGTCGCGAATGCACCGTCGGCGAGCTGCGCGAAAGGGCGCGTGCCGCCGTGTGGCTCGTCGCGCAGCACGATCGGCACCTCGATCGCGCCGAAGGCCCGCAGGTCGCCGCCGGCGTTCACCCAGCCGGCCGTGCAGCCGTGCCCGCGCAAGGTTCGCACGGCGCGGTCGACGATGTAGCCCTTCGCGATGCCGCCGAGATCGAGCCGGGCGCGATCGGCTAGCTTGTGCAGACGGCTGCCGGCGTCCAGGCGCCAGCCTTGCGGCGCGCTGCCGACGCTGATGTCGAACGCGCCGCCGCTGGCATCGGACAACGCTTGCGCGAATGTGAGCACCTCGTGTGTCGCGGCATCGATCACGATGCTGCCGCCGCGCGGCAGCGCGTTGAAGCGTGCGATGTCGCTGCCCGCGTCGAAGCGCGACATCAGCGCTTGCAGCCGCGCGATCTCGGCGAAGGCTGCGGCGATCGCCTGCGAATGGGCACAGGGCTCCGGCATCTCGCAGAGCCCCACTTCCACCAGCGTGCCCAGCAGCGGCCGCGCGCGGCGCACCATGGCCGCTGCTGTCACGCCAGCGCTCCGCTGCGCCGCGCCGCGGCGACGACCGCGACGATGCGGCGCACGCCGTCGGTCACGTGCGTGCAGCTCAACGTCGCGCCGCTGATGTTCGCGATGTCCTCGCCGACCTTGATCGCCGAGGCCGCGCCCTTGCCGACGAACTGCTTGCGCCACGCCGGCAGCCGCACCTCGAAGCCGTGGCTCTCACGGTACGAGAGGATCTCGATCTGCTTGACGCTGCCATCCAGCGCGATGCCGACCGCGTAGTCGATCAGCTCGACCTTGCCGATCACCGCATCGGTCACGACGAAGCCGAGCGTCGCGCCGGCATGCTTCGCGACACGCGCCGACCAGTGCGCCGAGCGTGCCTTGATGCCTTGCGCATCGAGCTGCTGGAGCGTTGCCGCGTCCAGCGTCACGTCGCGCGCCTCGAATGCGTCCGCGTCGGGGAACATCAGCTTCGCCGCCTGTTCGGCGCTCAGGTAGTCGACCGCGAACGCGCTCGCCGGCGCCGCGGCCGACACCGCGGCGAGCGCCGAAGCGAGCGTGATGCGCATCGTCAGAAGCTCCAGCCCAGGCCGAGGTCCACGCGGTTCAGGTCCTTGTTCTCGCGAAAGCGCTGGTAGTCGGCCTTCACGACGATCTGCGGCGTGATCTGCAAGTTCGCACCGAACGTGATGACGCGTTCGGTCGCCGCTGCGTCTGGCGTCAGCCCCGGGCCGAGGTCGGCGTACGAACGCGCGGTGTTGAACTGCTCCCAGCGCAGGAACGGCGACAGCGCATAGTCCTCGCTGGACCAGACCTTGTAGGCGCCTTGCAGGTACCAGCCGTCGAACGATTTCGGGATCAGCGTCGTGTTGCCGACCAGCGGCGCGTTCAGCGCGTCGGTGTTCGAGATCGTGCCGCGGCTATAGAGGCCGGACAGATCCCAGCGCCCCGGCGTCCAGCGCGCATGCAGGTCCCACAGCGTGACGCGCGACTGCACAACCGCCTGCGCGTGCGTCGCGTTGCCGGTGAACAGCGAACCGCCCAGCAGCAGCCCCGGCACGCCGCGCCAGTTCAGCGCGCCGAACACCGCAAGGTGGCGCGCTTTCGCGAGCGCCATCTCCTGGTGGATCGAGCCCAGCGGCGACTCGCGGCCCTCGGTCGACGTGGCGTCCCACTTGGTCAGGTCGAAGCTGGTCGTCACGCCGAACTGCGCGGTCAGGCCGTTGTCGAAGCTGCCGACGATCTGCAGCCCGCCTTCGCGCCAGGTGCTGGGGATGATCGCGGTCTCGACGAAGTTGCGCTCGACGCCGTAGTAAGCAGTCGGTTCGTGGTTCTCGTTCAGCAGGCCGGCCGGGATCAGGAACAGGCCGGCGCGCGCGGCCCAGGTCGGCGTGAACTGGCGCTCGACGTACGCCTGCTCGACCTCGACCTCGCCCGGGTCCTCGGACGACGAAACCGCGTGCTCGACCTCGAGCTCGGTGACGACCTTGGTCTTCTCGTTGAATCGGTGCTGGTAGCCAAGCACGAAGCGGCGGATGTCCGCCTGCGTGTTCTCGCTCGCGCGGGTCGGGCGGTTGTAGTTGATCTCGCCGTAGGCGCTCAGCACGGTTGCGGGTTCGCTCGAAGCGGCCGGCGCCGGCGCGGCGACAGCAACGGCGGTGCTCGGCGGCGCGGCGGCCGTGGGCGCAGCCGGGCTGCTGGCCGCAGCGGCGGCGACAGGCGCGGCAGCGCGCTCCTTCTGGATCTGCGCCAGCTGCGCCTTCACCGCGGCGAGCTCGGCGGCGAGCTGGTCGAGCTTGCGCGCGAGCTCGGCTTCGGTCGCGGTCTGCGCCGAGGCGGCGCCGGCGGCGAGCGCGATGCCGAGGACGACGAGGCTCTGGCGAGCCAGTCGACGGGGAAGGGGTCGTGAAGGTTGCATCGGGGGCTCCGGGTTTCTTGTTGTGGTCGACCGCGCGGATGGCCGCGTCAGCGGCGATAGCCGTCGGTCAGGGTCTGCAGGAACGCGATCACGTCGTCGACCTCGGCATCGCCGAGCGCCGGCGCATCGCCGGGCTGGCGGTTGTACGGGACCTCGGTCGTGTTGACGTTCGCGTGGTACTCGACCGGCAGGTCGTCGAACTTGTGGACGCTGCCGTCGGCGTTCAGCGGATACCACTTCTCGGGGTTGGTGTCGCGCTGCACATAGAACGTGACCACGTCCTTCAGCGACTTGAACCGGCCGTTGTGGAAGAACGCGTGGCGGATCGCGACGTTGCGCAGCGACGGCACCTTGAACGCGCCGCACAGGTCGGGCCGGTTCGGCAGGTCGGTGCGCGCGCACAGGCCGAGGTCGTAGTAGCTCGCGTCGTCGTTCTGCGTGAGCTCGGCGTTGCGCGGCACACCCAGGTTGTCGTAGGTGAAGTCAGTGAACAGAGGGAAGCTGCCGTCGGCGCTCTTGGCCGACGGGTGGCACGCCTGGCAGTTGCCCTTGGTCGGGTTGTTGAAGAGCGCGAGCCCGCGCATCTCCTGGTCGCTCAGCGCAACGTTGCCGCGCAGGAATTCGTCGTACTTGCTCGTGAAGTTGCGAAAGCCGGTGTCCTCGCGCTGGTAGGCCTGCAGCGCGAGCGTCAGGCGATCGAACGCGTCGTCGGGGCGGCTGAAGATGTCGTCGCCGAAAAGCTGCTTGAATTCATCGGCGTAGGCGGCGCGGGACACCCTGCCGATGAGGTCGGCAACGCTCGCGTTGGCCATTTCCTTGGCCTGCAGGAACGGCTCGCGCGCCTGGGCCTGCAGCGAAGCGGCGCGGCCATCCCAGAAGAAGCCGCCGGTGGGTGTGCCGTCCGACTCGAAATGGAACGACGTGTTGAACGACAAGTAGTTGATCGACGGCGTGTTGCGGCTGCCCTGCTGGTCGAGCAGCGCGCCGCCTAGCTGGGCCGACAGGGCGTTGTCCGGCGCATGGCCGTTGACCTCGACGTGGCAGCTCGCGCAGGACTGTCGGCCGGAGGCCGACAGCGTCACGTCCGAGAAGATGCGCTCGCCGAGCTGCGCCTGCGCCTGCGCCTGCGCCGACAGCGTCGTCTCGGTCGGCAGGTTGGACGACGACGCACTGTCGCCACCCCCGCCGCCGCAGGCCGCCAGCATGCTCGACAGAACGAGCGCCAGCGCGCCCGCGACTCCCTGCCCCGACACGCGGATCGACACCTCGGATGCCCCCTGGATTTGAATTGGTAATGCGAACGATTTGCAATAATGATAGCATCGCATCGTGTTCGAGCCGGAGGATGTTGCGCAGATGTTGCGCAGGCGCCGCTCGATGTCGATTCACAATGCTTGTGTGCCAGCCTGACCGAATAACCCACAAGCCCAAGGAGCCGACACCGTGAAGAGCGACCCCCAAGTCATCCAGCATCTGAGCGCGCAGCTGAAGAACGAACTGACCGCGATCAACCAGTACTTCCTGCACTACCGCATGCTCAAGCACTGGGGTTTCGACAAGCTGGCGAAGAAGGAATACGAGGAATCGATCGGTGAGATGAAGCACGCCGACAAACTGATGGAACGCATCTTCGTGCTCGAGGGGCTGCCGAACCTGCAGGATCTCGGCAAGCTTTTGGTCGGTGAGAACGTGCCCGAGATCCTGCAGTGCGACCTGCAGTCCGAGACCGGCGCGCAGGCGACGATCAAGGACGGCATCGCGTACTGCGAGTCGGTGCGCGACTATGTCTCGCGCGATCTGCTGCAGGGCATCCTGGACGACACCGAGGAGCACATCGATTTCCTCGAGACGCAGATCGATCTGGTCGGCAAGGTGGGGCTCGAGAACTATCTGCAGTCGCAGATGGGCGAAGCGAGTTGATGAGAGTTGAGCGAGTCGAGGCCGTGAAAGGCCGGTAAGAGGAACGTCATGATCGTGTGTGTGTGCCGCCGAATTTCCGACCAGCAAATCCGCCAGGCCGCGGCCGATGGCGCGCACAGCCTCGAGTGCCTGCAGTTCGACCTTGGCGTCGCGACCCAGTGCGGGCGCTGCGCCGACTGCGCCTCGCGCGTGCTGTGCGATGCGCGCGAAGCGCAGCACGCGGCGCAGGCGCACACGATCGCGTTCAGCCGGCCGCTGCAGCCGCAGCTCGCCTGACGGTTCGCAGCACGGGGCCGCGCGCGGCGCGGCTGCCTACAATCCGCGCATGCTCGACATCAATCTGCTGCGCAAGGATCTCGCGCACGTCATCCAACGGCTGGAGCGCCGCGAGTCTCCGCAACCGTTCCTCGACGTCGATCGCTTCGGCGCACTCGAGTCGGAGCGCAAGACGATCCAGACGCGCACCGAAGAGCTGCAGGCGCGGCGCAATTCGCTGTCCAAGCAGATCGGCCAGCTGAAGGCCAAGGGTGAAGACACATCGGCGGTGATGCGCGAGGTCGGCGGGCTCGGCGACGAGCTGAAGACCTCCGCCGAGCGGCTCGACGCGATCCAGACGGAGCTCGCCGGCCTGCTGATGGCGGTGCCGAATCTGCCGCAGGACGACGTGCCGGTCGGCGCCGACGAACATGCGAACGTCGAGGTGCGGCGCTGGGGCACGCCGCGCACGTTCGACTTCGCGGTGCGCGACCATGTCGACGTCGGCGCGCCGTTGGGCCTGGACCAGGACACCGGCGCGCGCCTCTCGGGCTCGCGCTTCACGTTCCTGCGCGGGCCGGTTGCGCGGCTGCATCGCGCGCTCGCTCAGTTCATGCTCGACGTGCAGACCGGCGAGCATGGCTACACCGAGTGCTACACGCCGTACATCGTCAACCGCGAGATCCTCGAAGGCACGGGCCAGCTGCCCAAGTTCAAGGATCAGGCGTTCTGGGTCTATCGCGGCGAGCAAGGCGAGGGCGGCGAAGCTGTTGCCGCGGCCGGCCACGAGCAGTACCTGATCTCGACCTCCGAGATCTCGCTGACCAACACCGTGCGCGAGCGAGTGCTTGCCGCGAGCGATCTGCCGATCAAGCTGACCGCGCACAGCCCGTGCTTTCGCAGCGAAGCCGGCAGCGCCGGGCGCGACACCCGCGGCATGATCCGCCAGCACCAGTTCGACAAGGTCGAGATGGTGCAGATCGTGCAACCCGAGCACAGCGCCGCGGCGCTGGACGAGATGGTCGGCCACGCCGAGGCGATCCTGCAAAGGCTCGGGCTTGCGTACCGGATCGTGTTGCTGTCCACCGGCGACATGGGCTTCGGCGCGAGCAAGACCTATGACCTCGAGGTCTGGGTGCCGGCGCAGAACGCGTATCGCGAAATCAGCTCGTGCTCGAACATGGACGCGTTCCAGGCGCGCCGCATGCACGCGCGCTACAAGAACGCGCAGGGCAAGAACGAGTTCGTGCACACGCTCAACGGCTCGGGCCTCGCGGTCGGGCGCACGCTCGTCGCGGTGCTCGAAAACTGTCAGAACGCCGATGGCTCCGTCGACGTGCCCGAAGCGCTGCATCCGTACATGGGCGGGGTGACGACACTGCGGCCGTGAGCGCCACCGCTGATCGCCGCGGGAACGATCGCCCAGCGGGGTTGAGCTTCGAACGAACAGCGAGGCGTGAAGAAGAGGCTGCGCGTGGGCTAGAATGCGCGGCTCGACACCGACCGGCGGTGCAACCCCGCCGGACAGAACCTCATCGGAGAGGTGGCAGAGTGGTCGAATGTACCTGACTCGAAATCAGGCGTACGGTATCCCCGTACCGAGGGTTCGAATCCCTCCCTCTCCGCCAGGACGATGCCGCATGAGCACCGCGTGACGTCCACGTCGCGCCAGCCCTGCCGGCTCCCTGGACCACGCGTCGAATCGACGAGCCCGTCCGCGTGAGGTTCTGCGCACCTCTGTCGCACCCCGCCTCCAGTACCGCACCCGCCGCGCCGACAACAACGTAGGTGGTGGGCCTTGATCGCGCTCGCGCGGCCCACCCGGATTGCCCCATCGTGGGCGCACAGGCTCACCGTGAATCTGGACGTCAACACACTGTTGGCATTGATGCTGGTCAACGTCTTCGCCATGGCCCTCGCGGTCCCGGCGGTGATGGGCTGGCGCGTCAGCCCTGCGGCACGCAATGTCCTGGGATCGGCGGTGGCGCAGGCGCTGGCGTGGGCAAGCTTCCTGCTCGCCAAGCCGGTCAACGACCGACTGTTCTCCACGATCTGGATCGCGTTGCTCGGGACGAGCTTCGTGCTGATGTGGCACGCGTTGAACAGATGGCTGGGCCCGCGGCCCGGCCGGGCAGTCCTGCTCGTCCTGGCCGTGCTGACGCCGCTCGGGTACGGACTGAGCTTCGAGTCCTACGCGTTTCGCGTGGGGTGGTCGAACCTCGGGCTCGCACTGCTGATGGCCCTGGTCTGTCTGGCCTGCGTTTGGCCGGCGCCGCACGCCAGCCGGCGTTGGCGCGGGCTGATCGTCGTCTGTCTCGGGTCGCTCGCCGTGATCACGCTGGCGCGCGGCGTGCTGGGCGCCTTCTTCACGGAGCTGTACCCGAGCTTGCGCACCCCGCATCCGATCAATGTGATCGGGGCACTGCTCAACCACATTTCGTTGACGCTGACCACGATCGGCCTGCTGGTCGGCTGGCACGAGGAAGCCGAGCACGAGCTGCGCAGCCAGGCCGACACGGACGGCCTGACCGGCCTGCTCAATCGTCGCGCCTGGCGCGTGCGCGCCAACGACGCGCTGGAATCGGCGCGGCGCAGCGGCGAGAGGGTCGCCGTGCTGATGCTGGACATCGATCACTTCAAACGCATCAACGACCGCTGGGGCCACGAGGCCGGCGACCGTGCGCTGCAGGTCGTGGCCAAGGCCTTGCGCGAGGGCGCGCGCCGCCGCGACCTGCTGTGCCGCTACGGCGGCGAGGAGTTCTGCCTGCTGCTCGCGGGTGTCGACGAGACGACGGCCCGCGCGGTCGATGGACGCCTGCGGGAGGTGCTTCGAGCGCAGGCGGCGACCGACGCCGGCTTTGCGCTCGATTTCAGCAGCGGCCTGGCGCTGTTGCGCGACGAAGACCAGGACATCCAATCGCTGCTTCGCCGAGCCGACGTGGCGCTGTACGAAGCGAAGGCCGCAGGCCGCGGCAGGCTGATCTGGTTCGACGAATGGACCAGCCCTGCGCATGCTCCCGCGCGTGCGCGAACGCCCGAGCCGCAAGATCGAGCCACGAATCAGCTGTGACGCCGCTCAGTCGCGTGCGGCGTAGATTTCGGCCGCTTCCTCCGGCTCCAGGTCAAAGGCCTGGTCGAACTGGCTGTCGGCGATCAGCGCGGCCGAGATCGAGTCGATGGCCGGCTGCAGGAGCATCGCGCGATAGGCGAAGCGCTGGACCCATTCGTCCTTCGGGTGGCTCGGGGTGATCGGTGACGCCGTTTCGGTGTCGGGGGTGGTCATGAAACGAAACCTCCGCCAGCAGGGTGGGACGAGTTGCGCGAGTGTCGCCGCTGCGTCGCCTCGCGGGGGCAGCACGGCGTCGCGACCGCACGAACGTCAGGGGCAAACTTCCATGCGCCGGGTGACGCCGCGGACGATCTCGTCGCTGAACCAGAAGAAGTAGGTGGTCACCGTGACGACACCGCCGTCCTTGCTGCGGGTCTTGTGCTCGACCGGAACGACCCAGCCGACATAGCCGCCGCTCGTTGCACCCATCGGGCAGGCGCCGCGCTGCGGCGTGCCGATCACGAGCTCGCGGGCGGGGTCGCTGGCCTTGGCGCGCGCATCGAAGTAGTTCGTGATCGCCGACACGTGGTTCTGCGGCGGCAGCGTGCGCACGACCCGCTCCACGGGTACTTGCTGCCGGCTTGCGCAGGCGGCCATCAGGCAGGCGGTCAACAACAGCGTGGCGGCATTGATCTTGTTCATTCGATCGGCGGCAGTTTGCTGAGACCGCGCGTTTGTCGCACGGCAGCGGCGCCTTGCCAACCCCGCGATGTGAGGCAGTTGAGACATTTTGCCTCTGGCTGCATGGGCGCGGCGCGCCAGCCGGTGCGCGAACTTCATCACGAGCGCGGCGTGTTCCGTGGCCCCGATCCCGCGCCCACGGGATGTAACCGCGCCGTCTGCACACGAACAATCCCGCACATGACCAAGCAACTGCAGTTCAAAGAGTCGCAACTCTACGATTGGGAGTCCGAACCGGTCGACGAGCGGCCGTCGGAGTTCATGCCGTCGACCGGTTACGCGACCCTCTCGTCCGGTTATCACTCGGCGATCGGGCGCGAGACCCGCCGCGCGAGCCGCAGCGGCAGGCATTTCGGCCTCGCCGGCATGCTGGCGTTCGTGTTGCTGATCATCGCGGCGGGCGGCTGGGCGATTGTCACGTTTGTGCCGATGTTGCATCGGTGACGAGCGCGCAAGCCGCTTCACAGATCTTTACCGCTCAGCCAATCCGGGTTCACGGCGGTCGCCGACGATGACAGCCGTTGTGTGGTCGACGTGCCACCCTGGAGAGAATCATGAGAGAGGTAAACCTGCGTCGCCCGGCGCTTCGCTGGATGATGATGGCCGGTGCGCTTGCGGTGGCATCCGCGGCGTTGACGATCTCGGTGTACGCGCAGGAAGGTCCGGGCTCCGCCGCCGGCCCCGGCCCGATGGCAGGGCATCTGCATGTTCACGAGCATCTGCACGGCCAGATGCAAGGCCCCGGCGCGATGATGATGTTCGGCGGCTCGCCCGAACAGATCGCGCGCCACGTCGACCACATGCTCGACGGCCTGAACGCGACCGACGCGCAGCGCAGCCAGATCAAGCAGATCGCGCAGGCTGCCGCGGTCGATCTGAAGGCGCAGCGCGAGGCCGGCAAGGCCCTGCACGACCGCGGTCTGCAGATCTTCGCGGCGCCGACGGTCGACGCGAACGCCGCCGAGGCACTGCGCCAGCAGATGCAGCAGCAGCACGACCAGGCGAGCCGCCGCGTGCTGCAGGCGATGCTCGACGTGAGCCGCGTGCTGACGCCGGAGCAGCGCGCCAAGCTCGCCGAGCGCGCGCGCCAGCGCGAGGCCGCGATGCAGGACCGGATACAGCGCATGCAGCGCGAGCGCGGCGCCCACGCGGCATCGGCGCCGCCGTCCAAGCCATGATCGGCCACAAGGCATGGCTGGCGCCGGCCAGCGGGCTTGCGGCGATGGCGCTGCAGGGCAATTCGATGCCGTCCGGTGCGGCGCACAATGCTCAGTCGATGAACCCACGCCTCCTGCTGGTCGACGACGATGCGCGCCTGTCCTCCATGGTCGGCGACTACCTGCGTCATTCAGGCTTCGATGTCGAGACCGCCGGCTCGCTCGCCGCCGCGCGCGAGCGCCTCGGTTGCGAAAGCTACGACGCGCTGGTGCTCGACCTGATGCTGCCCGACGGGGACGGCCTCGACCTGTGCCGCGAGATCCGTTCCGACGCGCGCACGCGGCATCTGCCGCTGCTGATGCTGACGGCACGCGGCGAGCCGATGGACCGCATCGTCGGCCTCGAACTCGGTGCCGACGACTACCTGCCCAAGCCCTTCGAGCCGCGCGAACTGGTGGCGCGCGTGCAGACCATCCTCAGGCGCCAGCGCGCAGTGCCGACGACCGCCCTGGCGACGCAGCGCCGGGTGTTCGAGGGGCTTTCCATCGACCTCGACAAGCGCGAGGTGCTGCGCCAGGGCGAGCGCGTGGAGCTCACCGGCACCGAGTTCGA
>Ga0070706_100003066_pt1 | contig 16547 bp, 13 predicted proteins | sample KBSK5501metaG_FD_65476 | JGI IMG/M metagenome (GOLD analysis project Ga0070706, IMG submission 65476) | Corn, switchgrass and miscanthus rhizosphere microbial communities from Kellogg Biological Station, Michigan, USA - KBS K5-50-1 metaG | ecosystem: Host-associated > Plants > Roots >...
GAACCGGCAGCTCGCAGCATGAAATAGCATCAATAAAGCTGTCCGGAAAATGCGGGGCGGCCCACCAGGGACGCGGTGCGATTACGACCGGTTCACCAGAGCGCTGGCGCCCGATACCGTGGATGGGTGTCGGGAGACCTCCTCGATTTGATCCTGGTCGTGCTTGCGGCCGCGTTCGCGGTCGCCGGCTACCGGCAAGGTTTCATCGTGGGGGTGCTGAGCTGCATCGGATTCCTGGCCGGGGCGGCCGTGGGCGCGACCTTCTCCCCGAGCGTCGCCACATTCCTGGTACACGGGCCCTCCCAGCAGGCCCTCGTGGCGATCATTCTGGTGTTCATCACCGCCATGGTCGGGCAGTTGCTCGCCTCCCTGCTCGGCGTGGTGGCCCGGTCCCACGTGACCTGGCGCCCGGTCGCGATGGTGGACTCCCTGGGCGGTGCCGCGGTGAGCATCGTATCGGTGCTGCTCATCGCCTGGTTCATCGGCTCGGCGGTGGTCAATGCGCCGTTCCCGGCGGTGGCGAGGCAAGTACGCAGTTCTGAGGTGCTCCGCGGGGTGAACGACTTCATGCCACCCGGCGCGCTCACCATGTTCTCCGACTTCCGGCACCTGCTGGACAAGAGCCCCTACACCCAGGTCTTCGGCGCTCTCGGCATCAACGGCTCGGCGAACGTGCCGCCGCCGGACAAGACGGTCCTGGCCTGGCCAGCGGTAAGGAAGGATCGCGACAGCATCCTGAAGATCACCGGTGAGGCGACGACGACCTGCAACCGGAGCCTGGAGGGCTCGGGCTTCGTGATCTCGCCGCAGCACGTGCTCACCAACGCCCATGTCGTCGCCGGGATGACCAATGGGCCCAGCGTCGGTCACGGCGCCAGTCACGTGCTTCATGCGACGGTCGTGCTCTTCGACTGGAACACCGACGTCGCCATCCTCTACGTGCCGGGCCTGCGCGCGCCCCCGCTGCGCTTCGCCGGGCAGGCGGCCCGGGGCAGTGGCGCCGTGGTCGCCGGTTACCCAGAGAACGGGGGATTCCGCGCGGTGGCCGCCAGGGTCGGCTCGCAGTGGTCCGCCAACGGACCGAACATCTACCAGACCGGTTCGGTGACCCGCGACATCTACGCGGTGCGGGCGATGGTGGAGCCGGGCAACTCGGGTGGCCCGCTGCTGGCCAAGAACGGCAAGGTCTACGGGGTGATCTTCGCGGCGTCCACAACCGCCCGCAACACCGGATTCGCGCTCACCGCGAGCGCGGTCCGGCCCGACGTCCGGGCCGGCGCCCACGCCACCGCGAGCGTGTCCACGCGGGACTGCCCGCGACCTGGCTGAGCCCGCGTCGTCCCGGGCGGGATGGCCTGATGAACGCCAGGCTGAGCCGGCGGGGCGCTGCGCCCTGGTCAGGAGCCGGCAACGACCAGGCGCGCCGTTAGCGGCCCGGCCGCGCCGGCACCGTCCCGTTCAATGCGCGCGGCCATCTCCCGTGCGGCCCGGCAGATGCCGGCGGCGTCGATCCCGTGCAGCGGCGCGTCGGCATACCCGGCCACCCGGTCCGCCCCCCGGCGGAGCAGCGCCGCGGCACCCCGGGCATTGCCGCGCCGCGCGTGGGTGAGGCCGACCGCGATCTGGGCGAGCCCCTGCCACAGATCCCGCTCGGCGGCGGGCGCGGACTTCCACGACGCTTCGAGCACTTCGTGCGCGTGAAACGGGCGCTCGGAGTCGAGTAGCTCCTGGGCAAGCTGGAGAGACTGGGCCGGCGGGAGCACGAGGTCGTCCGGGATCCCTTCGTCGCCGGCCGCGCCGCGTGGCAGCGGCCGGCCCAGTGCGTCACGGGGCCGGGCATTGCGGGCCCGCCCGGCCGCATCACGGTCGCGCCCGCCCGGCCCAGGGCCGCCCGGGTCGGAGCCGCCCGGGTCGCGCCCGCCCGGGTCGCGCCCGCCCGGGTCGGGGACGCCCGGGTCAGGGGCGCCCGGGTCAGGGGCGCCCGGGTCGGAGCCGTCCGGAGTCTCGCTGCCCGGGGCTTCGCCGGCCGCCGGCCGGCTGGCCGAAGAGTCCCCCGGGCGCGGGCTCATCGCTCCGGCTCGGGGTCCGCCAGCCAGTTGTGCAGGGCGGAGTCGAACTTGTCCGGCTGCTCCTCCGGCAGGAAGTGCCCAGCCCCCTCGATGATTCGCCACCGGTAAGGCCCGTCCACGTAACGGGCCGAGGCCTGCGCACTGCGGGTCGGCACGCACGGATCCATGGCCCCGTGCAGGTGCAGGATGGGCACACCGACCGGGGCCCGCATGCGGTGCCCATACCTGATGCCATCGGTCCGCAGCCAGGACCGGAGGAACCAGCGGTGATACTCCAGTGCCGAATGTGCCACCGACGGGATGACCATGGCCGCCCGGTACCGGGCTTCGGTCTCCCGGTCCGGCCATCCCGGCCCGGACCATGCTCGCAGCATCCGGCCGACCTGCTCGGCGTTCTCCCGTACCAGCCGGGACTCGGGCAGCACCGGCAGCTGGAAGCCGAGCGTGCTCCCGTTGCGCCAGCCCCGCCGGACCGGGCCCGCGAGCATCTCGGCGCGCATCCGCAGCGGGTGGGCCGCCGCCACGATGGCCAGCCGCCGCACCACCTTGGGGTAGTACGCGGCCATGGTCCAAGCCACCAGGGCGCCCCAGTCGTGCCCGACGACCACGGCGTTGGCCTCGCCAAGGGCCCGGATCAGCCCGGCCGCGTCCGAGGCGGCGGTAATCAGGTCATAGCCCCGGGGCGGCTTGTCGCTGCCCCCGTAACCACGCATGTCGCTGGCGACGGCCCGGAAGCCCGCACCAGGCAGCGAGGTGAGCTGGTGCCGCCAGGTCCACCAGAACTGCGGGAACCCGTGCAGCATGAGTACCAGCGGCCCGTCTCCGCTCTCCGCGATGTGGAACCGGCTGCCGTTCGCGCTGACCGAACGGTGCGACCAAGGTCCGTCGATGTAGACGGGTGAGCCGCCGGTCACGGGCATGGGGTCACCGCTGCACGATCGCCGGCGGGCCGGCGTGCTCATCGCGGTGCACCAGCGCGAGGCTGTCTTGCACCTGCTCCCTGGTCTGGCGCAGGAGGGTCATCCGCCGCACCTTGAGGTAGATGATCCCCGCGCAGATCGCGGCGAGGAGCACCAGTGTCCCGGCGACGATCAGGAACGCGGCCCAGGCGGGCACGCCGGCCGCGATCAGGCCGGCCGCCATGGCGAAGCACAGCATGACGAGCACGAGGAAGCAGGTGAAGGCGGCGATCGCCAGCAGCGCCCCGGACAGGCCCAGGCGCTGCAGGTCGGCGCGCAGCTCCGCCTTGGCCAGGTCGGTCTCATACTTGACCAGCTGGGTGAGGTCCTTGATCGCTTCGGAGACAAGGTCGCCGAACGACCGGTCTTTCTCCTCCGCTGGCCTTGCGGCTGCGGGCTCGGCCATCGCGCTCTCTTCCCTTCTGCGCCCCCGGGTGCTGGGTCGCGCTGGCAACCTCCCGTGCGGCACGCACTGCGCGGCGCGCATCCGGCGCCCTTTCAGGCCGCGACCGGCCAGACCGGGCCGGGGCCGCGCGCAGCGGTAACAAGCCGCCTACGGCTGAGATCCTACGGGATGATCAACGCGCCGCTGGGCAGCATGCTAAGCGCTGCTGCTTGACTGGCGTGGCAGCGACCGCGCAAGCGAACGGCGCTCCCGCAGGAGCGCCGTCGCTGGCCACGTCAGACCCGGGTTACCAAGCGCACATTCACTGTGCCGGGTGGCCTGCCACGGCGGGCACCGGAGACCGGTGCCAATGCGCTGTGGCCGACTACCCTGGCTCGCCTCCCGCGGCTGGTCGCGCGTGGGTGCCCGGTTGCCGTGCCCGGACGCTAGGTCCGTAGAACCTTTGTACGACGGATCGGGCGGGCTGCATAGATGCTGCGCGGCACGAATTGGTGATCTTGATTGATCACGTCGCTTCTATTCCCCCGGTGGCTCCTCGGCGGGCGCTCTCACACGCCACTGAACGACAGCACGGGCCACCCCCGGACCGTAGCGATACGGCGCAGCGCGCGGTCGGGATTCACCGCCCGGGGATGACCCACGATCTCGAGCAGCGGAAGATCTGTCACCGAATCGCTGTAGGCGTAACAGTCAGGCAGCGAGTATCCGCGCTCGGCCGCCAGCCGGCGAACCTGAACGGCCTTCTCCTCGCCGTAGGCGTAGCACTCCATTTCGCCCGTGTAATGACCATTTGCGATCCTCATCCGGGTGGCGATCACGGACTCCGCGCCGAGCAGGGCGCCGATCGGGGCAACAACCTCCTGCCCGCTGGTACTCACGATGATCACGTCTTGCCCGGCGCCACGGTGATCGCTGAGCAACGCCCGGGCCTCCGCATACACATACGGAAGGATCAGGTCTTTCAGGTGCTGGGTCACGATCTCGGTCACCCGGTCCGCGGGCCAGCCCCGGCAGGCCTGCGAGACGTGAGCCTTGAGCTTCTCCATCTGCCGGTGGTCCGCTCCGCGGACCCGGTAACTGAGCTGAGCGAGGGCGCCGCGTACCACGTCGGCCCGGCTGAGCAGACCATGGCGGTAGAGCGAGGGGCCAAATGCCAGCGTGCTCGACCGTGCGATCAGCGTTTTATCGAGGTCGAAGAAGGCGGCCGTAGGCGAAAATCCCGACTTCGTAGGTCCTGTGGCCTCGACGGGAGTGCTCACGATCCGGCAGCATAGGCGTTGAGACCCGCAATTTCATCGCATCGCCGCGTAGCCGATTGGTAACTTGGTCCTACACACCATCTAAGCTTCCTTGGAAGACGGTTCTGGCGTCCGCACCCGGACCTGGACCGTTCGGCGACCCCCGCTCTCCCCCCCGGCGGGGGTCGCCCCTTTACGGGGGGCGGTTCGGCCTGCTCGCTGCCGTTCCGGCAGCTTCGCCGCAGGCCCGCAAAGATGCTAGCCCGGGGGCCGAGCCCCCGGACCCCCACGTTCGACGGCTGGGGTCTGCTGGTCGCTGCGGGTGGTGCGATCGGTACTGTCAGCAGCCGTTTGGTGGGCCGGACGAGGGTAAAAGTTCGCTCAATGTACGGCCAAACTGTCGACGGGCGCGTCTGTCACACCGGGTTTTTGGCCGACAGAAGCACTTGGGTGGATCCCCGGCGCATGGCGGCCGGGGCGGTGAGCGGGGTGGCGGGGTCCGCGGCACCGGCGAGCAGGGTTTCCAGCAGCACGAGTGCACCGTCCTTGGCCAGCGGCTCGTTCCCGGTCCCGCACTTGGGCGACTGCACGCAGGACGGGCATCCAGCCTGGCACTCGCAGCTGAGGATCGCCTCGGCGGTGGCCCTCAGCCAGGCCGCTGCCACCGCGAACCCTCGCTCGGCGAACCCGGCGCCGCCCTCGTTCCCGTCGTAGACGAACACCGTCAGCAACCCCGTGGCGGGGTGCAGGTCGGCGGACACACCGCCGATATCCATGCGGTCGCAGGGGGCGAACAGCGGCAACAGCCCGATAGCCGTGTGCTCGGCGGCGTGCGCCGCTCCGGCGAGGTCCACGCCGCGGCGCAGGAGGTCTTCCCGCTGGCCCGCGGAGATCGTCCACCAGACCGCGCGAGTGCGCAGCGCGCGCGGTGGCAGGTCGAGCACCTCCTCGCCCATCGGCTGGCCGGTCTCCGGGTTGCGCCGGGTGAACGAGGTCACTTGCCGCACCACGTCCACCTCGCCGAAGTGCACGCTGGCCGGGCCCCAGGAGGCCCGCCGCAGCTCGCTGACCACGTCGATCCCGGTGGTCTCGCGCGCGGACGTCGTGTATCCGGGGTCGCCCGGCTCGACCAGCGCGACCCCTTCGTCCAGGTTCAGGGCGGTGACCAGGTACAGCTCACCTTGATGCAGGTAAACCGCGCCGGTGTGCACGAAGATGTGCGCCGAGGGCTGGTCGACGGTGCCCACCAGCCGGCCGGTGGCCTTCTCCACGATCTTGACCGGGTAGTTGCCGGTGCCGCGCAGGCCGGGACCGTTGCCCGTGCCGCGCCTGGTCCAGTAGAGGCGGTGCCCGCGCCGGCGCAGCATGCCCGCGGCCACCAGGCTCTGCGCGGCCTGGCCCGCCGACGCGCCGAACAGTTCCAGGTCGGCATCGGTCAGCGGCAGTTCGGCAGCGGCGGCGCACAGATGGGGCGCGAGCACGTAGGGGTTCTGCGGGTCGAGGACGGTGGCCTCCACCGGCTGGTGCAACAGCATCTCCGGGTGGTGCACCAGGTAGGTGTCGAGCGGGTCATCCCTGGCGATCAGGACCGCGACCGCTGGCTGGCCTTCCCGGCCGGCCCGGCCGGCCTGCTGCCACAGCGCAGCCCGGCTGCCTGGCCACCCGGCGATGAGCACGGCGTCCAGCCCGCAGATGTTGACCCCCAGCTCGAGCGCCGTGGTGGCGGCGAGCCCTAGCAGCGCCCCGGTCCGCAGGGCTTCCTCCAGTTCGCGGCGGTCCTCGGGCAGGTACCCGGATCGGTAGGCGGCGATCCGGTGGCCCGGTCCGGTGAGTACGCGCAGGCCCGCCCCGACAGTCACGCCTGACGCTGCGGCGGTGTCGTGCCAGCCATTCGCGACGGCGGACGGCGCTGATGCTCCTGCCGCGCCGCCGGGCGCCATCCCCGCCGCGGCGCGAGCTGCCGCTCCGGCACTGTCCCGTCGGCGCACGGTCCGGCCGTTCCCGGCCAGCGCCCGCCGGGCCGCGATGGCCACCGCCTCGGCACCGCGCCGGGACCGGGTGAAGGCCAGGCCGCGGACGTCGTGCGCCACCAGGTCCGCCAGCAGCGTGGCGGCTTCGGCGGTCGCCGGGCGGCGGACCGGAGCGCCGCTCTCGCCGCGTGCGGCCGTCAACGGCGGTTCCCACAGCCCGAACGTGAGCGGCCCGCGCGGCGCGGTGCTGTCGGTGATCTCCCTGGCGTCCGCCCCGGTGAGCAGGCGAGCGCAGTTGCCCGGCTCGCTGATGGTGGCGGACGCGAGCAGGAAGACCAGGGCGCCCGGCGGGCCGGCGCCCGCCCTCGTTCTGGCCGGATGACGGCGGGCGTGGTGGGCGGCCACCCGTTGCAGCCGCCGCAGCACGTGGGCGACGTGGGAGCCGAACACCCCGCGGTACCCGTGGCACTCGTCCACGATCACGTAGTGCAGGCGACCGAAGAACTCACCCCACCGGGCGTGCCGGGGCAGCAGCACGTGATGCAGCATGTCCGGGGTGGTGAGTAGGTAGTTCGCGTGGGTGCGCGCCCGCTCGCGATCGGCGGCGTGGGTGTCGCCGTCCACCACGGCGGCGCACACTCCGGTGATGCCCAGTGCCTGGATGGCGCGCACCTGGTCCGCGGCCAGGGCCCGGGTCGGGGCCAGGTAGAGCACCGTCCTCCCGCCCAGCACCGCGGTCAGCGCGGGCAGCAGGTAGCCCAGCGACTTTCCAGAGGCGGCAGGCGTCGCGATGATCACGTTGCTGCCCCGGTGCGCGTGCTCGGCCATGGCGGCCTGGTGCGCCCAGGGCTGGCCGACGCCCGCCCCGGTGAACGCCGTCGTGATCTCCGCCGGCGCCCACTTCGGCCAGGGGACGCCCTCCCCGGCACGGCCGGCGATCTGCTCGATATGCATGAGCCTGCCGGACCGCGCGCCGCGGCGCAGAATGCGCGCGGCGGGTCCGGTGTCCGGTCCGCCGGGGTGCCTCATGCCGGGTTCCCTGTTGGCCGCCCACGGGGCCCCGGGGCGGTTGCTTGCGAGCAGCGGTCGTCTGTGGGTAGCGGTAGTGCGAGCAACGCCTCTTAAGTTTGTCACCCGCCGGGGACAAGTCGGCGCTTTCCACCGCATCGTGTTGGCGGGGCATGGCGGCGCCCCGGCCACCGTGCAGTGGCCGGGGCGCCAGGGTGCCGGCGGCGGGACTTCGGATAGGAAATGACCCCTCCACACCTACGACAACCCCCGGTGCTCCCTGCCCGGTGGGTACGAATTGACCACCCTGGAGCAAGAAATCCTCACCGCGGATGTCACCGGGAAACGTGATCACGGTCATGCTGGCGGAGAGCCTGACGGGCAAGGGGTCCTGGCGCTGAGCGGCGCCTCACTGGCCTACGCTGTCCTCGGCCCGCCTGCTGCACCCGTCGGCCCCGCCTAAACCCCTGGCACCAAACGGCACGCTGTGTCGCGGGCGGGATGCCGCAAAGCGTGAACTCGTGTAGACATGACGTCAGCGCGTGATTGAATGCGCGACGGGGTGCCCATGCCTCGGAAGGCAACGGGCGGGACGCCAACGCAGGCGATGACAGGAAGACCGCATGGCGCGGGAGGATTTGTGGACCTGAAGCTGGAGCATCACACGACGGATGGGATCGAGGTCGTCGATGTCGAGGGCGAGATCGATGTCTATACCGCCCCGCGGCTGCGTGAGCTTCTTATCGATCTGGTGAACAGCGGTCACTACCAACTGGTGGTGAACATGGAGAAGGTGGAGTTTCTCGACTCCACCGGCCTTGGCGTGCTCGTCGGCGGGCTCAAGCGCGTCCGTGCCCACGACGGCTCGCTCGACCTAGTGTGCACCCAGGAGCGCATTCTGAAGATCTTCAGGATCACCGGGCTGACGAAGGTCTTCGGCATCCACGACAGCGTGGACGAGGCCATCGCCGCCCGGAAGTCGGAGAAGTGACGCTGCGCCGTCCCAGACGATGGCCACTGTGGAGATGACGTTCACGCCGCTGCCCGCGCACGTGCGCACGGCGCGGCTGGTAGCCACAGCCGTGGCCCGGCGCAGTGGTGTGCCGGAGGCACTGCTCGACGAGGTCCGGCTCGCCGTGGGCGAGGCCTGCTCGCGGGCGGTCGAGGTGCACCAGGAGCACTGCCCGGGCGAGCCGGTCCGGGTCGCGCTGACCGGCGGCCGACAGCGGTTCGAGGTGGTGGTGACCAATGCCTCCGCCGTTGGTGACGATGGCATGGCATGGCCGCCGCCGCCCGCCACGGGCTCCGACGGGCAGGATCCCGCCGCGCTGCCCGCGCAGCTCGGCCTCGCGGTGATCGCCGGACTGGCGGACGACGTCCAGGTGTCGAGGAACGGCGACGGCCTTAGCATCCGGATGAGCTGGCCGGTTGGGACTCCCGCGGGCTGACCCGGCTGGCCCGGGCGGGCAACCGGCCGCGGGACCGCGGCGGCCCGCCGGGCCAGTGCCGGCCGCAGCGCAGAGCCGCGGGCGGTGGGCGTGGGAGACCGATTTGTGGTTACCTTGGCTTGACCAAACGCATCGCGCGGCTCTGGCGGAGCTGACCCCGGCTCGCCATCCGCTGGCGGGCTTGCGTAGACTCCCGGGTCTGTCCTGGTGGCTTTTGCCTTTGTCCAGCGTGCTCGGCGGCTGGATGCCGTGGCTGTTACCCGGAGAGCCTTACCGCGCGCGAAGATCCGTGCGCTTGTCGAGGAGGACTGATGACAGGGCATAACCTCGCCGCAGGCGGTGAGGCGGTCACTGTAACCGGCAGCAACCTGACCCTGATTGTGGTCGTCGCAGTGGTCGCGCTACTCGCGCTCGCCGTGGCGGGCTACCTGGTGCGGGACGTGCTCGCCGCCAGCCGGGGCACGGCCAAGATGCAAGAAATCGCCCTTGCTGTGCAGGAAGGGGCCGCGGCCTATCTGCGGCGCCAGTTCCGCACCCTCAGCGTGTTCGTCGTGCTGATCTTCTTCGTGCTGCTCCTGCTTCCCGCCGACGGCGCGGGCGTGCGGTGGGGCCGGTCGGTGTTCTTCGTGGTCGGCGCGGTGTTCTCGGCACTAACCGGGTTCACCGGCATGTCGCTGACGGTGCGCGGCAACGTGCGGGTGGCGGCCGCGGCACGCGAAAGCGGCGAGAATCGCGCCATGCGGATCGCGTTCCGCACCGGCGGCGTGGCCGGCATGTTCACCGTCGGGCTGGGCCTGTTCGGCGCCGCGTTGGTCGTGCTCATCTATAAGGGGAACGCGCCGAGCGTGCTGGAGGGCTTCGGCTTCGGCGCGGCGCTGCTGGCCATGTTCATGCGGGTCGGCGGCGGCATTTACACCAAGGCCGCCGACGTGGGCGCGGACCTCGTCGGCAAGGTCGAGAAGGGCATCCCCGAAGACGACCCGCGCAATGCCGCCACGATCGCCGACAACGTCGGCGACAACGTCGGTGACTGCGCGGGCATGGCGGCGGACCTGTTCGAGTCCTACGCGGTCATGCTGGTCGCCGCGCTGATCTTGGGCAAGGTGGCGTTCGGCAACTACGGCCTCGTCTTCCCGCTGATCGTGCCGATGCTCGGCGTCATCACCGCGGTGATCGGCATCTTCGCGGTCGCCCCGCGCAAGGGTGACCGCAGCGGCATGACCGCGATCAACCGCGGCTTCTTCGTCTCGGCCGTCGTCTCGCTGGTCTTGGTCGTCGGCGCGGCGTTCTGGTACCTGCCGGACTCCTACAGCAAGCTGACCGGCGTCACCGACCGCGGCATCCTGTCCCATGGCGGCAATCCGCAGTGGCTCGCCATCGGCGCGGTGATCATCGGCCTGGTGCTGGCCAGCGCCATCCAGTTGCTCACCGGGTACTTCACCGAGACCAACCGCAAGCCGGTCAAGGAGATCGGGGAAAGCTCGCTGACCGGCGCCGCGACCGTCATCCTGTCCGGCGTCGCGACCGGCATGGAGTCCGCGGTCTACGCCGCGCTGCTGATCGGTGGCGCGGTCTACGGCGCCTTCCTGCTCGGCACCGGCAGCGCGACGCTCGCCTTGTTCGCGGTGGCACTGGCCGGCACCGGCCTGCTCACCACGGTGGGCGTCATCGTCTCCATGGACTCCTTCGGCCCGGTGACCGACAACGCCCAGGGCATCGCCGAGATGTCCGGGGATGTCGAAGGTGAGGCAGCGGTGGCGCTCACCCACCTGGACGCGGTGGGCAACACCACCAAAGCCATCACCAAGGGCATCGCGATCGCCACCGCGGTCCTCGCGGCCACAGCCCTGTTCGGTGCGTTCCGCACCACGGTGGAAACCGCCCTCGGCAGCGCCGCTGGGAGCTTCAGCCTGTCGGTCGACCGCCCGAACGTGCTGCTCGGCGTGATCATCGGTGCCGCCGTGGTCTTCATGTTCTGCAGCCTGCTCATCCGGGCCGTGGGCCGGGCGGCGCAGCGCGTCGTCGTCGAGGTGCGCAACCAGTTCCGCGACCACCCGGGGATCATGGACTACACCGAGAAGCCCGACTACGCGCGGGTGGTGGACATCTGCACCCGCGACTCGCTGCAGGAGCTGGCCACGCCCGGCCTGCTGGCGGTGCTGGCGCCCATCGCGGTCGGGTTCGCCTTCGGCTACGCGCCGCTCGGCTCCTACCTGGCCGGGGCCATCGCGGCCGGGGTGCTGATGGCGGTGTTCCTCGCCAACTCCGGCGGCGCCTGGGATAACGCCAAGAAGCTGGTCGAGGACGGGAACTACGGCGGCAAGGGTTCCGAGGCGCACGCGGCCACGGTCATTGGTGACACCGTCGGGGACCCGTTCAAGGACACGGCCGGCCCGGCGATCAACCCGCTGCTCAAGGTGATGAACCTGGTCGCCCTGCTGGTCGCCACCAGCGTCGTCAAGTACAGCCACAACGTGGGCCTGCGGACCGCCGTGGCTCTCGTTGCGGTGGCTATCATCGTGACCGCGGTCGTGATCTCCAAGCGGCGCTCGTCCGGCCTGTCGGCCAGCGAGCCCGTACCAGGCACCGCGGCCGTCGCGGCACCGGGGCCGGACAGCGCACCCGTGCCCCCGTCGGCCGGCGACAACGGGACCGCCCCGGCCGAGCACTCCCAGCAGACGACCACCTAGCCAGGCCAGCCCTCCATTCCCGCGGGCGCCGCGGCACGCGCCGAAAGGCAGGCGCCCGGCCATGAGGGCGCCGCTGTGGTTTGGTGGTGCTCGGCGACCAGGGAAGCGACGGGATGGACAGCGGGCACACGCTTGTGGTGCTGCGGCACGCCCAGGCGGCCGGTGAGCCGGGGGTCAGCGACATGCAGCGCCCGCTGGCCGGCCGCGGCCGCCGCGACGCCGCCGCGGCAGGCCGGTGGCTGCTGGCCCAGGGCATCCGGCCCGGCCTGGTGCTGTGTTCCTCATCCCGGCGCACCCGGGAGACCTGGGAGCAGGTGAGCACGGCCATGGGGGCGGCGGCGCCTGACGCCGGTGCGGTGAGCTTCGAATCCCGGGTCTACGACGCGGGCGCCCAAGACCTGCTGGACCTAGTCACCGAGCAGCCGAACGACGCGCAGACCATACTCACGGTGGGCCATAACCCGGCCTCGGCGCATCTGGTCGCCTGGCTGACCGGCCGCTCGGACATCACGTTCCCCGCCTGCGCGCTGGCGGTCATCCGGCTCGGCAGAAGCTGGGCGGCCGTGGCGCCCGGCGGGGGCGAACTGGCCGCACTCTGGGCACCGCGCCCGGCAACGTGACACCGTCCGTCAGGTTCGCTGGGCACGGCGTTCGGGGCAGCCTGATCAGCCGCCCGCGGCGGGGCCGTCGTCGGCCTCCACCTCGTCGCGCGACACCCCGAGCAGGTAGAGCACGGTATCCAGGTACGGCACGCTCACCGACGCGTCGGCGGCATCCCGGACCGCCTGCTTGGCGTTGAAGGCGATGCCCATCCCCGCGGCGGCGATCATGTCGAGGTCGTTGGCGCCATCTCCGACCGCGACCGTCTGGCTGAGCGGGACCCCGGCTCGTTCGGCGAACTGCCGCAGCGCCGCCGCCTTGCCCGCGCGGTCGATCACCGGGCCGGTCAGTTTCCCGGTCAGCTTCCCTTCGGCGATCTCCAGGGTGTTCGCGGCCGCGTAGTCGAGCCCGAGGTCGGCCGCCAGTGCGTCGGTGAGCTGGGAGAACCCCCCGCTGACGATGCCGCAGCGAGAGCCCAGGTGACGCAGGGTCTTGATGAGCGTACGGGCGCCCGGCGCCAGGGTGACCTTCCGGCGGACCTCGTCGAGAACGCTGGCATCCAGCCCGGCCAGCAGTGCCACCCGCTCGCGCAGCGCTGCGGCGAAGTCGACGTCGCCGTGCATCGCCGATGCCGTGATCTTGGCAACCTGCTCCGCGCAGCCGGCCCGGGCCGCCAGCAGGTCGATGACCTCGGCCGAGATCAGGGTGGAGTCGACATCCATGACGATCAGGCGCATCGCGCGCCGGTGCAGCCCGCCGCGCTGGACCGCCACGTCGACCCGCTGCCGGACCGCCTCGCTGGTGAGCGCGGCCCGCAGCGCGTCCGGGTCGGCCCCGGACACGTCGAGCTCGATGCAGGTCACGGGGCGGTCGGCGAGCCGGTCGATCCGGTCGATGTTCGCACCGCTCGCGGCGATCCTGCTGGCGATCGCCGCCACCGCGCTCGGCAACAGCGGGCTGCCCACCACGGTGACGTGCAGCCGCCCGCGCCGCCGCGGCAGCTCGCCCCAGCCGGTGGTGATCTCCGCTTCCATGTCCAGGTCGGCGGCTAGCGCCCGGACGCTGCGGTGGATCCCGGTGAGGTCGGGGTCGCCCTCGCTGGCCAGCAGCACGCCGAGGACCAGCCGCCCGCGGATGACCACCTGCTCGATGTCCTCGACGGTCAGCTCGTGGCCGGCCAGTTCGGAGAAGAGCCGGGAGGTGACCCCGGGCCGGTCACGGCCGGTCAGGGTCACCAGGACGGTTGTGCGCCCAGTAGTCATCGCGCGTAACGCTACCGCTGCGCCGCCCCTGATCCGTCCACTGCCTGCCACGGTGCCGCAGGCACCGGCGCCGAACGCCGCACAGTGCTAGTCGGCGCGCCTCCGGCACGACGCACCCCAGGGCCGTTGCGGCGTCCCCGGTGCCGAGGACCAGCCTCCCGCGCTGTCAGTTTGCGCGCCTCCGGCACGACCAAGCGCGCTGCTAGCCTGCGCGCCTCCGGCACGACGTCCCGCGAGGGAGGCAGAGGTGCGCCGCCCCGCTCCGGCCCGGCGTCACCCCGGCCGGGGTGATGGAGGAGTCAAGGCAGCAGCAGGTGCACGTCGCCGAACTCGTGCCAGAGGTAGGAGTCGTGCACCGCGGCGGTGTAACACCGGCGGAGCAGGTCGGCCCCGGCGAATGCGTTCAGCATCAAAAGATGGGTGGAGCGCGGCTCGTGCAGTCCTGTGAACAGCGCATCCACCACCCTCGGGGGGGTTTGCGGCGTCACCAGGTGGTGCGTCCAGCCGGAGGATGCGGGCAGCGGGGAGCCCGCCCCGTGCTCCCGGGCGGCCGCCGCCGTTTCCAGCGCGCGCACCACGGTGGTGCCCACCGCGACCACCCGGCCGCCGGCCTGCCGGGTCGCGTCCACCAGCCGGGCGGTGACCGGCGGGATGTCGTACGGCTCCGGGTATGGTTCCTCGTCGCCCTCCAGCGAGGACACGCCGGTGTGCAGCGTGATCGGCGCGATCGTGACGCCGCGCACCACCAGCCGGGCGATCATCTCGGCGGTGAACGGTCGGCTGGCGCTCGGCATCTCGGCGCTTCCCGGCGTGGTGCCGAAGACGGTCTGATAGGCCTGCGCGGGCCAGTCCGAGGCGACGTAGGAGTAATGAATGAAGGAGCCGTGGCGCAGCAGGTAGGGCACCACGGCCGTGGACAGCCGCACCCGCCACAGCCGCCCGGTGACCCGTTCCGCCAGCGTCACGACCGCGCCGCCGGGCAGCGGCAGCGCCTGGCCCGGCGAGCCACCGGGGTAGGGCTGGGTGGCGTGGCCGCGCACGGCCCGCAGTTCGGCCAGCCAGCTGCCGTCCGGCAGCGAGGTGGAGAAGTGCATGACGAGCCCGGGGCCGGCCCGGACCGCGGCCGGCAGTGTGGCCGAGGTGTTGACCACGACCAGGTCCCCGGGCAGCAGCAGGCTCGGCAGGTCGGTAAATGGATGGTGGGTGATCTCACCGGTGCGGCGGCGGCTCACCAGCATCCGGACCGCATCCCGGGGAATGCCGCGTGCCTCCGGCGGCTCGCTGGCCTCCAGCGCGGGCGGCAGCTCGAAGTCGGCGAGCGAGGTCATGACCGTCCCGGCCCGCCGAACACGGGTTCCGCGGCGGGCGCCGCGGCCGCCCGGTCGTCAGCCGCTTGGTCACCGGCCGGCCTGAGGTCGGCGGCCCGGTACCGCCCGCTCGGCATCCGCTCGCGGATCAGCCTGCGGAACGCGGGCACCACCGACTCGGGCAGCGGCCGGTCGGAGATGTCCTCGCCGGGGAAGGCGTCCTGGTGCATCTGCGTGCGCAGGTCTCCGGGGTCCACCCGCCAGACCCGGACCGCGACCTCCTCGGCGGCCAGGACGTTGCAGGCCTGCTCCAGCGCGGCCTTGGCCGCCCCGTAGCCGCCCCACCCCGCGTACGCCTCGACCGCGGCATCGGAGGTGATGCTGAGCACGGCGCCGCCCCGCTCGCGCAGGGCCGGCAGCAGCAACTGGGTGAGGGCGAGCGGGGCGAGCACGTTGACCTCGAAGGCCGTGCGCAGTTCGTCGAGCGGGAAATTGGCGATGGCGGGCAGCGGGCTTGGGCCCAGCGTGCCGGCGTTGTTGATGAGCAGGTCCGGGCCGCCCAGGGTGTCGGCCGCCCGGCGCAGGTCACCACGGTGCGCTGGGTCGGTGATGTCCCCGGCGAGCGCGCTGACGACCGCGCCGGCCGGCAGCCCGGCCATGGCCGCGCGCAGCGCATCGCCGTTCCTCGCGTCGACCACGAGCCGGTACCCGTCTTCGGCCAGGGCGCGCGCAAGCGCGCGGCCCAGGCCGCGGGACGCGCCGGTCACCACGGCGACGCGCGCCGCCCGGGGAGTGCCGGGGCGGCCGGCAACTTGTGTCTCGGTCATGCGATCGAAGCTAGGCGGGCCTCCCGGGAGCGGCATCGGTCGCGTGGGCCGGCCGTCCTGCGACGTTGGTCGTAGGGCTGGCGCCCGATCCGGCGGGTGCCCCGCGCCGGTAACGTCAGGGTGTGGGCAAGGAACGTTCCGTGGCCGCTGCGGGAACCGGTCCCGCGACTGCTGGCGCCGCTCCTGGTGCTGCCAGTCCGGGTGCTGCCGCTCCGGGTGCGGCCGCTCCGGGTGCGGCGCGGAACCCGGGTGCCGCGCACCCGGACGGCGCCGCTGGCCAGGACGAGGTGCTCCGCCGGGTCAGCGCGGCGGTACTGGCGGTCACCAGGGAGCTGTCCGTCGGTGACGTGCTCCTGGTGATCGTGCGCTCGGTTCGCTCCCTGTCCGGTGCCAGGTATGCGGCGCTGGGCGTGCCCGACGACCGCGGGTCGTTCGCGGAGTTCGTAGTGGACGGCATCTCGGAGCGGTGGCGCAAGGCGATCGGCCCGCTGCCCCGCCAGCACGGCATGCTGGGCGTCATGCTCCGCGAGGGGCAGCCGCTGCGGCTGGCCGACATCCGGGCCGATCCCCGGTTCGAGGGCGGCTGGCCCCCGGCCCACCCCGATCTCATGGACATCCTCGGCATGCCGATCAAGGACGGCGACCGGGTGCTCGGCTTCATCTTCGCTGCCAACAAGGCATCCGGCGGCGGGTTCACGGCGCGCGACGAGGAAGTTCTCGCGCTGTTCGCCGCGCACGCCGCGATCGCGCTGACCAACGCCCG
>Ga0070706_100003067_pt1 | contig 16546 bp, 14 predicted proteins | sample KBSK5501metaG_FD_65476 | JGI IMG/M metagenome (GOLD analysis project Ga0070706, IMG submission 65476) | Corn, switchgrass and miscanthus rhizosphere microbial communities from Kellogg Biological Station, Michigan, USA - KBS K5-50-1 metaG | ecosystem: Host-associated > Plants > Roots >...
GGCTAATTCAGGGCAAGTTTTGACGCACCTGCCCGTGCAAGTTGCGCAGGTGCGGCCACGGCGCCACTTGCGTATCACCAGCACCGGGCAACAGAAGCCTTCACTATCATCCCGTGGCACTCACCGGTCACGGGCGCCACGTGAATATGTCCATCACAGGAGTTTATCGCTGGCCGGCTGCGCTTTCCTTGAAAGGGTCTGTGCAAATTGCGCCGCGCCCTGGCTGACCAGGGGATGAACATTTCCTATTCCTCGTTACCCGGCCCTCTGGGCGAGTGTGAGAAGGCCATGGCGGGTATTAAACCCGCAGTAATAGTTCCGTGCATCCCATTCGACCGGCCGTGAGTTAGCCGCAGGCGGTGGAAGACGCTGGGCGATCATGGAATTTCGGGTCCTCGGGCCGATTGAGCTTTGGTCGGCTGACCGGCGGCAAGATCTTGGGCCGGCCAGGGAACGCTGCGTTCTCGCTAACCTCCTGCTGACGCCGGGGGCTATCGTGCCGGCCGATACCCTCATTGACCGGCTGTGGGACAGCCGGCCGCCGGCCAAGGCGCGGGAGAGCCTGTCCGCCTACATCGCCCGGCTCCGGGGCTCGCTCCGGCAGGCCGTCGGCGACAGCGTCCAGCTGGCCGGGCGGGCCCGCGGGTACTTGCTCGACGTCGATCCCGAGGCCGTGGACCTGCACCAGTTCCGGCGGTGGCGGCGGCAGGCGGATGTCCTGGCCGCTGGCGGCGACCATGACCAGGCGGCCACGCTGCTGCGCGAAGCGGACAGACTCTGGCGCGGCCAGGCCCTGGCGGGCGTCGACGGCGGCTGGGTGACCCGGATGCGGGACAGCCTCGAAGAGGAGCGCCGGGCGGCCATACTGGATCGGGTCGAGTGTGAGCTGGCGCTCGGCCGGCACGCCGACCTGGTCGGCGAACTGCACCATCTGCTCGCTGCCTACCCGCTGGACGAGACGTTCATTGCCGACCAGATGACCGCCCTGTACCGGTGCGGCAGGCTCGGTGACGCGCTCAGCCTCTACCGGGAGACCCGCAGCCACCTGGTCGATGAACAGGGCACCGAACCGGGGCCGATGCTGGCCGAGCTGCATCAGCGGATCCTGCGCCGGGATCCCGGGCTGGCCGCGCCTTCTGCCGAGCGGCTTCCGGCGCGACTGCCGCGCCCGGACACCCTCCCGCCCGAGACCGCGAAGTTCGTGGGGCGCAGCGAGGAACTCGGGCTGCTCACCGGGGAGCCGGGTGACGCCCCCCGGGTCAGCGTGATCGAAGGCATGCCCGGGGTGGGCAAGACCGCGCTGGCGGTGCACGCCGCCCGCATCGTCTCCGCGCAGTACCCGGACGGCGTGCTCTACCTCAACTTCCACGGCCACGACCCGCGGCACCCATCGCTCGACGCCGCCGAGGCGCTGCGCTGCCTGCTCCAGATGTTCACCGGGCCGGCCGCTCAGATACCCGAATCGCTCAGCGATCGCGCCGCTCTGTGGCGGGCCCAGCTCAGCCGGCGGCGCGCCGTGGTGATCCTGGACGACACCGCCAGGCTGGAGCAGATCGGCCCGCTGCTGCCGGCCGCCGCCGGCCGCTCCCTGGTGCTGATCACTAGCCGGCACCGGATTCCCGACCTTCCCCGGGCCCGCGCGCTGACCCTGGACGTGCTGCCCGTCGACGACGCGATCACGCTGTTCCGGCAGATCGCGGGCGGCAGCCGGGCCCAGGACGACCAAGAGGTGGCCGCGGCCGTGGAACTGTGCGGGCGGCTGCCGCTCGCCATCCAGGTCACCGCGGGCCGGCTGGCCCAGGACTACCCGTACCGGCTCGGCGACCTGGTGGCGGAACTGTCCCGCCCGCCCGCCCTGGCCGGCGAGGCAGGCGCCAGCCTGGAGTGGGTACCCGCCTTCGACCTGTCCTACCGAGCCCTGGAACCCGGGTATCAGCAGTTCCTCCGGCGGCTGGGCTTGAGCCCGTGCGCCCAGATCAGCCCGCATGCCGCCGCCGCGCTGGGCGGCAGCACCCTGGCCGAGGCGGAGGAGGCGATCACCGCCCTGCTCGATCACCACCTGCTGACCCGGGCCCCGGACGGGCAGTTCCGGTTCCACGATCTCGTCCGCGGCTACGCGGCGATGTGCGCCGCGCGGGACGACTCGCCGTCCGTGCACCGGCAGGCGCTCGGCAGGCTGTTCGACTACTACCTGCACACCGCTGACGAGGCGGACCGGGTGCTGTACCCGTTCCGGCGCCGGATGCCGGTGTCGGTGACCCGCCCGCCGGCCACGACCCCGGCCGTTGCCACGCAGGAAGAGGCCGCGGCGTGGCTGGAGGCCGAATGGCGCAACGTGCTGCAGGCCGCGCAGTACGCCGCCCGGCACGAGTGGAAGCGCAAGTGCGCGGACCTTATCCACGCGCTGGCTGGCTTCGTGCGGATCCGGGCGTACTGGGACGAGGCGATCGCGGCGCAGACGCTGGCCCTGCGGACGTCCCGCGATATCGCGGATCCGGGCCGGATCGCGCAGGCGGCGCTGGAACTCTGTGAGGTGAGCCAGGAGACCGGCAGGCACGAGGAGACGCTTCCGCTGGCGGAGGACGCCGCGTCGATCTACCGGTCCCAGGCCGACCGGCGCGGCGAGGCGCAGGCCCTCGACCAGATCGGGATGGCTCACGCCCGGGTGACCCGGTACCGCGAGGCCCTGGCCTACTTCCACGAGGCGCGGATCATGTACCGTGCCACCGGGGACCAGCACGGCGTGGCCGACACCTTGAGCCACGCCGGCATCGCCTGCTGGCATCTCGGCCGCTACAAGGACGCGACGGACCACCTGGGCGAGGCACTCTCCCTCTACCGTGAGGCCGGCGACCGGCGGGGTGAGGCGAAAACCCTCAACAACCTAGGCCGGATGCAATTGTTGTCCGGTTATCACCGGGACGCGCTCGAGTGCTATCAAAGCTCGCTGAAGATATTCGCCGAGATTGGCGGGGCGCAGAACGAGGCGATCCTGTATCACAACATCGGCGGCGTCTACGACTACAAGGGCAGCTACGAGCAGGCGCTGGCCGCCTACCAGCGGGCCCTGGTCATTTACCGCGGGATCGGTGACCTGCCCAATCAGGCGGATGTGCTCAACGACATCGGCGCCATCTACCGCAAGGCCGAGTGCTACGACGAGGCGCTGATCCACCACGAGCAGGCCAGGCTGCTCGCCGAGGAGATCGGGAACCAGTCCCAGCAGGTCATCGCCCTACGCGGGATCGCCGACGTAGGCCGCGCATCGGGCCGCCTCAACGAGGCGATCGAGCAATACCACGCTGTGCTCAGGCTGGCCAGGGAGATCGGTGACCCCTACGAGGAGGCCAAAATCCTCGAAGGGATCGCGGAATCCACGCTCAGCGCCCGGCGCCCCGATGCCGCGCGGATCCTCTTCCGGCAGGCGCTGGACATCTTCGAGCGCCTCGGCGTGCCCGAGGCGGAGTCGGCGCGGATACGGATAGAGTCCCTGGATCCCGCCCTGGGCCGCCTTACCTCGTAGCTCTCTCCGGCGTTTCCGGCGGCCCGCGGCAACCCCGCTGGCTACGCTCATGTATGCCCGCTGCTGGGCCCCTGACCTGCGGTGCAAGGTCGGTGTCAAGCTCAGTGCAATGCGCCCGCCGCACGCTTTGTCGTGCAGGTCCCTGGCAGCGGAAACACCGCCCGCCAGCGACCGGAGGGCGCGTCTCATGCGGGACATGGTGCAACCGCGACGGCGGTGGCAGGCGCCATGAGCAGCACGCCGGCAGCCCAGCCGGTCAAGAAACGACTGCGGCCCCTCTACGCGACCGGGTTCATCCACAGCTTCGTGCTCTGGTATTCGATCGAGAAGCTCTTCATGCGGTCGGTGGGGCTGAACGACTACCTCATCACGATCGCCACGCTCGTGTACATCGTGGTCATGATGACGGCCAACATCCCGCTCGGCATTCTCGCCGACCGGTGGAGCCGCAAGGGCGTCCTCTACATCGCCACGTGCGCGCTGATCGGCAGTTCGCTGGTCTGCGGGCTCAGCCACGGCCTCGCGATGTACGCGACCGGGATCTCGGTCTGGGGCCTTTTCTATGCGGCGTACGCGGGGACCTACGATTCGGCGATCTACGACGTCCTCCTCGAGGAAACCGGCTCGGCCGAGGCTTTCGAGCGCTGCTACGGCCGGGTGCAGATGTTCGAGGCCACGGCCTTTATCACCAGCGCTCTGTTCAGCGCCCTCATCGCCCGGTACAGCCTGCGGCTGGAATACTTCCTGACGATTCCGTTTACCTGCTGTGCGTTCGCCACGCTGCGGCGGTTCCGCGAGCCCGGGCTGCACCGCACGGTGCCGCGACCGCACCTGGTGGCTCACCTGGGCCGGCTGGTGCGCGGCACGACCAGGGGCCATGTCGGCTGGATCGTGGTCGCCCTGGTGGCCAACTGCGTGGTCATGCGCCTGCTCATCGAGTTCTACCAGCTCTGGTACCTCGGCCTGGCGCTGCCGGTGATCTGGTACGGCCCCAGTTGCGCGCTCATGTACTCCGGCGCCTGGAGCGGCGGTGCCCTGGCCAACTGGCTGCGGGGCGGCCGCGCGGTGCTGGTGGCCGGGCTGGGCACGCTCGCGACCGCCTGCGGCCTGTTCGTCCATGACCCGCGCGTGGTGGTCGGCGCTCAGGTTGCCACGATCTTCGGGGTCACGGTGCTGAACATCGTGCTGACGCGGTACCTGCACGACGCGATGCCGTCGACCATCCGGGCCGGGGTGTCCTCGGTGGTCAGCACCATCGGATACGGCGTCTTCGTGCCGGTCGCCCTCGCTTTCGGCCTGTTCAGCCGCGGCCGCGGCATCTTCGCGGCGTCCGTCTTCGTCGTCGTACCGCTGGGCGTCATGTGCCTGGCGGTGGCCCGTGGCCGGCGCCGGGCGCTCCAGCCCGTGGAGCAGCCGCAACCCGTGGTCCACCTCGACGATCGCCGCCCGCCCGCCCCGGTACCCGGCCACGTGCGGCGGGTCGCGGGATGCCCGCCCGGCACCCTGATCGGCACCGCCATGGGGGTAGTCCCCGGTTATGACGGGCCGGCCCCGGCCTACGGCGGGCCGAAGGTGAACCGGGTCGGCGACCCCGCGAAGTCGCTGGAGTCCAGGGCGAACACCCACTCGGCCCGCAGCGCGAATACGCTGTTCAGCGCGGGATCCAGCATCTCCGGGCCATAGTCGGTCCCATACTTGGCGTTCTCCGCTGCCAGCATCGCCCGCAGTTCGTCGTCGCCGGTGACCCGCTCGGCCCGGCCCTGCACCACGACGGGCTCCAGCGGGTTGTCGGTGGACACGGTGCAGCGGGCGTCGGCGCTCAGGTTGCGCGCCTTACGGGATCCGTTCGCGCTGGAGAACCACAGCCGAGCGGAGAACCAGACCGCCCAGACCGGCATGAGGTGCGGCGCGCCCTGCGGGGTCACCGTCGCCAGCCAGAAGTCGTGCGTGCGGGCCAGCCTCTCCTCCGCCCAGGACCACGGGAGCAGCCCACTCCCCTCGGTCGCCGGAAGCGTCCCGTAGCCGGGCATGTACGGCCGGGCGGCGGTTGGTTCGTTCACCCTCCGACGCTAACCGACAACCACCGCGCGGGCGAGGCCGAGGCGCGGCTCTGGGTCGGCTGCATCGCCGCGGGCCAGGGGCGCCGCGACGACGCGCTCGCCATCCTCGCGAAGGCCGGTGACCTGGCCGCCGCCAGCGGCGCGCGCCGGATCCTGCGCTCGGTCGAGGAGGCCTAGGCGGCGATCGGTGGCCAGCGCGGGGATCGGCGGCTAGTCCGGCGCCGCGCCCGCTCCCGGCGCATACCCGGCGAAACCACCGGGACGTGATCTACCCTGCTCCGCATGCGCATTCCACCCCGCGCCCGGGTTTACCTCACGACGGCCATCAGCCTGGCTGCGGTGGCCTTAGCCACGTGGTTCGGCATGCAGGCGGGCTCGGCCCCGTCCGGCCGCGGATGGTGGGCCCTGGGTGCCGTGCTCGCGAGCGTCACCGCCGCCGGGGTGCCCGCGTACGAACAGACCCGCAAGGAGCGGCTGCGGGCCCGGGCGCACCGGGCCGCGGTGGACGCGGCGGTCGCGATGCAGGTGACCATGAACGACGCCCTCGACCCGATCGTGCGCCAGCTCGGCCGGGTGGCCACCGCGGCCAGGCACGACCGGGCGCCGCTCGCCGAGGCGACGATCCCGATGGTGCTGGACTCGGCGGCCCATCTGGCCGGCACCGGCCGGGTGCGGGCCTGCCTGTTCCGGTTCGCACCGGGAACGCCGACGATGCTGGTTCCCACGCAGTACAGCGGGCGGGTGGACGACCCGCTGGAGGCGATCACCGAGGGAACGACCGAGGGGGACCTGGTCTTCGGCATGATCCGGCACAACCAGCACCTGTTCTACCCCGACCTGGACACCAGCCCGCCGCAGGGCTGGCGGATCACCGCGCCGCAGACCTACAAGTCTTTTGCCGCCGTCCCGGTCGCGGCCGGGCCGAACGCGTTCGGCATGCTCATGGTCGACTCGCTGGACTACGGCGGGCTCCGGCGCACGGACGTGCCGCTGATCCGGTTGCTGGGCGGGCTACTGGCGGTCGCGCTAGCCTGAGCGGTCGCGCTAGCCTGGGAGGGCAGGGCAACCGGCGGGCCATTGTGCCTGCACGGGTGCTGGCTGACACTGAGTTCGTGAGGAAGGCAGCGAACGTGGCGGTGCACATCACCATCGAGGACCGCGACGACCGTCCCGAGCGGATGGTGCGCGACCCCGATCGCTACTTCGCCGACGCCCGCCTGCGCGCCGAGCGGGAAGTCACGCGACAGGCGGACTGGCTTCTCGACGGCCACCGGCACCGCAAGGCCCGCTAGCCCACCTCGGGGTGCTGCTCGACCTGCCGCCGGCCACCGGGGACGGGCCGCGCGACATGGCGATCTTCCTGCCCGGCTGATCCGGGTCACGGCCCGCCGGTGACCTCCTCGTCCCGGGCGTGACGGCGGCCCAGTGCCCGGGAGTAACGGCTCACCGGTCAGTTCAAGATGAGCCGCGATGGGCGGGCTGGCGTGTGCCAGAGCCGGTTCGTGGCGATGACCCCTTCGGTCTCGGTGAGGACCGGCCGGGCCGGGTCTTGCACCCACTCGTCCGGGGGCTGCTCGGCCGTTACCGGCGCGGAAACCAGCCGGCCGTCGCCGAACCGGCTGTTGGCTTGCCCGCCGCTGGACAGGTGGAAGACCGTGGAAGGCGCGCTGGCCGGCGGCCATGCCTGTTCGACGTCGTCGATGAACTGCGGCATCCGGCCGTCGGTCAGCCGGTACCAGTTGATGTGCATCGGCGTGGGCAGGCCGGTCGGCCATTCCACGAACGGGTCGCTGGGCGTCACCATGCATACCATCGCCCGCAGCGCGGGCGGGCGCTCCAGCGCGGCCAGCCACTGGATGCGCCCGCCGTAGCTCGCGCCGTAGGTGGCGACATCGCCGGTGCACCAGTCCTGCGCCGCCGCCCAGGCGATGACCTCCGCCCCGTCCGGGCCATCATTGCGATACGGCCGGAATGCGCCGTCGGAGTCGCCGCGCCCGCGCACATCCACCAGGGCGCAGGCGTACCCGGCCTTGGCGAACATCGCGGCGCGCTGGGAATTCCGCTCTCCCGCCTTGCCGTACGGCGTGCGGACCACCACCACGGGCGCGGGCAGCGCCCTGGGCAGTGCCAGGTCGGCCGACAGCGTGATGCCGTCGCTCAACGGGATCCGGACATTGAACCTGCGGGCGATACCAGCCTCAATCACGACACCGGATGTTACCGATGCCCGCGATTCGGGCTGGTGCGATGAGCCGAGCCGTTCCATACCGTCGACACGGTCATGGAAGCGACCAACCTTGCTGATCTGTATAACTCACCGCTGCTCGACTGGTCCCGGATCGAGGCCCGGCTCCGGGAGGGCCTGAGCCAGGCCCCGGGCACCGGGGGCCCGAACCGCCACACCTGCTGGCTGGCCACGATCAATCCCGACGGAAGCCCGCACGTCACCGGCGTCGGCGCGTTGTGGGCCGACGGCTGCTTCTGGTTCGAGACCGGCCAGGGCACCCGCAAGGGCAGAAATCTCGCCCGGGATCCGCGCTGCACGCTGAGCGTGGCGGCCCGGGAGTTCGACCTCGTCGTGGCGGGCGAGGCCACCGTGGTCACCGACCCGGCCACCGTGGCCAGCATGGCGGAGCGCTGGGCAGCGGAAGGCTGGCCAGCCCGGGCCGACGACACGGGATTGGCGCTTACCGCCGAATACAGCGCGCCCTCGGCCGGGCCGCCCCCGTGGCACGTGTACCGCCTCACGCCTCGCACGGCGACCGCGCTGGGCACCGTCGATCCTGGCGGTGCGACCCGGTGGCGGTTCTAGCCGCGCCGGTCCAGCGCGCCGGACCGAGGTAGCCAGCCCCCAGGGCGTCGCCGCCGGCCGCAGCGCCGTGCTTTGTTTACGCTGGCTGGAGGAGCACATGGGGGTGACCAGGGAGGTTCCGCCGGTGCCAACCGACGAGGCGGCCGCCAGGGCCCAGCGGGACCTGGTGCGGCACGGCTACGACGTGATTTCCCGCGCCTACCGCACCGACGACGGCGCATCGCACCCGTCCACCGGTGAGGACGCCAGCCGTTACCGGGCGCGGCCTGGTGGACCGGGACCGAGCCCTACCTGGGCGCGGACATGTTCTGGGATCATGCGGACACCCACGCCTATCTGCGGTGGTTCCAGGAGTCCCGGCTCATGCCGGTGTGGCACCGGTTCGTTCCGGAGGGAAACACCGGCCACGGCCTCATCCTGGCCACCGCTTCCTGACGGCACCGACAGGCTCCCGGGCCAAGCGCGCCCCGGCCGGGGAGTTAGGGATCCACCGTGCTGGGAAGTGGCTAAAGCGGTGAAGCTGCACCTCACGCCGGCGGCTGCGGCGTCGCTTTCACGGCGGGGGCAAGGGCCCCTTCGAGCACGGCGCTGACGAGCCGCGCGGCATAGCCCCGGTCTGCGGCCGCGCCAGTGATCAGGACCCGGTAGTAGATCGGCCCGGACACCAGGTCGATCAGCATCGCGTGGTCGATATCCGGGCGAAGCTCTTCCTGCTCGGTGGCGCGCCGCAGCCGGGCCAGCAGCATGGTATGCCGCCGTGCATGCAGGGCGCGCACCAGCTCGCCGAGGTCCGGATGGCGGGCGGCCGCGGCGACAAGCTCGGCGGCCAGGCTCGCCGACACCCCATCGGACCGGCCCGCCATCCGGTACCTGTGCAGGTTCGCGGCCAGCCCGGCGGCGTATTCGGTCAGGTCGTGGTATAGGTCGCCGGTATCGGGCACCGCCACCGGCAGAATCGTCTGGGTGACCACCGCGACGGCCAAGTGGTCCTTGGTCGGCCACCGCCGGTACAGCGTTGTTTTCGCCACGGCGGCCCGCTCGGCTACCTCATCAACGTTCAGGCCCGCATAACCGCCGGTGAGCAGGAGATCGCAGGCCACGTCCAGCACCCGCTGGTCAACAGCGGTGTCACGGGGGCGGCCACGGCGGGCCGGTTCGCCCTCGCTCGGCACGGACTCCTCCTCAAAAACGCTATTCGGGGAGCGTAAATTACGCGAAAGAATTGCACAACACAAGCTGCATCAGTTTTACGCAAATACGCTCATGCCCCGGCTGGATTCCGGGCATGAGCGTAGTTGCCGAGCTGATACCCGGGGGGGGGAGGGGCCTCGGACTTGGTGCGCCATGCCCCACCGGCACCGCACCCATGATCACGATGTCGTTTGGGGCGGGTGGCGCTCAGGCGCTGATCAGGTCGCGGTGGCGGAACACCGCGAGCGCGGCCGCCGCCGCGACCAGGCCGATCCCGATCATGACCACGGCCGCGGCGGCGCGGAACGGCTCGGTGGGCACCAGCCCGATGTGCGCGAACGGCGTCAGCCCCACCAGCCAGCCCGGTGCGCCGAGCAGCGCGCCGACCGCCTGCCACAGGAACGCCAGCACGAGGATCCCGTAACTGATCGCGGCGCTGGCCCGCGGCGCGGCCGCGTACGCCAGGGCGGCGATGCCCAGGAACAGCAGGGCCGCGGGCAGGCAGTTCGCCCCGGCCTCCAGCATCTGGCCCACCGGCACGCTGGTCCCGCCCGCCGTGGCCCCGGCCCAGGTGAGCAGGCCGGACAACAGGGCGATCACCGCGACGGCGCAGGCCGCGAGCAGCAGCCGCCCGGCCAGCCAGCCGGTGCGGCCCACCGGCAGCGCCAGCAGCGTCTCCAGTTGCTGGCCGGCTTCCTCGCGCCGGGCGCCCCCGATCTGGGCGCAGGCGAACAGGCTGATCCCGAGCACGTAGAAGAAGAAGATCAGCGCGAGGTAGCCGGACGGCGTCAGGACCGAGCCCGCGCCGAGCTTGGCGATCGCCCGGTCCGCGCTCGCGGGGATCCCGGACGAGGAGACGCTGCTGGCGACCACGCCGAGGATGAACGAGAACACCGCGAAGCCGCCGGCCCACGCGATCAGGCCGTCGCGCTGGCCACGCAGCGCCCGCGCGGTTGCCGAGGAGAGCAGCCACAGGCGCGGGCTGGCGCCGGTCCGCTCCCGGATCAGGCCGCTGCCGACGTCCCGGGCCGCGCCGAGCCGTGCCGCGACGCCGAGGAACAGCGCGGTGGCCACGATGGGAAGCAGCAGCACCACCGGCCGGGCGCCGGCGAACGGCCGCATCTCCTCGGTCCAGCCGAGCGGCGTCGCCCAGCGCAGCCAGCCGGCCCCGGCCACTGTGTCCGCGATCACCCGTAGCAGGAAGAACAGCCCGACCGCGCCGCCACTGATTTCCGCTGCAATACGACGCGACGGGGCGATCTGGCTCGCCAGCGCGCCGATTCCGGCGAAGACAGGGATGACCGAGGCGGTGGCCAGGGCAAGGTAGGCCGAGCCGCCCACGGGAAGCCCGCCCACGGCGAACCCGGCGAACTCCGCGGCCCACAGGATCAGCGTGGCTGCCCCGATCGCGGCCATCGCGGACAGGTAGACCGTGCGGCGGCTGACGATCCCCGCGAGCACGAGTTCGGTCCGGCCCGCGTCCTCCTCGCCGCGCAGCGCCCGCACCGCGGCCAGGACGCCGAAGATCGCTGCGGCGATGGCCAACACCCCGCCGACCCGCCATGCGGTGTAACCAGTGACCGCGGCCACGTTGTGCGGCTCGCCGTAGAGCAGGCGCAGGCCGGGGTTCGTGCCGAAGCTGTGCGCGAACGCCGCACGGCTGGCGTGCGTGGTGTACACGCGCCGGTAGCCGACCGGCTGGACAAAGGAGTAGACCGCGAAGAAGTAGGTGAAGACGATCGTCAGCACCCGGGCATCACGGAATCCCCGCGCGATGAGGGCGCTGGCCGGCCCGCCGCTGGTCCGGGCGCTCCGGTGTACCCGCGGCCGCGGCGGCGCTTCCGCCCTAGTGGCCGGCATGGCCGTCGTAGTGGTGCATGAAGATCTCCTCCAGCGAGGGCTCCCGGCTGACCAGCGCGGTCACCGGATGCCCGGCGAGGGCGTTGATGACCGGCCCGACGCTTCCACTGACCTCGAACCGCAGCGCGTTCGGCCCGGCCGGGTTGACCTGCACCCCGGGCAGCGGCGGAAGCTGCGGCACCCGGTCGGAGAACGTGACCTCCACGGTCTGCGTGCTCAGGTGGCGCAGTTCCGCCAGCGTGCCCTGGTCGACCAGCCGGCCTTCCCTGAGGATGCCGACCCGGTCGCAGAGCGCCTCGACCTCGCTGAGGATGTGCGAGGAGAGGAAGGCCGCCTGCCCGCGTTCCTTGGCCTCGCGTATGCACTCCCGGAACGCCATCTCCATGAGCGGGTCCAGGCCGCTGGTGGGCTCGTCCAGCACCAGCAGGTCCGCCCGTGTGGCGAGCGCGGCGACAAGCTGCACCTTCTGCCGGTTGCCCTTCGACAGCGCGCGTACCTTTTTCTTGGTGTCCAGCTCGAAGCGCTGCACAAGCTCGTCCCGGTAGGCCCGGTCGGTGCCGCCGTGCAGCCGGGCGAGGAACTCCACCGTCTCCGCCCCGGTCATGCCCGGCCACAGGAACGGCTCTCCGGAGACGTAGGCGACCCGGCGGTGCGCTTCCACGGGGTCGGCCCACGCGTCGATGCCGAACAGCTCAGCCCGGCCGCGGGTGGGCCGGTGGATCCCGAGCAGCAGCCGGATCGTCGTGGTCTTCCCGGCCCCGTTCGGGCCCAGGTAGCCGTACACCTCGCCCGGCTCGATCGACAGATCGAGGCCGTCGAGGGCCAGTGTCTCGCCGTAGCGCTTGGTCAGGCTCTCGGCCTGGATCGGCCTGGCCGCCTTGTCCAACGGGGTCATCGGGCTGGCCTTCCTGCCGCCGGTTGCTGTGCCTGGAGATGCCGCACCGCCGTCCGCGCCTGTTCGGCGAGTTCCGGGCTGAGCAGCGGCTGTGAGAAGAAGTCGATCATCGCTTCGGTGAGCCGCAGGTGCCCTTCGGCGGTGAAGATGTCGGCGCCGAGCCAGCGGGAGAGCTGGCTGTGCATCATGAGCATGCCGGTCTGCATCGCCACCAGCACGGCCGAGTAGCCGCGCGGGTCCGCCATCTGGCCCGGGTTGTGCGTGGTGAGCCATGCCTCGCCGAGTTCCACCATCTCGTCGAACATCGCCGCGGCCGCCGGCGAGCCGTCCACCAGGGAGCGGGCCAGGTAGCGGTAGAGCAGCAGCACCGTGGGGTGGGCGGCGGACATGAAGCTGGCGTTGGTGAGCTGGCCGTCCAGTACCGCCTGCTCCTTGATCTGCATGAGGTGGTCCAGCGCGTAGGAGTCGCAGGCGGCCCGCAGGTCGTCCTTGGACCCAAAGTGGTGCCGGACCAGGCCGCCGGAGACCCCGGCCGCGTTGGCGATGTCCCGGATCGTGGCCCCGTCCATGCCGCGCTCGGCGAACAGCGCCAGCGCCGCGTCCCGGATCCGCGCCCGGGCCGTCAGGTCCTCGGCGGACCGCTCCACGGCTGTACTGGCCACCACGCTTCACCTGCCGTGTGGCCCCGGCCCGGCGGCGCCGCGATGGCGCTGGCCCGGTGGAACCACATTGCGCCGTCACCCGCGGCACCTGGGCTCGCCGGTTCACGGGTGCTGTACGGGCCAACAGCTTTCTGTTGCTTCGTATAGCTGACTATACAGATGAATAGCCGATGCGAGCAAGGCCGCACCCCGGGGATCGGCGCACAGCGGCGCCTGGTCGCGAGCCCCGTGCGGACCCGCGGCCAGGCGCGCGGACAGGCGTCTTATTCGAGTGGCTGATGGCCCAGGTCACGGGGCTGGCGGCCGGCGAACACCCAGCCGCCGATGGCCGCGACCAGGGGCATGCCGACCAGAATGATGAGCAGGTTTGTGACCGGGACCGTGGTGACGATGGCGTCGAGGCCGCCGTTGAGGGAGTTGGTGCGGAACCAGCCCGCGGTGCCCACGTAGCCGCCCACCGTGCCGAGCACCGCGCCGGTGAAGCCGAGCGCACCCGCGGTGGCGGCGGTGAGGTTGCGGCGGGTTCGCCCGCTGGCCCCGGTGGCGGCCAGGGTGCGCAGGTCGCTGGCGGTCTCGCTGCGGATCAGGCCGACGCTCATGGCCAGGATGGCCAGCGCCAGGGCGATGCCGAAGACGGTGGCCCAGTTGACGATCGTCGACGACGTGGGCACGCTCGACCTGGTCTCGATGGTCATGTTCGCAGCCGCGGCCGTCAGTTGGGCGTTGTGGATCTGCGCGCTGGTGAGCGGGTTGGCGGTCTGGATCAGCCAGCCCGCGACGCTGTCGGGCCCGGTGTGCAGGCCGAGCGTGCGCATGGCGTGCTCGGTGATCACCGTGTTGGGCGCCGACGTGCCGGACGGCAGCGCGCTGACCTCCTGGATCGGTGGGTTGGCCAGGCAGTGGCCCTTCGGGCAGGGGAACGCGTTCGGGTCCGGGCCAGGCCCCGGGCCCTTGATCTTGCCGTAGAGCAGTTGCATCTTGGCGAGGCCGGACAGCCCGGGCCGCATGGTGAGGATGTCGGCCGTGGGGCTGAACTGGGAATCCTTGATCCCGAAGGCATGCAGCAGCTGCGGGGTGGCCACATACAGCGGTCCGTTCCAATTGCGGCCGCTCGCGGCGTGGTTGAGCCCGGCATCGGTGGTTTCGAGTTCGACGACATCCCGGGAGCCGAGGTCGGTGGCGATGGTGTGCACCTTGGCCGACAGCGACTGCAGCCGGCCGGGTGTCACGTTCACTGGGCCGTTAGGGCCGCCGCCCTGGCCGTTCGGTGTGTAGACGATGAGCTGGTTCGACGCCACGTTCGGCCCGGCGTAGTCGAGCACGTTCGCGTACCGGGCCGCCGCGACCACCGAGATGATCACGGCGATCAGGATGCCGATGCTGATCGCGGCGAGCGCCGAGCCGGAGCGGGCCCGGTAGCGGGACAGGTCACGCAGGGCCAGGCGCACCGAGATCGGCGACCGCCTGCCCAGCCTGGCCACGGTGGCCAGGCAGAACGGGGCCAGCAGGATTACCGCCACGATGAGCACGATCAGGCCCAGGGCCAGTTCGCCCAAGCTGTCCTGGGACCCCGACAGCCCGAACAGGATGAACGCGACCACCAGCAGCCCCAGGCCGGGGATGGCCGAGCGGTGCACCTGCTTCGGCGGGGCGGGCCGGCCGGACAGGGCGGTCACGATGGGAACCTTGGTGATGGCCCGGGCGGGCCGCCACGCCGCGAAGAGCGCGGCCACCACGGCCAGCAGCAGCGCCAGGCCGATCACCCCCCACGGCAGGGCGAACATGCCGATCAGGTGGTGCGCGCTCTGTTCTAGCGCGGGCCGGTAGGCGAGCCAGCCGGCCAGGCCGAGCACAAGGCCGAGGATGGCGCCGACGACGCCGACGACGGCGCCGTTGGCCAGCACCACCAGGCGGACGTGCCGGTCGGTGGCGCCCATCGAGGCGAGCATGCCGAGGGACCGCAGGCGGCGCTGCGCCAGCACGGTGAACCCGCCGATCGCCACCAGGGCGATGAGCAGCATCCCGACCACGAGGCCGGCGACGGAGATCGTCTCCGGATTGATCACGTTGGGCGGCGTCTGCAATCCGACGCCCGTGATGTACGGGCGGAGCGAGGAGGGAGGTAGGCGCCGTCCGTCGAACAGCACGGTGATCTGGGTCGGGTTGTGGACCTGGCCGGGCGCCACCAGGGCGAACTCGTCCAGCAGGCTCTGCGGGTTCTGCACGATGCCGACGACGGTCCGAGCGATGCCGCCCTCATGCCACACGCTGCCGACCCTCAGGCCGAGTTCTGATGCCACCCCGCTGGTGAGCGCCACCTGACCGGGGCCGGCCGGGAAGTGCCCGGAGACCAGGGAGAGCATCGGCTGCCCGAACGGGCCGTGTGGGTTCTGGGCGCGCAACTGGTAGGTGTCGATCGAGCCGGGGATCGCGACGGTCTGGTTCTCGATGACATCGACCCGGCCGTAGTCCTGCTTCAGCGTGGCGATCTGGCTGGCCAGGTGCGGGTCAGGTGCCTGGAACGTGGCCATGGCCTGCGCGGTGCCGTAGCCCGCGTTCTTCAGCGGCGGCGTGTTCGTGGCCACCGCCGCGCCGATGATGGTGGCGGCCACAGCGACCGTGATCAGCCCCAGGACCAGCAGTTGCTGCCGCCACTCGCGGCGGAACATGCGCCACGCCCAGCGGGTCACCGCCCGACGAGCCGGCACGCCCCCGTTTCCGGTGCCGGCCGAGGGGGCCGGGGCGGCCGGCCTCTCACGCAACGCCGTACTCATTGCGACTGCCCCGGGCTGGTGAGCAGCGATTCCGGCCCGGCCAGCGGCGCGGTCTGGTCCACGATGCGCCCATCGCGCAGGAACACCACCCGGTCGGCCCAGGAGGCGAGTTGCGCGTCGTGGGTCACGACGACCGCGGCGACACCGCGCTTGCACGCCTCGTGCACCAGGCGCATCACCGCCTCGCCGTTCACCGAGTCCAGCGCGCCCGACGGCTCGTCGGCAAGCAGCAGACGGCGTTCCCCCACCACCGCGCGCGATATGGCCACCCGCTGGCGCTCACCGCCGGACAGCTGGTCGGGGAACCGGTCGGCCCGCTCGCCCAGGCCGAGGTCGTCGAGGGCCCGCTGCCCGGCGGCACGGGCCCGGCGGCCCGACATCCCGTCGAGTTCCAGCGGCAGGGCGACATTCTCGGCCGCGGTCAGCCCGGGCAGCAGGTTGAAGTCCTGGAACACGTACCCGATCGAGCGGCGGCGCAGCCGGGCCTTTCCGTTGCGGGACATCCGCGACAGGGGGGCGCCGTCGATCAGCACCTCGCCGCTGGTCGGCTCCTCCAGGCTGCCGGCGATGGTCAGCAGCGTGGATTTGCCCGAGCCGCTCGGCCCCATCACCGCCACCATCGCTCCGGGCTCGACCGACAGGCTGACGCCGCTGAGCGCCTGCACCACTCCGGCGCCCTCTCCGTAGGTCTTCGACACGCCGCGCAGTTCCAGTGTTGTCATGATCGCACCCCTGCTCTCCGTCGTAGTCTCGTCAGCGCCGCGGGAAC
>Ga0070706_100003069_pt1 | contig 16539 bp, 12 predicted proteins | sample KBSK5501metaG_FD_65476 | JGI IMG/M metagenome (GOLD analysis project Ga0070706, IMG submission 65476) | Corn, switchgrass and miscanthus rhizosphere microbial communities from Kellogg Biological Station, Michigan, USA - KBS K5-50-1 metaG | ecosystem: Host-associated > Plants > Roots >...
GTTGACGATCGGGAAGTCCACGTCGGGGTTCTGCGAGATGCCCAGGCCCTTGACGACGCCGCCAAAACCGGTGAAGCAGATGAGGCCGAAGAGGATGAGACCGGCCATGAGCATCCAGGCCAGCACGTGGTTGCGGATGGAGATATCGGCCAGCGTCGAACCGGTCGCGATCTGCTTGGGGTCCTCTTCGTCGTTTTGAGCGGGGGGACGCTGCGCCGCGTCCCCCCGAGCCCCCCCCGGCTCGGCGTCGGAGTGAATCCGCCGCCTCGCCGAGCCCGTGTCTTCCTGCTCTGGGTCGGGCCGCGTTTCGTCGCTCACTTGGGGTCTCCTGCCGCGCGCCCGCCGGGGGCGGGAGCGCCCTTGGGATCCGCGGCGAGGGAGGGCACGGCTGCGGGCTGTACGGGCAAGCCGTCCGCCAGCCGGTCGGAGCCTTCCACCACCACCACGTCCCCCGCCTTCACGCCGGAGACGACCTCCACCAGGCCCGTCCCGGTGCGCAACCCGATCTGGATCGGTCGGAGCCGCGCCTTTCCATCTTGCACGACGTACGTCACGAACCCCTTCTCGCTGGCCTGCACCGCGCCCTCCGGTACCACCAAGGCCCCCTGGCGCGTCTCGGAGGCCAGCGTCACCTCGGCGAAGAAGCCGGGCTTCAGCTCGCCGGGATTCTTCACCCAGGCCATGACCTCGACCTGGCGCGTGGCCGGATCGGCGACGTTGCCGACGTGGTAGATCGTCGCCACGAAGTCCCGGTCACCCAGCGACGCGACGCGGAACCGCACCGACTGGCCCACCCGCGCCCGCAGCGACTCCGCTTCGGACACGCGGAACCGTAACTGCAGGCGGCTCACGTCCACCAGCGTGCCGAGCACATCGCCGGTCTTGACGAACCGGCCCGTCTCCACCGCCTTCGTGTTGATGACGCCCGGCTTCGGCGGCCGCACCTGGGAGCGAGCCAGGTTCTGCGCCGCGATGTCGCGCGCCGCCTTGGCCGACTGCGCGTCGGCGGCCAGGCGCTCGCCCTCCTGCCGCGCGCGGTTCAGCTCCTCGGCCGCCACCAGGTTCTCCCGGGCGAGCTGCTCCCGGCGGGCCAGGTCGGAAGCGGCGCGGTGGGCATCGGCCAGACCCCGCTTGAAGTTCGCGTCTGCCCGCTCGAGCTCCAGGCGATAACGGTCCGGGTCGATCTGCAGGAGCACCGTGCCTCGACCGACCCGGTCCCCCTCGTGGAAGTTGACCGCCGTGACCTGCCCCTCGACCTGGGCCGTGATCTGGACGAGCTCCTCGGCCTCCATCGTGCCGGGAGACTTGATCTGGTAGATCACGTCCTGCACCAGCACCGGCGACACCCGTACGGGGAGTCCCCGTGGAGCGCCCCCTGCCGGCGCCGCGCCCTGGCTCTTCCCGCAGCCGGCCGCCACGGCCAGGAACGGCAGGCAGGCAACGAGGCGGCGGCGGCGGGGACACGACCTCATCACGCGAACACCTCTCGGCTGAGCACGGGACGCTATTCTCAGTGAGGCGTGGCGCTCCTCCAAGCCAGACTCCGTGAGCGACGGTTAAACGATGTTACAGGAAACGGCACCCCGTGGCCTGGGCCGGCTCCAGACGCCCGGAGCCGCGAGGGCCGGTCTAAAATGACCCTCCAGGAGGTTCCGGTCCACGATGCACGACCCGCGCGTTCCCGAGACCCTGGAGGGCTGGTGGCTGCTGCACCAGATGTTCAAGGTCGACTGGCCCGCCTGGCAGGCCCTGCCCCAGGGCCAGCGCCAGGAGAAGGCCGCCGAGGCGGCCCGCGACCTCGGCGGCATCGGGCGCGAGCGCGAGGGAGCGTCGGTGCCCTGCACGCTGCTCGGCCACAAGGGCGACCTCATGCTCATCCACTTGCGGCGCTCTCTCGAGGGGCTGGCGGCCGCGCAGCTGTCCGGGGAACGACTCGGCCTCGCGGCCTTCATGAAAGCGACCACCTCGTACGTCTCGGTGGTGGAGCTGGGCATGTACGAGATGACGGCCCAGATCCATGCCCGACTCGGCGGCCGCGGCCTGGAGCCCGGCTCCGAGCCCTTCGAAAAGGCGTTCGACGCGGAGATGGAAGAGCAGCAGCGGCGCGTCGAGGGCCGGCTGTTCCTCGACGTGCCCCCGCGGCGCCACGTCTGCTTCTATCCCATGAACAAGCGGCGGGGGGAGGACAAGAACTGGTACGCGGTGCCCTTCGAGGAGCGCGCGCGGATGATGAGGGACCACGGGGTGGTGGGCCGGCGCTTCGCGGGAGCCGTCACCCAGATCATCTCGGGCTCGATCGGCTTCGACGACTGGGAGTGGGGCGTCGATCTCTTCGCGGATGATCCGCTGGTCTTCAAGAAGCTCGTCTACGAGATGCGCTTCGACGAGGCCAGCGCGTGGTACGCCGAGTTCGGGCCGTTCTACGTCGGCCTCCAGTTCTCGCCCTCGGAGCTGCCGAAGTTCCTCGAAGGCGAGGTACCCAAGCTGCTCACGCACTGACCCGCGTTGCCTTTCAACGCGGAGGACGCGGAGAACGAACGGGGAGGACGCAGAGGACGGAATGGAAGGAAGACGGCCTATACTGGGCTCCGAGCTTGGCTGGAGGTGGAGCATGTCCCCCACCCTCAAGGCGCACTTCGCCGACTACGCGGCGTTCCACGGCACCCCAGGAAACAAGGCGTGCCACTACGTCGGCATCCCGCTCATCGTGCTCGCGGTGCTCGCGCTGCTCGCCCGGGTGCCGCTCGTCGCGGTGGGCGGGCTCACGGTGACGCTGGCCGAGGTGGCGCTCGTCGCGGTGACCGCCTATTACCTCACCCTCGACGCGATCCTGGCCGCGATCATGCTCGCGGCCTCGGTGGGACTGCTCATGCTCGGCCGGCCCTTGCCGGTGTGGGTGTCGGCGGCGCTGTTCGTTCTCGGCTGGATCTTCCAGTTCGTCGGCCACTACGTCTACGAGAAGCGGTCGCCGGCGTTCTTCCGGAACCTGGCCCATCTCCTCGTGGGGCCGCTGTGGATCGTGGCCAAGGCGGTCGGCCGCACCTGAGCATGGTTCCCCGGCGGGGCCGGCTGCTTCTCGTCCTCGCGTCGGTCCTTGCCCTTCCCGGCTGCGGGAGCTCGTCGCCGAGCCCGTTGCCCACGCCGTCGGCACCGAGCGCGACCTGCGGCGCGGGCCCGCCAGTGCCGGGCACGCCGACGCTCACGACGACGCTCGTGGTCCGCGGGCTCGCGAGCCCGCTCGACCTGCAGTCCGCCCCCGGCGACCGCTCGCGCCTCTTCGTCGTGGAGCAGGGGGGGCGGATCCGCGTGATCCGGGACGGCATGCTCGTGGCCGCGCCGTTCCTGGACATCGCCGGGCGCATCTCGAGCGGCGGCGAGCGGGGGCTGCTCGGGCTCGCCTTCCATCCCGGCTACGCCCAGAACGGACGCTTCTTCGTGAACTACACCGATCGCGCGGGGGACACGCACATCGCCGAGTTCCGCGGCACCCCCGGAACCGACACCGCCGACGCCGGCAGCGAGCGCCAGGTGCTGTTCGTGGCCCAGCCCTTCGCCAACCACAACGGGGGCGGCCTCGCGTTCGGCCGCGACGGAATGCTCTACATCGGCCTCGGCGACGGAGGGAGCGGCGGCGACCCGTTCCGCAACGGGCAGAGCCTCGGCACGCTGCTCGGCAAGATGCTACGCATCGACGTGGACCGCGGCAGCCCCTACGGCTTCCCCCCCGATAATCCCTTCCTCACGACCCTCGGCGCGCGCGGCGAGATCTGGGCCTACGGCCTGCGCAACCCCTGGCGCTTCGCCTTCGACGGCGCCACCGGCGACCTCGTCATCGCCGACGTCGGCCAGAACCAGTGGGAGGAGATCGACGTCGGCCTCGCCTCCCGCCGCGGCGGCGAGAACTACGGCTGGAACATCACCGAGGGCAACCACTGCTTCCAGCCCTCCGCGGGCTGCAACACGGCCGGGATCACGCTGCCCGTCCTGGAGTACGGCCACGACGAGGGCTGCTCCATCACGGGCGGTGTCGTCTACCGCGGCTGCCGGTTGCCCGGATACCAGGGCACGTACTTCTACGCTGACTACTGCACGCACTTCGTGCGGTCGGTCCGGCTGAGCGAAGGCCTGGCTACCGATCCGCGCGACTGGACGGCCGCGCTCGGGCGTGGGCTCGACAACCCGACATCCTTCGGCGTGGATGCCGACGGCGAGGCCTACATCGTGGACCAGGACGGGGAGGTCTACCGGATCGTCCCCGCGGGCTAAACGATCCTGACCATGTCCTTCAGCTCTTCCAGCACCGCCTCCGCGGAGACCGGCCTCAGCTCGCGCCGCGGGTGGAGGCTCCGGACGAGGAGCTTGTCGAGCGCCTCGGGCACGCCGGGGGCCAAGGTCCCCGGCAGCGGCAGCCCGACGCCTTGCGGCTGGGTGCGGGGATGCACTCCGGTCAGCAGGTGGTAGAGCACGGCGCCCATGGCGTAGAGGTCCCCCGCGGCGTCCAGCTCGGCCTCGGGCGCGCGGTAGCTGTCCTGACGGGGCAAGGGATGGGCGAGCCGGCCCAGGCCCAGGTCGGCGACCTTGATGACCCCGCTGGCCACCATGATGTTCGAAGGCTGGATCGAGCCGTGCACGATGCTGCGGCCGTGGAGGAAAGCCAGCACCTGGGCGAGCGCGCGCCCCAGCGCGTGGACCTGCTTGACGCTCATCTTGTGGCCGCCGCGGAGCGCTTCCGCGAAGGTCCGGCCCGCGACGTACTCCCCCACGACGCACCGCTCGCCATCGACCTCGAGCAATCCCAGCACCTTCACGACGCTGGGGTGCGAGACCTGGGCCGCCGCCCGGAGATCGGCGGCGAGCAGCGGCAGCGCGCCTTCGCGCTTCAGCACGTCGGGCGCGAGCGCGCGCAGGGCGACGCTGCGGCCGTCGTTGCGGTCCTCGGCCCGGTACACGATGCCGAGGGGGCCGCGTCCGATCTCCTCCTTGCGCACGAACCGGGCGGCGCCCTTCGCGGGCGGCGCCGGTGCCGGAGCAGAGACCGCAGAGGGCGCAGGGGAGGCTAAAGAGGCAGAGGGGGCTTTGGGCGCGCTCGGGGCGAAGCGACGGATCGGCGTCGGCCCCTGGCCCGCCTCGAGGGCGGCGATCCGCTTCTCGACGTCACGGAAGCCGAGGTCCTCGGACAGTATCTTCTTGTAGAGGTCCATCGCCGGCGCCTTCTGCCCGGCCATCTCGTGGGCCGCTCCGAGCCAGTAGTACAGCTCCAGGTTGCCGGCGCCCATCGTCTCGCGGGCGAGCGCCTTCTGCAGACGCTCCACCGCGAGCGTGGGGCGGCCGGTCTCGATCAGCAGGCGGGCCAGGATCCCCACCGCCTCGAGGTAGTGCTCGTCGGTCGGGCTCACCCGCTGCAGCAGCGCGATGGCCCGGGCGTTGTCGCCGGCGTGGGCGGCCGCCTCGCCGCTCTTGAACGTGAAGCCGGCCTTCTCGTAGAGCTCGATCGCCTTGTCGCGCTCGCCGGCCTCCTCGTAGAGCCGGGCCGCGGTCTCGTTCTCGCCCGCCTTCGCATAGCTGGCGGCGGCGCGGACCTTCAGCCCGGCGCGCACGTAGACCGACCCCGCGGCGGCGAAGCTGTCCCCGGCCTCGTAGGCCGCGGCGGCTTCGGCCAGCTTCCCCACCGACTCGAACAGCTCCGCGGCGCGCAGATAGTCCTGGCCCTGCTGGAAGAACGCCGCCGCCTCGGGGATCCGCCCCTCCTTCCACGCCACTTCGCCCCGCAACGTGGCGGCCCGGACGCGGTCTCCCGCGCGCTCGTAGGCGTCGGCGGCGCCCTTCGGGTCCTCGGCGCGCATGAACAGCTCGGCGGCCGGCGCGAAGCGCCCCAGCTTCATGCTCGCCTGGGCCGCCTCGGCGAAGTACTGCCCCTTGGTGTAGATCTGGAGGGCCTTCTCGAGCTGTCCGGCCTTTTCGTAGAGCTGGCCCGCCTGCCGGGCCGTCTTCTCCTGCCCGGAGCTGCCCGTCGACGAATAGGTCGTGGCGTACGACACGTTCTCCATGAAGTGCTTCTCGTAGCACTCGGCCGCCTTCAGGGGATTGCCCGCCTTGTCGAACGACTCGGCGGCGCGCAGCGGGTAGCCGCTGCGCAGGTAGAGGTCCGCCGACTTGTCCCACATGCCCGCGACGCCGAACAGTCGCGCGGCGTCGAGGGTGTTGCCCTTCTCCAGGAACAGGGCCGCGGCCTTGGCGGGCTTGCCGGCGTCGGAGAGGATCTGGGCCGCCTTCTTGTGGTCGCCGCCCTTCAGATAGAACTCGGCCGCGCGCTCGATGTTGCCCAGACGCTCGAGGTTGACGGCGGCCGCGTGGTACTCCTCGCCCTCGAGGTACACCTCGACCGCCTCGGGAAGGCGCTGCTGCTCTTCGAGGAGGCGGCCGGCCGCCAGATAGCCGCCGTCCTGCTTCAGGCGCTTGATCTGCTTCTGGAACCTGGCCTCCGTGTAGCTGGAGCCCAGGACCTTCCCCAGCACGGCGTCCTTGTCCATGGAGGGTCCGCGCACGGAGACGCGGGAGATGAATTTCTTGTATACGAAGAGAGCGGCCACGGCCACCAGGAGCCATGGCACGTAGGGGTTCGAGAAGATTAGACCGAAGACGAAGTCCATCGCGCGGAGCGGCCGGATTATACTCTAGCGGCTTGCCGCCCAAGCCGCAGCCCCCCCCCGGCTCTGCCCCGCAGCTCGTGCGGGGCCTGGGTCTGCTCGACGCCACCACGCTCATCGTCGGCAGCGTCATCGGCTCGGGCATCTTCGTCGCCCCGTCGATCATGGCCGGCTATGTCCAGAGCCCGCCGCTGCTGCTCGGCCTGTGGCTCGTCGGGGGCGCGCTGACCCTCTTCGGCGCCCTCGCCTACGGCGAGCTGGCGGCGGCGCTCCCCCGCGCCGGCGGCCAGTACGTCTTCCTCAACGAGGCGTTCAGCCCCGTCTGGGGCTTCCTCTATGGATGGACCTTCCTCGTCGCCATCAACACCGGCTTCGTGGCCGCGGTGGCGGTGGCCTTCGCGAAGTACCTGGGCGTGTTCCTGCCCGGCATCAGCGAGGACGCCGTCCTGCTCGCTCTGGGCCGCTTCCGCTTCACGACGGCGCAGGCCGCCGGCCTCGTCGTGATCGTCGCCGTCACCGCCGTCAACGTGCGCGGCCTCCGTGCGGGGGCGTTCGTCCAGAACGTGTTCACGATCGCGAAGGTGTCCGGCGTGGCCGCGCTGGTGATCCTGGCCCTGGCCAGCGGCAAGGGCTCGCTCGCCAACCTCCAGGGCACCGGCGGGCCGACCCTGGGTCCCGAGGGTGTCAAGCTGGGCCTGTTCGCCGCGATGGCCGTCGCGATGAGCAAGGCGCTCTTCGCCTACGACGCGTGGAACTCCATCACGTTCGCCGCCGAGGAGGTGAAGGATCCCGAGAAGAACCTCCCCCGCTCGCTGCTGCTGGGCACGGTCGGCGTGACGGTGGTGTACTGCACGGCGGTGGCCATCTACCTGTACATGGTGCCGATCTCGCAGATGTACGCGGTCAAGGACAACCGCATCGCGGCCGAGGCGGCGTCGCGCGCGCTCGGGCCGCCGGGGGCCGCCTTCATCGCGGGGGCGATCCTGATCTCGACCTTCGGCTGCGTGAACGGCTTGACCCTCGCCGGGGCGCGCGTCGTCTACGCCATGGCACGCGACGGCCTCTTCTTCTCCTCCGCGGCCGTCGTCCATCCTCGGTTCCTCACCCCCGCCCGGGCCCTCGTGCTGCACGGTGTCGTCGCCGCGCTCCTCACCCTCACCGGCACGTACAGCGATCTCATCACGCTCAGCGCTTTCTCCTCGCTCCTCTTCAACATCCTCACCGTCATCGGGCTCTTCGTCCTCCGCCGCAAGCGGGCAGACCTGCATCGGCCCTACCGCGCCTGGGGCTACCCCGTGCTGCCCGCGCTCTACGTGCTGGTCGCGACCTTCTTCCTCGTCTACATCCTGATCGGGGACCCCCGGAACTCCGGCCTGGGCCTGCTGCTGACCGCCATCGGAGTCCCCGCCTACCTCTACTGGCAGCGGAAGCGGGAAAGGACGGCTTCGTTGACGCCGAGTCCGTAGGCGGTCTATCCTCGTGGGAGGCTTGAATTTGCCGCCGCGGGCGGCCCTCCCGAATCGACCACATGAGCACTGGACGCAAGGACCCGAAGGACGACGACAAACTCCTCACGTCCGAGGACCTCTTCGGGGACATGCTCGACAAGAAGCCGGCGGCGGCTCCGAAAACGCCGCCTCCGTCGGCGCCGTCCTCCCGGCGCTCGGGTCCGATCAAGGTCCAGGTCAGCGAGCCCTCCGAGGCCGCGCGGGCGGAGCCGCAGAAGCCGGCTCCGTCGAAGACCCCCTCCGGCCGGATCACGCTGCCCAGGGGACCGTTGCCCAAATCGCCCCTCGGCGGCGCTCCGGCCGAAGAGCTCCCCGACGACGTGGCGGCGCTGCTCGACGCGTTCTCGGCGCCCGGAGAAGCCGCCGCCGCCCAGCCGCCGCCGCCCGAGCCTGAACCGGAGCCGCCGGCGAGGCTACCGGACCCGCCGCCCGCTGCGCTGGCCACCGATGAGGAGGCGTTGAGGGACCTGCGGAGCCTCAAGGGGCCGATGAAGCCGGCCGCGCCGGTCGAGGTGCCCGTCCCGAAGAGCCGGACCGCGACGAAGTTCCGGGCGGCCGAGCCCCGGGTCGCGGCCTCCCACGGCAAGACCGTGGACCTGGCGGCGCTGGCGGACGAGGCGCTCGGCCACGTGCCCAGCGCCCCCACTCCCCCGGCGCCGGCCGCGCCGAGCGCTTCGGCCCCCGCGAAGCCTGGCCTGGAGGAAACGCCCGCCGCCGCCGAGCCGGTACGGCCGGGCGAGGGCGCCTACGGCCCCTACCGCCTGCTGCAGCGCGTCGCGATCGGCGGCATGGCCGAGGTGTTCAAGGCCAAGCGCAGCGGGGTCGAAGGCTTCGAGAAGGTGGTGGCGGTCAAGCGCATCCTGCCGCACCTCTCGGACAACAAGGAGTTCGTCGACATGTTCGTGGACGAGGCCAAGATGGTCGCGGGCCTCACGCACCCCAACATCGTCCAGATCTTCGACCTCGGCCGCATCGACAAGAGCTACTACATCGCGATGGAGTACGTGCAGGGCCGCGACCTCCGCTCCATCCTGCGCCGGGCCCGCGAGCGCGGCACCCGCCTGCCCCTCGACCTGTGCGCGCTCGTCGCGAGCCGGGTCTGCTCCGCCCTCGAATACGCGCACCGAAAGAAGGACGACCGCGGCCAGCCGATGATGACCGTCCACCGCGACATCAGCCCGCAGAACATCCTCATCTCGTTCGAGGGCGACGTGAAGCTCACGGACTTCGGCATCGCGAAGGCGGCGAGCAAGGCCACCGTCACCGAAGCGGGGGCCTTGCGCGGAAAGCTCCTCTACATGAGCCCGGAGCAGGCGTGGGGCAAGCCCATGGACCGCCGCTCGGACCTGTTCTCGCTCGGCATCGTCTTCTACGAGATGGTCACCGAGCACAAGCCGTTCCTGGGCAGCTCGGAGGTGTCCATCCTGGAGACGGTGCGGGAGTGCAAGGTCGCGCCTCCGCGCAGCCTGAACGGCGAGATCCCGCCCGCCCTCGAACGGGTGGTGATGAAGGCCCTCGAGCGCGACCCGGAGCGCCGCTACCAGGACGCGGCCGAGATGTACCGCGACCTCGAGGCGGCGATGCACGAAACCCCGCCGCCCGCGACGGCCGTCACGCTGGCCCGATTCATGGAGACGCTCTACGAGCCGCGGGAGCGGGAGGCCACGGTGGTGGACGAAGCCCACGAGCCGCCGGCCGAGGCGGCGCCCGCCGCGGCGCCGGCGGGGCCTCCCGCCCCGCCGCCCCCGGCCGAGACCACCGGGCCCAGCGCGAGCATGTCCATCCAGAAGCTGTTGAAGCGGTTCGGCATCAAGTAGGAGACCAGCGGCATGGCGCTCTCGAAGGACCAGGCGCAGTTCTACCAGCAGACCCTGGAGATGACCCGCAAGCAGATCAGCGACCTCAACGCCCAGATCGAGGAAGAGCTGGCGAAGGTGAAGGACCGCCTGGCCGAGCTGAAGAACGCCAAGGACGCGGCCAAGCAGATCTACGACGGCGCCTGCAAGATGCTCGGCATCGAGAACGACCTCGAGAAGGAGGAAGAGGAGGAGGCCGGGCATTAGCCGATGGCCTGGTTCCGGCGTGAGCGATCGCCCCTGCCCGCGCACGAGCAGGAGAGCCGCGTCCCCGAGGGTCTCTACGTCAAGTGCGAGTCGTGCAAGGAGATCCTCTACCGCAACGCGGTCGTCGACAACCTGAGCGTCTGCCCGAAGTGCTCGTTCCACTTCCGCATCTCGGCCCGCCAGCGCCTCGAGCTCCTGTGCGACGGTACGTGGGAGGAGTTCGACCGCGGGCTCGTCAGCTCGGATCCGCTCACGTTCCGCGACACCAAGCCGTACGCGGCCCGCCTCGAGGACGGCAAGCGCAAGACGGGCTCGCTCGACGCGCTGGTCTCGGCGGTGGGGACGGTGGGAGGCCGGCCGACCGTCATCGCGGCGATGGAGTACGGCTTCATCGGCGGCTCCATGGGCGTGGTCGTGGGAGAGAAGGTGACCCGCGCGGTCGAGAAGGCCGCCCGCGAGCGCATGCCGCTGCTCATCGTCTCCTGCTCGGGGGGAGCGCGCATGATGGAGGGCACGCTTTCCCTGATGCAGATGGCCAAGATCTCCGCCGCCCTCGCCCGCCTGGACGAGGCGAAGGTGCCCTTCATCAGCCTGCTCACCGATCCCACGACCGGCGGCGTGACCGCTTCCTTCGCGATGCTCGGCGACGTGAACATGGCCGAGCCGGGCGCCCTCATCGGCTTCGCGGGGCCGCGCGTCATCGAGCAGACCATCCGCCAGAAGCTCCCCGAGGGCTTCCAGCGCGCGGAGTTCCTGTTGCAACACGGCATGCTCGACATGGTCGTCGACCGCCGGGAGCAGAAGAGGTCGATCGTGCGCTCCCTGCGGACGATGCTCGACTGAGCCGGCGGGCCCGGCCGCGCGGGGGGGGCATGCCCTAGTCTTCGGTATCCTTGGGGCCCCGGCCGAGGCGCCGGAGGCCCAATGCCACCACGATCGCGCGTCCGCTACCGGGTCCTCGCCTTCGCCTTCGCCCTCGCGGTGGTGACGTACCTGGACCGCATCTGCATCTCGGCCGCCGCCCCCTTCATGATGGCCGACCTGGGGCTGACGATGCTGCAGATGAGCGTCGTCTTCAGCGCGTTCACGCTCGCGTACTCGCTCTTCGAGGTGCCCTCGGGCTGGCGGGGCGACGTCGTGGGCGCGCGGCGTGTGCTCACCCGGATCGTCCTCTGGTGGTCCACGTTCACGATGCTGACCGGCGCGGCGTGGAGCCTGCGCTCGCTCGTCGCGATCCGGTTCCTGTTCGGCGCGGGCGAGGCAGGGGCGTTCCCGAACATCCAGCGCAGCTTCTCGCGCTGGTTTCCCGCGCGCGAGCGTGGGCGCGCCAACGGGGCGCTCTTCCTCGGCTCGCGCCTCGGCGGCGCGCTGGCGCCCGCGCTCGCGATCCTGCTGATCCAACGGTGGGGTTGGCGGGCGAGCTTCGTGGTCTTCGGCGCCCCGGGTGTCGTGTGGGCGGTCGCATGGTACGCGTGGTACCGGGACCGCCCCGCCGAGCACCCCGCGGTCGACGAGAGCGAGCGGGAGTGGATCGAGCAGGACAGGTCATCGGCGGCCGCGGAGCCGGATGCGGAGCGGCTCGATGTGCCCTGGCGGCGCCTGCTGGCCAGCCCGAACCTCTATGCGATCTGCGGGATGTACTTCGCCTTCGGCTACGGCCTGTACTTCTACTTCACCTGGCTCCCGACCTACCTCATACGCGTGCTCGGGTTCTCGGCCCTGGCGGGCGGCTTCTTCGCGGGGCTGCCGTTCGTGCTCGCGGGGGTCGCGGACCTGGCCGGAGGCTGGCTGACCGACCGCCTCTCGCTCGCGAAGGGTTTGCGCGTCGGTCGCTGCCACCTCGGGGGCGCCTCCTTCGGCGGATGCGCGCTGCTGCTCCTCGCGTCGACGCAGACGGTCTCGCCGGTCGCGAAAGCCGTGCTGCTGGCGCTCGCGCTCGCCTGCGCCGATCTCGCCCTCGGCGCGGCCTGGGCCGTGTGCCTGGATACCGGGGCGCGCTACGCCGGCGTCGTCACCGGGTTCATGAACACCTTCGGCAACCTCGGCGGCTTCGTGGCGCCGCTCGTCATGGGCTACGCGGTCCAGCGCTGGGGATCGTGGAACGTACCGTTCTCGATCACGGCCGCGGTGTACGCTACCGGCGCGCTGACGTGGCTCGCCATCGATCCGGGACGGCCCCTGGCTCAGGGCGCTTCGCGAGGCACGAGCACGCAGCAGGGAACGAACCGGCCTCCGGAATAGACGCGCGGCCCCTCAATGCGCTCGGCCAGGCGGTAGTTCTTCGACAGACCGGGGACGAGGCCGACGGCCTCTTCCTCACGCAGGACGCGCGCGGCGGGATCGCCCGGTCCGTCCGCGGGGTCTTCCCGGTCGACCACCACCAGCGAGAAGCGCTTCCGACGCATGTCCTCGACGAGGTCGCGCGGCACCCGCATGCCCGCCCCCTGCAGGTCGGCGAGGTTCATCGCGTGCAGGTGTATCGGCTTGCCCGCCAGATGCGGATAGAAGCTGTGGTCGGGGACGAAGACGTCGCCGGGCTCCGCGGCGAGGCGGGCGACGAGCGCGTCGCCGCGCACCCGGTCGGCGGCGGAGGGGAGGAAGGGTCGCAGGTCGTAGCCCAGAGGCAGGGCGAGCCCGGCCCGGGGCGCGGCGCGGGCCGCGAGCGCCACCAGGCCGCCCGGCGCGCAGGCAGCGGCGGCGGCGAGCAGCAACGGTGCCCGCACCGGCCGCCGCGTTTCCATGGTCGCGGCGGCCACGCCCACCGCGAGCGCCGCGAAGTAGACCCCCGGGATCAGGGCATTGTAGTAGGACCATTCGGTGCCCGAGCCGAGGGCGCTGGCGAGGAGGCCGGTCAGCGCCATCCCCGCCGCGTAGAGCAGGTCCGGCGTCCGGTTCCGCCGCAACGCCGTACCGAGAAGCACCAGCCCCGGCACGAGGAGCAACAGCAGCCGCGCCGGAGTCGCGAGCGCCGCGTCCATCGCGTCGAAGGGATGGCGGCGGTGCAGGCCGAACGCGTACGTCCAGAACCAGCCGCCCGACGCGAGGTGCGCCCACGCCAGAAGGCCGGCTCCCAGCCCCGCGAGCGTCGCCGCGTAGAGCGCGGCGGCGCGGGGGCCAACCGCGAGGAGCGCGAGCCCGAGAGCGGCGGCGAAGGGCAGCGCCGTCTGCTTGGCGAAAAACGCCGCCGTCATCAGCGCGGCGGCGGCGACGGGACCCGCCGGCTGGTGGCGCCTCCACCATCCCACCGCGACTGCCGCGGCGGCAAGGGCGAGGAAGAGCGAGTCGATCCGCGCGAGGTCGTACCAGGCGCCCGTGGGTCCGAAAGCGGCGGCCGGAATCGCGGCCGTTCCGAGCGCGGCCGCCCGCGAGCCGCCCGCGCGACGGACGAAGGCGTAGGCGACGAGCAGCGCGGAGGCGAACGCCGCGACGGAGACGGCGCGCGCCGGCAGGTAGCCGATGCCGGCCACGGGTGCGAGGAGCCACAGCACGATCGGGTAGAGCGGCGTGTAGGCGAACGCGACGAAGCGGGCGGAGGGCTCGGCGTAGATGGGCTGGCCCTGGACGAGGCGGAGCGCGTGGCACAGCATCCCCCCTTCCATCCACTCGAGGTCGTAGGGGTAGGCGAGCCGGCGCGCGAAGGCGAACGAGAGGTTGGCGAGCGCGGCGAGGGACACCACGACGAGAAGGAGCCGCGAGAGCCGCATGGCGCATTCTCACCCGCGGGCTCCTTGACCGCATCCGTCATCTGCCCTAACGTGCGCGGCGCATGGGTCCCCTCTCCCCCCGCCGGGCCTGCCTGCTCGCGTTCACGACCGCCGCCGTCACGCTCTTCACGCAGGTCCTCGCCCACCGCATCGTGGCCGCGAAGCTCCTCAACAACTTCGCGTTCCTGATCATCTCGCTCACCATGCTCGGCTTCGCTCTCTCCGGGGTGGTCCTCACTCGCTGGCTGACGGCGCTCCTCCCGCGCGTGAGGGAGGTGCTGAACCTCAGCGCGGTCGCCTTCGCGATCACCCTCGTCGGGTGCTCGGCCGCGTTCTACGCCGCGAATACCGGAGCGCAGTACCTCGTGGACTTCGGCCGCTGGCTCCCCCTCTCGCTGCTGTTCGCGCTGCCTTTCGCCTTCTGCGGGCTCTCGCTCGGGCTGCTGCTCAGCGCGCCGGAGCTGCCGACGCGGCGCATCTATGCCTTCGACCTCGCGGGATCCGCGGTGGGGGCGTTCGCGGTCATCCCGGCGATCGGCGCCTGGGGCGTGGAGGCGAGCCTGCTCGCCGGCGCCGGCGTTCTCCTCGGCGCGACGTTCCTCCTGGCGCCGCCGCGGCGGGCACTGGTCCGGGCGGCGGTGGCGGCCGCGCTGGTCGCGATCGCGCTCGGTGCCGTGTTCCGCGGCCGCATCTTCGAGATGTACTACCCCGACGCGTCGATGCTCGCGGGCGCGCGCGAGCCGGGCTCGGGTCTCGTGATCGAGCACGTGGCGTGGGACCCGGTGGCGCGCATCGAGGTCTCCCGCATTCCGCCCCCGGACCCCCGGACGATGACCTACCCCTCGCACATCGGCTCGAACCGGGACTTCCTCGGCCGCATCCGGCGCGTCATCACCCAGAACAACTGGGCGTTCACCTACGCCATCGATTACGACGGCCGGAGAGAGAGCCTGGCCGGCCTCGAGGAGACGATCTACGCCTCGGCCTACGAGGCCACGCCGGTGACCGCGCCGCGTGTCGTCGTCATCGGGGTGGGCGGCGGGTACGACCTCCTCACCGCGCTCTATTTCGGAGCGCGCGAGGTCACGGGAGTCGAGATCAACGCGGCGACCGTCCGCATCCTGACCGACACGTATCGGGACTACTTCCGCTCCTGGGTGTCCGACCCGCGCGTCCGCCTCGTGAACGCGGAGGGCCGCAACTACCTCGCGTCCCGCCAAGACCGTTACGACGTCATCCAACTGAGCGGCGTCGACTCCTACGCCGGTACGGCCGCCGCCGCCCACGTGTTCTCGGAGAGCTACCTCTACACCGGCGAGGCTTTCGACCTGTACCTCTCACGCCTCACCGACGACGGGATCCTCGCCGTGATGCGCCTCGAGTTCGTGCCGGCGCGGGAGATGCTACGCGCGCTGGCGACGGCGGTCGCGGCGCTGCGCCGGGCGGGGGTTGCGCATCCCGCGGAGCACATCCTCACGCTGACCCAGAGCAACGGCCGCTTCACGAGCATGCTCGTGCAGCGCCGGCCGTTCTCCTCCGATCAGGTCCGCCGGGTCGTCGTGTGGGCCGGGCGCCACCCGTTCTTCGGCGTGTCCGCGGCGCCGGGTTCGAACGCAGGGCAGCTCAACGCCTACCAGGCGTTCCTGAGCCTCGACGACGCGCGGCGCGAAGCGGTCTTCCTGAGGGCCTACCCCCTCGCGATCATGCCGGTGGACGACGACCGTCCGTTCTTCTTCCGGTACTCGGCCTGGCACGAGCTGGGCGGCCTTCTCTCCCGCGACCCCTGGGTGCGCTCCCGCGTGCCGCCGATGGAGGAAAGCCTGCTCGCGCTGTTCGTCGTCATCGGCGGCACGTCGCTCTTGTGCGTGCAGCTCCCGCTGCGGCTCATGTCCCGGCGCCCGCCCCGCTCGCCGCGCTACGCGGTGTTCTTCGCCGGGCTCGGCGTCGGCTACATGGCGGTGGAGATCGCGCTCCTGCAGCAGTTCGGCCTGTTCCTCGGCCACCCGAACTACGCGCTGTCGGTCGTCCTGGCTTCACTGCTCCTGGCCAGCGGCCTCGGCGCGGTGAGCGCGCCGCGGATCGTGCGCACCCTGGGCGGGATCCGCGTGGTGGCGTACGCGCTTTCCGCCGCGATCCTGGTCGAAGCGCTCCTGTTCCTGCCGCAGCTTCCCCGCCTGCTCGCGCTCCCGTTTCCGGCGAGGGTGGGTTTCACCTTCCTGCTCGTCCTGCCCATCGGCGTCGGCCTGGGCACGTTCCTGCCGACCGGCCTCGAGGACCTGAAGCGGGAACGGCCGGAGGCGGTGCCGTGGGCGTGGGGTGTGAACGGCGTGTTCTCGGTGCTGGGGCCCGTGCTCGCGGTGGCGTTCTCGATCACGTGGGGGATGCGGGCCCTGCTCCTCGCCGCGGTGGTCGTGTACCTCACCGCCGCGCTGGCGTACCCGGGGGCGCCGCCCCCTCACCCTGCCCTCTCCCCCGATGGGGGAGAGGGGGGGGCATCCTGACTAGTGCTTTGTCTCATTGAAAACGATAGTGGAATATTGCATCATGCTGCATGTCCCAAACCATCGTTCTCAGCCGTCTCGAGCGAGGAGAGTTGGAAGCGCGCGTCCGCTCCCGG
>Ga0070706_100003072_pt1 | contig 16533 bp, 29 predicted proteins | sample KBSK5501metaG_FD_65476 | JGI IMG/M metagenome (GOLD analysis project Ga0070706, IMG submission 65476) | Corn, switchgrass and miscanthus rhizosphere microbial communities from Kellogg Biological Station, Michigan, USA - KBS K5-50-1 metaG | ecosystem: Host-associated > Plants > Roots >...
AGCAACCAGATGACATTGAGCACCGATGCCGCTGCTGCCATGCCAACAAGCAACCCAAGACGAAACCCACTACTAAAAGACATCTTGACGGCCCGTTCAGCAGCTGCCCATGTCTCGTTCTCGTCGTACATGTCAGTTACTACTCCTGAACAGACCAGATCCGCCACCACCCCAAGGGAACTTCTGCTGAGGTTGACTCTGCTGCTGCTTGAGTTGTAGCGCCTTGAACGCTTCCTCAGCGCTCTTGGGGTCCAACTCAGAGATCAGCATACCAATCACTGCATCCACCCGGAAGCGGATGCAGGTGCCTAGGACCGCCGTGTCGAACATCTTTTCAGTGACCCAACCACCCAGACGAGCATCCTCCCAGCGCTGGATGAAGTCTTTAGCCTCTTCCTCAGCCACAAAGATCATCAACCGATGCCCCTCTTTGAGAAGGAAGTTCAACCCAACCATCTTCATGTTCATCCTCCGCTTGCGGTTTAACCTCAGCTTATCTCATACCCATCGAAACTATCATCCTTGGTTGGACCGACTCGCACGACAGTCCAACCACGATCCTTCAGAGCTTTGTCCATTTGCTGGCGGACACTCAGAGTGGAACCAAGTTGCATGAAAGCAACACGAACAGGCAATGACACTGTCTCGGTGAGTAGTTTATTGATTACCTCAGCTGCATGCTTCAGTTCAAGAAACTCCGACTTCTCCAGACGTTTGAGTACATCATTGCGGGAGATGATGTCCATCACAGGGACCTCCAAAGAGTTTGGTAGCGCTGGCGGATCAGGTGCCAGCTGTACTTGGCTGCCTCTTCACGATTGATCCTACCCACTTCATAAAGGAATTCCCTGCCCTTCTTGCGACAGTAATCAATAGCACTACACAAATCATCTACATCTCTGGGACTGACCTTGAACTGACTCAACTCCGGTCCAAGTGGAACTACATCATGAGCCCCAGCACCAGTCGAACAGATTACCGGGCGGGCATGAGCCATAGCTTCAAGTACCTCAATGCCGTATCCCTCACTGACTGAAGGTTGTATGTATACAGAAATATAGTTGTAGAAGTCACTGACATCACTCACCCAACCCCGAAGGTGGACATTGCCACCGTAGGTCTGCACCATCGAACGGACGTAGGGTGAGGTAGAGTCTCTTCCACCCAGGATCAGCAGACCATCCCGGTAGTTCAGTTTGCCCCACGCTTCGAGCAGGTAGCGGACGCCCTTGTCAGGACCACTACAACTACCTAGGTAACCAACCACAAAGTTGGTGGGAATTGGTTTAGTAGTCTCAGGCAGATCAACGCCGTGGGGAATGACCTCGACACGTCCTTTCCTGCCCTGCTCCCTGACCACCTTCTCGGAGTGAGTGCTGGGCACAATCAGTACATCAGCTTCCATGTACCCACGCGAGTACCGCTTCCACAACTCTGGATCGACTAGATGGTTGTACAACTTGTCATAATCTATACCACAGGTGTAGTGCTCACGCCTACTCTCTTCGATGGAGTGTGCGGCACAGGTTGTGGTGACTACAGATGGTTTATCTCCATTGGCGACGTTGCCTTTCAGCGCTTGTGCTATCGTCCGGGTAAAAGTCCCTGCGTAGATATGACAAAGTTCTGGTCGGGTTCCTCTCATGAACAAATGAGACAGAGCATTCTCATCCCACAACCAAGGTTCTGCCTGAGTAAGAGGCATCCATCCAGGGCTGGGGGTGCTCAAATAATCACGATCCCACACTTCACACTCACCCAACTCCTTGAGTGCCTCGGACTCGTGATATGTAACCAACCCACCACCACTTGCAGTACCAACTTTGTCTGCCGTTACATACAAATTCACAGCCTCACCCGCCTCTCCAACCACAAGATCGTGTTGACCAACCAGCCCCGAAAGCTATCATTCCGCCACCACTTCTTGGGGATGCGTTTGATCAGGAAGAACCCCACAGTGATCCAGTCCACATAGCGTCGGCGTACAGCTCTACCAGTAACCAACTGCCGGTAGTGCCACTTGACCAGACCACACTTCTTGCACTTGGCAGGATACCTCACACACTTGAGTTCTTCGTTCTTCTCAACGCTTTCTAGGTCGCCATAGAACCCAAGGATGGTTAGTTCACCACAGACACAACGATGAACCAGCAGGTCCATGCTGGTCAGGTTCTTGACGTAGAGTTGCTTACTAGGTGCCAGCATCGGGTTGATCCTCCACATCCTTGATGATCAGGACCACGTTGGATTGCTTGGTGATGAACAACCCTTGCTCATTAGGTAGTTCCACCACATCCTGACCTACTGTACCTATGACCATGACGCGCTCCCCGACCGACAACCCAACCACGTCAGGACCAACCGCCTCGACGATCCGTTCCTTGCCCTGCTTGCTGATCTGTGGGATATGAACCCTACCAACCTTACCACGATCCACGACACGAAAGAGAACGATGTCACCTCTGGGGATGTACTGAGTCATGAAATCTCCTTAGTTGCTACGAAGAACTGGGTAATTTTGGTAAAACTGCGAGGGTGCCCCCAGCGACGGCTGACCAATCTGACTAGAAGGGATGCCAAGCTGACCAGAACGCGGTGCCACGTAGGGAACATCCCGCACCCCGGGAATCATTCCACTCTTCTCGACCATGTCAGCTGAGTCAGGACGACCTTGATCTCTGAGAAAATCAGAGTAGATCCGCCTAGTCGCTTCGTCATCCGGGTTCGCCGCCAGCGCCTTGACGAACTCCCTCTCCTCCGGGGACATCAGCAACTCCAGCAGGAACTTCAGCTGTATCTGAGTCATCATTCACCCTCTCAAAACGACCATCACCAAACTCCACTACCGGACGACACCAAGGAATCAACATGGACCGATATACCACACACAACTGCATACTACTCTCGATGACAACAACATTTTCTACTGTATAAATCCCTCCGGTCTTCTTGTGCCGCCACCGCGATCCAACAGGGAAAAAGCGAAGTATTTCATTGATCAAGTTGCCCAGAACTTCCTCGGAAACGCGATGCTGACCCATCACACACCTCCTTTGACATGACCCATCACACACCTCCTTTGACATGACGCATCATCAACACAGCCAGTTTCACATTCTCGTCAAACCCAGCTCCAATAGTGTAGTGGTTGTTACAAGTACCGGCTATATCCAGCAGGTTCAGGATCTCTACAGCTCCTTCCCTGCCGATGTAGAAGTTGCCCTTGTCGCTACCTTCCAGACAGATATCTACTGTCAGGACGAAGCACCCGCCAGGTTTCAGAACACGGACACACTCCCTGACTGCCTGCTGCCAACCACTCTCAATATGCTCTAGCACACTAACAGAGACAACCCGGTCAAAGCTGTTGTTGGGGTAAGGCAGAGCACAGGCGTCGGCAAACTCACAAATGATATTCTCGTACCCAAAATGCTTTACAGCAGCCAGGGAGTTGTCTACGGCTAGTTGTGAGTTATCTACACAAACCACTTCCCGGCACCTGTTAGCTATGATGTACTTGAGCACACTCCAACTGCTGCCTACGTCCAGAACTTTGTGATGTGATTCAAGAAAAGCATTGCGCAGCACCCAGGGCCACTCAATGTGCCGACTCCAGTGCAGTGAGGCAGCGGGCAATAGAGGAACTACACAGTTGGACTCGCTACGAGTGAGCAGGTAGGAGTAGGGACAACGCACATCGTAGGAGAGAAGTTCGCGCAACTGCTCCAGATCCTCATCAGGACAGAAGTCTGCCCACTCGGCGTAGTTGTGCATTACCTCTCCAGATCAACTGTAACTTTGCACGAACGACATGTAGCTGGAGAGGTTGACGGAGACGGATAGACCCCCATCATGGCAGCGAAACCATCATGGCAGACCCACAACAACTCCTCGCTACAGTTGGGACAGGCAACACCAGTACGACGGGCAGCATCCTCGCGTTCCTTCTTCTCTCGCCGACGTTGGGTGTTGTGTTCGTCGATGGACTTCAGTTTGTTGGGTTCAGGCATTTCCTCTCCAAATCAATCGTGAAGTTTGCATGACCGCATAAACTTTATGCAGTCCGGGGCACAGTCATCATGAAAGTGTTGACTGTAGCTAACTGGCTCGTTGATGCCCTTTTGACAGGTGCCACAACTTTTCATCAACAAGGGATGGACCAACTCACCACACACCGAACAGACCCAGGCGCCTTGTTTTGGACAGATACAACTAGGGTATCTTTCAGGTTCGTGTAGATGCATGCACTTGCAGCCCTGACCAGGAGCGTTGGGGTCGTATACGTAGGTACGAATGTGTTCACACATCACCACGGCTCCTTGACTGCCTCATGACAAAGCTGGTCGTACCGTTCCACCATTTTCTCCACCGTGAATTTCTCTGCCTGCTGCCGACACTTCTGCCGCACCTCGTCGGTGATCTGGAAGGTCTTGATCTTGTGGACTGCCTCATCAAGAGAACGCACCCGCCACCCGGTAACTCCGTCCTCCACCGTCTCTTTCAGGGCCCCGTAGTTCCAACACCCGACTGGTAATCCACATGACATAGCTTCAAGAGGAGCTAGCCCTAGAGGTTCGCGAAAACGCATGTTCAAATGCAAGAATCCACATGCTTTTGAGTAGTAATACACCGTCTCAGCTCGTGAGCAGGGACCGATGATCCTGAACTGTTTACCCTTGTTGGCGTCCCACCCCGGACTCTGACGTTCTGCTAGTTGCTTGCACTGAGCATAGTAGTCTGGTTCGCCAGTCAGGTTGACATCACCTACCAGGTCCAGACCAACACTAGCTCTAAAGCATGCCTCAAGTGCAAGGTCAGGCCCCTTAATAGAACTAAAGCGAGCAAGGAACAGGAACCGATCAGTTCGGGGCACGTCCAGACGGGAGTAGAAGCTGAGGTCGATGCCATTATAAGCTACACGGACAGTGACGTTGTGCAACGCCTCGAAGTGTGTTGCCTGATCCTTGCTGATGCCGACAATGCAGGGTTTGTCTACTGGTGGAGGAGAACCGTAACTGGCATTGGCTGGGGCGTGGAGAACACCCAGGACAGGTGCTTTCAATACACCTTCAGCTTTGAGAATGTACGAGTGCTTCATCCATCCGTGATCCACCACACAATCCAGACCCGGTAACTCTTTCCAATATCTATCATACGAACTCGCCTCATTCCAGTTCCCTGCCGGACCAAAGATAAACAGTTTGGCGTGCCTAGTCCACGATCCCTCGGGAGCGAACAAGGTAACCTCATGACCCTTCTGCGCCAGCCCCTCAGCTACATGCCAAGCAATGGCTTCCAAACCAGAGTAGCCGCTGGGCGGGCATGGTATAACACTGCTTGAGATGACACCGATGCGCACGATCACTCCTCCGGATCATTTTTCTTCCACTCCTCACCAGGCAAGTCTCCCTCAACTTGCTTACGCATCAATTCATTCTGTTTCTTGGCTTGATCAACCATATCTTTCATGACTGCGATGCTTTGTTCCTGTGTAGTCATCGTGTCATGTTCTCTGATGTACATACCAATGACATGTTCCCAACCAACCACACACTCGGCGTAGTTTTCCTCCTCAGTACCAATATTGATGGCGAAGGTGTGTCCTTTGAGAAAACTTTCCGCCTCTGCCCAACCCTCTTCCTTCTTCCGAACACATTCCCGAGCACCAAACCACTGCCGCATCATATCACTGGCATTTTTCCTGGTGGTAAAATATCCGTAAACAGCGTTGTGGTACGTGACGAATACCAGATCGACAGAATCTTCCGGTTTTGGATTGGCGTAACTCATTACATCTCCTTCAGCTTGTTGAGCACGCCCGCCAACTTAAGCTTAGTATCAAGATCCTTGAGTTCTTCCTCACAGTCCATGACCCATCCGAGAACATAAACAGCAGCTAATGCAAAGCACACCTGCTGCTTGATCTCCTCGGGAACCTCCTTCTGCTCTGCTTCCAGAGCAGTTATCTGCCCAGAAAGTTCCTCCAGTTTGTTGGCGTTCTCTTCCAACTTGGCAACGATTTCAGCTTCAGTCTTCACTTGCCGATCTCCGGATACCACTGGCTATACCACGCCACATAGGACGGATGATCTTGATTTGCTTGCATGCCAAGAAAACACTCACGACAGGTAGTCAATATCTTCTGTCCTTCATATACTTGACACATCGGTTTGCCCAAGAAACGCAAATACCACCCCACCGTGGTAGATTCTGGATATCCATCTATCATCCTGAACGTATTAGCATACTGAATCTTGTATTCAGCACCGCAGACACAACACGAATGGTAATACTCGGTGTGTCCACAGTGTTCACAAGTTTTCTCGATGACGGGCGGATCACCCGGATAATGTGACACGATTCACCTCACACTGTTGCCCGCTTTGTTGTAGCACTCTCGACACAGGGTTACATACTCCGTGACGGTGCAGGTCGCAATACGTTCATCATCCTCGGTGAACCGCTTCTGGCAGAAACTACAGGTGTCTTGCGGGTGACCTTCACCAACACCAGCTTCTACAATTTCGATGGACATGACTGCAACCTCATGCTACACAGGGAATGAAACTACCTAGACCTGCTTCAGCTAAACCGACGTGACGACAACGCAAGCTAGTGTCAAGCAAGGTGGGTATCCCAAACACCTGCTTAGCTCTTCTTGAAAAAACATAATCCTCACTAAGACAGTCTTCACGAGGCAGATGACCCTGAGCGTCCACCTTCCACGAGAACCACGGTTTCCAGGGGCAGGTGGGATCGGGTTTTGCCGCCATTACCTCCAACACCTGTCTCTTAATAAGCAAACACCCAGCACCCACATACTCCACCTCGATGACCTTGTTGGGATCGTTGGGTGAGGGGAGTTGATTGAGCCAAGCACCGTTCTTGATAGCTACAGGCAGACCGTGGGGAGGTGATCGACGGCAGTACATTCCGGAGATGATGGGCTTGTTGTGGGCGAGGAGACGGAGAAGTGCGTCAGCGGGTGGCACAACATCACTGTCTAGAAAAAACAGATGGGAAAATGGGTTAGATAGAGCATGCTGGCATGCTACGTTGCGAGAATGGTCATATGGCATACCCGCTAAGGGTACTACTGCTCCAGGTATCTGAAGGTTACGCAACCCTAATGACCAAGCAATGGTGGTGACATCAACGTGCAGAATTGCCACCATGACATTGTAATTTGGCTCCCAGGCTCCGGGCATTTGAATATCTACTTTCTACTTGATGTGGGTCCAAGCTAGTCTGTGGACGACCTTGTGAATAACTGAGTACGTGACAATACTAAACATTCTATTTATAGATGCTATGGTGTATTTGCCACTATCAAAAAACTCTCTAATTTTCCTCACGTCACTATCACTCAACTTAGCATTACCACTGATCTGTCCTTGATTATAATGTCTACCACACAATCCTTTAGTGGTCGTTCCATGCCTGACCTTATCTTCACCATTCTCTTTCGGCGTGCCCCATTGTAAGTTTTTCAACGTGTTGTTCTTGCTATCACCATCCAGATGCCGACACTCCATCCCCTCTGGACACGGACCTATAAAAGCCTCTAAGATAACACGTTGAACATAACAAGTAGTAGAATTGCCATCTCCTTCATACAATTTAACTAATATGTATCCACTGCGATGCACCCACGATTTCAACACACGCCCCGGTCTATGAACTACTACACCATCCGAACGAACTATCTTTCTAGCAATTGATCTAACTCTGCCCAAGTTTGATGCCTCATAGAAAGGATGAGATGGTATGCTACTCCACTCCTCCTCAACTACCCCTACGAGTACATTGTAATTCGGCTCCCACGCCCCTCCCACTCAACACCTCCTTTATGTACTATTTACCGAGCGATAGAACCACTGTGGTAAGGAAACATCTCGTTGAGCTGTTGCTCATGCAACAACCGATCCAGTCCCCGGCGCACAAAGTCACAGGGCGACACACCAACAATCAGGCACACCCTTTCTACTTCTTCCAGTTGAACACCAGCAATTCGTAGGTTGAATCGCCGGTCCAGTGTGATGTTTGATTGGTTCATGGTAAGTCGCCTGACATACGTCATGGTTCAAAAATAACCGCTTTCGCGGTTGTCGGACCTGCCGGATTTGCACCGGCATCTCATCAGTTATGAGCTGAGTGCTTTTCTATTAAACTAAGGTCCGTCGTTCTCTACTGTTAGGTCGGTCCCGAACCCGGAGTATCCCGTTGCACTCCAGCTCTAAGGTAGGTCCACCGGATTGGTTACCGGAGCAAACGAACGGGACCGGATAGGTTCACTTCATCTGCACTGTCTGCTGAAAACTCAGCTGGTTACGACACTCACAGCTGAACTTCACGGTCGGGCGAGTGGTCGCAAAAAGCCATTTCTCACCGTACACGGGCGCCCCACACTTCGGGCAGGACGACACCACGTCAAGCAGCAGCTGAGTAGCTTTCTGGGCGTTCCTCTGGGCAGCATCCCCACCCTCGACCACCCCGACACCATCCAGGACACTCTTGCTCTCACTCATCACCAACCTCCACAGTGGACAGGGCTGGAGTCGAACCAGCACGGGCATTACCCCTTTCCGCCACCGTCAGCTTTCGCCTCCGGTCGGTGTGTGTCTACCGTTCCACCACCTGTCCAGAACAACTCTTTCTCATAGCTGCATCGAGGACGCCGACGAGTACAAACTACAAACAATTTATACTTAGTGGATGCGTCTAGATGATAATAGTTCCTGATTCGCTTCTCAGTCCGATCACCACATACTGGACAACATCCGTAATACCGACGCTTCAGCTTCTTTTGTAGCTTGCGACGGAGAACTCTCGGACTCATCACTCACCCTCTGCTACTTTCCTGCGAACAGTCTACTCAGAGGAGAGGTGAGAAGCAACACCAATTTACTCCTGCTGGTCGGCTGTGCCGGTGATGGTCAGCGACCGTCCGGTGTTGGTGCCCTGTAAATATAAGTGTTCATGGATCTGATCGGGTTGGACGGGGGTGTCCTCCCAGGTCCAGTTTGGGTAAGCTGCAAACAGGGCGTCCATGTTAAGCTGCTGGTAGTCCATGATCATGCTAGACTCCCTGAACTGCGCTGGAGGATCATACCAAAGTCTCTCTGGTCGCTCGTACCCTGCCCACTGATATTCGTGGCGGTGAAGAACAAAGCTATGGTATCAGCGTTGAGGTCACCACTGGTAAGGTTGCACGAGTACCACCCATTACCGATCTCAGATATGTTACCACTCTGTAATGTACCGAAAGAACCCCCATTGCGGGATATTTGCCCGCTGACTACTCCACTAGTAAAGTTAGTGATATGATCAGCTGAGGATACTAACTTAAAGGGGAAACCACTCACAGCTTGGCCGCGATAAATCCTCTGTGGAGCAATCAGAGACAGCTGGCCCGAGGTGGCAAGGTCTGAAAGAGGAAAGAGTGCTAGCCCAGTCCATTGCTGGTCGGCATTGGCAATGCGAGGATCAAGCAACTGATCTGGACTGCCACCTGTCTGCTGATGAGCACAAACCGCCAAGATGCCTGCTGGCATAGCTGCTGGCATATCACCTAAATAGTAGTTGTTAACTCCTTGTTCTGCTGCCGCGATGGAATACTGCGCCCAAGCACCAGACAAAAAACCAGCGAAACCACCAGTACCTCCCGAGGTGGACCACAATTGACCGGTCCGGTTACGGAGGACAAAGTAGATCGTTCTTCCTGTGCCATTGCCTGGCGTCTGAAGCTCACCAGCCACGTTTCACCTCTCTCCCGCCGCAAAGGCGTCTTCCTTGATGAATCTCCTGATCTTTCCCAACATGACTTCGTCCATATCATCCCCCCAAACTACCAAGGTCTTATATCCTCGATCTGCAAAATACGCGGACCGGATCGCATCATCCTCTTCCTCATGCCAGTAACGACCAAAAGCCTCGATGAGTAGATTATTTGTCTTGTGGACGAAATCCGGGCACATCTTCCCAAGAATGAGACTGCCGTCGCCGACGAACTGCCACTCATCCGGCCAATACCGTTCCAACAGTTCCATCACACGACGTTCCAGTCCGTTCGGATGAACACTAGTAGCTGCTAAGATCGCCGCGACCTGCTTAGCCGCTACTTCTGGGTTCGCCCACGATCGCAAAGCTGCTTGACGGCACTTCTCACGAACAACCGGATCATTCATCGCCTTGCTAACACCTCGACTTATCCGTTCTCTCTGTTCCGGCGACCGTTTCTTACCACGGTTGGAGGATGCTCGTTTGTCTTTTTCTTTTTGCGATTGTACCCTCCCCCTTCGCACCGCATCCAAAAATACTGGTGACACTACTAGTAAACCTTCAGCATAAAGACGTTTCCTTGTCATACTAAGTTTGGTTTTCTCCTCGTTACTCATAGGAGTGCTGCTAACTTCCCTCGCATAACATCCACAAGAGTGCACTACCTCTCTCTTCAGACTATAATCAACAACTACCTTCACGCAGCCACAGTCACAATGACAAAGCCACGCCTTTCGACTACCATACATCAAACGCGGTTCGACTATTACCAAACGTCCCACTCTATCACCAATTTTCATCTTACCCCCTCCGCAAAATCTGATTCCTTTATGAATCTCCAGCCAGCTTGGGCAGCGGCAACATCATCCTGACTGTTACAAACAACACCCAGACTGTTCTTTTGCCCCTGCACGTTGCCAACCATTATGTAGTCGTCAGCATTCACAATGACATGGTTTTTAAGAGACATCAACCAGATCGCTTTCGGTATGATGCCGTAATTGAGAGATACCGAACAAAAAGCACCACCGAAAAGACCAAGATCGAAATTGGTTGTGAACGAAATGAACTCATGCCAACCAAGACACCGAGGGATAAAAGCACTGAGGTTGCCACAGATGCCAAGAATCGCCCCCTCTTTCCTAAGCTCTCTGAGCATCAACTCGGTCACCGGTCCATTACTAGTCCACAAACACTCGTCCACGTCAAATGCGAATACCTTCATCTGTTACTCCACCTTGGACCATTGTAGTCACACCGGGGCACGCTCTCACCTGTCTTGTAGACCTTCTCTGTGCGACAGACCAAGCAGGCAAGTCGCTGGTGTGCCTGACTGAGATGACGGAGCAGTCGCTTCTCCATGTCTGCCTGGTCCTTGCAGTTCAGATGCTCCCAACGGCACAAGCAGCAAAACACAGAAAGATCAAGGTTGAATGCTAGTTTCACTAGAAATTACCACCGCCCAAGATGCCATTGCCAACTACCCCACTGGTGATAGCCATATCTGGTAGGATAACCAATCCACCAGAAGTCAGCACACCCATTCTTTGAATTCCCTGCCCACTTGTTATACCTCCAATAGGCACGATCGCCCCGCCGCTACCAACATAAGCTAGTTTTCCAACCTGACCACTCCACGCCACATCACCGCTGACGTAGGTCATCACCAGACCACCAATGAACACCTGAGCTACACTGGTCTGGGTGAAGTTGCTGGTGCAGATGCCAATAGCAGGCAGGCGCAGACCACTAGCAGCATTCGCCAGACCAGCAGTGTTACCTGAGAGGATGCACACCGCACGGAATCCACTGAGCATCTCCGCAGCGATCAGGAGGATGTACGGATTGGTCCCGGAGGCAATGTGACCAATACCCACCTGCCCGGAGGCAATGACCCCGGACAGCACTGCTCCAGAACCTAGGTGGTTGAAACCAATCTGCCCACTAGCTATCGCCCCGGAAGTGACAGCTCCACTAGCCAGATGATTCTGTCCAATCTGCCCAGAAGCAATGTTACCCGAGAGCACTCCACCACTGGCTATGTGGTTGGTGCCGATGACCCCACTGGAGATGGCTCCGGAGCGGACGCTGCCACTACCCAGATCATTAGGTCCGATGGTCCCAGAGGCGATCATGAACGGACCGCCACCCAGAGAACCAATTATAGCTCCAGAGGAGATGTCACCACTGACCACGGAGTTGTCGGCGATGTGGTTACGTCCTACAGCACCACTAGCTATCGCACCAGAGGTGACACTACCACTACCCAGTTCATTGGGACCAATGGTCCCACTAGCTATAGTGAAGGCGCCACCACCCAGACTACCTACTACAGCTCCGGAGGCGATGTGTCCGCTATTGACCGCTCCACTGGCAAGTTTGAACCGGGAGATGGTTCCGGAACCGATGGCAGTGGCGGCAATAGCTCCACTGGCAAAATGGTTTGGTCCAATCTGTCCGCTGCCCACATGACCACTAAGAACAACACCATTACCAAGATCAAAGATACCAACAGTACCTGAACCAATGTTTCGAGCGCCCGAAGCATTGCCACCAATGACAGACCCAGAACCAAGATGCCCAGAGAGAACACTACCACTCGCATGGTGCATTGCCCCCACGTTGCCGGATGCGATCTCTCCTGACTGCACTGCCCCATCAGCTAGATGTACTGCACCGACGATACCCGACCCCAACTGACCACTGAGGATGATACCTGATCCATTAAGTCCACTTTGCAGGTGGTTGATGCCTATTTGCCCAGAAGCTATGTGACCAGAGCGGATGACCCCAGAACCAAGTTCATTAGGTCCCAGAGTACCACTAGCTATTACCAGCGCACCACCAGCTAGTGATCCAAAGACCGCCCCCGAACCAATGTGTCCGGAGAGGATCGCCCCGGACCCCATCTGGAAGCGCTGCACGCTGCCCGAGGTGGGCAAAGTTGCCCCGGAGATGAAGTTGACCGTGTCCAGTGACCCAGACGCCACAGAACCACTCAGGAGACCCCCAGAAGCGATGTGGGTAGTCTGGATGACCCCGGAGGCGATGTTGGTGCCGATGATCGCTACAGAGGCGATGTGGCCCGACCTGACTGCGTTGGCCGCGAGGTGGGTATTGCCCACCTGTCCACTAGCTATGTTGCCGGACAGCACCCCACCACTGGCGATGTGAGGACTACTGACCTGACCTGAAGCTATACTGCCACTAACAACCGCGTTGTTACCCAGATGCCCACTAAGCACAGCTCCAGAAGCTAGATGAGAGTTACCTATCTGTCCTGACCCAATCGCTCCCGAACCAAACCCACCCGAGCGGACATGCACGTCACCCAGGATTCCAGAAGCTAGAGACCCGCTAGCTACTACAGCATTACCAAGATGTCCAGAGAGGACAGCACCAGAAGCAAGATGGATATGCCCCACCACACCACTGGCGATACTACCAGAAGCTATAGCATTGTTGCCCAGACTGCCCGACTGGACAGTGCCACTAGCAACAACCACCAGACCAGTAGCAAGGTGCGTAATGCCGATTTGACCAGAACCGATTGCTCCAGATCCCAACCCACCAGATCGGACATGGAGAGTATCAATAGAACCGGAAGCGATAGTACCGCTAAGGACAACAGCGTTACCAAGATGCCCAGAGAGGACTGCGCCCGACGCCAGATGGTTCTGACCGATACTACCACTGGCGTAACTCCCTGATGTTACTGATTGGTTAGCTAGAAGTCCACTACCTACGCTGCCAGAAGAGTTACCCATCAATCCTGAAGCAAGGTGCGTAGGACCGATCTGCCCCGAACCAATCGCTCCCGAACCCAACCCCCCGCTACTGATATGCACAGCACCCAACACCCCAGAACCAACAGTACCGCTGACAACAGACTGATTTCCATGTTGTCCAGAAACCACAGCACCCGATGCCAGGTGGTTCTGTCCAATTTGTCCTGATGCAATGTTGCCACTGAGAACACCTCCACTGGCGATGTGCTTGTCACCAATCTGACCACTAGCTATGTTACCCGAGACAACACTTCCTGAACCTAGTAGACCAGCAGCCACAGCACCTTGGGACAGGTGCATGGGACCAATCTGACCACTAGCTATATCTCCACTTTGTATAGCACCTGAGCCAAACGCCGGATGCACAATCTGCCCGGAGGCAATGGAACCACTGACGACAGCGCCATTACCTAGCATTCCGCTAGTTATACCACCTGACAAAACATATGCCCCAGTCAGCATTGCATTCTCCAGCGTTGAGTCAGACAGCACATCCGGTTACTCCACAATCACCAGTTCGGATACCAGAACAACCTACCACCGGAGGACGCCGCTGGAGTGATCGCCCAGATGTTAACTGGGCCACCCATGACCGGCCAATCAATCTGGTTGCCAGGCACCAACTCGAAACCGTCCAACTGACCACCTGAACTAAGACTACCACCACTCGTGATGGTCAGACCACCACTAAACCCAACATAGATCGCTCCACTGAATTGTGGTCCGCTGGTCTGACTGGGTTTGAGAGTGATGCCACGAGGCTGGTACGGCAATCCACTGTAAGGGTTTCCGCTTACTAGCTGCACCCCACCTGAGATGAACCCGATTACTGCACTAGGCATAGATCAAATCTCCGACAAGAGAGTGGTCCACATGGCGCCCTGGTTGATCATATGTTGACGCCTAGCAATCTCCAGCCTATACTCCAGTTTTTGCATGGCACCTACTTGGATTATCTCATGAAGTTGCTGTCGCTTTGCTTGCTCCTGAGCAACCTGCTGTTCCAGAAGGGACATTATCAGAATCTGCTCATAGGTGCGCTTCTTGCCGGCACCTTGAAAACCACGACCATGTCGAGGTTTGGTAGGGACACCCACAGGTATCCCAGTAAAATCAACAAACCCAAAAATTCCCGCTACTGGAGGAGCAACTGACAGCGGGGGCGGACCAACACAGTAGCCAACAAAGTCCACAAAACCACAAGAACCAGGAGGGGGCTCGACAGTTGCTCCGTCGAACCCCACTACAACAGAATCAAAACCAACAGGATCGTCAAATCCGATTGCCACAAACTATCTCTCCATTAACCGGCTCACTAGTGGGAGTAGTAACTCCCACAGGTGGCGCTAGCATCTGCCGTAGCACGATAATCGCCTTTTTGAGGACTTCATGGTCCTGTCGATTGCCTTGAAAACGTGCGCAAACGCCATCGACAATGTCCAGAGCCCGTTCAGGAGTCATATCATCAAACATCAAACTGCACCCCAAGCTGAACCACTGTAGAAGTTAAGAACACCTGTGCTCGTGTTGAAGATTACCAGACCAGCAACCGGAGAGGAAATGTTATCTCGCTGCGTGGTTGTCATCCGGGGCGGCAGAAACCCCTGGGTGGTGGAATCCAACTGAAAGACAGCACTGGCGTCAGGTGAGTTGGTGCCAACACAAACGCCATTAGCTGGACCTAGACGGAGAGGGCGTAGCGTGCCGGTGGTTGCTCCCTTCTCAGTGGCTAGTTGAATACAATTACTCACCCATTGAAGAACAACCCGCTCAAAGTTCTCGCTGCCTGGTGTATACTTGGTAAATCTAGGATTGTAAAGAGCCAAGACCGCCTGGGGGTTGCCACTACCATCGGCAACATTGTCCTCGCGAATGCGCAACACACCACGACTGTCAAACCACAAATAGTATGGATTCGTTGCCTGACCTGCCATGTCTCCAGCCCAACCAAAGTACAATTCGGCAAGTGGGTGAGTTGTGGCGTAACTAAGATAGTTAAAGTAAACTGTTCCGACCCCAGAGGACGGAGACATGTTGTACACGTAACCCTTGGTCCCAAAACCTGTCGTTACCGTACTACCCCCGTCGGCCAGCATTTGCATAAAGATAGCACCAGCTTCAGTAGCTGTGCCACCACCTGTCACCTGAAACTGTGTATTGAGTCCGTACACACTTCCAGTCGTGCGACCGGCGGGGAGACTGGACTTGCCCAGAAAATAAGCGCCCTGCACGTAGTCAACATTTTGAGTGGCGCCTACCCCCTGCGTCCCTGTCGTAAGAGCAAAACCCGTGATCTGCGCAGACGCAATGTTCCCTGCATAACATTCCAGATACAGTGGGCTGTAGAAACGCGATGTAGAAGCTAGGTCGTAGATTTCAACAAGTGTCTGAAAAGGACTTGCCCAACCCGAGGCACCATAGCTATCAGGACCAAGAGCAAGGAAACCATTGGCACCCTTGGGACGGAAGGCGATGGGCACGTTGGTATCACTACCACTAGCTGTCAAAGTCACTGAGTTACCAGCTGATGCACCACTCAGAGCGATGTGATTGGCAATACCCTGAACCGTCTGTGGGCCGGTGGTGAAGGTATTGGCAGCACCAAGTAAAGCTACATTATTGGCAAGTTTGTAGTCCAGACTGGAAGTCACAACACTACTGTTGACACCAACCTTCGCCTCCAGCGCAGTTATAGCATCTCCCAAGTTCTCGTGCAAATTTGAGTGTGGTGATGTGGCTAGTGTCTGGACGGCAAGCGTTGCCGCTGATGGGAACGTGTCCAGACCACCAGGAAAATTAGTGGACAATTTACACCTACCTAGTATCCAAACTTGTCACAGGCTGAGCCCCGCTAGTGGAAACTACCACTTGTTGATAGGCAATAGAATTATCATCTTCTTGGAAGATCGTCAGATAACCCGAAGTGGCAAAGTCCCACTTGTTAGTGAGTTTGCGAGCAGCATTG
>Ga0070706_100003073_pt1 | contig 16531 bp, 13 predicted proteins | sample KBSK5501metaG_FD_65476 | JGI IMG/M metagenome (GOLD analysis project Ga0070706, IMG submission 65476) | Corn, switchgrass and miscanthus rhizosphere microbial communities from Kellogg Biological Station, Michigan, USA - KBS K5-50-1 metaG | ecosystem: Host-associated > Plants > Roots >...
AGCTGGTGCGATGCGATCGGCGCTTCGAAGCGGTTCTTGTGGCCGGGCGCGAGCGCGCCGTGCAGGTAGCCGCCGTCGGTCACGACCCAGGGCTCGTTCAGCGTCGCCCAGCGCTTGATGCGGCCGTCGAGCCGCTTGATCATCACGCTCGCGTAGTCGGCGAACCAGTCGGCCACGTCGGGGTTCAGCCAGCCGCCGCGGTCGTCGAGCGCGGCGGGCAGGTCCCAGTGGTAGAGCGTGGCCATCGGCTCGATGCCGTTCTCGAGCAGTGTGTCGACCAGCCGCTCGTAGAAGCCCAGGCCGGCTTCGTTGACGCGCCCGCGGCCCTCGGGCAGCACGCGCGCCCAGGCGAAGCTGAAGCGGTACGCCGTCAGGCCGAGCTCGCGCATCAGCTTCACGTCGTCCTTCATGCGGCGGTAGTGATCGCAGGCGATGTCGCCGGTGTCGCCGTCCTTCACGAGGTTGGGCGTGCGCACGAACCGGTGCCAGATGCTCGGGCCGGCGCCATCGGCCAGCGGCGAGCCTTCGATCTGGTACGCGGAGGTGGCGGCGCCCCACAGGAAATCGGACGGGAACAGGGTGGCGGGCACGGCAGGCGGCGGATGGGTTTCGAAGCGGGCGACGTCGATGTAAACGTTACCATTCGACGTTGCACACACCCCGCCGGGGAATCAGGGAAAGCGCGCGGGTGTTGCGCCGCGCGCACGCACCGCTCAGACGGTGCGCTGAGGCATCGCGAGCAGCCGCTCGATGCGCTCTTCGGTCGACGGGTGCGTCGAGAAGAGGCCGCGCAACCCGCCGCCCGACAGCGGGTTCATGATCATCATCTGCGCCGTCTCGGGGTGGCGCTCGGTAGCCGCGAGCGGGATGCCCTGGGCGTAGTTGTGGATCTTCTGCAGCGCACTCGCGAGCGCGTGCGGGTCGCCGGAGATCTCGGCGCCGCCGCGGTCGGCCTCGAACTCGCGGGCACGGCTGATTGCCATCTGGATCAGGCTCGCGGCCAGCGGCGCGAGCAGCATCACGAGCAGGCCCACGATCGGATTCGCGGGCCGGCCTTCGCTGTCGCGCCCGCCGAAGAACATCGCGAAGTTCGCGAGCATCGAGATCGCGCCGGCCATCGTCGCGCTGATCGTCGAGATCAGGATGTCGCGATGCCGCACGTGCGAGAGCTCGTGCGCCATCACGCCGCGCAGCTCGCGCTCGGTCAGGACCCGCAGGATGCCGGTGGTCGCGGCGACCGCGGCGTGCTCGGGGTTGCGGCCGGTCGCGAATGCGTTCGGCGCATCCTCGTCGATCAGGTAGACCCGCGGCATCGGCAGTTGCGCGCGCTGCGCGAGCTCGCGCACGATGCCGTAGAACTGCGGCGCGGACGACTCGTCGACCTCGCGCGCGTTGTACATCTTCAGCACCAGCTTGTCGGAGAACCAGTAGCTGAAGAAGTTCATGCCGAGCGCGATGATGAGCGCCAGCATCATGCCCTGCCGCCCGCCCAGCAACGAGCCGATCGCCATGAACAAGGCGGTGATCGCCGCCATCAGGACGGCGGTCTTCATCATGTTGAACATGAACATCTTCCTTCGCGAAATGCCACGACGTGGAGCCCCGTAGATGCGGGCCCGGCGGCGAAGTTCAACGCACGCGGGCCGGCCTGAGTCGCAACGGATGCAATCAGCGGGGTTGAAGCTCGAACCGCTCGCCGACTCGGGGCGCGCCCGCCTGCAGGAACGCCCGCGCCGCGAGCCGCTTGCCGCCGGGTCGCTGCAGCTCGGTGAGCCGCAGTGCCGATGCATCAGCGCAGGCGACGACGATGCCCTGCTCGTCGACGGCGAGCACGGTGCCCGGCTCGGCGCCGCGATGGCCCGGATCATCGACGAGCTGCCCCCGCCAGCACTTGATCGTCTCGCCGTTCAGCACCGCGCTCGCGCCGGGGAATGGGTCGAACGCACGCAGCCGGCGCTCGATCACCGCCGCATCCGCGTGCCAGTCGATCGGGCTTTCCGCCTTCTCGATCTTGTGCGCGTAGGTGACGCCCTCGGCCGGCTGCGGCGTGCGCTGCAGGGCGCCGCACGCTGCGAGCTCGAGCGCCTCGACGATCAGCCGGCCGCCGAGCGGCGCAAGGCGGTCATGCAAGGTCACGGTCGTGTCGTCGGGATGGATCGCGAGCGGCTCGGCCAGCAGCATGTCGCCGGTGTCGAGCCCGGCGTCCATCTGCATGATCGTGATGCCGGTCGCCGCATCGCCGGCTTCGATCGCGCGGTGGATCGGCGCGGCACCGCGCCAGCGCGGCAGCAGCGACGCGTGGATGTTCAGGCAGCCGAGCCGCGGCAGCTCGAGCACCCACGCCGGCAGGATCAGCCCGTAGGCCGCGACGACCAGCACGTCGGGCCGCGCCTCGATCAGCGCCGCGCGCGCCGCGGCCGCATTGTCCGGATACTTGCCGTCCAGACGCAGGCTGTGCGGCTGCGCAATGGGCAATGTGTGCTCGAGCGCGAACTGCTTGACCGCCGACGCTTGCAGCTTCATGCCGCGGCCGGCCGGCCGATCGGGCTGGGTCAGCACGAGCGGGATGTCGAAGCCCGCCGCGTGCACGCGTTCGAGCGCGACCTGCGCGAACTCCGGCGTGCCGGCGAAGGCGACCTTCATCGCACCCGGGACGCGAGCCGGGCCGCTGACGTACTCATCGGACGAGGGGCTGACATCTAGATGCGCTCTTCTTCGCGCGCCTTCTTCAGCATCTTCGCCTTGATGCGATCGCGCTTGAGCTGGCTCAGGTACTCGACGAAGACCTTGCCGACGAGGTGATCCATCTCGTGCTGCACGCACACCGAGAGCAGCCCCTCGGCCTCGAACTCGTACGGCTTGCCGTCGCGGTTCAGCGCGCGTACCTTGACCTTCGCATGGCGCTTCACGCGGTCGTAGACCTGCGGCACCGACAGGCAGCCTTCGTCGACGAAGCTCATCTCTTCGCTGCGTTCGAGGATCTCGGGGTTGATCAGCACCAGCGGGTGGTCGCGCGCTTCGGACGTGTCGATCACGATCAAGCGCTCGTGCACGTCCACCTGCGTTGCCGCGAGGCCGACGCCATCGGCCTCGTACATGGTTTCGAGCATGTCGTCGGCGAGCTGGCGGATGCGCGCGTCGACCTCGGCGACCGGCTTGGCCACCGTGTGCAGGCGCGGATCGGGATAACGAAGGATCGTGAGCTTGGCCACGGATAGGTTCTTTCGATGTCGAAATTCTGCGGCATTGCCGCAACAGATGCTGCTGTGGGACTTGGACAACGGCGCGGTCCGTGACGGCTCTCACACCACGCTCGTTGCCGAGTCACTTTCGTTGCGATATCAAGGGTTTAGGGGCAGAATCTGCGAAACTGATTGAGGATTTTCGCCGATCCTGGCGGCACTTGCCGGCGGGTCGGACGGCAACCCCACGGCGCGGCTTTACGCGGGCGCCCCCAAAGCAACCAGACAGAGAGAAAGCCACATGACCCGTCGCCACCGTTGCGCCTTCCACGCTCGCCGGGCTGCGGCTTCCTTCGTATCCACCGGGGCGATCGTCGCAGGGGCACTCGGGGCGTCGTCCGCCGCCTGGGCCGTCGATTATCCGATCACGCCGCAGCAGCGCAGCACGGCACAGAAGGTCGCGCAAGACGGCGTGGCGCTGTCCGAACTGGCGCCGAACGCGCCCGACAGCTACACCGTGAAGCCGCGCGACACGCTGTGGGACATCTCCAAGCTGTTCCTGCGCAGCCCGTGGCGCTGGCCCGAGCTGTGGGGCATGAACCTGCAGCAGATCCGCAACCCGCACCTGATCTACCCGGGGCAGCTGCTGGTGCTCGACAAGTCGGGCGGCCGCGCGCGGCTGCGCGTCGGCCAGGCGGTCGACGGTGGCACCACCAAGCTCTCGCCGCGAGTGCGCGCCACCGACCTCGGCACGGCCGGCATTCCGTCAATCCCGTTCAACCTGATCGAGCCGTTCCTCAACCAGGCGATCGTGCTGCAGACCAACGAGCTCGAGTCGGCGCCGCGCATCGTCGCGTCGCAGGAAGGCCGGGTCGTCCTCGGCCGCGGCGACACCGCGTACGTGCGCGGCGAGCTCAACGATGCGCGTGAATGGCGCGTTTTCCGCGAGCCGCGCCCGCTGAAGGATCCGACGACCGGTGAGGTCCTCGGCTACGAAGCCAACTACGTCGGCGCCGCCGAATACATACGCCAGGGCGAGAGCCGCCCCGACGCGAGCGGCAAGACCGAGATCGTGCCTGCCACATTCACCATGACCAGCGTGCGCCAGGAAGCCGGCGTCGGCGACCGGCTCGCGGTCGTTCCGCCGCGCGAATTCACGAACTACGCACCGCATGCGCCGCAGGGGCCGATGGCCGGCCAGATCATCGGCATGTACGGCGACGCGTTGACCGGCGGCCAGAACCAGATCGTCTCGCTGAACAAGGGCGCGGCCGACGGCATGGAGCGCGGCCATGTGCTCGCGCTGTGGCACGCCGGCCGAAGCGTGATCGACTCGACCGACAAGTCGCGTCCCACGATCAAGCTGCCCGACGAGAAGCATGGCGTGCTGTTCGTGTTCCGCGTGTTCGAGCGGGTGTCGTATGCGCTGATCCTGTCGGTGAACGAGCCGGTGCAGGCCGGGGATCGGTTCACCCAACCCTGACGAGGCGCCTTCGCGGCCGGCTTGCGCGGGTCGCTGGGCCAGGGCCGCATCATTCCGGTCAAGTCCACGCCCCTTCGGAGGGCCGCCGTTCGATGTGCTTCCCGCGGCGACACGCGTCATAAGATCGCCGCGTGATGGACCGAGACGAACTCGCTGCGTGGCTGCAGCTCCTCGAAACGCCGCGCGTCGGACGCGATACCGCACGAAGGCTGCTGGCCGTCTTCGGCTCGCCGCAAGCCGCGCTGGCCGCCAATGCCGCAGCGCGGCGCGAAGCGGCCGGCCCCAACGCCGCCGAGCCACTGGCGACGCCACCCGACACGCTGCCCGCCCTGCTCGACACGACCCTCGCGTGGCTCGCCGCCGATACGAGCCGCCGCGTCGTCACGCTCGGCGACCCGCTCTACCCGAACGCGCTGCTCGAGGCCGCCGACCCGCCGCTGCTGCTGTACCTGCAAGGCCGCGCCGAGTTGCTCGCCGCCGAAGGCATTGCCGTCGTCGGCAGCCGCAACCCGACGCCGCAGGGCCGGGACAACGCGCGGATGTTCTCGGCGCAGCTCAGCCAGGCGGGCTGCACGATCGTCTCCGGACTCGCGCTGGGCATAGACGCGGCCGCGCACGAAGGCGGGCTCGCGGGCGCGGGCAGCACCGTCGCGGTGGTCGGTACCGGGCTCGACAGTGCCTACCCGCGGCGCAATCGCGAGCTCGCGCAACGCATCGCCGCGCAAGGCCTGCTGGTCAGCGAGTACGCGCTCGGAACACCGCCGCTGCCGGCCAATTTCCCGCTGCGCAACCGCATCATCGCGGGGCTGGCGCGAGCCACGCTGGTGATCGAGGCGGCGCCGCAATCGGGCTCGCTGATCACCGCGCGGCTCGCCAACGAGGCGGGACGCGACGTGTTCGCGATTCCCGGTTCGATCCACTCGCCGCTGTCGCGTGGCTGCCATGCCCTGATCAAGCAAGGTGCGAAGCTGGTCGAATCGGTCGCCGACATCTTCGAGGAGCTGGGCCCAGCCGCCGCGGCGCGTGCCGGCACGCCGTCTCACGCAACACCGGCTGCCCCGCCGGATGAAACCGGCAACACCATCCTTACCGCGCTCGGCTTCGACCCGATCACGCTCGATGCGCTCGCCGAGCGCACCGGCTGGGCCCCGGCGGAGCTGAACATCCGGCTGCTCGACCTCGAGCTCGACGGCCGCATCGCGCGGCTGCCGGGGCAGCGTTTCCAGCGCATCGCGCACGGCTGAATCGGGGCGGTTTCAAAACGCTGCAAAGGCCGCACTCTGCTACAGGAAGACGGCCTGGACGACGCTTGCGGCGAAGCGCGTGCGGTATAGTGAATCCATGTTCGACGTGCTCGTGTACCTGTACGAAAACTACTGGCGGCCCGATGCGTGCCCCGATCATGACCAGCTGACGCGCAAGCTCTCGTCGGTCGGGTTCGAGTCGGACGAAATCCAGGAAGCGTTGTCGTGGCTCGACGGTGTCGCCACCGCTGCGCAGTCGTACGACGGCCAGCAGGGCGAACGCAGCATGCGCGTCTATTCGCCGGCCGAGCAGGAGCATCTGGGCGAAGACTCGATCGGCTTCATCAGCTTCCTCGAATCCGCCGGCGTGCTGCCGGCGCCGATGCGCGAGATGGTGATCGACCGCGCCAGCGCGATCCCCGGCGGCCCGCTCGATCTCGAAGACCTGAAGATCATCGTGCTGATGGTCTTCTGGAGCCTCGGCGAAGAACCCGATGCGCTGATCCTCGACGAGCTGTTCGTCGATCCCGAAGATCGTCTGATCCACTGAGCCTGCGGGCTCAGTTCAGCAGCCGGCTCGGATCCCCATCGAGCTTGGCCATCGCGCTGCGCGTCGCGCGCACGGTCAGCGACTCATCCTGCGCCGGCACCAGCAGCCCTGCCTGCAGGAACGCCGCGAGCCGGTTCTGCTGGAACAGCACGCCGCGGCCCTGCGGCGAGACGAACAGCGTGAGCTGGCGCCGCATGCCTTGCCAGGCGAGCTGCACCGCTTCGTTGCGGTTGCGGTAGTCGAGCATGTACCAGCTGCCGACCTGCAGCTCGCGCGCCCAGGCGAGCATCGCCGGCGTCGGCATCGAGCCACCTTCTCCGACGACCTCCAGCTCCGAGCTCTCGTGGCCCGACAGGTCGTGCACCATCGATTCGTCGATCTCGAGATCGGCCGTCTCGGGCAGCAGCTCTTCCAGCGTCTCGAGCCGCGCCATCAGCTCCTCGAGGCGATCGGTCGGGATCGCCGCGGTCTTCGCGGTGAACGCGGCGGCGAGCGAGTTGTTCAGGCCCTGGATGTGCTCGTCGCGCTTGTCGCCGGGAACGCCGGCGTCGGTCATGCCTTCGCGCAGCATCTTCAACAGCGGCGGCAGTCGCCGGATCACCTCGGCGCGCTCCTCGCGCGAGACCTTCGCGCTGGCCGACCAGATCAGGTCGGCGGCGGCGCGCTTCATGTCCTTGGTCGCGTCGCTCTGGATGCCATGTTTGACGGCCGCCATCGCGAGCACATCGGCCCAGACGTGGAACAGGAATTCGCGCACGCCTTCCTGCACCGGCACCTCGTTGAGCATCTTGCGCAGCTCGATCGTGTACTGGATCGCGAGCGTCTCGCGCTGCTCGACCTGCTGCGCGAGCGAAACGCCCTTCTTCGACGCTTCGTTCTCGTTCTTGAAGTAGTGCTCGAGGAATTTCTCGAACTCGGTCAGCACGGTCTGGAACACGCGCCGGCCGGTGTCCGGATACGCCTCGACAACCTGCACGACGCGCTTGATCTCCTTCTCGAGCACGTCGCCGACCGCCTTGGTGGTCGCGTCGAACCCCATCACGCAGGCGCCCATGCGGTCGATCAGGCGGCGCGCAGGGTGGTCGACGGTGGCGAAGAAGTCGGGCTCGCCGACCGCGACGCGCAGCACCGGCATCTGCAGCCGCGCGAACCAGACGCGCACCGCGGACGGGATGCGCTCCTCGGTCAGGATGCTCTGGAACAGCAGCGCGACGATCTCGATCGTCGCGCGCTCGACCGGCGTGGCGGCCGCCTGCTTCAGCGCGACCTTGCGGCGGTTCAGCTCGTCGAGCAACGCCGGGGTGCTGACGGCACCGGCCACGGTGCGCGTCGCGCCCGTCACGGCGCGCCGCGCGATGTCCTGCTGCGCCTCGTTGATGGCGGTGCGCAGGCGCGGCGATGCCGGCACGTGTTCGCGCGACGTGGCCGCGAATTCCGGCAGCTGCCGGCCGACCAGCTTGTTGAGCCGGCCCAGCACCGCCTCGGCGTGGTCCATGCCGCGCGCCAGGCCGGCAGCGCGGGTCATCATGCGCGTCTCGTCGCCGACCTCGCCGCCACGGGCGCCGCCGGTCGACGCCGCCGCGCCGGGGCCCGAATGCACGAAGCCGTCGCCGCTGCCGTGATGCATGCTGCGCGAGCGGCGGATGAACGGGCGCAGGTCGATCTCGGGCAGCACGCGGCGATCGATCAGGAACCGGTTGGTCTCGTGGTAGCCCTCTTCGGCGAAGTGCGCGAACTCGTCGTGCAGCACGCCTTGCAGCAGCCGCCACGAATCGAGCGACAGCCCCGCCGCGCGCCACGACGCGGCGACGATGCGCGCCAGCACGTGCGGCCGCAGCACGTCGTTGGTGTCGAGCTCCTCGCGCCCTTCGAGCTGGGCCATGCGCGAGCGCAGGTCGGTGAACTCCCACGAGGCGCGGTCCATCATCGCCAGCGCGAGCCGCGAGCCGATGATTTCGACCTCGATCGTGTCGTCGTCGACCAGGCTCAGCTTGGCGTTGCGCGAGGCGCTCAGCGGCAGGTCACCGGGCCGCGACGCCGACACCGTGCCGCTTGCGAGGCCCGGGCGCAGCATCGAGACCATGCCGTGCAGCCACAGCGCCGAGCCCTTCTGCAGATCGGCCACCAGGTCGCGCCGCTTGAACACGACGGTCGGCTCGGCCGGCTGGCTGATCAGGATGCGCGCACCGGTGTCGACCGCCTGCACCACCGCCGGCAGGCCGGCGAGCAACCCTTCCGCGTAGGACCGCCTCGCCTGCTGGGCCAATGCCGAAGGGTTGGCGGGAATGGGCATGGGAGGCAGCAGCGTCCTGTGGCGACTATGGCGTCGGACTCTACACCACTGCTCCGGCGTTCGGATCGTCGGGATCGACGTCCTTGGTCGCGGCCTTGATCAAATCCTCGCGCTTGACGCCCAGCCACATCGCGATCGCCGCGGCGACGAACACCGACGAGTAGATGCCGAACAGGATGCCGATCGTCAGCGCGATCGCAAAGCCGTGCAGCGTCGGCCCGCCGAAGATCAGCATCGACAGCACCATCGCCTGCGTGCAGCCGTGCGTGATGACCGTGCGGCTCATCGTGCTGGTGATCGCGTGGTCGATGACCTCGTGCGTGGTCATCTTGCGGTAGCGCCGGAACGCCTCGCGGATCCGGTCGAAGATCACGACCGACTCATTGACCGAGTAGCCCAGCACCGCAAGAACCGCGGCCAGCACCGTGAGGTTGAACTCCCACTGGAAGAACGCGAAGAAGCCGAGGATGATCACCACGTCGTGCAGGTTCGCGACGATCGCGGCGACCGCGAACTTCCATTCGAAGCGGATCGCCAAGTACACCATGATGCCGACGATCACCATCGCGAGCGCCTTCGCACCGTCGACCGCGAGCTCGCGTCCGACCTGCGGGCCGACGAAGTCGACGCGCTGCTGCTTGACCGCCTCGCACGACGCGCCCGGCCCGGCGAGCGGCTGCCCTTCGGCCGCGCACATCGCCGCATAGACCTTGCTGACGATCGCCGCCTGCTCGTCCTTCTTCGTTCCCGGCGGCGCCGGCAGGCGCACGACGACGTCGCGCGTGCTGCCGAAGTTCGCGACCTGCGCGTCGCCGAGCTGCAGCGCGTCGAGCTTCTCGCGGATCTTGTCGACTTCGGCCGCCTTCGCGTACTGCGCCTCCATCACGATGCCGCCGGTGAACTCGATCGAGAAGTGCAGCCCGCGCGTCGCGAGGAAGAACACCGCGGCGAGGAAGGTCACGGCCGAGATGATGTTGAACACCAGCGCATGCCGCATGAACGGGATGTCGCGGCGGATTCTGAAGAATTCCATGTGGTCGATTCCTGTGGGCCTGTGGCCTGTGAGCTGCGTGGCGCTCAGGTCGTCTTGGCCGGCACGTTCGCGCTCGCGTCGGCCGGCTTCCAGACCTGCCCGATGGACACGCTCTTGAGCTTCTTCTGCCGCCCGTACCACAGGTTCACGAGGCCGCGCGAGAACACGACGGCCGAGAACATCGAGGTCAGGATGCCCAGGCAGTGCACGACCGCGAAGCCGCGCACCGGGCCGGAGCCGAACACCAGCAGCGCGAGGCCGGCGATCAGCGTCGTCACGTTCGAGTCGAGGATCGTCGCCCAGGCGCGGTCGTAGCCGTCGTGGATCGCCTTTTGCGCCGACGCGCCGCCGCGCAGCTCCTCGCGCACCCGCTCGTTGATCAGCACGTTCGCGTCGATCGCCATGCCCAGCGTCAGCGCGATCGCCGCGATGCCCGGCAGCGACAGCGTCGCCTGCAGCATCGACAGCAGCGCCAGCAGCAGCAGCAGGTTGAAGCCCAGCGCCAGTGTCGAGATCACGCCGAACAGCAGGTAGTACAGGCACATGAACAGCGCGATCGCGGCGAAGCCCCACATCACGCTGTGAAAGCCCTTCAGGATGTTCTCGGCGCCCAGGCTCGGGCCGACCGTCCGCTCCTCGATGATCTCCATCGGCGCGGCGAGCGAGCCGGCGCGCAGCAGCAGCGCCGTGTCGTTGGCTTCGGAGATCGTCATGCGGCCGGTGATCTGGAAGCGCGAGCCGAGCTCGCCGCGGATCACCGGCGCGGTCACGACCTCGCCCTTGCCCTTCTCGAACAGCAGGATCGCCATGCGCTTGCCGATGTTCTCGCGCGAGACGTCCTGCATGATGCGCGCGCCCTTCGCGTCGACCGTCAGGTTCACGTCCGGCTCGTGCGTCTGGCTGTCGAAGCCGGGTTGCGCGTCGGTCAGGTTGTCGCCGGTCAGCACGACCTGGCGCTTGACGATCAGCGGCCCGCCGTTGCGGTCGTTGAAGCGCTCCGTGCCGAACGGCACCGGGCCGGCGCCGGTGGCCGCGGCGATCGCCTCCGCGCTGTCGTCGACCATGCGCAGCTCGAGCGTCGCGGTGCGGCCGATGATGTCCTTGGCCTTGGCCGTGTCCTGCACGCCGGGCAGCTGCACGACGACGCGGTCCGGCCCCTGCTGCTGGATCACCGGCTCGGCCACGCCGAGCTCGTTGACGCGGTTGTGCAGCGTCGTGATGTTCTGCGTGATCGCGCTGTCCTGCACGCGCTTCATCGCCTCGGGCTTGAGGCTGCCGCCGAGCTTGAAGTCGGTACCGTCCTGGCCTTCGAGCCACTGCAGGTCGGGCAGCTGGTCGGCCAGCAGGTTGCGCGCCGCGGTCATCGTCTCGCGATCACGGAAGCGGATCTCGACGTTGTTCGCGTCGCGCGTGATGCCGGCGTGGCGCAGGTTCTTGTCGCGCAGCAGCGTGCGGATGTCGCCGGTCAGCGCCTCGGCCTTCTTCGTCAGCGCCGACTTCATGTCGACCTGCATCAGGAAGTAGACGCCGCCGCGCAGGTCGAGCCCTAGGAACATCGGCAGCGCGTGCAGCCGGGTCAGCCACTGCGGCGAGCGCGACAGCAGGTTCAGCGCGACGATGTAGCTCGGGTCGTTCGGGTCGGGGTTCAGCGCGCTCACGATCGCGTCCTTCGCCTTGCGCTGCGCGTCCAGGTCGCCGAAGCGCGCCTTGACCGAGTTGCCGTCGAACTGCACGAAGTCGGCCTTCAGGCCAGCTTTGGCGAGAACGTCGTCGATGCGCGGCGCGATCGCGGCATCGAGCTTCAGCGTCGCCTTCGCGCTGCTGACCTGCACCGCGGGCGCTTCGCCGAAGAAGTTGGGCAGCGTGTAGATCAGCCCGATCAGCAAGGCGATCGCGATGATCGCGTATTTCCAGGCGGGGTATCGGTTCATCGATGGGTCCGGCAGATGGCAAAACGGCCCGCCGTTTTCGGCGAGCCGCTTACCGGTTCAACTCGTCACTTCACGGTGCCCTTGGGCAGCACCTGCACGACGGCCCCGCGCTGCACCTGGATCTCGACGCCGCTGGCGATCTCGAGCGAGAGGTAGCTCTCGCCCATCTTCGTGACCTTGCCCAGCATGCCGCCGGTCGTGACGACCTCGTCGCCTTTCGCGAGCGCCTCGATCATCGACTTGTGCTCCTTCTGGCGCTTCATCTGCGGCCGGATCATCACGAAGTACAGCACGACGAACATCAGCACGATCGGCAGCATGCCGGTCAGGCCACCGAACGGGGATTCCGCGGCGGCGGCGGCAGCGGGCGCGGCTTGCGCAAAGGCGTCGGAAATGAAGAACACGGGCAGACCCTCGGATTGGCGGTTCGGATACCGGGTCGAATGCCCCCGGCAAAACTTGCGGATTGTACGGTGGGGAGGTCTGCGGGCGTCAGCTCGCCACCAGCCGCAGCCGGGTGATCTCGGACGGGGCGCCGAACCGTTTCGGCGGCCCCCAGTAACCCGTGCCGCGGCTCGTGTAGACCCACAGGCGGCGCAATCGGTTCAATCCGGCGGTGAACGGCTGCTGCAGCGGCACCAGCAGGTTCCACGGCCAGAACTGGCCGCCGTGGGTATGGCCCGAGAGCTGCAGGTCGAACCCGGCGCGCTCGGCCGCCTCGGCGCTGCGCGGCTGGTGCGCGAGCAGCATGCGCATGCCGGCACGGGTCGGCGCGCCGGCGATCGCGGCCAGCGGATCGCTGCGCTGCGCCGGGTCGAACTGATGCGCGCCGTAGTCGGTGACGCCGGCGACGACCAGCTCCGCGTCCGCATGCCGCACGACGACGTGCTCGTTCATCAGCACCTGCAGCCCGATGCGCCGCAGCTCGACGACCCAGCCGGCCGCGCCCGAGTAGTACTCGTGGTTGCCGGTGACGAAGAACGTGCCGTGGCGCGACGCAAGGTCGGCCAGCGGCGCGACGTGCGCCGCGAGCTCGCCCACCGAGCCGTCGACCAGGTCGCCGGTCACCGCGACCATGTCGGCGCCCAGACCGTTCACCGCGTCGACGATGCGGCGCAGGTACGCCCGCTTGATCGTCGGGCCGACGTGGATGTCGCTGATCTGCGCGATCGTGAACCCGTGCAGCGCCGCGGGCAGCCCGGCGATCGGCACGTCGACCTCGACGATCGCCGCGGTGCGGCGCGCATTCCAGAAGCCGACGACGGTGGCGAGCAGGCCCAGCAGCGGCACCGCGAGCGCGCTCGCGCGGTCGAACGCCGGCAGCCAGGCCAGCGGGACGATCAGCGCGGTCAGCGCGAGCACGAGCAGCACGACGTCGCGCAGCAGCGTCAGCACGAACAGCGACGAGAACAGGCCCATCGCGAGCGAGCCGGCCCAGGTCAGCCGATCGGCCAGCGGCTGGCGGCGCACGCGGCGCGCGAGCAGGGTCATCGGCAGCAGCAGCGCCGATGCCGCCAGCACGGCCGCGAAGGCCGCGCCGGCGACACCGACCGGGGCGCCGGCGGGCGCGAGCGCCGGCACGATCCGCCAGCCGACATAGACGTGCAGCAGCGCGGACAACAGGACGAACGGGGTCATCGAATGGAGCGGACGCAGCGTGCCGCGGGAGCGCCGGCGTAGCGGCGGTCGCACGCATGTGGTTGCGGATCGCGCAACTTCAATGTCTCTCGACGCCGCTGGCCGTCCCGCCTCAACGCCCCGCCCGCAACGCTCCATCGGACGGCGCCCGCCGCAGACCCGCCGCCGGCTGCAGCACGCCGGCCATCGCGAAGCTCAGCACCACCAGCGGCAGCCCGATGCCGAACGACCAGCGGATGCCCCAGTGCTGCGCGACGAAGCCCAGCAGCGGCGGGCCGAGCAGGAACACGACGAACGACGTCTGCGCCAGCGCCGCGACGTTGATCGCCGCGCTGCGGTCGGTGCGCTGCGCCGCCGCCGACATCGCCAGCGGAAAGATCACGCTGGTGCCCACGCCCATCAGCGCGAAACCGGCGAACGCGAGCGCCTGCGCCGGCGCGAACAGCACCGTGCCGGCGCCGATGCCCAGCAGCGCCAGCAGCACACGCGCGACGGCCACCGGGCTGTAGCGCTCGACGAACGCATCGGCAAAGAAACGCGTCACCGCCTGCATCCCGGCCCCCGTGGCGACCGCCGCGCCGGCGGCGAAGTGGCCGGCGCCGAACACGTCGCGCATGTAGATCGCGGACCACTCGGCGCCGGCACCCTCGAGCACCATCGCCGCCAATGTGACCACGACCAGCGCAAGGATCGCGAGCGTCGGCCTGGCGACGCGCGGCACCTTGTCCCCGACAGGCGGACCCTCGCGATGCGGCGCGGCGGCGAAGCGGCCCAGCAGCAGCACGGTCGAGACCAGCACCAGCAGCGCCTCCAGCAGCAGGTGCTGCGACACGCCGACGCCGAGCTGCGACAGCAGCGCGCCGAACAGCCCGGCCGCGAAGAAGCCGGTGCTCCAGAACGCGTGCGCACGGTTCATGATGCGCCGCCCGCCCTGGTGCTCGACCCGGTCGGCCTCGAGATTGACGACGATCTCGACCGCACCGATGGCCAGACCGCACGGCACGAGCAGCAGGTACAGCATCCACGGCGTGGGCGCGAACGAGGCGACCGCGCAGCACGCCGCCATCACCGGGATCAGCACCAGCAGCGCGCGGCGGTGGCCGATGCGCTCGAGCAGCCGGCCGGCGAAGGTCAGCGACAGCAGCGTGCCGCTCGCGATGCCGATCAGCGCAAGGCCGAGCGCGCCCTCGGTGGCGCCCATCGCGCGCTGCAGCTCAGGCACGCGCGGGAAGATGCCGCCCATCGCGAAGGCGTAGAGGAAGAAGGCGGCGAAGACGCGGTAATGCGGCGGGAGGTCGAGGCCGAAGCGGGTCATCGGGCAGGGGTCGAAAGAGAGAACACGAGGCCCCCAAGGCTTTGGGCGGCACCCTATCATCTCGCACGAGCCTCCAACCCCATGCCCGACCTGATCGAACTCGTCTTCCAACACGGCACCCTGCTCGTGTTCGCCGCGACGCTCGCCGCGCGCATCGGTGCGCCGGTGCCGGCCGCGCCGGTGCTTGCGGTGGCCGGCGCCGCGGCGGCCGGAGCGCAGGCCTCGCTGATCGAGCTGCTTGCGGCGGCGATCGTCGCGAACCTGCTCGGCGACGGGCTCTGGTTCTGGGCCGGCCGGCGCTACGGCTACCAGGTGCTGAAGCTGCTGTGCCGCATCTCGATGTCGCCCGACTCGTGCGTGCGCCAGAGCGAAGCCTTCATCGGCCGCTGGGGCGGCAGCTCGCTGATCGCGGCGAAGTTCGTGCCGGGCGTCTCGATCGTCGCGCCGCCGATGGCCGGCGCGCTGGGCATGTCGCTGGTCGCCTTCGTCAGCTACGAGAGCCTGGCCGCGCTGATCTGGGCCGGTGCGCTGCTCGGCGTGGGCGCCATCTTCAGCGGGCAGATCCGCGACGTGCTCGCGCTGATGTCGACGCTGGGCATCTACGCGCTGGCCGCGCTGGCGCTCGCGTTCGTGGCCTATGTGGTGGCGCGCTACCTGCGGCGGCGTGCCTTCCTGCGCGCGGTCGGCATGGCGCGCGTCAGCGTCGCCGAGCTGCGCTCGCTGATCGACGCCGGCGCCCAGCCGGTCGTGATCGACGTGCGCTCCGACGTCGGCCGCTCGCTCGATGCGCGCCGCATCCCGGGCGCGCTGGGCCTCGAGCTGGCGGCGCTGAAGCATCGGGTCGCCGAGCTGCCGCAAGACCGCGAGATCGTGCTGTACTGCAACTGCCCGAACGAAGCATCGGCCGCGGTCGCGGCGCAGCTGCTCGCGTCGCAAGGATTCGTGCGGGTGCGGCCGCTCGCCGGCGGGCTCGAAGCCTGGATCGCCGCGGGGCATGGGTACGACGAGCATCCGCTGGTCGTCGACCCGGCCGAGCCGGCGCCGCTCGCGTCGGCCTAGAGTCCAGGCTCCACCCGTTCGCCCTGAGCTTGTCGAAGGGCTGGTACGTGCACCTCACCCGTTCGCCCTGAGCCTGTCGAAGGGCTGATACGCGTACCCAGCCGTTCGCGCTGAGGTATCGAAGCGCGCGCGTGTCCTTCGATACCTCAGGACGAACGGATGGTGGTGGACGAGAACGGATGGTGCTGGACGAGAACGGAGGGTGCTGGACGAGAACGGAGGGTGGTGGACGAGAACGGAGGGTAGTGGACGAAGAACGGAGGGTGGTGGACCAAGCCCACTCTATGATCCCGGGCCATGAGCCCCATGGCCTCCTTGCAGGATGCTCTCGGCGCCGCCGGCCGCTACGGCGTGCGCGCCGGTGTGCGCTGGTCGACGAGCTGGTGGCAGGTCGTGCAGGTCGGCGCGCTGGTGCTCGTGCTGGCGATGTCGCCGTCGACCTACGAGCGCGACAACCGGCGTGCGCTCGCGCACCACATCGTCGTCGGCACCGCGCCGGTGATCGCCTGGTTCGCGGTGCTGTCGGCGCTGGTCAGCGTGGTGCTGATTCGCATCGTGATCGTCACCGCGGCGAGCTACGGCCTCGGCCAGTACGCGCTCGAGATGGTCGTCCGTGTACTGGTGCTCGAGCTGATCCCGCTGACCGCGGCGCTGTTCGTCGCGCTGCGCGTCACGGTGCCCAGCGGCGCCGAGCTCTCGCGCATGCATGCACGCGGCGACCTCGCGCGGCTGCAGGCGCACGGCGTCGACCCGGTGCGCCATGAGCTGATGCCGCGCGTCGTCGCCGGCATCGTCGCGGTCGC
>Ga0070706_100003079_pt1 | contig 16519 bp, 17 predicted proteins | sample KBSK5501metaG_FD_65476 | JGI IMG/M metagenome (GOLD analysis project Ga0070706, IMG submission 65476) | Corn, switchgrass and miscanthus rhizosphere microbial communities from Kellogg Biological Station, Michigan, USA - KBS K5-50-1 metaG | ecosystem: Host-associated > Plants > Roots >...
ACTTCGACGAGCAGGTCGGTCAACTCCACCAGCGGCAAACTTTCCTGCACCGCCTCTTGGAGGATGCTCACTCGTGCCGGCACCTCTTCGGCTCGTAAGTGCGAGACAATCAACTCGCCCTTCTCAATGCGCACCTGGCTGTTGCGCGGCAGCCCTTTGTCAAACTGAGACAAACGCGCTTCCAGTTCCTGTTACCGCTCCTGGAGACGGGCTGTCGCTTGTTCGGGAACCTGCACCAAGCGACAGGTCTCTGTGCGTATGTTTGCCCATTGATCACGCGGAATAAGATAGGTCTCCGGATTGGCGTAGCGACGACTGCCTTCTAGCCAGACATCACCTGCCCGCAAGGCTCCGCGCAGTTCCCATAACACACACATTTCGTAGTAGTGCCGGTCGATCTTGCCCTCCTTATCCAGGACATAGGGCCGCCACTTCGCAGACACGAAGTCCACTGGGGCATTTTCCGGCACCTTCCGTTTGATACGGTTCAAGACAGAGACCGCTTCCACCAGCGGTTCGCCTCGCCGGTTAGCACGAAACGTGAAGGCAGAGAGAAATGCTGGAGCGAATTGACGGACGTAGTTATACCGTCCGGTCAAGAAGTCGAAGTAATTATCATCCAGGGGGCGCATAAGCCGATCGCTTTCTTCCCTTGCTGCCTGCAACTGCTCTTTGGGATGCCGTCTGTAGATGTGCGTGCGAAGGTCGGGATCCGCAATCTCTGGATCGAGGATCATGCCCGTCAGGTCATTGAACAACGCAACTTTCTCATTGGTCGCGCGTGCAGCATTGCGCCGGAATTCTTCCAGGTCTCGCCTTGATCGGGCATCGACCTGGGCCATACAGCGATCGAAGAGGTCTATCACTTCGTCTATCAGTTCTTCGCCAATCTGGCGCAGAAAGGCGATGAGGGCGGGATACCGGCGCGATGGGGCGGTTCGCTGTAACGCCTGATTGGTCGATTTTTTGCCTACCTGGGCCAGGAACTTCCGGCGATTGGGGGTGAGCGCGCTCAAGTCCCAGCGTCCCACGTCAAGAGCTCGAACGTACGAGAGTTTCTCGATTTCTCCAACGATAGCCGCCGGAGAGAAGGAGACGGCACCCTGCCGCAGTCAGACCAGCGGCGTGCGTTTGATCGTCTCGGAAGGCTCAAGTAGCTGGTCGAGCCTAGCACGGAATTCTTCGGTGAGTAGCGGGGCGAGACGATGATAGGTTTCGTGTTCTGCCTGTTCACGGGCAGTAATCACCATGCGTTCCAGCGTCGTCACGCCAGGACGAACGATCCGCTCGGACTTGAGGTGCTCACACGCCATCTGGAAGAGGGCCATCGGTTTATCATGCTCCAGTGCACGCTCCAGCAGAAATGCCGCAAGCGCCTGGAGGTCTGTTGCGCTCGCCTCGCGAAATTGCAGGTAGGACAAGATTTCCTGCAAATGGTCGGTTCGCGTTTGCGGGCGCAGACCATACTGCCCAAGTGCCCCTGGAGACACGCCAATCTGTCGCGCCACATAGGCAACGACCGATGAAGGCGCCGTCAAGAGATCGTCTGGCGAGAAGCCCAGATAGCGTAGGGCACAGGTCTGCAAGGCGAACCCAAGATAATTGTGCTGACCGCGATGCAGCAAGACCTGCGTGATATCCTTGGGTAACAAGGTAAATGCGCTCACCAGATCTTCAGGAGGGACCTCTGCTGGGAAGCGGGTGAGGCACTCGCGTTCCGCATCGGTCAAAAAGCGACCTGGCATCAGTAGTCCACCTTGAGTCCTTCCATCGCTGCCTCACGGTCGGCTGCCGAGGGTAAGCTGTAGCGGCGTGTCGTTTCTAAGCGTTTGTGTCCGGCCAGCTCAGCGACGAGCACCAAGTCGTTGCCTTTGCGAACGAGACTGGTCAGGCACGTGTGCTGCAGGATATGGGCAGAGAGTGAGAGATTCGCCTCTCGTCCGAGTCGACGCACCACATCATCAATCGTGCGTGTGGCCAGGTGGGTGCCTTGCTTGGTGAGGAAGAGGGCCGATTCGTTCCGTTGCGAAACCAGTTTCTTGCGTTGTTCTAGCCAGACGTCGAGTGCCGTTCGCACCTCAGCATTCAAGGGGATCTCCCGATAGGTATTGCCCTTGCCCATTCGCACAATGACCTGTCCTTTGCGCGAAGACAGCCGCACGTCGTCGATGGTCAGCGCGGCGCACTCACTGATACGCAGACCCGTGTAGAACACCAGCAGCGCAATCGCACGATCGCGCACCGATGAACAGCGCTCCACCGCCCGCAGAAATCGCTTTTGCTCTGGCGGCTCCAAAGCACGAGGAGCCTGAGTGGGCAGGTCTTCGCGCGTGACCTGAGGCATCGGCAACTCAAGAAAGCGATAGAAATGATCGATAGCTGCCAGGGCAAGATTGACGGAACTGGGCTTGGCGAGGTGAATGACCTTAAGGGCTGTTTTGTAGTCACGCACCGCGTAATCGCGTGCATATGGTTCCTGGAGCGGATGGCCATACTCCCAATGGAAGGTTGAGAGATAGGTGCAATAGCGACGTACCTGCGTCAGATAGGTCCGACGGGTGTGAACAGACAAGGGTTGTCGTGCTAGCCAGTCTTCATACGCAGCCAATGTGTCTGGTACGGTTGTGAAAGAAGCCATGCGCTTTTGCCTTTCGTATTATCAGCACCCGAAAGAGCCTGTTTCTGAGTGCCAAAATGCGTATTATCAGCAATAAACGGCCGGCTTCACCGCGAATAACGCCAGTTATCCGCTTGTACCACCTTCGATGAGTCCCATAGAAAGATATACCGTGAAAGGGTCGTTAGATTCATAGAATATCAATGCCAGGATCAAAAAATTACCTAATATTCCAACTTTTATGTTTAGACTAATTCAGGTAAGTATTTATACTGTTGTATTTTGTTATGTTTTTCGAATATACTCTCTTTAGAGTATATATAGTCATCTATGTGTTTATTGTCCTTCTTATGCATGTCCTTTTTGTATAATTATCCTATAATTATCCTGGTGGTTTTCCCTTTTGCTCCTTGCTCTCATTTCCTGCTTGAGGCGCATGAAAAGCTGGTGGAAGCCTTTCCTCTAGAGGAAAGAAATGCTTCGCTCTCGCCAGGGTAATTATACAGAAACGGCCCATTTAAAGTTTGTATTTACAGCCAAAGAGCCCAGGTCCGCATAGGGAATCTGTGGCATAGGGGGGGATTATGGGGCACGTGATCGCTCGAGACGAATTTCGGTGGCCGAATGGCATCATTCCCTACACCATTAGTGAGCAAGATTTTCGACCCGGACGCGACGACGCCGAGCTTGGCGAGATCGACGCTGCTGTCTTTGCATGGAACAACAGTACGAACATTGAGCTCCGGCGACGCCAACCGAGTGATGCCGGTAACTCATATGTCGAGTTCGTTGCCGGAGACGACTCAACCTCTTGTCACACTTCGGTGGGTCGGCAACACGGTCTTTTCGGGCGTCCCGTGCGGCAAGCGATATATTGCAATCTAGCACAAGGAACAACGTCGACGCATGTGACAACGTTGACGCACGAGATCGGACACGCCGTCGGCCTCTACCATGAGCATCAGCGCGACGACCGGGACTGGCACGTGAACGTCCGATATGAGAACGTGATCGAAGCCAAGCGCCACGACTTCGATAAAATGGGGGACGCAGGTGACGACATTGGCGCCTACGACCCCGAGTCGGTCATGCACTACTTTGATGAGGGATTCGCTGTCGACTGGCTAAACGGGGCGACAATTCCCCTGCAGCGAAGCAGTTTCCGGCCCGCCCTTGCCGCCTTTAATAATGAGTTGCATATGGTCCATCTGGGAGTGTCGCCTTCTAACGACCTGTGGCATGCGAGCTGGACCCCTGCTGGCGGCTGGACAGATGACGTACTCATTGAAGATCAGAAGAGCTGGACCACGCCAGCCCTTGCGGTTTTTGACAATGAGTTGCATATGGTTCACTCGGGCTCGTCTGTACGGGACGAGTTGTGGCATGCGAGCTTCCCTGCCGGTGGGGCACTTGGACGGGACTGGCGCCGCAACGTCGAAATTGAGGGTCAGAAGAGCTGGACCACGCCAGCCCTTGCGGCTTTTAACAATGAGTTGCATATGGTTCACTCGGGCTCGTCACACCCGGACCAGTTGTGGCATGCGAGCTTCCCTGCCGGTGGGGCACTTGGACGGGACTGGCGCCGCAACGTCGAAATTAGGGGCCAGGAGAGTCGGGCCACGCCAGCCCTCGCGGCTCTTAGCACTACTGAGCTGCATATGGTTCACTTGGGTTCGTCAGGATCGGACCAGTTGTGGTATGCGAGCTTCCCTGCCGGTGCGGCGCTTGGGGCCTGGTCTCCCGACGACCGAATTGACGGCCAGAGAAGTCGAACAGTGCCGGCATTGTGCGAATTCGGCGGAATACTGCACCTTGCGTATGTCGGCGCCCCCTCCACAACAATGTGGCACTCGACATTCAACGGAACTGAGTGGTCGACGCGCGGGAACCGCGATAATAACCGGCCACCACTGGGCCCCGCCCTAGCAGAATTCGCTGGATCGTTGCACGCCGCCTTTGTTGGCGATAACGGCCGTATATGGCACTCGATGAAGAACGATCACCTGAAAACGATCGTGCCTTTGCCCCCAGTAACCAGCGTCGGCGGCTCAGTGTTGAGCGCTGGCGATATCGCAACCGTGGCCTTTATGTACCCATAGCTACCGAGGAGATGATCCATAGCTCGTCTCCGCCACATGCACAGTGCGCCAGGACGAGGGCGCCACCTCACACCACGACCCTCGCCAACGCCGCCCGCATTGTCGCAACGCGGCTCCACCACGGCCTACCACGGCCCGCGTGCCGAATTGAGCCGTAGTTAGATCAAGGCGGCGCCTGCGGCGCCGCTGTCCCGGCGCACGCCGGGCCATGGCTGCAAGGGGACGCTGATCAAGGTCGCTCATCCGTCACGCAGACAGGCACCGCGTAGCCGTCAGCCTCGCTCCCGATTGTCCAGCTCGCGGCCGCTGCGTCAATCGCAGCCCTTCCGGGCCGTCGCGTGCGATCGGCTAAGCCGACCACTGGCGGGATGCGGCCGGTCTGTGGGATCGGTTCGCGGGTGCCCTCAGCCAGGCGTGCGTGGTGCTGCCGAGATCAGGCGCCCCAGCCGTAGGCGTCGTGTGTCGCAAGCTCGCGCCAGAACGTCGGCTCGATAGGCGATAGGTTCCTCAGTTGAGACGAGGTGGCGTCCAGCGTCCGGTGGGCAGGGTCAAGCCCATCCGCTCGAAGCCTAGCAGTATGGGTTGGCGGAGCCTCATACGGCTCTCGCTATCAGGAGTGGCCAACGCTGGTCACCTCCCGCCGTTCTCTCGTTCGGGGCGGCGGGCGAGCTTGCCCGAGGCCTTGTCAACGAAGACCTGCTCGCAAACCCGGCCCCGGTGAGAGCATCTGCTTGGGCCTCCGGGTGCTGGTCGCGGGTGGAAACCCGGGCGTATCCGATGCGCATGGTCCAGACTGTATTGCAGACCCCCGAGGCCGTGTCACAGGCGCGGACACGGCATGCGTTACACATCTCTGTAAAGCAAAACGAACGTTTAGGGACGCCCCCGCCTCGCGCGATCGCCGGGCTCCGGCGAGTCACACAGGACCGCTCGAACTGTGACGTGACCCGGCTCACGTTGCCAGCGGCATCGACTGCCCTCACCTGGACGACGTGGCTAACTGACGTCGTGCCATGGGCACGAGCCCGAAGGGCCCTCGTACTCACATCCTGGCATTGCGCAGTTCTGCGGTGGTGGGACGTGGAATAGAGCGGGGCGAGGTGCAGCCGGAAGCCCGGCACTGCCGAAGGTTTCGTTCTCCCGCCGCGTCTCAAGGGCTCGTTCGCGGGTTTCATCGAGTGACACCACGTCGACGACCGGCCGACTCTGGCCTGCGTGCAGGAGACGCCGTCGTTTCCCGAGATCCCTCTCCCTATTGCTGCGCTTGCTCATGGGAGCGACTTTAGAGAAGTCACGCGACCAAGCGGCAAACCACCGCCGTGGTCTTGAGCTTGACGGGGCTCCTCAAGCGCGACCGACGACTCGCCGTACGACGATTCGCCACAAACCGACCGTTTTGTGGACAGAGCCGGGGCTACCCCGCAATGCTGGACTGCTGCACCGTCGGCGGCACCAGCTTGACCATCTGCTTCGCCAGGTCCATGGGCAGCTCCCATCCGATCACCTCGCCACCCGCGCCGTACTTGCTGACGATGGTCACGCCGAGACGGCGCCGAAAGAGGTCATTGATGCCGCCCATAACACCACCAATCCACCGTCCATCCGGCCCAGGGCGACCGACAAGCTCCTTGAACGCCTGCGACGTCGGAACACTCCCGCCGGCGATCGAACCGACAACGAACCACGCTAGCTGATTCGTGTACTGCCCACTGGCTTCGCGCAGCGCCCTGCCAAGGTCGAGGATCGCCTCGTCCGTTGCGTCGACCGGTGGCGTTGCCAGCGCCCCGAGCTCCGCGTCGAAGCGCGCTCCCGCGTCGTGCAACGCCGCCTGAAGTTCTTGGAGGGTGTCCCCCTCCACCATCACGCTGATCCGAGCCATGGTCTGTCCTCCCGTGAGTGAGTAAGTGCATGAACAGCGTAACACAGTGCGTAGGGATTTACACACTTTGGCGCGGTTGCGCCCTTTAGCTGCCCGGCCGGACAGCTCAGGCTGCGACGGTGTCCGAGACATGAATGGAGAACCGCAGCCCGATATAGACGCGGATACCCTCGACTTTCAGCTTCGGAAGTCCGGGGCCTATCCGGATCGGCCGCACCCGGATCCCCGGTCAGGAGATGTCCTGGCCCTTGATGATCGGGAGCGGCTGGGTGGTCTTTGGCTGGGCTGCCGGCATCCCTGCATCGGCCCCGCTCTGCGTCACCTTCCAGTAGGGGGTCAACTCCTGCACATACTGGCGCCTTGCCAGGATGTCCCGCGTCAACTCCTCCGCCTTCAGCCCGCGGTTCCGGAGGACCTCGGCCACGTCATCAGGGTGCATATCGGTATGGTGCTCCGCCACGTCGGAGAGCATTGCCCCCACTTCCTCCCAGATGGCGATCAGGTCGTCGAACATGTCCGCACCCTCCCCTATAGCTCCACCTCATCCTTCCCCGGAATCGTGACGAACGTTCCCCACTTCGGCTGCCAGAAGGCTTCGGTGACGCCATCGTTGACGCTGATGAGCCGGAACCACTCGCCGGGATGCTGGCCCCAGAACGACTCCGCGGCGGCTCGCACGTTGTCGGCATGACAGACGAAGCCGCACCGTTGGGTCACACCGGACTCGGTGAAGTCGTACGTGACCAGGAACAGAGGACCCGTCCCAGGGAGCAGGTTCTGCATCCCTCGTTTGTCCACGTTCGTCATTCCCCCTTACTCCACCTACGCCGGGTTTTCCCCGTTGACCCAGGTCACGTCGCAATCCTGCTCCACCCTCCTCCGGACATCGTCGTACCTGACGTGTCCTTGCGGCGGCACATCAAGAAACCATCCGCGCAATGCCCTTGCCTGCTCGCCCTGCCCCGCCTCTTGTAGGGTGGTGCACGCCTTTGCGACCAGGGCAAACACGTTGCCCTCCGGGGCTGTCAGATCAATCGTCAGTGGCGGTTTCACCGGACCTCCTCCCTCATCGCCGGGCCGCTTTGGCGAGCGACGTGGCCCAGCATGGCACTCCGATGATGCGGAATGCAGTCTCGCGCCACCTCCTGGAGATCGTCCGCTACCCGGTCGAGAAATATCCGCCACTCGTGCCAGCCTTGCACTCCTCCCGCCCAGTCGATCCCCTCGCGCAGCCCGTCGTGCCACGTCTTGAGCACGCATAGATCGGAGACCACGCCGGGATGCTGCGTCCAGCAGCGAGGGAACGGCTTGCGGAGCACCCGGCCGTACGCTTCGCCCTCGCCGCGTGGCTCCGGCCAGAGGTGCGGATAGGCGAGCCGGATGGTGCCCACCCAGCGGCTAAGGGCTGCCCACCAGGCCTTGACGTCGGCCTCGGGGAGATCGTCGAACGTCGGCAGCCCCAATGGACCCGGACCGGGTCGTTTGTCAGCCAACGCCGAGCACGGCCGCGCCCCGCTCCGCTCTCGTGGTTCCCAGGACGTGCGCGCGGATGTGCCACGGCCGTCCGCCATCCTGGCCGGTCTGCTTGACCGCCCTGGAGGCCCGCGGCTTTGCGGCGGGTCGCCGTGGCAGCCTGCCCTCCAGGGCGGCGAGTTTCGCCCGGCTTTCCGCGCTCCGCCGCACCATCTCCCCCAAGGCATCCCCGTCGGACCCCAGGCTTTCCCGATCGACGAAGAGCCGCGTGCCCTCGCGTGACCGGGAGGCGGCAACGTAGAGCGATTCCCGGTGGGTCTGCCAGCCGCCGGCCACGATATATGCCCGGCGCACGGTGGTCCCCTGGCTCTTGACGACGTGGCTGGCGTAGTACAGGTCAAGGCAGGCCGGCCCGTCCTCCACGGCGACCGAGAGTTCTCGCGGGCTCGGCTCATGGGTCCGAACCCGCACACTCCGGGTTGCCGGATCGACGTCGGTCACCTCACCGGTCGTACCGTTTTCCACCCGCCGAGCCAGGTCAGGCCGCCGGTACTGGCGGGTGAAGAGCACTGGATCGCCCACGTGAAACGCGACCTCGCCCTCGGCGGTGGCAGCCGTCACGGCTTCCTCGCCCAGTTCCGCCAGGCGCACCGTCTGAGCGGCGGTGTTGGCCCGGTGGCGCTCCGCGTTGCTCGCGTCGGTGATGATCAGTCCGTCCCGGCCGTCGCGATCCCACGCCCGCACGGCCGCCTCGAGCGCCTCGTCGCGGGTGGCGCAGACCTGGAGGTTCCCGCGCCGCGCGTAGAGCTCCAGGGCTTTGGCACTCTCCCCTCGCCGGAGATGGGCCCACGCCTCCCGCTGCCACGCCAGCGGAGTTCGCCGGACCTCGGTGAGTTGCGGCCCTCCCCTCGCCAGCAGCGGCCACAGTCCGCCCGCGGCAATCGGCGACAACTGCGCGTGGTCTCCCAGGGCCACCACGGCCGGCCCCTCGCCGACCGCACGGGCGAACGCTGCCCAGCGGCGGGTGTCCACCTGGCCGGCCTCGTCAAGGGCGACCACGTCGCGGGGCGAGAGCCGGAGGCGATCGTGCTGGATCCGCCAGGTGAATGCATCGAGCGTAAGTGCTTCAGCCCCCGGCCCCAGGTCGGCGGCGAGGCGCTGCGCCTGGGCCCCTCCCACTGCGACGGCATAGATTCGGCGATGCTGCCGGCCCCACACGTCCGCGGCCACCCGGAGGACCACACCCTTGCCCACGCCGGCGCTGCCCGTGAGGGCCACGAACGGCTCGCTGAGCAGGCGATCGAGAACCGCACGCTGCTCATCGGACAGCCGGACGGGGCAGCGCAGCAGGGCCTCCTTGACCACCCTGGGGCTCGGAGGGGCTTTCTCCGCCCCCTTGGCGGCGGCGTGTGTGCTCTCTGCCCGGCGCTCGCGGAAGGCGGTCACCGCCTGATCCACACGACCGGGGGTCCGGGCGTCTCTCCAGGCGAGCACCTCCCGCTCCAGCCCGAGGATCTCGCGGGTGGTCCACACGCCCGGTCCCACCTCGACCACGAACGCGTTGCCGGTCACCTCGGCCAGCGTCCACTCCACCTCCTCGGGATCGGCCAAACCGGGGGATCGTTCGTACGCCGTCAGCCGCAGGTCGGCCAGCGTGAACGTCGCATGCTCGCGGGTCACTCCCTCCGGTGAGAGCAACTCCCAGGCAAGCTGGGCGCGGCCGTGCTCGGGGGTGATCCGTCGCCCGGACCGCCGCAGGCCTTCCAGGTCCTCGGGCGTCACTCCCAGGCTCCTGGCGGCATCCCGCCAGAAGGTGAACAGGTCCGAGCGGTAGTACCGGCCCTTCGGAGCCCGGTTCTTTGCCACCCACTTCCGCTCTTCGAAGATGGTGGGATAGCGTCCTGTCAGGTCGTGGAACTCCTGCCGCCACTGCCCGGCCGCACCCGCGATCTCCTGATGCCGGCTGCTCCACAACTCCCGCAACTCCGCCGGGATGCCGCTGATTTCGAAGTACCGGCCGCCCTTGCCGGTCTGCCGCTCGATCGCAAACCCCAGCCCGCCGAGCTTGTCGGCCAGGGCCGTGCGGTACACCGCCCCCGCCTCAGCCCGGCGACGGTGGAGTTCGAGCGAGTTGATGGCGACGAACGCCCCGTCCCGCCGTTTGGCGATCCCCGGCAGGAGGACGTGGGTGTGCAACTGCGGATCGGGCGGCACGCCGGCCTTGGCCTGGGCCGCCGTCTGCCGGGCGGTGTGATGCGAGAAGGTGGCGCCCAGGAGGGCGGCGGCCGGTTCGCTGATGATGGGCGCGGCCTTGCCGGGGGAACGCCGGCTGGGGTCGCGGCGGCGGACCAGGGCGAACTCCCGCTCGATGTAGCGAAAGGCCTCCGCCACCGCCTCGTCCTGGGCCTGCTGGATGGCCGCGCGGAGCTCGTCCCCCGCCAGCGCCCAGATCGCCGTCACCGACGACGGGGCGCTGAAGACCAGGTCGTGGGCAGCCACCCGGTCGGGTCGCCAGACCCGGACGATCTGCTCCCCGTTCCGCGGGTCTCGCCCCTCCAGGACCAGGAGCAGGGCATCGCGTTCCACGGCTCCGGACAGATCCCATTCGTTGGCCAGGTCACCAAGCCACTGGCCGGGCGCCGCCCAGGGATCGCCGTCAGGCCCGACGTAGTAGTCCCCGGTGTCTTCGATGCTCGTGAGGTACGTGGCGTAGGCCCCGGCGCAGCCGCCGAGAACCTTGTGGAGGGTCAACATGGGGGTGGTGGCACACGAGGGTCGTTCTGCGTTTGCAACATGCCATGTGCGTACAGTGTGGTGGTTGTTTGGGGGGCCTTCGCGGGGCAACGTACCAGGGCTGGCGTGCCTGAAGCGAGTGGGCGAAACGACGTGATCGCGTCGGCGGGTGGGCACCCTGGGACGGCGCCATCGAGCTACGGTGCAGGAGCAAGAACCATGCGGGGGGAGGGGTGGTGGTGTCGTCAGGCGCGGGGAACGGGAACCGGGTCTACCTCAAGGTGGGCGACGCGATCCGGTTGGTGATGCCTTATTCCCCGACCTGTGTCCGCTGGGGCGTCGCCGGCAAGCCTGTGTATGTGGCGATCGGCGAGGAGGGGAGCGCCGACCTGCTGCACGACGATGGATCGACGTTCCCCATGCCCATCTCCGTCGGCGAAGCGGGCATCCGGACCGACGAGGCGGGCCGCTACTACGTCCCCTCAAGCGCGATTGCCTCACCCGAGGCAGGGCTCCGACCGCTGCCACCCCAGACTCTGAGCTAGCCAGGTTTGAAACCGCCCTGAATGCATGGGGCACCAGCGCGTGGTGATTGGTGGCCGTTTGCCTCGTCAACGCTGGTGGCAGGCATTGAGGCGGCCACTTGCTGTCTTCGTGGTGCGACGCCTCGAGCGGTCCGCGGACTGGACACGATCCGTCTGGATGCTGGTGGCGTTCGTGAGCGTCTTTCCACTCGCGATGTTCAACGCTGGCATCTGGGTAGCCCTGCACGCGGTCATGTAGGGTCCGAATACGCCCGCTGGACCGCCAACGGTGGGGCGGTGGTGGCACGAACTCCGTCAAACGAAGCAACCGCCCCCAGGGCTCGGCCCTGGGAGAGCCTACGCGGCTCGACAGGGCTGGGGCGTGACCTCCGACACTGGGTCCTACCAGAGCGTGAGTTGATCCCGATTCGGGTCGCCGGCAAGCATAGCCGCGCGGACGGCTGCACCGATCGCCGACGGGTCGGTATCACCGCCGCGCGCGAGAGCTGTTAGCAGAGCTGCGCGGATGGCTCGACTCCGGCCGGCACTGCCCCGCACGTCCAGGTCAGCCGCACGGTACGGGCGGACGATCGTGTCCCGGCTGTTCTCCGCGAAGGTCCCGACCTCGAGGTGCTCCGGCGCGGTGCAGAGCGGTTCATCGCAGCGGTGACGGACGGCCAGCACCGGAGGGACCGGCCCGTGGGCAATCGTCCAGGCGTAGCGGTGGGCGGTGGTGACGACGAGCTGGTCGCCGACGCGGGGTCGAGCTTGGAACCGGCCGTAGCCGCCGCTTCCATCCTCCCGGCCGTCGATGGCGCCCAACCACCAGCGGTGCCCGTGGTCGTCGACCGGGGCGCACTTTGCGAAGAACCGAGAGGCGGTGTCCGCGTCGACGGACAGCTCGACGGTGCCCACGGGGACCCGCGCGGCCGGCAGCGCGCCCGTTGGCGCCAGCGGTCCCCACAGTGCTGCTTGCTCCGTCACGCCCCCTATTGTCCCGTTCCGCGGGGGGTGGCGGGGGCAAGGCCCCGCCTCAGCTGATGGAAATCGGGCGCGGCTGGGCGATGGGAAGCCAGCGAAGCTCGCCGAGTGCCATTCAGGATATCTCCGGGTGGTTGGCCGTCGAGGATCAGTCCCCTCGGCGGCTTGTTCTTTTGTTTTCGGGGCCGGGTACTTTCGCCAAGATTCCCGTGAAGAAGGCTCTCAGCGGCGCAAGTCCCTCGCCCTGGCCACGCTGGGTTAACGCCAGACCAGGCTGCCCAACCTGGCCCAGTGCTTGGGGCGTTGGCACCAGCCGCCGAGTGAGCGGTTCGCGGTCAGGGCAACGCGCCGCCTTCCTCGGGTCCCCAACAAGGGACGCTACCGCCACCGGTGACCAGGAGCACCGGCAGGTCGCCAACCTGCGCGGTGGTTGCGGCTAGAAGACACACCATTACTCCCGCACCGGCAACCGCGCCAGTCAGAAGTCGCGACACGGTATTTGGTGACCAAGCGCTGACCCAGCTCATTCCGACGTCAAGGGCCATGGGCGCGAAGGACGCGATCATGAACACGATGGCCAGCGGGGAGCGAGGGCGCCACGATTTCACGGGCGAGATGCTGGCGACCAGACCGAAGATCGCGATGGACGAGTAAAGGGCCATGTGTCGAGCACACAAGCCCATCGGGCGGTTGCAGACTGTCAGTGAGTGTGAAGGTACCTGGCTGCAGCCGATATGCTCCAGCCGGTACAGGAGCCCGGCGGCATCGCCGTGCCCCGTGCACGCAAGAACGGGAGCCGTCATTGCAGCACAAGCGAGAATTGCGGCGATACCGCCTACCGCTGCGACAATCGATCGACTAGGCCAGCGGAACAGTGAACGTTGTTTTGTCAAGTAGCGATGGCTGCCAAGTAAGCTTGAGACCGGTTGCCCCCTTGGTCACCTCGAAGGACAGCAGGGATGTCGCGTGCCCACCCGGCGTCAGCGCGTCTGGTCCGGCAGGCGCGCCGCACCCGAAGGCCAAGTCGGACTTCACGCCGTTCGCGTCGAGCACACTAAAGTTGATGTTGATACCGTTCCATTCGTCCTTCGACTTGTTTTCGAGGGTGACATCGACAGCGATGCATTGCTTGCCTGCATCGGTAAGGGCGTTGTCACCGTACGTGGGCTCGAACTTGGTGACGGTGACCGTCTTGCCGTCATTGGATACAAGCGGCGAACCAATGGCAGCGGTCTGTGGCCCGGCGGTCGCGGCTGTTCCGCCTCCTCCGCCAGAGCTACCAGGGGACTCCCCGCACGCGAACCCTGCGATAGCCACCATGATCAAAGGCGCCAATGTCATCAACCGCGACTGCCGCATATCTGTTCCCCCTTGAAGTGGATCACCTCGTCAACCCGTTGACTCGTCGGAAACGCGGCGTGCCTCAGCGATGGTACAGGGCTTTTGGGACCAGTGCTCCTAGCGCGGCCTCTTTGGGTTCATTATCCTTTTCGGTAACTTCGCGCCACGTGACGCGGCGGACCAATCGCCGTGGCGGCCAACGGGTTGGGCCGCAGCTTGACAATTTGACTCCACGTAATCACCGAGAGGATGCGGTCACCGTTGCTCATTGAGGCCACGATCCTGGGGGTCGCAGCGACCACGCGTTGGGTCTACCAGTAAGCACGGTTAGTGCGGGCAGCTAACACACCGACGCAGTATCTGTGGGACGGCTCCGTCCTGAGGTCGGTGGGCACGTGTAGTTAGTTAGCCTAGGATTCCGATTAGCGACGACTAATTGGGCCCTCTTCACATTCTCGCGCCTCACGGTACTCCGAAAGAAGGGTCGGGAGTCGCAACGCGTGTTACAAGACTAAACGGCGCATCCCGTAACGAATTGCCTATGCTCCAATATGGTGCGGCGCGCTGCCGCGCCACCCAGAGGTCGTGCGAAGGGCCACCGGCTAACCCGCTCAACATGGACAACGGCACGGAGGGTACCACCAATGCCCAGGAGAAAGGCAACGTGGGCGCTGCTGATCTGGACCGTACTGATGGCCCTCTGGATCGCCGGCGGGATCTCATCGGCCAGTGGCGATGCAACGAACTGCGGCAGCCTTTCCCAGGACGCCTGTAACGCTGCTCGCGGTGTCGGAGCCGGAATCGGCGTCATTGCGCTCTTCATATTGTGGTTCCTGGGCTTTGTGGTTCTCGGGTTGATCGCACTGCTGACGCGCCCACCACGACGACTCTGTCCATCGTGTGGAAACGAGGCAAGAAAGGGCATCACCGCCTGCAAGACATGCGGGTTCTTCTTTGGCGGCGGACCACCCGCCAACGCTTACCCGGGATTCCAGCCAGGCGGATCTTCGATGCCCACCCCCGCAGGCCAGCCTCAGCTTTCGCCTGACGGCATGCACTATTGGGATGGCCAGGCCTGGCAACCTGTGGCTTCGCTGCCAGCCTAGCCACTCCCGAATCTGCCTTTGTGCCGGATGCATCGTGGCCCCCAGCACCCCCCGATTGGGCGTTCTGGGTAGATGACGATCCAACCAACGCTCTTGCCCGCCGGCCCCGGAGAAAACCCGTCAGGGTACCGAGGCCCGGGATCGAGCCGGGGACACCAGGTATTTCAGATTTGGGTTAGCTAGTTAGCCAAACCGGTGGTGGCGGTCAGCGCCGAACCGCCTCGACGGCTACGGTTTCTCGTCCTGGCCAGAGATGCTCACGGGGAAATCGCCAGTGTCGTGGTGAACCGGACGTTGCCGGGGCCAGATATTCAACTGCTCGGCCGCCGACTGCATGATGGCCACCAGGTCAGCGCGAGGAATCGAGGCGATTCCAGGCTTCAGGAGAATGAACGGTGTAGCGGACAGCATGATGTCCTCGAGCGCATCGGCCTGAGAAGAAGGGAACACGAAGCCGGACCGAGAAACCCCTCCACGGGTGCGGGTTCGCGTGATAGCCGCTTGGACACGAGCGGCCGGGGGCAGACTGGTTCCGGCGGCCTTCACCGCACGCACCACGTCGGCCGTTTCGGTGACGGTCATTCCCGCAACAGCCGGCACAAGCGCCTCGGCCACTGCCTCATCACCGGTTCGGCCGAGCATGACGGCCTGTTGCTGCGTCAAATCCCCGACCTGACTTGCAACTCGAACTGACTCGAAACGCCCGAGCGCCAGAAACTGCTGTACGCGGCCGACGGTCATACCCAGTCGCTGCGCCAACTCCTCCTGCGTACATCCGGTCATGACGCGAAGCCGGGTGAGTGCCTCAGCACGTTCGGCATCGCTCAAATCCTCACGCGCCATGTTCTCGGTCAGCGCGGCCATCAGCAACTCGGCTTCGGGCTCATCGCGTGAACCCTCACGAATGATCGCCGGGATGTGCGCCCATCGCCGAGGGTCTTCGTCCCGCAACCGGCGAAAGGCTCGCAGGCGCCGTTCGCCGGCGACGAGGAGGTATCGACCATCCGGCGTCTGGTGGCGGTCGACAACGACCGGCTGGAGCAGTCCACGGCTTCGGATGGTCCCGACCAGATCCTCGAACGCCTGTGAGGTCTCATCGATGGCGCGGCGGGGTTGCTCCGGGTTTGGGGCAATCGAGTCGAGCGGAAGCAGTCGATACGCCACCTTGGCGTCCAAGCTGGCCAGGACGTTGCTCTCAAGCTGCGGCGGCGCAAACAGCGCCGCCGTCGCGGACGTTCGCTCAGTATTTGTCGCCATACTCAGGCCCCCACCGCCGCGACAACCAGATCCGCGAACGCCCGGTAACTGGCTGCTCCCGCTCCGTTGGGCGCGACCTCGAGAATGCTGGAACGATAGAGTTCCGCTTTGTCGAAGTCCGCATGCTGCATCACGGGTTCCGCAACCGGAAGCCCAGCGAGGTTGGCCCGGATCTCGGGAAGGAGCGCTGTCTGGACGCGGATGTCACGGACGCGAACCGGCAGACATGCCAGCACTCGGAGCGACGGATTCTCCGGGAGCAGCTGCTCGACCCGCGCCCTCAGCTTCTGCATGCCGACAATGGCATCGGCGTTCAGCGAAAACGGGATGATCACCCCGCTGGTCGCCGCGAGCAGAGCGCTCACGATGAGGAAACGGAGTGACACGCATGGCGCGGTGTCGATGAGGCAATAGTCATAGCGGTCGCTGACGGCCTCGAGCGATTTCCGCAGGTCTCGAACCCACAGATCCCGACTGGTCGTGTCCTGGTCCAGCTCCTCGAGAAGATC
>Ga0070706_100003087_pt1 | contig 16505 bp, 13 predicted proteins | sample KBSK5501metaG_FD_65476 | JGI IMG/M metagenome (GOLD analysis project Ga0070706, IMG submission 65476) | Corn, switchgrass and miscanthus rhizosphere microbial communities from Kellogg Biological Station, Michigan, USA - KBS K5-50-1 metaG | ecosystem: Host-associated > Plants > Roots >...
GATGACGAGGCGAACCTGCTGTTACGTTTTGCAGATGGCCATCTAACTCAGGGAGCGACGGGGAACGTCTCGACCTCGTTGGTTGAACCGGGAAAGCCCGAACACCGTTTGGAAATCTTCGGATCTGAAGGAGCCTTCATGATCGAAGAGAGCGGCGAACTTTGGCAGTCAAAAGTCGGCGCAAGTGAATGGAAGAGAATTGAAGTTGATCGCGGCGAGCTGGCGCCGGGAATGCGCGACGGTGGCTGGGCGCGCGGTTTTACGGCGTTCTCGCGCCGGAGCGTCGAAGCCTTGCGCGCGGGCCAAACGACGGTCGAGGGCGCGGCGATGTTTGAGGACGGCTATCGAACGCAACTGGTGCTCGACGCGGCGCGCCGGTCGCACGAGAGTGGTTGCTGGGAAAGAATAAATAGCCACAGATGAACACAGATTTGCATGGATAAGAAATCACTAAAGCAAACTTGCTGTTCACACTAACGGAGGTACTGGATCCCGTTTTCATTTCTATCTATGAGAATCCGTGTTCATCTGTGGCTTTCTGATCACTGCTTCGTAGCTTTTTCCGTTCCTGTCTTCTCAGTTCCATAGCCGCCCCAGATTCCATCCAGCGTGCCGTCTGACTGAATCTCGTAAGTCACGAAGCCGCAACGGGCGCCGCCGATGCCCACAGCGATGTTGTCGCCGCGCTTAATCCCGAGGCCCTCAGTGTTGTTGCTCCACAAAAACCGATAAAGATTGACGGCCGGCTCGACCGTCAGCGTGGCCTTATATTCTTTGCCGTCGGGATTCTTGCCGGTGGCGTCATACTCGCCGACCAATCCTGAGCCACTGGATCGCGTCGCCCTTTCGCTTCCAGCTTCATTCACGCCCCAGTAACCCCATTTGCCGTCCAACGTGCCGTCGCCCTGGATCGTATAGTCGATCACTCCGCAGCCTTTGCCGTTCGTACCGCTGGCAAACGCGACGGCGACAATGTTGCCGTTGGCGACGCCCACGCCGTCGTATTGTTCGCCGGCATTCCAGCGGAATTGATAGACGTCGCCGCGCTTGATGACCTCGAGCGTCCCCTTATAGATCGTCCCGCCGGGGTTGCTCCCTAACACGCTGTATTTGCCGCCGATGTCCGGAGTCGGCGCAGTGCTGGTGGCGTTGGATGTACTATTGCTGTTCTTCGGCACGTCATTGTTGCCGGCGCTGCTGCTGGTCGAGGTTCTGCCGGACTTACAGCCGATCAGGCACGCCAACACCAAAGCGAACGCGAGCACGCAGTTGGTTAGTTTCATCGAAGTCACCTCAATTGATTTCGCAAGCGACGAGCGCGGTTTATATAGGCCAGTCCCGACCTTCTTGTCAATGATAAGAGCTGTGTGATACTGGTTCACAGTTGTAAGAAAATCTGCTTCCAACGTGAAAAAGAAAATCAACAGACGGCAGCGCAGCGTACGCATCGGTGTGGACACCGGTGGCACATTCACTGATTTTGTTTTTGGAGTCGATGGAGACCTCCGCGTCTTCAAACTTGCTTCGACACCGGACGATCCTTCGCGCGCAATTAGTGAAGGCCTGAAACAAATCGTGGCCGAGACCGGCGCGCCACTGAACACCGTCGAGGTAGTGCATGGGACAACGGTCGGCACGAACGCACTCTTACAGCGACGCGGCGCGCGCGCCGCTCTGGTTACCACGGCAGGGTTCGAAGATGTGATTGAGATTGGCCGTCAGGCGCGACCAGAGCTCTACAATCTGAACGCGGTGAAGCCGGCGCCACTGGTTCCACGCGAGCTAAGATTCGGCGCCAGTGAACGCGTCGCTGCTTCCGGCGAAGTACTCGAAACGCTTGGCGAGGAGGCGATCGCGGCGCTGGTTGATAAGCTTCGGAGAGCAAAGCCGGAATCAATCGCCATCTCGCTGCTGTTTTCCTTCGTACACCCCGAGCATGAGAAGCGGATCGCCGCGGCGCTCGCTGTCCTCGGCATTCCGCTTTCTGTCTCGCATCAGATCCTTCCCGAGTACCGCGAATATGAACGCACCGCTACTGTCGTCATCAACGCGTATTTACAGCCGTTGATGGGACGTTACCTGAATAGACTCGGTAATGGCGGTCGCGAAGAATCCGGTCCGGAATCGAGCCGCGATCCAGGTCCAAAGTCCAAAGCCCAAAGATCCAGCTTTGGTTTGAGAGTGATGCAATCTTCCGGCGGCAGTATTTCCGCGTCCGCCGCCGCGAGTGAACCGGTGCGCACGATTTTGTCGGGTCCGGCCGGTGGCGTCGTCGGCGCGTTGCGCGCCGCGCAAGCAGCCAATTTCACAAACATCATCACATTCGATATGGGCGGAACATCGACCGACGTGGCCCTCTGCGATTCTGACGGGATGCGCCTCACCAATGAAGCTATTGTCGCCGGAGTTCCGGTCGCCGTGCCCATGATGGACATTCACACGGTCGGCGCCGGCGGCGGATCGATTGCGCGCGTGGACGAAGGAGGATCTTTGCGCGTGGGGCCGGAATCGTCGGGAGCAGATCCGGGTCCGGCCTGCTATGGACAATCGCTATTGCCCACAGTTACCGATGCACACGTGGTGCTGAGTCACTTTCCGGGAACAGCTTTGTTGGGCGGTGATTTCAAACTCAATGAAGCGCGAGCGCGCGATGCGCTTAACCAACTGGCGAATGAAATGAGTGCGGCCGCCGGACGTCGGGTGACCGCAATTTCTGCGGCGCGTGGAATCCTCGAAGTTGTTGACACGAACATGGAGCGTGCGCTGCGTCACGTCTCGGTCGAGCGCGGTCACGATCCGCGCGACTTTACCTTGATACCGTTTGGCGGCGCCGGGGGCTTACACGCGGTGGCGTTGACGCGAGCGTTGCGCATTCCCCGCGTAATGTTGCCTTCATCGCCCGGCGCGCTCTCGGCGGTGGGCGTCGTCACCGCCGACGTGGTAAAAGATCAAAGCCGCACGGTAATGATCGAGGCCGCGCGCGAAGTCGAGTCGAAACTGGAAGGCGTCTTTCGCGAGTTGGAACGCGCGGCGCGGGCGACCCTGCGCGGCGAAGGCTTTCCTGACAAGAAGCAGCGACACGAACGATCTTTGGCAGTGCGGTACAAAGGTCAATCGTTTGAGTTGCAGATCAAGCAGCCGCGCGGCGACATTGCGGCGGCATTTCATCGCGTACATCGCGCGCGCTACGGGTATGCGCAGGGGAAAAGTGTGGTTGAGATTGTGAGCGTGCGAGTGCGGTCGAGTGGGCTGGTGGAAAAGCCGAGCATACGCGCTGCCCGGGCGCCGCGCGCGACGAACCTCGCCCAGCCGCATAGTTTTACCGGGACATATTTTGCCGGAAAGAAGGTTCGTGCCGCGGTTTATCATCGCGAGGAGGTCAAATCAGGTTCGCGTCTGCGCGTGCCCTGCATTGTGACTGAGTATTCGGCGACGACGCTGGTGCCGGAAGGTTGCAAAGCGAGCGTTGATTCAATCGGGAACATGATCGTTGAGATTGGAAAGCCGTGAACGAGCAGGGCTACTGCATTTCAAGTCCGCGCAGCGGACGATCGAGAATAGCCCAGCGCTTTAGCGCTGGGAGTCGAGTAGCGATAAGAGAATGAGCCCGTGAAACGGGCGCCTGAAAGGGGAATGCTGGGGGGTAGCTAAGCGATAACGCCGTTTTAGATTGGCTTGTGTTACGAGATCCAAGGCGCTGTCATTGCTCTCCAAATGTTCAGTCGTCCGCTTCGCGGACTGTGCTTTGGTTTTTCGAAAGATGATCCCACCGATGAATCGGTGGGCTATTATCGAATCGTCCGCTTCGCGGACTCTGACAGAGCAACAATGAGGAAGTTCGATCCAACCACACTTGAAATTTATCGCGCGCTTTACACTTCGGTCGCCGAAGAGATGGGCATCGCTTTGCGGCGCACCTCATTCTCGCCGAACATCAAAGAGCGTCGCGATTATTCCTGTGCGGTTTTCGACTCAGCAGGCCGGGTGATTGCGCAGGGCGATCATATGCCGGTGCACCTCGGCTCGATGCCCATGGCCGTGGCGGCCGCGCTGAGCGAAGTTGAGATTGGTCCGGGCGATGTAGTGGCGCTGAACGATCCGTTTGCCGGCGGGACGCACCTGCCGGACGTGACCTTAGTGATGGGTGTGTTTGCGCAGGGGCCAGGAGTCAGGGGTCGGAGGTCAGTACAGAAAAAGCACCGGCCCCTCGCCCCCGACTCCCGACCCCTGTTCTATGTCGCCAATCGCGCACACCATGCCGACATCGGCGGCGCCACGCCCGGTTCGATGGGTCTGGCCACGGATGTGTACGGCGAAGGTGTCCGTATTCCACCTGTTCGAATCGTCCGGGGCGGGGAAATGTGCGACGACATAATGAAGCTGATCCTCGCCAACGTCCGCAGCAACCAGGAGAGACGCGCCGATTTTGAAGCGCAGATCGGCTCGCTGAACACCGGAGCGACGCGGCTGCTGGAAATCGTCGAACGGCGAGGACGGAAGGAAGCCAACGATTACGCTTTACACTTGATTTCGTACTCGGCCCGCGTAATGCGCCACGTCATCGCAGCAATCCCGGACGGGAGTTATGAAGCCGAAGAGGCGCTTGATGATGACGGCATCACCGAGCACGAGGTGCCGATTCGTGTTCGTGTTACCGTCAAAGGCGATCGCGCGCGGGTAGATTTTACCGGGAGTTCACCACAGGTCGCCGGCGCCTTGAATGCGGTCGAAGCAATCACCGTGTCGGCGGTCTCGTACGTCTTTCGGTGTCTGATTCCCGGCGATGTTCCGGCCAGCGCCGGTCTAATTGAGCCGATCGAAGTGATCGCACCGCGGGGCACTGTCGTCAACGCGACTCATCCAGCGTCGGTTGCCGGCGGAAACGTCGAAACGTCTCAGCGCATTGTCGATGTTGTCTTCAAAGCCCTGGCCCAGGCTATTCCCGATCGAATTCCCGCTGCGAGTCAGGGAACGATGAATAACCTCACTATCGGCGGGCTCGATCCGCGCACCGGGGCTGAATTTTCTTACTATGAAACCGTCGCGGGTGGAATGGGTGCGCGGCCCGGACAGGATGGCATGAGCGCGACGCACACCCACATGACGAACAGCTTGAACACACCGGCGGAAGCGCTTGAATACGCTTACCCTCTGCGAGTCCGGCAATATCGAATTCGCAAAGGATCTGGTGGAAAAGGAAAACACAAAGGCGGCGATGGCGCGATCAGGGAAATTGAAACGCTCGCGCCGGCGCGCATGTCCTTGCTATCTGATCGGAGAAAGCGCGCGCCTTATGGATTACAGGGCGGTGCGGATGGCGATGTTGGTCGCGCTCTTATCATTCGTCGCGACGGCAGCAGGGAAGAATTGCCGTCCAAAGGAAGTTGGGATCTGCGACCAGGCGATCGAGTGCGGATCGTAACACCCGGCGGCGGGGGTTTTGGGAAATGAGTGTGGCACGCGCAGCTTGCGCGTGTTCACGGGCGAGACGCCCGTGCCACTCTTATCACGGCGGGGGTTTTGGGAAATGAATTGCTTTGAATTAGACTGCATGCCCGACGTGCCTAATTTGGTAGGAAAGTAGAATGAAAACATTGAAACAATGAGCACCACAGCGACAATGATTCGAACTAACGAACCTGAAGAAATGGATATCCAGAGCCGCAGCGAACATCCGGGCCAGGCCCGGCGCAGTGCCGGCTGGATCGAAGTGATTGCCGGCTCAATGTTCTCCGGCAAGTCGGAAGAACTGATTCGTCGGCTTCGTCGCGCAAAGATTGCGCGGCAGAAAGTTCAGGTGTTTAAGCCTGAGATCGACAAACGCTTCTCGCAAAATCACATCGTCTCGCATTCAGAGATGAAGCATGAATCGACGAATGTTCGCACCGCCGCCGACGTCCTCGCGAATGTCGATCCGGACACCGAAGTGGTTGGGATTGATGAAGCGCAATTCTTTGACAACGAATTGGTTGACATCGTCAACGAACTGGCCGAGCGTGGCCTGCGCGTGATCGTCGCTGGACTGGATCAGGATTATACGGGCAAACCCTGGGAGCCGATGCCGCAGCTGTTGGCAGTCGCGGAATACATAACCAAGACGCATGCGATCTGCATGAAGTGCGGGCAGCCAGCCAACTATACGCAACGCACTTTTGAATCTGAAGAGCGCGTCGCGGTGGGGGGCGAAGGCATGTATGAAGCGCGCTGCCGCCAATGTTTTGTCCCACACGCTGACGCCCCAACGACCCATCCCGACTAGGTTCGAAAAAAAATGAAGCGGTGGGCCAAATTCGGTTATTTTCAACCGCCTTCGATCCACCGCTCCGTGAGGACTGCGTCTAACTGTGTGGGGTGAGATTCCTAGTCTTTCGCTGACCAGTTGATGGCCCTAACAACTTCTAATCCTATCTAGCCACGTCTATTGCTATATGTCAGGATCTGCCAGAACATTTCACGGTTCGAAAAATAAAATTTCTGAGTGAAAGAGAAAACAGCTGAAACGAAGCTCGTCGGCAAGGCTCAAGTATTTGGTGAAAGAAGCGTTGACCGGCTATTTCTTGAGAACTTTGAAGGGATAGCTGCCTAAATTCTCAAGGCTTCCGCTGGCGGACAATCCACTAAGCTTGACCCGGTAATCGCCTGGAGTTAAGAGGGCGGGGTCTACGTCCAAGGGGACAATTTGGTGGCCGTTTACCGATTGAGCCTTGAGGTTTTTGCGAGTGATCACTGAGCGGCCATCGACATCCAGAACGATGGCTTCATAGGATTGGTATTGACTTTCGGGCAAATCGAGTTGTAGGCGAACCGCGTCAATGTTGGCAGGTATTGCAAAATTCTTAATTCCACCTACATCCCTCTGCAGCCCGGGAGTGAGTTCGATCGCCCAAACTGCTTGAGGCGCATTACGTCCATTGCTAATTCTATTCGCCAGCCAGATTCCACCAACAATTATCAGCACCAGGGCACCGGCGAGCGAAAAGGCGAGGGCGGGATATCGCGGAAACAACCGTGATAACCAGGATCTTCTTTCATCTGCCGTTTTCTGCTGGACCCCTGGGTTCTTGACGGCCTGCGGCCCATTGGTGGACACGTATTTTTTCAGCGTGCGAGCGAAAAGCAATTGCTCCTGTCGCCCGGGCGCCCGAAGAAAATGCTTTTCGACCGTTTCTCGTTCCGCGCCAGGCATCTCACCGCTGAGAAACTGATCAACCAGTTCATCTTCTGCAATTAGCAGCTCTTCGTAAAGTTCCCTGTCGATAAGCAGCCGCTCTTCCAGCTCTACCGACTGCTCTTGCGCCAGAATTCCCAGCAGGTATTGCCTGATCGCTTGTTGTGTTTCCATCTGTGACTTCAATGCCTATAATCCCCGCCCCCAACTTAAATGATCTTTTAGCCCATATCATTTCATGCGGTCGCTTCCTCAAGGCATTCCCTGACACAATCCTGAAGGGACTTGCGAATGCGGTGCGCCCGGATGCGCAATGCGTTGACGGCAATTCCGAGGCGATCCGCCAGGTGTTTGCGGTGTTCTATCTTGGCCCGTTTTTCTTCTTGATAGTATTGAAAAACCAGTTCGCGATTTTCCGGAGTAAGCTTGCTGGCGCATAGATCAAGGCATCGATATCGACGTTCTGCTTCTTCAGACGTGTTGGTCACGGCCGGCAAAGGTGGGGCAGGTTTTTTCCGCAGATATTCGAGATGCACTTTGTTTGCTACGCCATAGAAATATCGTGCGCGCTCGCCGATGAAGGTAGCTTCGATCTCTTCAAGCTTGTTGGTGACACGATTAATCGTCTCATCCGCAAGGTCCTCGGGTTCGTAGCAACCCCGACACGCGAAGATTTTGATCAGCCGAGTGCGAATGTCCTCGTATTTTTGGCCTGCTACTTCGCGATTTGGATCGAGCCAGGCTAAGAGTGCTTCGAAGGATTCTCGAGTCAAGTCCCAATTTTTGTTCATTGAGTTTGCGGGACTAAGGCGACACTGCGCTAATACATGCATCGCTTGCCCGCCGTATTGTACCTAAAGAATCCTTTTCCGTCTTCGCCTTAAGAGAAGAATCACCGCCAGCAAGAGCGTCACCCCAACACCTGCCGCGATCGCTAATGACTTTGCCGGCGAACGTTGAAGGCCAGTCATCTCTTGCTGGTCGTATTGACCCTGGATGACGAACGCGGCCCAATAGTAGGGCGCATGCCAACGCTTCTGTTTCCACATCCCCAACTGCGCTTCTCTTAGAGCGGCCGCCGGAGTGAGCCCTCGCTTAAACATCCCTTCATAAAAGTGTTTCATTAATTCGGCCGTGGCGTCGTCGTCAACCTTCCACAACGAAGCGGCGACGCCCCCGGCGCCCGCGTACATGAAACCACGCGTCAGGCCGATCAAGCCTTCGCCCTTAACGTCCTTTCCGAGTCCTGTATTACAAGCGCTCAACACAACCAGGTCGGCGGACAGTTTTAGATTGTAGATGTCGTGCAGGCGCACAAAACCTTCTTGCGGCCGTCCATTCTGATCGACGAGCGAAAGCACAAGTCCCGACAGCTCGGGATGCTGGTAATTGATAAAGCCGTGCGTCGCGAAATGCACTATTCGATACTGCGCCAGCTCAGGTTTCGTGATCGCGGCGCGATTTGCGTCAAAGCCGAGGGCTTTCATTCCCGTGCCTGAGGGTGCGACCGCCATGATGGCTTCGGCTTCGTCACGAGAAGCCGGTAGCGCCGGAATTTTCCCTTCGCCAAATCCGATGTCACGGAAAGTTTCGTGCACTGCTACCGTCTCCGTCGAATCGGCTGATTGTGATTGAGTTGCTCCGCGCGACTTAACCCGGGGGTCGTCCACATCAAATACCGGATTCGCAAAAATGGCGATGCTGTTGGGTGCCGGCGGGCGTTGCGAAGTGTCACTCAGCACCAGGGCCAGCGCGGAAGCGGAAGGTTCGTTGACGATTTCATGATCCACCAGAAGGGGGATCTGCTCACCTGTGTCGCCGGGCGTGTTTAGCTGAGCGGTTGCGCTGCTTGTTTTCTGTGGCACCGTTAAAGCCTGAAAAGGGATGTACTGCAGCACGCCGTCAGGGACGACCAGCAATCGCTTAGTTCCGAGTTTGCTGTTCACCGGCCCGAGGATCATTTGACTGAAGGACGCTGCCGCTTGCCAGATACGATCGTCGGCCTCCTTGATTCGGGCCTGACGTTGATCGAATGACTCGCCCGCGATCGGTTGATGCGCGGTAAGCAGGTTGCGGAACTTTTGCGCGGCGTCCTCGATTTGAGCTCGTGGCGGTAACTCATAGCTCGAAATCTCAGTGCGCGTTACCGCCCATAAATAACTCCGCTCGTCACCGAGCATGTACTCCAACAACAAAGAGTTGTCATCCAGCAAACGGTTCTGAATCTCTTTCAAGCCCAGAGGCTGTGGTTGGGTCAGCGCCGCATAACGCGGGCTCTTTGATTTGATCCGGGCCTTGACTTCATCATATTCGGTCGTCAATTGGTTCAGTTGGGTGGCAACCGCCTGGGCCTCCGCGTTGTTTTTGTTGGCGACCAGTTGTCCGTGCCGCTGCGCCTTGGCATCGATTGTCTGTTCCAGGTTCCGCTCTTGTTCCAGCAGTGCCGGTTCGACACCCTGGCGAATGTCAGCCCGCGCTTCGTTTAATGATTCAAGCAGCGAACGCGCACGAGCTTTTTCGCTGATATCGAACGCCGCAACTGCAAAAGCCGTGTTGGAATCCTGCTTTTGCGATTTCATTAGAATATCTACACACAGTTCGTAATGCTGCCGCACGGTGGCGAAGTACGAAGCGCGCAAGTCCTGACTGGTAACTTTTCTGCGGAGAGATTCCACCATGCTTAACGCTGCTTCGATTCGGTCGCGCGCCTCTGTCAGGTTTCCTCGATCGCGCTCCAAACGCGCGAGGTTGTAAAGGGTAGCCACTTCTCCCACTCTGAATTCGGCCTTGCGACTCAATAACAGCGCCTGGCTGTATAAGATGAATGCTTTGTCTTTTTGGCCCCAATTCTCATGGACGCCGGCGATTAGATTCAGCGTTTCGGCCGCGGCGCGTGAATCCTTTTCCGCCCTCCAAAATGTTAGCGCCCTCAGATAATGATCCAGGGCTGTCTGCTTATCACCTCTGGAGTCGTAGACCCTGGCAATCTCCCTTAGCTCAAACGACTCTAACCGCCGATCGTTTGCGGCCGTCGAAGTAGTCAAGGCCCGCTGGTAACACTCGAGTGCTTTCTCGCCTTCTCCCAGCGAATAATAGACTCTGCCCGCGTCATACATCGACGCGGCCTGGCCACTGTAGTCTCCCGTGGCACTGAAGAGTTGGAACGCCTGGTTGTAAAGATCGATCGCCGTTTGGTTGTCGCCGAGCTGATGGTATACATACGCCATGCCGGTGAGAATCCGGCCCTTCTCAGCCAAAGCCCCGATGGGTTCAATGAACTGCATCGCCCGCTTGAAGTGATTCAGCGCTTGCTGGTTCTCGCCCATGCGGGAGTAGAGGCGCCCGATGGCCGTGAGCGTCATAGCTTGTCCTCGCTGATTAGACGCAGCAGTCCACAGAGCTAAAGCTTGATTGTAAGAAGCAAGTGCTTCCGGCATCTGACCCAAATCCGAATAGGTGTAACCGAAATTCAAGAACGTGAGGGCCTGGCCTCGATCAAGAGATTCGAGCCAGAGCGGCAGCGCTCGCTGATAGAAGTCAAGCGACTGCTGCAATTTACCCAGTCCGTAAGAGACTTCGCCCAGGTTATTCAACGCACGCGCCTCTCCGCGACGGTAGCCAGCGGCTCGACTTAATTCGAGCGCCTGATTGCAAAGTCCCCCGGCTTTCTGATTATCTCCCAACGCGAGAAAGACATAACCGATCTCATTAAGCGTTTCCGCTTCACCGCGACGATCCTTGGCTACCCGAGTGATTGGCAGAGCCAGTTTGTAGTTTGTCAAAGCTTCCTTGTATTCGCCCAGCATCTGATAGACATCCCCGATGCGCCGCAATGCATAGCCTCTTCCTCTTCCGTCCCCTCCGGCGGTCCAGAGCGGCAGCGATTCTCTCAACTTATCAATTGCCGCGCGGCTGGTTTCCAAGCGCCATTCATGGATCAAACGCTCAGCCTCGGCAACGGTCCTTTCGGCGGCCAGCCGTTGCTTCTCGATCTCCGCGGCCGGTTTCATTTCGGCCGTCGTCAACTCGTAACGACCCGTGCCCTGCGTTTGGTCCAGGGTCCGTATTTCGAATCGGTAAACGCCCGAGATTTCGGCGATCAGAGACACAGGCGTGGGCAGATATTCGCGGCACTCACCGTTGAAAATTGGCCGCCCGTCCGGTTCATAGACGGCCAAGCCGGCATCCGTGCCCTGCGTTTCGACGATTAGGCGAAGATACGACCCCTGGCCCAGGACAACCTGATACGAATCAGCTTGACCGGCGGAGAGGTCTCGCAAAATCGATTTACCTGCAGCGGGCAAAGAGGCGGCAACATTGTCGCTCGTGCTGCTCGCGTTGCCGAGGGCACTAAAGGACGGCCCGAGGCCTTCCTTGGACGACGAGTCACAGAGACTAAGACTAATGGCGAGGAGCGCCAGGCCGAACGTGACACACTTCCGAATGAACATGGAGGGGATCGCTCTCGTTAAGCTGCGGCGGGTCTTTTGACACGCGGTCGGGAATAAGCCCACCGATAGTATCCTACGCCGCTAATGGTTCCAATTGGCAGGCTCGAGCGGGAGGTTCCCGGGCTCTATCATCGCTGGTATTTTGACTTCCATCTTTGACGGGAACTGGTGGACTTTCTTTGCTGGCCACCTGACTTCTTTGATTTGGTGGTCGAGGGCGCGTCGGTCGTGCAAACACACTGATAGAATTCAGTGGGCGGGTTCCTCATGCTGCCGATAACGTTCCCAAGATCCTTGTTTGGTGATCCACTCTTGTTTGGCGACCCGCTCTTGTTCGGGGAGCCGCTCTTATTCGGCGATCCACTTTTGTTTGGTGATCCACTCTTGTGGTCCGAATACAGGAACGTGCTGGTAGTGACATTGAATTGACCCAGCGTCTGATTCTCGTGGAAATTCGTGAGCTTACCTTTGCCTTTACGAACTGCACGCTTAGTCGCCTCCAGATAGACCTGGAGAAACTCCAGCCACCGTGAATCCCTGGCGAAATCAACGCTCTTGTAAATATCCAGCGCTGCAGGCTGCTCTGCCCAGGGGAAGTAAATCGAAACGCCAAATGAGTACTGAACAGTCAGACCGCTGTAACAGGAGCGAATAATGAATCCCTCAAGATCGCGAAAGTTGGCCGCCGTGGTAACGTTATTAGGTCCTTCAAAGAGAAAGTTATCGTCGGCGCCCGAGGCGGCCACGCCCTCGGCTGCGGAACCGCGAATCGCATTCATCACATTCTGGCACGCGCGCCGGATTTCTTCGTTTCCATCAGGGCAGTAGTGTCTCAATCGTTCGCAGAAGTCATACAAGTCAACGTATTGCTCGTTTTTGTACGGTTGCGCTTCCCAATGCGCCAGGATGAGAGCGTTTCTTACCTGAGTGTTTACCTTTTCGAGACACGGCAGCAAAACCTGAGAAAGACTCTTAACCGCCAACATCAGAGTATCGCATTCCGCCAGCTTGCAGGCCGATTGATCGACAGAAACTCCCGCTGCCTGATAGTCACTATAGAAGTCGATGTAGTCGCAGACAATTCTTTGAGCCAGCGGTCTGATATCCGTGGCATTATTTTTTGCGAAGTCAGTCACCGCGGACAACACGCTCGCATACGGCCAGCCGCCCAACGGTTCGAATCCTTCGGCGCCGATCATGGCTTTGGCTGATTTACGGACTAGATAGGCGACTTCGCCCATGCTCATCAAACAAGTATCGAGTCCCAGAATGTCGATGCCCTTGCCGCCCAGCAGTTCCTTGTCAATCTTTTCTACCAACTGAGCCAGGCTGAGCACACTAAGGCTTTCGATTCGGTCCGCTTCTTCCTTCCTGAGAAAATTCTCGACTATTCCACTGGCGTGCCCATCCAGCACAAACATCGTGTGCTCGATTTCGTCATACTGATCTACGCACTCTTTGACGAAGTTAAAAATCACTTCAGAGTAGTTTAGTCCTTTTTCCTTACCCTTACTCCTGGCCTTCTCTTTGGCCTTCTTGTCGCGTACTTCGTTTAATTCATCTTTGGTTTGCCCGGGCTTCACGGACTGCTTGATAAAGAGAGGGGTGTTGTCGTGGACGCCGGTGTCGAGCTGCGCGAAGACAGCGACGTCTTTGTTCGAGCCTACCTTCTTCATTTCAGTAAGAGCGTAGACGCATTCCTCGCTCAGGTTGTTATCTCCGGCGAGGTAGATCATTACCAGCCATTTTATCTTACTCATTGGGGCCTCCTAAATTTAGTGCGAGTTCGCATTGGCGAGCCGCTCGGGGCAAAAGCGTCTGGTCGGCTTGCGAGCCAAGAACAACGGAGAGCCCAAATCTCTCAGCGAGGTCCATGGGCCATCGGCCAATGAAAGCCGACGTCGGATGACATTAGAACGTTGAACAAAGTTACTCGGTAGGGCCGTGGGATCTCAATAGACTTTCCGAAGCGCAGACACTAATCCGGTCCGAACCGATTGTCAATACCCAAGTGACTCCTTGAACCAGTTCCGAAACGAACCCAGTGGGTTGAAATCGGACGAGGTTGCGGTCTCTGACGTTACCGTTTTGAAATAGGCTCTCATAACAATATGACTATGGTCATAGAATATTTCGTCCCAGCTTGCAGTTTAGACCAGCGTCGCCCTGGAAACGCCTGCTAACGCGTCATAAACGCTTCCTCCCCGGCGCAAGAACCCGCACTGACCCCGTTCTAAACCAACGAAGTCTCCGCGCACGCTTTACTCGCGGAGTGACGGGTTTTCAGCTTTCACGCTGTGTGGGAGAGATCTCCCCAGGCTAGCGCACGGCAAAGTTTCGAGATGAGCTAACTGGAAGGAGAAAAAGACAATGAAGACGAAGTTGTTTAGTTTAATGAGCGGGTTTGTGTTGCTGTTAGTGGCGCCGCTGGCGATAGTCAGCGGCTGGGGTGGCCATGCGCGCCAAAAGCCTCAGGAGAAAGAAGAATATCGCCTGGAAGGGCCGTTCACGCAGGGAAACCTGACGGTGTTCCTGATTCATGGGAAAGACAAAATCAAAGGGCAGACTTTCATAACGCTGCAAGAAGCCTTGGTGCAAAGGAAAGTGATCGTGCGCGAAACCAGATCGGTTAACGAACTCTCGATCGAGAATGTTTCCAGCGAAGAGGTTTTCGTGCAGTCGGGCGACATCGTAAAAGGTGGCCAGCAGGATCGCATGCTGGTCGTCGATCTGATCCTGCCGCCGCGTTCGGGCAAGATTCCAATCGCCGCCTTCTGTGTCGAGAATGGTCGCTGGAGCCGGCGCGGAAATGAAGAGGTTACTACTTTCAACTCTTCCGCGAACGTGGTTGCCAGTCGCGAAGTGAAACTCGCGGCAAAGGCGCGCGGATCGCAGGGTGAAGTGTGGCGGGAAGTAGCCGCGGCCCAGGATAAACTCAGCGCCAACGTGGGGGGCAACGTCAAAAACGAAGCATCGCCCACCAGCTTTCAACTCGCGTTGGAAAATAAGGAAGTGCAAAAGACCGCTGAAAATTACATTGACGCGCTGTCTGGAATCGTTAATGGCAAAACCGACGTCATCGGCTATGTCTTTGCCATCAACGGCAAAATCAACAGCGCCGATATCTATGCTTCGAGTGTCCTGTTCAAGAAACTCTGGCCCAAGCTCTTGAAGGCCAGCGCCATTGAAGCGATAGCCGACCTCCGTCGCGGCGAGAAATTCTCAGCGCCGCCGGCGGATGCCGTGCGGGGGTTTCTTGATGACTCGAAAGGAACCGAGAAGGAGAAAGACGTTTCGCCTCGGGTGCAGACGGTTACGCGCGAATCTTCCGGCAGCGTATTCTTTGAAACTCGTGACAAAGCGAAGTCCAATGTTTGGGTGCATCGGAACGTAATTAAAAAGGACTGAAGGCGGCGAAGGGCAAAGCCGCAAGGGCAAAGGGCGAAAGAGCAAGAGGATTACCTTGACTCTTACCCCTTTGCTCTTGCATTGGGACTTCAGTGCACCAGCTTGGTTGAATAAAGGATGGCGTAGAGTTCGTCCTCGTGTTTGGGAAAAGCGGCGCCGTTGGTTGAGAGAATGAGATTAACTAACTGCGTCTGGCCCGCGTATTTTCTATAGGCTTGCCACTGCAGACGACGAATGTCGTCGGCCATTTCGGGCTTCGATTCGCGAAACTGAACGCCCCGCTGGCCATCAAGTGCCAGCCATCTGACTTCGTCGTACTTACCGATCTTCTGGTTAGTTTTCGCCCCTTCGTACATGGCCTTGATGCTGGCATCGGTTAGATTCTCCATCTGCGGCAAGACCGACACGGACACGATCAGAAACGCGCCGTTACCACTATAACTAAACGATTCGTTGCGAACCTCTTCTTTCTTCCAGCCCGGCGGCAATGTCCAGGTAATTCCTTGCTGATCCCATTTGACGGTTTCGCCGTTAGCCAGTGCTGCTGTCTGGGCGGCGGTCGGGTTCGGTTGCTCGACCTGCTCGCCTCCGCCGGTGGTGGACTCGCTCGACGACGACGACGAATTCGAGTTGTTGTTGCTCTTGAGCTTACTGCTGAGATTGCAAGCGGCCACTGCCAGCACGAGCGTGGCGATTAGGAAAAGATGTTTCATCGGGTCACCTGGTTTTTGTCGCAGAGTCGAACAGCAGACGCCTTTTACTGCAAGCTGGTGCCAGTGTCAAATATTTAAAAGCGGGTGATCAAAATAAAAGCGGCGAGACTACGAATCTCGCCGCCTATTGGCTGACCCAGGAAAGATTTAGTCCTGTGAGTCATTAAGAAGTCAATATCGCTCAGGGCCGCACACAAACCTTATACTCACTCCCACAATCCTTTTGGGCATCGGTGTAGTATTTGTAACACATGTTTGAAGTTGGACAAAAATGCGGTGTATCCCCGGGACAACAGCTTCCACCTCCGCAACATAACCGACCAGGCTTGCAGCAATAGCCATCTCCGCAGTTGACCGGATACCCTTCGGGGCACGCCATCAAGCGCTCCGCGGTTGCCGAATCCACTGGTAATTGTTTGCCGTCTCGCGGCGAGGGTGCGGGCTTACTCGTAGAAACGGCAAACGCAGTCACCACGAGGCTTGTTAACACAAGGAATCTGAGAGAGCTCTTAAGGAATCGCATCTGTGTGAGTCTCCTTTCAAAAAAACAAGAGGCTGAACCTCGTGCGAGAACAAAGGCCTTATACACCGGAAGGACTTAACAAGGCAAGAAAAATCTAAACCGTGAGATGTCATAGCTGAGATAACCCAACGCAATACTTCCCGTGAAGTCTTTCAAAATCCGCTTCATCAATTCTTCTCATGCGCGCCGTCTTTCTCATCGAGGCTATGCATGATATCCTGACTGCCGACCCCCCTCTTAAG
>Ga0070706_100003088_pt1 | contig 16502 bp, 16 predicted proteins | sample KBSK5501metaG_FD_65476 | JGI IMG/M metagenome (GOLD analysis project Ga0070706, IMG submission 65476) | Corn, switchgrass and miscanthus rhizosphere microbial communities from Kellogg Biological Station, Michigan, USA - KBS K5-50-1 metaG | ecosystem: Host-associated > Plants > Roots >...
GCGCCGCGCGTCCGCTCCCCTGGCCCGAGGTGCTCGACTATGCGCGCCGCCCCTGGCTGACCGAGATCGAGCGCGAGCTCCTGGCGCTGCTGGACCAGCCGCGGATGAAGGGCATTACGGTCGTCGGCACTTCGGGCGGCGGATATTTCGCGGCGCGCCTCGCACTGCTGCGCCCGAAGCAAGTCCGCAGAGTGGTGCTGGTGCACGCGCTGGCGAATTCCCCGCTGCGCTCGCTGACCGACCCCGACGCGCCGGCGCCGCTCGAGCAGCGCTTGCTGCGGGTCAGATCCGCTTCCCCCGTTCCGCAACTGTTTCCCGCGGCTCCCGTGCCGCCGCCCGACGAGCTCCGGCGGCTGATCGCCGATCCCAAGTCAACGCACCCGACGGCTCGCAACTGGATGGCGTTCGCGGTGAAGGACACGGCGGTCTCGCGGGCGTGGACCTTCGAGGCGCTCTCCAGCGGTTTCTTCGTGCCGAGCCTGGAGTACACCTTCGAGTTGCAGTCCACCGACTTGACCGAGCAGATGAAAACGCTGACCGTGCCGATGCTGGCGATGGGATCGTGGCACGATGAAGGCTCGCCGGTGCAGAGCCCGCCGACTCTCTCGCAATGGGAAGAGATCAGGCTGTTGGACCCGAAGATTCCGCTCACGGTGGTGGCGTTCGACGATACGCGCGCCTACATCAGCGCCGATGCGCCGGAGGAATTCGACCGCGCGCTCTCAGATTTCCTCGCCGGGCGCGCCGTGCACGGGAAGACGGGCTACAGCCTTCCGCGCGCGAGCCCGCGCGCATCCGTGATGCAGGCGGTTGCCGGCGCCGAAATCCAGATCGCTTACGGGCGGCCGGCCGCCAAGCAGCGCAAGATCTGGGGCGAGCTCGTGCCCAACGGCCGCGTCTGGCGCGCGGGCGCAAACGAGGCAACCCAATTCACCTTCAACCGCGACGTGCAGATCGAAGGGCACGCGCTGCCCGCGGGAACCTACACGTTCTTCGTGGTTCCTGGCGAAGCGGAGTGGACGCTGATCTTCAACCGCGTGCCGCGGCAGTGGGGCGCGTTCAGCTACAACCCCGCGTTCGACGCGCTGCGCTTCTCCGCAAAACCAGGAGAGGCTCCACACGAAGAGTATCTGCGGTACGACATCCAACCCGAGAGGAGCAATGCCGCGGTGGTGGCGCTCGCGTGGGAAAAGCGACGAATTGTTTTTCGAATCGAGGCGGCACAGCAATGAGGATGTGGGGTCAACACGGAATCGCTGCGTAGGATTCCGCGTCGACCCCGTTCCTCTGCGCGACCGTGAAGTCAGGATTTCTGGACGGACCTCATTTCCACTCTGTTGAGCGCGTGTGACAACCTCTCGAGCGCTCGCAATTAGAACGCCAGGATGTCAGCGGTGCTCATCAGCGTTCCCGACGGGTTGAAATATGTCTTGACGGCGCCCGTCGTCGTGTCGGTCACCGTGACCGTGTATTCCACGCCCGAACCGGAACCGATAAAGACCCAGAACTTTCCGTTGAAGGCGCGCCCGTCCAAAACCTTGACCAGAAGCTCGAGATTATTGGCGCTAAAGAACGAAAACGCTCCGGAGTCGGACGTGATCCCCAGTGCCGGCGCGGCCTGCGGATTGGCGCTTTGCGGCGACCGGAAGGTAGCCTGCACCTTGAAGCGTCCGCCGTTCAAACACAGCGAGTTCGCGTCGGTAGCGCAGCCGCCCGTCACGCTCTGCGGCTCTCCATAGATGAAGTCGTCCATGGCCACGACGTCTCCTCCGGCGGGGTTGTCGTTGGGGCCGAGCGCCACGTCTCCGCTCCGGATACGCACACGGCTCACGCGCTCTCCGGCGTTGAAGAAGACACCGAGAAAAGAGAGGTTCTGGCTGCCCGACGGCAACGCCGGAACGGCAAAGGTTCCCAGTGAGACGCCCGCCTGGTCGAAGAATTGGAGTGTCGTCGAGGTCGGCGAGTCCACATCCGTGAAGACCGCGCCGAACCCGTTGACGAACGCCTGGGTTGTCGTGCCCGGCAGGAAAAAGACCACGTCGGTGATGTTGCTGCCGATCGCCGTGAAAAGCCTCTCGGGCGAGAAAGTTTGGAAGTCGTTCAAGTAATTCGGGTTGATGTTCCCGAAACGCGGCGCTGTAATGGTCGGATTGCCTGTCTTGGCGCTGACCTGAAATCCGCTCCCCGGAGTCGAGAAAACAACACCCCGGGCGGAGTTGACGTTGAAGAAGTTCGCCGGCAGGTTATTGGGAGAGGAAAAGGTATCGGGCACCCCGTCCCAGTTGATTTCGCGGTGGCCGCTCGGAAAAGTCCCGCCGACCCCGTTATTGGTGCTGCCGAGGTCGCTCCGAAGCTGATCCACGGCCGCCTGGATCGATGCGAGAGAGGGCCCCGCCGCGCCGCGAGTGATCGCGCCGCCACGAGCGAGGGCCGGAAAAACCAGAAGAACGACCGCGGTGACTAGCAGAAATCGACGAATCATCGCATCCTCCTTTTTCTACTATTGCGAGCCACCGTCTCCGACGGGAACCCGACCTTAAGCGAAGGACAAATCGAAAACAGTTGAGACCCGTCACCGCGAATCTCGCTTGGCGGGAGGCAGCTTGCGATAGTTGACGAAGAACTCCTGTTGGCCGTTGCCTTCCGCCTGGGTCACGAGCGCCTCGTAGAGCTTCGAGGCGCCGATCGCCTGCATTCCCTTCCCCTCCTTCGACGGCACGAAGGCCATGTCGCGCCAGACATGGACCTCACTCGGAACCCCCGGAAGCCCGCGCGCCGAGAGCCAGAAACTCGCGTAGCCGAGACGATTCCATTCGTCGTAGTCGAACAACTTCGCGTCGGTCGGCTTGAGTGACTGGATCAGTCCCACCAGCCGATCGAGATCGGGTCCAGGTTCCACCGTCCAGCTTGGATTCGGCCGGCCCGAGTAGACCGAGAGAGTGACGCGGATACTCACCGGCGGCTGTTCCTTCCGGGTCTCTCCCGCCACGCCCCGATCCGCCGGCCCCGTCTTCTGCTCACTGCTCTCCTTCGACTGCGCCCACCCGGCGGCCACGAACGACACCAGAATTGCCGCCGCGGCCATGGCGATAGCGCCTGCGCTCTGTGCAGCTCTCATGCTGAAGCTCCTTCCGCTCCGCAGCGGAGCGCCCTTCCCGACAGCTCACGCCAGCTCATTGGATCACCACCACCGACTTGTCGACGCAGTAGTACGTGCAAAAGATCGAATAGTCCAGGCAGTAGTCGGGGCCGACGAACTTCCTGTTTGCGGTCTCCGGGTTCGTAATCGGGTTGCCGGAGGCATCCTTGTCGTTCGCGGGGCCGCCTCCGGATTTGTTCGACCAGCGCCCATTGTCGTCCAGCCGGTACCAGTGGTAATCCATCCGGCTACAGCCCGGGCTCCCGGGTGCGATCACGAGCGCGACCAGGTGCGAGCAGGTGGCGCAGCGCTTTTCCTTCGCCTCGACGAGGCCGTCGGCCACGGCACCGCTTCCCGTGCCAGCGCAGGTGTAGGGCGGAAACACGCCATGAGCCTGGCCCGGCTGAGCGAAGGTGTCGGTCATGATGTCGGTCGAGTAGTTGTAGCAATTGTTGATCGATTGGTGCGCGGGCGTGTTCCACAGGCCCGGGTTGTAAGTTGGCGCGCCGCTCGACGCCACGATGACGCTCACCGAAGGAGGGCTCGTGTTGCCGGCGACCACCTGGACGGCGCTGACCTTCTTCCCGGGTTGTAAGACGTGAGCATTACCGAGGCCGAGGGTGACGCAGCCGCCGTTGCCCGCGCCTTCCGCGATTTTGGTTCCATCCATGGTCACCTGGACCGTGCTCAGGGCGGCGGTGTCGCATACCGTGACGTACTTGCCGCCCTGGCAAGTCGGCTTGACGGAGGGTGCCGGCGGATCCTTGACCGGCGTGACGCTGCCGTCGGGCAGTGACTTGAGATCGCAGAGCGCCTGCATGGACGAGTACTTCTTGGCCGGATCGATCGGGGGGCTGATCTTGAAGATGGTTGAGGTGTCGAGGGCCACGCCGCCGCCGACGGTGACGGGGCCGGTCCCGGGATCGGCAAAGATCTTGACGAGAGCGCCAGTCACCAGGTCTGTGAGGAGCACGGCGTCGCCTCCTCCCACGAGCGGTTTTCCGATCGTCGGCGTCGCGAGGCTGTTGGGCCGCGCGGCCACGGTCTCCTTGCCCGACCAGTCGCTCTTGAAGACCGGATCCCTGCAAAGCGACACCATGGCGTCGTAAGCGTCGCCGGCCTTCAACGTCGGCACGCCGATGCGCGCAATGGTGTAAGGGGTCATCGTGTCCCAGGTGGTCGACGACGACGCGTTCTTGCGGAGCGTGACCGTGGCGCCCTGGACGACTCCATTCACGCGAACCACTTCCTGGCACTCGTAGAGCGGGGGCATCACGACGGGAATCGGCAGCTTCCCGCCGGGGGCCACGCTCGCCGTGATCGCGCTCACCGTCACGGCGTCGCGGGTCCTCTCGCTGATCCGGTTGCCGACGATCTGGGCCGCCGCCACGACGTCGCCGGTGTGAACCGCGGAGGGTAGCTGGATGGTTCCCCACCCCATCCAGATCGGCACCTGGATCACCTGGGTCCCATTGACGTAAACGGCGATTTTCGAGTCGCGGTCGGCCCCGGAAAACGCGATCGTCTGCGCGCAGTTGTAGATCGGCTTGTCGATGACCGGCGGCGAGAGGCTCGGGTCCAGCACCGGCCCACAGCCCACCAGAAGAAGCACGACGAGGACGGCGATCGGCATGAGCACATGCCGCAAGAGTCTCGGGCTCATGATCGTGACCTCCTCCGGTTTTCGTTGATCTCTCTCGATCGCTGGGATTGGAGATCCCTCTCATCTAGATCGCAGGAGGCCTCCGAAAGGGCTAATCCGAATCGGAAAAACAGCAAAACAACTTGAAACAGCGGCCTTCTTTGAGTATTCAGCTCGGCATGTCGACGGCCTTACGGATCGTCTCCGGGCGCCCGCTCGAGGGCGAGTTCGCCTCCTATGCCAAGGCCGATATCGACCGGGTCGCGGGGGACGACGCGGTCGAGGCCCTGGCCTCTCAAGAGAGGAGCACCGTGGCACTCTTCGGGTCTCTCGATGAAACGAAGGTGCGCGGCCTGACCTACGGACCGGGGAAGTGGACGTTGAAGGAAGTCCTCGGGCACCTGGCCGACGACGAACAGATCTTCACCTATCGCGCGCTCTGCATCGCGCGAAAGGACTCGTCACCGCTGCCGGGCTTCGATGAGAAAGCCTATGTGGAATTCGCGGGCTTCGAGGACCGCGTCCTCGAAGACCTGCTCGGCGAATATCGCGCCGTTCGTCGGGGATCGATCGCCCTTTTCAGCAGTCTGACTCCGGAGGCGTGGTTGCGGCGAGGAATCGTTAACGAATACGAGGCTTCCGTCCGCAGTCTGCTTTCCACATCGCGGGCCACGAGCTCCATCACCTGCGCACCTTGCGGGAAAAGTATCTGACGAAACTGAGCTGATCTCGTCGTCTCCACCCGCCGGCGAAACCGGGAGACGACGGGGAGCCGGTGATTCAGCGATCCCGCAACGCCCGGGCCGGATCGGTCCGGGCCGCGCGCCAGGCGGGTAAGAGGCATGCCGCAAATGACGCGATCGCCATGACTAGGAAGGCCGACCCGAACACGAGCGGGTCTCGCGGGCTGACCTGGTAAAGCAGATTTCCCAGCAGGCGAGTCGATCCGATCGCCGCGACCATCCCCAGGAAGACCCCCGCCGCCGTCAGGAGGACACCGTAACGCATCACGAGACGCAGCAGGTCGGAGGCCGCCGCGCCAAGCGCCATCCGTAGTCCGAGCTCTCGATGGCTTTGCGAGACGGCGTACGACATCACTCCGTAGAGGCCGACGGCGGAAAGCACCAGCGCCAGGCCGCCAAAAATCCCGACGAGCGTAAGAGCGACGATCTGCGCCTCGGACTTGATGTCGATTTGCTCGCGCATCGTCGACAGCCGCCACGGAGCCAGCCCCGGATCAAGCCCGTGAATCTCGCGCGCCAGCGCCGACGCGATTGTGGCCCGCCGCAGATTCGTGCGGATGTGCAGGACGACGACTCCGGCGGGAAATTGACGCAGCGGCACGTAGAAGAAAGGCTTGGGGATTTCGAGGAGCGATGCGTAGTTCGCCATCTTCGCGATGCCCACAACTCGCACTGCCCGACCCTTCAAATGGAGGATTCCGCCCAGCGGACTCGAGCGAGACCAATACCTGGCGGCCATCGCCTCATTCACGACGGCCACGGGCGGAGCCGATTCGTCGTCGGCGCGCGTGAAGGCGCGTCCCGAGAGAATCGGGATTCCCAGAGTCGCAAAAAAGGCGGGGCTAACCTCGTCGTATTGCGGGGCCGGCTGCTCGTCGGGCGCTGCCGCATAACCCTCGATCACGATCGGCGACGAGTTGTAGTTGGCATAGCTGAACGGCGCGACCCGCGCATAGGCGGCCGATCGGACGCCGCCCAGGGATTGGACTCGGTCCAGAAGCTCGTTTTGAAAGGTCTCCTTGCGCGGCGCGTCGTATCCGGCCGAGTTCAGGTCGATCCCCGCGAGCAGCACGTCGGCGGTCGAGAAGCCCGGGCTGGCCGAGCGCATCGCCTGCAGGCTCTTGACGAGAAGGCCGGCAGCGACGAGGAGCACGAAACTCAACGACACCTGAAGCAACACGAGGCCGGACCTAACACGCGATCGCTCGCTTCCCCCGACGACGCCCCCCGTTTCCGACTTGATGGACGAGGCGAGATCGATCTTGCTGGCGGGAATCGCCGGGACCAGCCCGGACAGAAGCGTTGTGGCCAGGCAGGCGGCGGCGCTGATGGCGAGCACGCGCCAGTCGATCGAAGCCGGCAGATTCAGCGTGACTCCCCGCGACGGGATAACCCGAACCAGGAGGTTGCGGCCAAAATGCGCGACGAGGAGGCCGCCGGCGGCCGCGAGAGCGGAGAGGATGAGCCCTTCCGTAACCAGCTGCCGCACCAGCCGTCCACGCCCGGAGCCGACGGCGAGACGGATCGTCATTTCCTGCCGCCGCGCGAACGCCCGGACGAGCAGGAGGTTGCTGACGTTCGCGCTCGCGATCAGAAGGACGAAGAAAGCCACGACCGCGGCGATCCGGAGCGTCGGGTACATCCGGCTCGCGCCATTGAACGGGGACCTCCACAGCGGAGAGAGCTCGACCTCCCGGCCCCTGTCCGTCTCCGGATACTCCGCCTCCAATCGTCTCGCCGCGGCGGAGATCTCGGCCTGCGCCTGCGCGCGCGTCACGCCGGGCTTCAACTTCCCGAAGCTCTCGACCCAGCGGGCGCCGCGATCCTCGAGCTTGTAGCCCCCCAGATCGAACGTCTCCTGCATCGACGCCGGAACCCAGAACTGCATCGCATAGCCCACGAACGTGCCGTTGAACCCTTCCGGAGCCACGCCGATGATCGTGTGCCGCACGCCGTTCATGAGCTGCGTCTTCCCGAGGATTCCGAGGTCGCCGCGGAAGCGGTCCCTCCACATCTTGTAACCGATCACCACGACAGGATGGGCGTTGCGGCCCGTCTCCTCGGCGGACTCGAACCCGCGCCCGAGAAAAGGGCGCACGCCGATCTCTTCGAAGTAGTTCGCCGACACGATCTGGCCCGCCACGCGTTCGGCCCGGTCGCCGACTGCCAGCGTCGTACCGGTAATCTTGTCCGCGACGAAGGCTTCGAAGAACTTGTTGCTCCGCCTCAAGTCGAGGAAGTCGGGCCAGGAGAGGCCGTCGTGGCCCGGCTCGCCGCGCGTCTTGCCGACGAGGACGACCATCCTGTCCTGGTCCGCGACCAGAGCGTATGGGCGCACGAGGATCCCCTCGATCCAGCTGTAGACGGCCGTGTTGGCGCCGATACCGAGCGTCAAGCAGAAGATCGCCAGAATCGAAAAGCCCGGGCTGCGCCGCAGCATGCGTAAACCGAAGCGAAGGTCTTGGCTCAGCCGGTCGAGCCAGAGGCTGCCCCACATCTCCCGCGTGATCTGCTTGATCAGGCCCATGTTGCCGAATTCCCGGCTCGCATTCGCGGCCGCGTCCGCCGGCGACTCGCCGCGAGCGACCCGCTCGGCTTCGGCCATGCGCACATGCGCGGCCAGTTCCTCATCCAGCTCCTCCTCGCGGCGCCTGCGGCCCGACGGCAGAAGAGCCGAGAGCTTCACGGCTCGCTTTCCGCGGGAGGCACCATGAGCCCGGCAATCGCGACGGCAAGCTGGTCCCATTTCGACCGCTCCGCGGCAAGCTGCTTGCGGCCCGCGGCCGTCAACCGATAGACGCGCACGCGTTGGTTGTTCTCGGAAACCTCCCAGTCCGCGGCGACAGCGCCCTGGCGCTCGAGACGGTGCAGCGCGGGATAAAGCGAGCCGGTGTCGACTTGCAGGACGTCCCGCGAGCCGGCGCGAATCATCTGCGCGATTCCATAACCGTGGCGCGGCCCCCAGCGCAGCGTCTGCAGGATGATCAGATCGAGCGTGCCTTGCAGGATTTCGATCCGCGTGACCGGCAAGTCCTTCTTGGTCATCAGGCGCTCACATGCATGTAGATATCCTACAGCCTCGGGAGGTAGGATGTCTACATGCTGGATACGTGAGCCGGATCCGGTCAGTCGCCCGTGCTCGGGGTGGATCCTGGTGAGATGGTTAGGCCGGCCAGCAGATAGGCGGCGCCGCCGAGGAGCTCGGTCAGCTCGGATGGGGTCGCTTCCTTCGCTGCCTGGCGAGCGAATCGCTCCGCGTCACCGCCTTCCCATGTCACGCGGGCGTCGAGCCGGATTTCCTCATCGCGAACGGCGCGCACCGTCGCGCGCACGTCTTCGCGCATCGCGGCCCTGCCGTGGCAGTGCCAGGCAGGCCGGCTGCGCAGCGTTCGTCGTCATCTCCTACTGTGCCGACGCCGGTGCGGTTTTTTCTCCCGTCTCCGCCAGCGGCCAGATTCTCGACATGAGGAAGCTGACCAGGAGACCCACCAGGCAGCCGAGGAGAACCTCCGCGACTTTGTGCAGGCCGTGCTCGACGCCGGTCAGGCGGGAATGCTGCGTCAGGCTTCCCGCAATGACGATGGCCGTGGTGATAGGCGCCTGCCGCCACATCGTTTGGACGCGGACGACGTACGAGGAAACGAGCACCGCCACCGAGAGCGCCAGTGGGAGCTTCCAGGCGCTCGAGCCTCCCACGAGCAAGAAGGCGAGCCCGATGAGACAGCCGACCAGCACGTTGATGACGCGGCTCTTGACCATGCGCTCCGCCTCCTTCACCTGGGGATCGCTCGACGCAATCATCGAGGCGATCGCCCAGATCGGGTTCGTCTCTTCGATTCGGGCGAGCAGAATCCAAAGCACGGTCGTGCCGATGAACACGTTGACGGCGAACCGAACGCCGAGCAGATCGCCGTCCTTGGTGAAGCGGAGCCACGCCATCAAGGCCTTCGCGGAGAAACGGACCACGATCGGCCGTCGAGGAGCCGCCCGGAGACACTACTCATGGGCGTTCGGGAGATTGCCGTTCAACCGATAGACGACTCCGGTCTTCGTGGCGCCCAGCGCAATCCAGTCCCTCGCGGCCTGCTGAAGGGAAAGGAAGAACGCCTCGGCCCGCTTCATCGCCTTCCGGTTGAGCTCCTGGCGCTTCTTGAACTTGAGCTGAAACGCGAGCTCCCCGATGAGAGGCCGGTGGTCGCCACGGGCTCGCCACAGCGCCACGTTGGCGACGGCCCTGATGCCCTTTCCGAAGTCCAGGATGCCGATGTCCTGAAGAACCTCTTCGACGATCGTGCCCGCGACGAGCTCGACCCTTTCGCCCGGGGATCTCTTGAGCTTGTCGAGTGCCGGGAGGACCGAGACGATGTAGTCCAGGGACATGCGATCTTCGCCGGTCACCTGGCTCAAGCCAACCTCGAGGTTGTGGGAGAACAGAAGCCGAATCCCGCCGAGAGCATTCTTCAGGGGCAGCACTTCGGCCTTGAACTTGGTCCGATAATCTCCGGCGAGCTGTGGTCGGACGTCCATCTCCGCGACCTTCTGCATGTCGGGGTGCCGGAACTTGAAGACGAGCTCTGGATCTCCCGTCGGGAAGCCGTCCTTGTACGGGATGCGGCGCCGGAGGATGAACGCGTTGTTGTAGAGCCGGAAGTCGGCGGTATCGAGGAAAAGAATCTCGCGAATCCTGAGAGGTTCATCGGCGAAGCTCTGAGTCAAGAGCTCGACGCCATTCTTCTCGGCCGGGCGGCGCATGACCTTGCGGAACGCGAACAGACGCTTCCGGGATGTGAAGCGGTTGGGCTTCAGAATAAGCTTGCACTCGAGATACTGGATCTCGTCGAGCGGAAGGCCGTCGGTGTACTTGCCCGGTTTCAGACGGGGAACTTCTCGTTCCTCGCCCTTCCGATCCGAATCCTTCGCTCCGAGCTTCTTAGGGGTCTGCTTTGCCATTCTTCTCCTCTAGCCAATCTCACTTCAAACCAGACGATCGCGCGCCACACGACTGGAATCGCAAGATGACGGGTCTAGCCGGCCGGTGCCTGTCGTCCCTCCCCGGCCCAGCGCAAGAGCGCGAGAGCGAGAGCGATGACGACCGGCCCCAGAAGCATTCCGATCAGGCCGAAGGACGCCAGCCCTCCCAACACGCCGAAAAACACCGGCAGCTCCCCGATCTCGGCGTGTCCGGATATCAGGCGCGGCTTCAGGACGTTGCCGACCAACATCGAAACGATCACGATGCCATAGAACGCCAATCCGATGGCCCATGGCCACCGACCCTGTGCGGCCAGGACAATCGCGCCCGGCGTCCAAACGAGGGCCGTGCCTCCGACGGGCAAGAGCGACAGGGCAGCTGCGACAGCCCCGAAGACGACCGGCGCGGGAAAGCCGACCACCGCAAAGGCGACCCCCACGAGCGTTCCCTGCACGAGGGCGGTGACCAGTGTTCCAAGGACGACGGCCTTCGTCACGGAGGCGAGCTGGTTCGTAAGCCCCTTCCTGCGCTCCTCGGGGAGCGGCAGGGCCCGATCCAACCGCGCGACCATCGACACCCCGTCGCGAAGGAAGAAAAAAAGCAGAAAAAGCATCAGCACCAAATTCAGGAGAATGCCAATGACTCCCACCACAAAGGCGCCGCCTCGCGCGGCCATCAGCCCGAGCAATCGCCTGGCGACCTCGATGGCCCGCTGTTCCAGGTCTGCGGCGGTCACGGAGAAGTGCGTGCGGAGCCAGTCGACCGCGGCCGCGACGGGGGCCAGCCGGAAGAGGTCCGATGGCTGCTGGATCTGGAGGCGCTTCGCTTCTCCCGACAGTCGGGTCAGGAGCTGCCCCACCTGGCGGGAGAACACGACTCCGAGAGCCGCGGAAGGCAGCGCGATGCACAGAGTCGCGCCTGCAGTCAAAAGACCCGCGGCAAGACCTGCCCGATGCCTCAGCCGGCGGTTCAACCTCTCGTATAAGGGCCGAAGAAGAAACGCGAGCAGGATCGACCATACGATTGGGCCCAGAAACGGCTTGAAGATCTTGAAGAGCAGCCAGCCGAGGAGCGCGAGAGCCGCGACGGCGAAGAGGCGCGGATAGAAGCGATCCTCCGCGCGCTGGCTGTCCGCCGGCCTGTTCTCCGGAAGCTCACTTCCCATTCGCATCGCAGAAGACGCCGCGCCGCCGCCGGTCACTTCCCGGGAACAAACTTCTCGTAGAGCGGCCCGCCGCTGGCGGCGTCCTCGCCGAAGAGCTCCACGTACTCGACTTTGGGCCTCAAGGAATCCTCTTTCGATTGGACGAACATCCTGCGGAGAATCCCGTTCTGACCACCGATCGGACCGGTTGCCGCCGGGCAACCGTTGAGCATGCGAATGGTGAGGCGCCGTTCCCGGCTGGCTTTGAACGCCAAAGCGAAGGTACCCGGTTCGCCTGGTGTGACATCGAAGCCGTAGGCCTGTTTGCGCTCCACCACGTTCAGCTCCTCGCGCTTGCCCTTCTCCCCGTTCAGCAGCCAATAGGCGACCACGGGCTCGGAAGCCGCGAAATCGCCCCCTGCCCCGCGGTTGGCGTCGTAGACGACGATGTTGGCGTTCTTGCTCCGCTCGATGACAAAGAGGTGCGCGGGGCAAGGGTCACCGACCGAACCGGCCGTTTCGCCGAGAGCGGGCAGCGCGATCGCCAAGAGCGCCGATACCGAGCCGAGGCGAGGCCAGCGCACGCCGCGCCTTCGATCGACGGTCACGGCGTGGCCACCCTCGACGTTGCCTCTTGCTTCTACGCCAGTCGTGTCGCGGTCTTCGCCTGCGAAACGTAGCCCTTGATCTTGACCGCGACTGTCAACAGCAGGATGCCGTAGAAAATCGCGTAGATGCCGATCAGCCAGACGATCGACAGAGCTCCCGCGTTCGGCATCGCGATCACGAGCACACCGAATGCAACCGATAGAACACCGCTCAAGATGAGCACCCACTCGTTGCTCAGCTGCTGCCGCAGCTTGATCGCGACCACGATCTCGAAGATCCCCGTCAGAACTGCCCAGGCGGCGATGACCGCGAGCAGCGAGATGGCCGTGATGCCCGGATAGAAAAACGTCACCAATCCCGCCGCGATGCCCAGCAGCCCCAGCAACACGAGCGTCCCGATGCCGGGAGTTCCCTTGGGCGCGCGGATTGCCAGAGCCAGCGTGAAGATTCCGTTGACCAGGGAGTAGGCCCCGAACAGGATCACGAGCACCTGGGCCGTCATTCCCGGATAAACGAACGCCAGCACACCAAAGAGCAGGGCCGCGATGCCGCGTAGGACCAGAAGCCACCAGCCGGTTTTCAGTGTTTCCAACATGTCTGTCTCCTTCTCCTTTTTGTGCCACCTTCAGTGCAAGAACACCACCGGGGACTTCTTGTCCACGGAAAACGGGGTTGCCGATTCGGGGTTGGAGTCGAAGCGCCCGAAGACCGAGGGATCGCCGCGGAAGTGCTTCTCCAGCGCGTTGACGCGGTTCTGGTCGTTGGGGTGATCCGACAGGAGCTGCGGGATCTCCTTGGACGTCGCGTTCTTGAAGTCCTGAAACAGCCACACGAGCCCCCACGGGTTGGACCCGGCGGCGGCACAGATGTCCGAGCCCGTCAGGTCGGCGCGCGACTCCGCCTCGCGCGAATAACCGAGAGAGTGGAGCTTGCCCAGCAGATAGATCGCCAGCAGATGCGCCCGGGTCGGTCCGAGCAGAATCGCCGCTCCCACCTCTCTTGCTTCGATCTTTCTCTGCTTCTGGAGAAGCGCCATCGAGTCGTGGTGGATCGTGTGGGCCACCTCGTGGCACAGGGTCCCAGCCAGCTGCTCCTTGTTCTTCACGAAGTAGAGCAGGGAATCCACGACATAGATGTTTCCGCCGGGGGTCGCGAACGCGTTGGGCTGCTTCTCGTGAACGATGTAGACATGGAAGGGATGGTTGTACCGCGGCTGCGCGGCCTGCATGATCGGCTCGATGACCGGCATCAGCGCGTCGTAGAGGGGCGAGGTTTCGATGATCTCCCCCTTCGCCTTCAGCTCGTTGAAGACCTGCTTGCCGATCGTTAATTCCGGATCCTCAGGCTTCTGTTCGGGATCCGCCGGCGTCGCCGCATGGAGCGCCGGCACGAGACAAGCCAGTGCGGCGCCGGCGAGGATCATCCAGACTCGAAAACCTCTGGCTGCGTTCATCTGATTGTCGCCTCCTTTCGACCTCTCTTCACGTCAGGGATTGGCCTGAGCAGCCCTCGCCTTCGACTTGAGAATTCGCGCCTTCGCCTGAGCCTGCCGCTCCGCAGCCTGTCGTCTGACCTTCGCTTTCTCCAGGAGGCCCTCAATCTTTGAGTCGAGCCGATTGATCTTCTCCAGGAGCTTTCCCTTCCGGTCCGCGCGCGCCTGCGCGTATTCCGCTTTCATCTGCGCGAGGTCCGCCTTCATCGCGGCGACCTCTTCGTGATTGACCGTGTCGCGCACTTCCGATAGCGCCCGCCGGAAGACGGTCCCGCCGATCGCCTCCATCCGCGTGTCCACAGGCGTCGTCCAGTCCTCTTCGATTTCGGCCACAACCGCAAACGTGTTCGGCGAAAGAGCTTTCGTGACGTCGTCGAGAAAGTCATCGCCGATTCGAGCCTTGTCGAAATCGACCGTTCCACCCAAGGTAGCGCCGGCCGAGGCGCCGACCGCCACACCGACCGGGCCGCCCAGAATCCCGATCAGCGTGCCGAGCGCGGTCCCGACGAGAGTCCCGATCGGCGAGGCGTCATCCCCCTCCTTGATCGACGCCTTGCCGTCCGCGTGCTTTGCCAGAACCGCGTAGCCGTAGACTCTGACGCTGCCCTCGTCGTCCAATTGCAGAAGGGCTTTCCTGCCTTCGTATGCCTTGCTTTCATTGTCGAACACCACAACGAGCATCCGGTCCATATGTCATCTCCTTTCGAGATTGCTGATTTCACCGATCCGCCGCTGCCGCCGAACTGGCGGCGACAGCGGCATTCATCCCGTCTCGTGCCTAAACGGAGGCTCTCCCCCTCGCGATTGCCGCTTTGGCGCTCAAGAACTCCGCCTTGGCCTTGGCCTCGCGGTCGGCGGCTTCGCGCCGTTCCCTAGCTTTCTGCAGCTGGCTCTGCAGCTTGGAATCGAGCAGGCTGATCTTTTCCGAGAGCTTCGTCTTGCGCTGCGCCACCGCCGTGGCGCGCTCGGCTTTCAGCTGAGCGATGTCGGCCTTGATGGCCGCAACGTCTTCCTGGTGGATCTTGTCCTTGACCTCCGCGATCGTCCGCCGAAAGACGACTCCTCCGATCTCTTCCATGCGGGTGTCGACCGGCGTGGTCCAGTCCTCCTCGATCTCGGCGACCACCGCCACCTTGCCGGGGGTCAGCGCTTTGGCGACGTCGCTCACATAGTCTTCGCCAACGCCGGCGTTGTAGACGTCGGCGGTGAGACCCGCCGTCATGCCGAGCGTGGCGCCGATCGCGATTCCGGCCGGACCGCCCAGGATGCCGACGAGAGCGCCCAGCGAAGTTCCCGCCAGTGTGCCGAGCGGAACATCGTCGTCGCTCTGCTTGACCGTGGAGCTGCCGTCGGAATTCTTCTTGACGATGGCATAGCCGTAAACGCCGATGCTCCCCTCGCGATCGAGATCGAGGAGCGCTTTCTTCCCTTCATACGCCTGGGTTTCGTTGTCAAACACCGTGACGACCATTCTGTCCATGACGGATCCTTTCTTTTGGCTGATTCGCCTCTATCCCCTGCGACTGCTGTTATCCGTTTGATTCGAGCAAGAATCCTTCTTTGACTTCTCTTCCGGCTAGGAGCCGGCGTTCTCCACGGCAATCCAGCTGCGGACGTAATCCGGGCAATTCACGATCCGAGCCCCGTCGGCTTCGAGGCGCGCGAGAAACCGCACTGCCTCGCGGGCGACCAGGGTGACTTCTTTCAGGTCGAGGAGAACGGGACCCTGCGCCTCCGCCGCGAGCAGCGCCTGCAACCGAGACGCATGTTCGTCGTCCAGCTCTCCGCTGAGCGCGAAAAGGACCGCGTCGCCGCCGAATGAGCGGTGAATTCGGTATGTCACTGGTTCCCCCACGCATGCCCCCCTGGAGAGCAACACGAAGGCCAGCGCTAAATCGTTGTGTCTGCGAGTGGAAGAGTTTTTCGCTCGCGAAAATTTCGCGAACGTCCGCAAAAAAGATCGATTCGCGAGAGCTCGCTAGACCAGCTGGTTAGGTTGCGACCTCTTGTAGCGCCGCTTGTCGATCTTCATGGCCCGGATCTTGGATTCCAGGGTCGAAGACGGAACGCCCAGCCGCTCCGCGGCGCCGAACGGTCCGGCCACTCGTCCCTTGGTTTGCGCCAGCGCCGCCTCGATGGCGTCCCTCTCTCGGCTTGCCAGCGTCGGGAGCTGCCGGGGCGCGGCCTCGCGAGGGGTCGCGGATCTGGCCGAGAGCCACCGATCGTCGATCGACAGAGTCTCCGAATCCGAAACGATCACGGCGCGCTCGACGACGTTCTGCAGCTCACGAACATTGCCGGGCCAGTCGTAGGACTTGAGCCTGTCGAGCGATGTCTTGTTGATACTGTGGACTCGCTTGCCCGCGCGGCGCGCGTACCGATGGATGAAATACTCGACGAGAACGGGGATGTCCGCTCGACGGTCGCGCAGGGCGGGCATCTCGAGCGGAAAGACGTTCAGGCGGTAGAAGAGGTCCGCACGAAACCCCCCTTCCGCGACGGCAGCCTCGAGGTCCCGGTTCGAGGCGGCGATCACCCGGACGTCCGTTCGGATCGGCCGGCTCCCGCCGACCCGCTCGAACTCGCGCTCCTGCAGGACACGCAAAAGCGTTATCTGGATTTCGGGCGGCAGCTCGCCGACCTCGTCCAAGAAGATCGTACCGCCGTCCGCCAGCTCGAAGCGGCCTTGCCGCCGCTGCAGAGCCCCCGTGAAAGCGCCCTTCTCGTGTCCGAACAGCTCCGAGGCGATGAGCGACGGAGG
>Ga0070706_100003089_pt1 | contig 16497 bp, 18 predicted proteins | sample KBSK5501metaG_FD_65476 | JGI IMG/M metagenome (GOLD analysis project Ga0070706, IMG submission 65476) | Corn, switchgrass and miscanthus rhizosphere microbial communities from Kellogg Biological Station, Michigan, USA - KBS K5-50-1 metaG | ecosystem: Host-associated > Plants > Roots >...
GAGATCCGCGCCAACAGCGAGGAGCGGGCCAAGGCCGTCCTGGACGTGTTCAAGGACAAGCTGGTCCGGCGCGGCGTGTCGCTCAAGGCGCTGGACCCCGGCGACCCGAAGCCGTCCGGAAAGGAATTCCGCGTTGGTGTCGCCCTCAAGCAGGGCATCTCCCAGGACGACGCGAGGAAAATCACCAAGCTGATCCGGGACGAGGGGCCCAAGGGCGTCCGCGCCCAGGTGCAAGGCGACGAGCTGCGCGTTTCCTCGAAGAAAAAGGACGACCTGCAGGCCGTGATCGCCCTGGTCAAAGGCAACGAGTTCGGCCTGGCGCTGCAGTTCGTCAACTTCCGCTAGGCGCCCGGCAGGCGCCGCATATCGCTGCCATACGCCGGCTCGTGGTCAGCCTGGCTGCCCGCCGGATCTGTCGCCGGGGCCCGCCGCCCGCTTCACGCGGCCCGTGGTCAGCGGGGCTGCCCCGGCTGGCTGGCCCCGGGGGCGGCCTCCTGCGCTTCCCTGGGCAGCGGCGCACCGGCGTCGTGCGCGGGTGGCGGCGGAACCGTCCACATCCACTCCCGCAGCCGGTCCCGTTCATGGGTCAGCGCGGCAATACCCGCCTCGGGGTACCCGTACTCCGGAGACCAGAACAGTGCGTCGTACGGGCAGACCTCGACGCAGATCCCGCAGTACATGCACAGCGAGAAGTCGATGGCGAACCGGTCGAGCACATTGCGCACCCGGGGCCGCCCTCCCCCGGGCGCGGGCCCCGTCTCCTTGTGCGACTCGATGTAGATGCACCAATCCGGGCACTCCCGCGCGCACAGCATGCAGACGGTGCAGTTCTCCTCCAGCAGCCCGATGACACCGCGGCTGCGCGGCGGCAGGTCGCCCGCGTCCAGGCCCCCGCCGCCCTCCGCGCCCACGCAGTCCACGGCGGACGGCGCACTGGGGGTGTCCAGGTCCCCGGCCGGCCCCGGATCACGTTTCGTTTCGGGTGACAGGCCGGCGTTGCCTGGCTGGTCCGGTTCCATGGCCGTCATGGCGGCGGCCAGCCTTCCGGCACCCCGGGCGGCACCAGGCGCCTGCGGGAACGCTCCGAGGCCCGCCGCTCGCCGGGTTCCCTGGCCCCCGGCCATTCCTGCGCGGCCCGGGCGGCGAGTGGGAAGTCCTTGCGCAACGGGTGGCCCTCGAACCCGTCCGGCAGCAGCAGCGGCGCCAGCCCGGGGTGGCCGTCGAAGACCACGCCGAACATCTCGTGCGTCTCCCGTTCCGCCCAGCCCGCGCCGCGGAACAGGCCGATGGCGCTTGGCAGCGCCGGGTCCTCGCGCGGCACCAGGGTGCGCACCAGCACGTGCTGCCCGGTGTCCAGGGAGTACAGGTGAACCACGATGGCAAAACCCTGGTCCTGCTCGTCCACGGCCGTCAGCCAGTCGAAGAAGTCGCAGCCGACCACGTCGCGGGCGAAGGCCAGCGCGGCGAGCCAGTCATGGCGCGGCACCCCGATCGTGACCGTCTCGGCCGCGCCCGCCCCGCTCGTCCCGCCCGTGCCGGCCCCGGCCGCGCCCGTCCCAGCCCAGCCGGCCCCGCCCGCCCCGGCCGTCGATGCCCCAGCCACGCCTGGCTCGGCCGCGCACCGCGCCGTGGGCAGGCGCCGGCCGGCCTCGGCCAGGATCTCGCCGGGGGTCACCGCTGCTCCCCGCCGGCCTCGCCGAGCAGCCGCAGGCCGTGGATGAGTGCCTCCGGGCGGGGCGGGCAGCCGGGGACGTACACGTCCACCGGGATGATCTGGTCGGCGCCCTTGGTCACGCAGTAGGAGTCCCAGTAGGGGCCGCCGCTGTTGGAGCAGGCCCCGAAGGACAGCACCCGCCGGGGCTCTGGCAGGTCACGGTAGGCGGCCAGCACCAGCGGGGCCAGCTTGTCGGTCACCGTCCCGGCCACTACGAGTACGTTCACGGGCCCCGGGCCTACTTCCGGCAGAATCTCGGCGCAGCGCCGCAGGGCGGCGGACACCTCGACCGCGCAGCAGGCCAGGCCGGCGTCGAAGACCCGCAGCGAAAAGCTCCCCGCCAGAATGGCCGGCGCCGTGGCCGCGGGGACCGCAGCGGCCACCGTTCCGCCGCCACGGCGCGGCACCGGCAGGTCCACGGCAGCCATCCAGCCAGCCTATGCCGAACCTCCGCAGGCGGCTCCGGCCCGGCGCCAAAACGGCCCGCCTGAACCCGCGGGTATTTCCCGTGCGCCTATGACACGGAGGGTATGATTTATCGCGGAAGTGTCACATGAACTTGTCAGGTGCACGGGGGCCGGGGTGCGGCGCCTATTTCGGGGATTGCGTGCCTGCGCGTGCCCCCTTCCGGGATGCCGATGCGATCTGCGTCACAGTCTCGCGAAGAGTGCCCGCGTACCGGCCGTCACTGTCCCCGCCCCCAGGTACCCTGAGCAGGTTCGCCCCGCGAAAACGAGGAAACCGGGCAGGTCATCTGCCCGTCGAACGCTCACGGACCTACGCCGCCCGCCCACCGGCGCCCGCCCGCGCAGCGTGGAGGAGGTCCATCAACTGTGGCCAAGCAGGTCCACCACCTCGACGGCGTCATAATCCGGTTCGCTGGCGATTCCGGCGATGGGATGCAGCTAGCCGGCGACCGGTTTACCCAGGAAACCGCCGCGTTCGGCAATGACCTTTCCACGCTGCCGAACTTCCCGGCGGAGATCCGGGCCCCGGCCGGCACCCTGCCGGGGGTGTCCAGCTTCCAGTTGCATTTCGCGGATCACGACATCCTGACGCCCGGCGACGCCCCCGACGTGCTGGTGGCGATGAACCCGGCGGCGCTCAAGGCGAACCTCGCCGATGTCCCCCGTGGCGCGGACATCATCGCGAACACCGACGAGTTCACCAAGCGCAACCTCAGCCGGGTCGGGTACGACACCAGCCCGCTCGAGGACGGGTCGCTGTCGAACTACAACCTGCACGCGGTCCCGGTCACCTCCATGACCGTCAGGGCCCTGGAGGAGTTCGACATCACCCGCAAGGACGCCGAACGGGCCAAGAACATGTTCGCGCTGGGCCTGCTGTCCTGGCTCTACAACAGGCCGGTCGAGTCCACGATCGCGTTCCTCGAATCCAAGTTCGCGGCCAGGCCGGAGATCATGAAGGCCAACGTCGCGGCCTTCCAGGCGGGCTGGAACTACGGCGAGACCACCGAGGCCTTCTCGGTCCAGTACGAGGTCAAGCCCGCCAAGCTGCGCCCGGGCACCTACCGGAACATCACCGGCAACACCGCGCTCGCCATCGGGCTGGTCGCCGCCTCACGGCGGTCCGGGCTGCCGCTGTTCCTCGGCTCCTACCCGATCACCCCGGCCTCGGACATCCTGCACGAACTGTCCAAGCTCAAGCGGTTCGGCGTCCGCACGTTCCAGGCCGAGGACGAGATCGGCGGGGTGGGCGCGGCGCTCGGCGCCGCGTTCGGCGGCGCGCTCGGCGTCACTACCACCTCGGGCCCGGGGATGGCGCTCAAGGGCGAGACGATCGGGCTCGCGGCGTCGGTGGAGTTGCCGCTGATCGTCTGCGACATCCAGCGGGCCGGGCCGTCGACCGGCATGCCGACCAAGACCGAGCAGGCCGACCTGCTGATGGCCCTGTACGGCAGGAACGGGGAGTCCCCCGTCGCGGTCCTCGCGCCCGCCACGCCCTCCGACTGCTTCGAGACGGCGCTCGAGGCGGTCCGGATCGCGGTCAAGTACCGCACCCCGGTGATCATCCTGTCCGACGGCTACCTGGCCAACGGCTCGGAACCCTGGCGCATCCCCGAGGTCGCGGGCCTCCCCAAGCTGCGCGACGAGTTCTCGTTCTCCAGCCCGCAGGAGTGGCCAGGCGACGGGGGCAAACCGGAGTTCCAGCCGTTCCGGCGCGACCCGCAGACCCTCGCCAGGCCGTGGGCGATCCCAGGCACCCCCGGCCTGGAGCACCGGATCGGCGGGATCGAGAAGGCCGACGGCTCCGGGACCATCTCCTACGACCCGGACAACCACGACAAGATGGTGCGGCTGCGCCAGGCCAAGATCGACGGGATCGCCGCGGACATCGGCCCGCTGGAGGTCGACGACCCGGACGGCGACGCGAAGGTGCTCGTCCTCGGCTGGGGGTCCACGTTCGGCTCGATCGGCGCCGCGGTGCGCCGCGTGCGCAACGCCGGCAGCCCGGTCGCCCAGGCCCACCTGCGGCACCTTTCCCCGTTCCCCGCCAACCTCGGCGAGGTGCTGGCCGCCTACGACAAGGTCCTGGTTCCCGAGATCAACCTGGGGCAGCTTGCCCTGGTGCTGCGCGGGCGCTACCTCGCCGATGTCATCTCCTACAACCGGGTCCGCGGCCTGCCGTTCCGCGCCGCGGAGCTTGCCGGTGTCATCCAGGACGTGATCAGCAATGTCTGAACCCAGCCACGCACGGGGCGGCTCCCCGAACGGCGCGCACGGCTCTCCGGCGAACGGCTCTCCCGCAAACGACGGCGCCGCCGACGCCGCCCGCCGGCTGCGGTCGCTGACCCTGGTCCCGGTCGCCGACGAGAAGCTCACCACCAAGGACTTCAAGTCCGACCAAGAGGTGCGCTGGTGCCCCGGCTGCGGCGACTACGCCATCCTGGCCGCGTTCCAGGCGTTCCTGCCCGAACTGGAGGTGCCGCGGGAGAACCTCGTCATCATCTCCGGTATCGGCTGCTCTTCCCGGCTGCCCTACTACGTGGACAGCTACGGCATGCACTCGATCCACGGGCGCGCCCCGGCGATCGCCACCGGGCTGGCGTCGACCCGCCCGGACCTGTCGGTGTGGGTGATCACCGGGGACGGCGACGCGCTGTCGATCGGCGGCAACCACCTGATCCACGCGCTGCGGCGCAACGTCAACATCAAGATCCTGCTGTTCAACAACCGGATCTACGGGCTGACCAAGGGCCAGTACTCGCCCACCTCCGAGCAGGGCAAGGTCACCAAGTCCACCCCGTTCGGCTCGCTGGACACCCCGTTCAACCCCATCTCGCTGGCGCTCGGCGCCGAGGCGAGCTTCGTGGCCCGCACGATCGACTCCGACCGCAAGCACCTCACGAGCGTGCTGCGGGCCGCGGCGGACCACAAGGGCGCGGCGTTCATCGAGATCTACCAGAACTGCCCGATCTTCAACGACGACGCGTTCGCGCCGGTGACCACGCCCGGATCCCGAGAGCAGCGGCTGATCCGCCTGGAGCACGGGGCGCCGATCCGGTTCGGCGCCGACGGGGCCAAGGGCCTTCGGTTCGGCCGGCAAGGCGGGCTGGAGGCGGTCGAGGTCGCGGCCGCCGACCCGGACTCGCTGCTGGTGCACGACGCGCACGCCGCCGACTCCTCCTACGCGTTCGCGCTCTCCCGGCTGGACAGCTCCGATTTCGCGCACACCCCGATCGGCGTGTTCCGCCAGGTCCCCCGGGATTCCTACGACGAGCTGATGTCCGCCCAGCTCGCCGACGCCCGCGCCCGGCAGGGCGACGGTGACCTGGCCGCCCTGCTCGCCGGCCCCGACACCTGGGAAGTCGGCTAGCCGCGGAACCCGGTTGCCGGCGAACCCGGTTTGCCCGCGAACCGCTTCCCGGCGGATCCCGGTTGCCCGCGAACCGGCGTCTCGCCCGAACGCGGTTACCCTGCCGATCCGGGTTCCCCGTCTGCCCGGCCCGCCGATGCCGGTTACCCTGCCGGTCTGGCCCCCCCGGCCGCCCGGCCCGCCGATGCCGGTTACCCTGCCGGTCTGGCCCCCCCGGCCGCCCGGCCCGCCGAAGCCGGTTACCCTGCCGGTCCGGGCCCCCGGCCGCCCGGCCCGCCCCGGAGCCCGGTTCCGGCCGCTGCCACGCCAGCCCCGCGCGCACCCAGTCAGAGCGGACAGGAGCCCGGGCACCACGACGTGTCCGTTATGCAGCAAAATGGGCCGCCAGGGACGGGCAGCGGGCGGACGTCGGGGAGAGGGAGCGGGCGGACGTCGGGGAGAGGGAGCGGGCGGACGTCGGGACGGGTAGCAGGCCAGCGTCGGGCGAGGCAGCAGGCCAACGTCGGGGCGGGCAGCGGGGGAACGTCGGGGAGAGGCGAACGGAGCGAGCCATGAGCGTGCGCGTCGAGCGGTCAGGGCGGGTCACCACGGTCATCCTGGACCGCCCGGGTGTGCGGAACGCGGTCGACGGCCCCACCGCAGCGGCGCTGGCGGGCGCGTTCCGGGACTTCGACGCCGATGACGGTGCCGACGTGGCCGTGCTTTGGGGAGCGGGCGGGACGTTCTGCGCGGGCGCCGACCTCAAGGCGGCCGGCGGGCCCGACGGCAACCGGGTCGTGCCGGACGGCGACGGGCCGATGGGGCCCACCCGGATGCGGCTGGGCAAGCCGGTGATCGCCGCGATCAGCGGGCACGCGGTCGCCGGGGGCCTGGAACTGGCCGCCTGGTGCGACCTGCGGGTGGCCGAGGAGGACGCGGTGCTCGGGGTGTTCTGCCGCCGGTTCGGGGTGCCGCTGATCGACGGCGGCACGGTCCGGCTGCCGCGGCTGATCGGCCTGGGCCGGGCCCTGGACCTGATCCTCACCGGCCGCCCGGTGCCCGCCCCCGAGGCGCTGGCCATGGGCCTGGTGGACCGGGTTGTCCCGCCCGGGCAGGCCAGGCCCGCCGCCGAGGCCCTGGCCGCCGGGCTTGCCGCGCTGCCGCAGGCGTGCCTGCGCAGCGACCGCGCCGCCGCGCTGGACGGAATCTCGCTGCCGGCCGGGGACGCGATGGCCAACGAGTTCGCACGCGGCCTGCGGGTTCTGTCCGCGCCCGCTTTCGCGGAAGGCGTCCAGCGCTTCCGCGGCGGCGCCGGGCGGGGCGGCGCTCCCGCCTGACCGGCCCCCTCCCCTTTTCTATACTTAGCGTAGTTATTACACTACAGAACGATTCATCGTGGCTGGCGCCGTCCCGGTGCCCGGCCGGGACACGGGGTCATGGGCCCCGTCCCCGGCGCGCGCGGCGGCCCCAGCCCGCCTGCGGGGATCCGTCGAGCCGGGGGGACTGCGATGGACAGGCGGCAACTGCCGGCAGTGCTATTCCTGACGATGTCCACGGCCACCATGTGCGTCGCCGCGCGGCCGGGGGCGGCCCACGCGGCCACGCCCGGGCAGGCCGGGCGGGGCGGCGCGTACCGGATCTGCCGCTCGTGGGAGAACCACGGCACGATCGCGGCGCGGATGACCCGGGGCCTGCGGGCCGTGCTGCGCCGGCGCGACTCGATCGTCGCGATCCGGGTGCAGGACCCCTACCTGGGGATCGGCTGCTGGTACCGGGAGCGACGGCACTTCGACTCGGCCAGCGCGGTCAAGGCGACGATCCTCGCGGCCCTGCTGCGCAAGGCGCAGGCCGAGAACCGGGCGCTCACACCGCGGGAACGCCGGCTGGCCTGGCGCATGATCACCGAGTCGGACAACGCCGCGGCCACGGCGCTGTGGGACGACGTGGGCCGCTACCGGCTGGAGCGGTTCCTGCGGCTGGCCGGGATGCGCGAGACGGTCCTTGGCCCGAGCGGCTACTGGGGGCTGACCCGGATCACCGCCCACGACGAGCTCATCCTGCTGCGGCACCTGCTGCGGCCGAACCCGGTCCTGGCCAAGGCCGCGCGCCGGTATGAGCTGCACCTCATGGCGCGCGTCACCCCTTCGCAGCGATGGGGGGTGCCGGCCGGGGTACCGGATAACTTCGCGGTGCACGTCAAGAACGGCTGGGCACCGCTGCCGCCGGTCCCCGGCTGGTTCGTGAACAGCATCGGCTGCTTCACCCGCGGCGACCGCGACTACAGCGTCGTGGTGCTGACCCAGGGCAACCCGACGATGGGTTACGGGGTGGCCACGGTCGAGGACGTGGCCGAGGTGATCAACCACGGGCTGAACCCTGGTGCGCGGCATCTCATGCCGCGGTCGCGGCCGTTCCCGTCCTGGGGCAGGCCGGACGAGCCAATTCCGGGCTGACGGGTCACGGCATCAGGGTTGCCCGTCACGCGACCTTCAAGACCTGTCTACTGTCTAGGTACAGTAGACAACATGGCTCTGGACGCAAGCCTGCTGGATCAGGCGAAGACGGCCGAATCACGCGTCATCGACGCCGAACACGAGGCGGAGGTGGCGCGGGCGGAGTTTCACCGGGCGGTGCGCCGCCTCCAACTGGCCGGCGCCTCGCTGCGGGAGATCGCCGACGCGCTGGGCCTCAGCCACCAGCGCGTGCACCAGATCGTGGAATCGGCCGGTGGCAGCCGGCGCTGGCGCTCCCGCCAGCCGCCCGGCGGGCTGTTGTCCTGCTCGTTCTGCGGGCGGGACCAGAAACACACGAAGACGCTGATCGCCGGGCCCGGCGTGTACATCTGCGACCGGTGCCTCCCCCGGGCGGGCGGGGTGCTCGCCACCGGGAGGACGGACACCGCCGCCACCGGGCCGATCCAGGCCGTCCGCGAGGAGGCCAGGGTAGAGCGATGCAGTTTCTGCGGGAAGCGCCGCGCCCAGGTGCCCGGCATGGTCGCGGCGGGGCCGGCCCGGATCTGCGATGAATGCCTGCGCCTGTGCTGCGACATGGGCGACGACCTGCGCGGCTGACCGGCGAAACGGCACGCAGTTACCAGGTGCCCCACTTCAGGGCGGGCTCGGGCAGCGTCGGCGGCTCGAGAAACGCGGGCGGCGCGCTCAGATCGAGCGCAGCCAGCGGTGACAGGGCCGCCGCGTCCCGTTCGGTGAGCGCCGGCAGGTTCCACTTCTCCTCGACCAGCTTGAGCACCGAGGTGTGGTCGAACACGTCCGACAGGACGCAGTCGCGCCGGGCGTACGGGGAGACCAGCACGGCCGGGACTCGGAAGCCGTACCGGTCGTAGCGCATCGGCTCATCGTCCGCGTTCTCCGCGTCCTTGACGTGGCCGGGAAACAGCAGCCGGTGGGCGAACTGCAGCCAGGACGGGCGGGCCGCCATGGACTGCCCCTCGGTGCCGTCCGGAGGCACGGCGGGCGGGGGCGGAACGTGGTCGTAGTAGCCGCCATGCTCGTCGTAGACCCAGATCAGCAGGGTGTCCGGCCAGCCCTTGCCGTGCATGACCGCCTTGATCACCTCGGCGGCGAAGCTCTCACCCTTCAGGATGTCCTGCGGGTTCTCCTCGGAGCACTCGGCAAAAGCCGGGTCCACCACGCTGAACGCGGGCAGCCCGCCGGCGTCGGCGTCGGCGAAGAACTGGTCCATGCCGTGGATGTGCAGCATGTGCTGGCCGATGCCGAGCGGGAACAGGTCCGCGGTGAACTGGATGTCCTTCTGAATCCCCTCGGGGACGCCGCGCGCACCGTGGAGCAGCGCCAGCAGGGTACGGCGGGCCCGGCGGCGCCGGTACCGGGCCGCCCGGCGCGCCCTCGACTTGCCCCCGCCCAGCGGGTGGTAGTTCGCCCACGAGATGCCGTGCCTGGTCAGCGTGTCGAAGATGGTCCCGTTCGGCGGGTAGTCGAGCAGGTGGAACGGCAGGTCGTCGATCAGCCCGTTGGCCGTGCCGGCGATGAGGAAGCGGCGGTTGGGGAACGTCGGCCCCAGGCACGAGCTGAACCATCGATCGGCCAGCGGGAAGGCCCGTGCCAGGCCGTAGTAGAAGGGCAGGTCGTCCTCGGACCAGTAGCCGATGCCCACCGCCTTGTCGGCGCCGGGCGTGATCTCCTGCGTGCTGGTGACGAAGCCGTCCATCTTCCCCTGGTTCCATTGCGCGTGGCTGGCATGCCAGCTCTGGCACGGGGCACCGTCCACCTGTTCGGTGGAGGTCATGTGGTGGGCCGGCACCGGGTTGCCCTCGGCGTCCGGGTTTGTCACCGCAGGCCTGCCGTCGCCGTCCAGCGGGAAACCATCACCCCGGCCAGCCAGCATGCCGAGGTAATTGTCGTAGGAGTGGTTCTCCATCATCAGCACGACGATGTGCTTGATCTGGGGCAGCAGGTCGGTCCCGGCAGGCAGCGACGGCTCGGGGCACTGCCCCGGTCGCGTCCGGCTCAGGGTCCGCCCCCGGCGGCGCAGTTCCAGTTGCTCCAGATGCTCCGGGAAGCTGCGGCGCTGCCGTCGGGGCCGGCGTACCGCCGGGCCGGGTTTCGGGGTGGCGGGCCTGCTCACGGTCGGACGTTCGGTCACGCCAGCCAATGCTGCCCGCGTCAGACAGCCGCAAACTACCCCTCACCGGCAGCCCGGCCCATGGTCCTGCGCCGATAACCGGCCGACCGGTGAGACCGCGATGCTTCCGTCGCTCTCGCGGTACTGGCCAGGCGAGACACCGAACTCACGTTTGAACGCCTTGGACAGGGAGGCGTTGGTGCCGTACCCGGTGCGGCGGGCGATGGCTTCGACGCTGAGCCTGGTCGTGGTGAGATACCCGGCGGCCTGGCCGAGGCGGATCTTGGCCAGGTGGCGCATCGGGCTCTCACCCACCGCACCGCGGAAGCGCGCCGCGAACAGCGTCCGCGACATGCCGGCAACGGCGGCCAGGTCCGCCAGCGTCCAGGTCACCGCGGGCCGATCGTGCAGCGCGGCCAGGGCCCGCGCGATCGGCGCGTCGGTCTCCTGCCGGGGCGGCAGCAGCCCCGCCTGCTCGGCCCCGGCGAGGTAGGTGCGCAGCGCCTGCGACAAGAAGACGTCGGCCAGCTTGGCGAAGATCGCCTGCGCGCCGGGCGCGCTGCCCTCGGCCTCCTGGCGCACGAGCGCGAAGACGGGCTCCACCCAGGTGGTGATGCCGACCGACCGCGAGTTCAGGTGCAGCACCGGTGGCAGCAAGCCGATCAGCTCCGCAGGCGCCGGATCGTCCAGGATGAACCCGCCGCACAGCAGCCTGGTGAGGGCACCGGTGCCGCCGTAGGTCAGCCGTGCGTTCTGGTCCAGCGGATGGCCGGCCACGATCACGTCGAGGTTGGTGGCCGGCGAGCCCGGGTGATCGCTCATCACATGGCGCTCACCGCGGGACAGGATGACCAGATCACCTGCCTGAAGCTGGGCGGGCTCCCGCCCGGTAAGGTTCAGCCAGCACGAGCCGGAGAGCACCAGGTGAAACTTGGCCACGTTGGCCCCGTCGACCTCGAATCCCCAGGGCTCGCGGAGTTCGGACAGGCAGTAGACCGTGCTGCGCACCTTCAGCGCCGCGAGCAGTTCGGTGACCGCATCCCGGGGCGCGGTGTTCAGCAGCCGCATGGGCACGCCTCCGTGGACGCCTGGACAAGGTTCCTGTCCTCTTGACCATAGCCAGCGGCAAGCGGCCCCGCAATCATTCATAGGGCACGGCCGCAGGCTCGCCTGCCGCGCCAGGCGTGGCCTGGCTGATCAGTCAAGACCCGTGAGGCGGGCGGACAGCGCTTGTCCCGGCTGCCGCCGGCCCTGACCCATGGAGGCGCCATGCCTACGTACCTCGTCACCTACCACGGTGGCGGCGGCCCGCCCGCGTCGGCCGAGGCCCGCGAGCAGATGATGGCCGCGTTTGGAGCCTGGGTTGCCAGCGTGGGCGACCACATGGTCGACCCCGGTGCCCCGCTCGGTCCGGCGAAGACCGTCTCGCCGGAGGGCGTGAGCGACGGCGGGGCTGCCAGCATCGGCGGGTACTCACTGGTCAGCGCCGACGACCTGGACGCGGCGGTCGGCCTGGTCAAGAGCCACCCGTTCGTCAGCCGCGGCGGCTCGCTGCAGGTCAGCGAGGCAGTGGCGCCGTAGCGGGGGCCCGGCACCCGGCACGGGAACCCCGTGCCGGGTGCCTCCTGGTCACAGGAACTGGCCCGCCGAAGGCTCGGTCTCGCCGTCCCACACCACGGCCACGACCCCGCTCGGGTCGATCACGGCCCACCCGGTCTCCCGCTCGAGGCGCACCAGGCCGTCCGGCCGAACCGCCACGCCGGTCAGCTTCCGGTTCTCGGCCGTGACGAACCCGATGTGACCTGCCTCGCTGACCACCACCGAAACCGACCCGGATTTACCGATGAGGGGCTCGAGCAGGTCGCGGATCGCTTCGCCGGTCATCAGCCATCACCTCCACAGGTCGCTGCAAGCAGGATGCCCCCGTGGCAACCCTCGCATCAGGTGGATCGCCGATTGTCCGCCCAGTTGCCACAGCGCCGGGTCACAGCGCCCGGTCACAGCGCCCGGTCACAGCGCCCGGTCACAGCGCCGGGTCACAGCGCCGGGTCACAGCGCGGAAATTGTCTTGTTGTACCTTTGATTGTATTGCTTGATTATTGTCTCAACGCCCTTGCGGAAGTCCTGGAACGCATTTTCATTGTGCGTTGGCGCCGGGAATAGATAGCCGAATCCTTCCGTCAGGAGGTCCTCGCGGGCCTGGCGTGAGAGCATCCGGTGTTCTGCGTAATGCCCCAACTGCTCCAGCCCCGCCGCCCCCGCGACGAGGAACCCGAGCGCGAAAATGAACCACCGGACGCTTCCCGACGAACTCGTGCCCGACAGGCCGATCCCCGACAAGGCGGTGATGGCGACGCCGCCGAGAACCGACATCGAGCGGAGGACGAAGAACCGCAGCACGTCCGCGCTGTGCCGGCGTTCCAGCACCTCGATCGAGGCGGCCCAGCGAAGCAGTACGTAGCGCTGCTGGCCATCGCTGAGCTTCGCGATCGAGGGCTCCCAGTCCGCCAGTAAGAACCGTTGCCTGGGCCGGCGTCGGCGCCAGGGATTCCAGCGCGACCGCGATCGCGAGCTGACCGAAACGACCTGAGGCTGGTCTGCGTTCATCTGCGCCCCCGGCGAAACCCTAGTGCGCCGGGCCGTTCCCGCCAAGGAGGCTGGGCCCGGGCCCAACCAGGCGGGCAGCCGACGGAGGACCAGGCGCTGGGTGCGCCGGGGGCAGCGGGGTAGCTGTGGCCGGGGTCTGCACGCCGGCTAACGCCCCCCGGCGTCGGTCGCGGGCCGGCCGGTAGGTTCACCGGTCGCAATCACCACTCACACCCTTCGTGGTACGGCAGCGTCACCCTGTTGTTAGCCGAAGCCCCCCGCCATATTCTCGGCTATCCCTGTGCAAGGCCGCGTGAGACTGTGGACGAACTGTGGATAACGCGGCTGCCTGCGAGTGATGTGGCCGGGCCGTGTTCCTGACGGCGCCGGTGCGCGGCGCCCAAGGTGTGCGGCCCTTGCCCGGTGAGGGCCGCCGCACCACGGCCGTGCCCGCCGCTGCGATCGGCTTGGCGGGGCCCGCACAAACTGCGTTTCCGCACAGACGTCCACAGACTGTGGGTAACTTGTCAGGAACCTGGCCGAATGCGTGACGGCGCCCATATCCCTCGCGGGGAGCGCGCTCGGTGACCCGCGCTGGGGGCGCGGTGATCTGCCCGTCGTATCGGTCGCTTGCCCCGGGCGCCAGTATTGCAGTAATGCAGTGATTACTGCAATACTGCATACGGACGGAAGGGGGGCGGGCGGGTTCACCGTTTTCCCCGCCGCGCGGCTCCTCGCCTACGTGAGGCCGGTTTCCGCACAGGACACCAAGGCCCAGAAGGGACGACTCCTGGTGTTAACCCATAGTTCCGGGCTGTGCACCGGGCGCCAACGTGCCAGCGCGGCTACCGAAGCCCCCCAGACGCTGCGATAATGCCCAGGTGACGGGGCTGAGTGTCGCCCTGGCTAACCTCAAGCCGGGCACGGGCAAGACCACATCGGCGGTCTGGCTGGCACACGTCTTCGCGCAGGCCGGGAACAGTGTGCTCCTGGTAGACGCGGACCCCTCCGGCAGCGCTCTGGAATGGTCCGACCTTGCGGCCATGTACCCCGGACTAGCCCCGCCGCAGGCGGCCTTCCCGTTCCGGATCGTGGCGCTGCCGTCCCGCGAGCTGCACCGTCGCGTGCCCGAGATCGCCCAGGCGGATGACGTGGTGATCATTGACACGCCGCAGTTGGAGGACCACGCCGGCATCGCCCGGTCGGCACTGCGGTATGCCGACGAGATCCTGATCCCTTGCGCCCCGAGCCCCATCGAGATCAACCGCACCTCGCCGGTGCGGGACGAGATCAGCGACGTCGGCACGGTCCGTGACAGGCCGGCCCGTTCCGCCGTGCTGCTGAACCGCTGCATCGCACGGGCGCACTCCACGAACGACGCCCGCGGGGCCCTTGAGCGGCTCGGCTACGACGTGCTGGGCACCGCGGTGCCCCGGCTGGAGGTCTACGCCCAGAGCTTCGGCATGCCGATCAAGACCCCTGGCCGTGAGGTGTGGCGCCATGTGGCCCGCGAACTCATCGAGCGATGCCTTCCCCTCGGCTCAGCCTGCACATGAGCACACAGCGGGAGCAGCGGGAGCAGCGGAAGGCGCAGATGACCGCCGCCGCGGCGAGGCGCACAGAACCTGACGCGCGCCCGCCGGGCCGGACCGCGATCCGCTCGAAGCCGGTCAGGATCACCCTGGACCTGAGCCCCGAACTCTACCGGCAGCTCACCGACTGGGCCGCCTCGGCCGCGATAGCGCTTGATGTGCCGCGCGTACCGCTGGCGGACGCCGTGCGCGCGATGATCCGGGTCACGGCCGAGAGCCCGGACGAAGTCCTCGACCTGCTGCGCCGCGAGCGGGAATAGCGGGCCGAGGGGTCTCGCGATCAATCGGCCCGGGAGAGCCGGATCACCGGGATCGCGCGGTCTGTCTTCTTCTCGTAGCCGGCGTAACGCGGCTGCCGCTGGATGATTCGCTGCCATGCCTCCGCGCGGGCGTCTCCGTCCAGTTGCGTGGGGGTCACCCTTATCTGGCGGCCGGCGAACTCGACCCAGACCTGGTCCGGGTGCGCGGCGATGTTGTGATACCAGGCGGGGTGATGGGCCGCCCCGGCGGCGGAGGCCACGACCAGCCAGGAATTCTCCCCGTCGGGGAACCGGGCCACGGTCGATTCCCTCCTTTGGCCGGTCTTGGCCCCCACCGTGGTCAGATACAGCAGGTCCATGCCCTGGAACTTGTCCCCGGACCGCCGGTGCCAGCTTGCCATGACCCGCGCGACGGCCCGCGTCACCGGGTTCGATGGCGGGGTCCAGGCACCGCGGGTTCCGCCCGGGGTCTTCTCGAAGCTCATGGCGTCCGCCCTTCAGATAGACAGGCCGGCCCATCATCCCATCAACAGGCTTTTGGTCGCAGGACGCGCTGCGCCAGTACGACAGCGGTCACCTCGTTCGGGCTCTTACTGGTTGAAAGATACTGCTGGTGCCAGCGGGTGCCTGGCTGAACTCAGGCTGCCTCAGTTCCGGGCGACACCGTGACCAGGCCCGCATCGGTAGCCGCCTTGACCAGGCGGTCATCGTAGGTGACCAGCGCTTCCAGTTCCGGCGCGAGTATGCGTGCGGTCGCGAGATGGATCGCGTCAAGGGATCGGAGCCCGCGGTCTGGCTCGCTCATTGCGCCATCCACGATCTCGTCGTCGATCGCGATGCAGGAGAAGGCGGTCAACAGGTCCCGGGCCTCTGGCAGCAGCACGGGCATGGCACGGGCGACGGCCCGGGTGAATTCGATCCGAAGCAGCGCTGAACTGACCCATTCGGCGTCGGCATGACCGTCGTAGAAGGCCGCGAAGGCTTTCGAGTGCGTCTCCTCAACCAGGAGCTTGATCACCGCAGAAGTGTCGGCGTAGTAGAGGCTCACCAGCTTTCCTGGTCCCGCATCGCGGCAAGAGTCTCGGAAAGCCGGTCCGAGCCGTCACCAGGCCGCATCCGAGGACGGTAGCCGGGCCTGCAGGCGAGAGTCGCCCGGCCTGATGCGACGAGACGGGCAAGGATGGGCGTGGGTTCACGCTCCCCAACAGGGACGATGCGAGCGATCAGCCGTCCATGCTCGGTGACGTCTACGGTCTCACCGTGCCGTACCCGCGCCAGTACCTCGCTGGTGTGATGGCGCAGGTCCCGGAGGCCCACCGCATGTGGTTCTGCCGCCATAGGAGCCAATGTATCACAATTTTGTGGCTACAGACTCCCTGTGTCCCGCGCACTTCCACGCCTATCACGCAGGACGCCGCGCCTCAATCTCGGTAGATGACCAGGTCCTCGCTGGCAGCCTGGAGCCGCCGGCGCTCCAGCGTTGCCCAAATGCCTGTCTCCACTTGATGCTTGACGGATCGGCCTCGGTTGATCCTTGACTCACCCAAGGCACTTTGGGTGGGCAGGGCCGCTGGATGCGGCTTATGTGGTGATCGTAAGAGGCAGGACGGGTGTGCGCCGCCGGGGTGAGTCGCGGGGGTCCGTGCCGAGGATGAGGGTTGCCTGGATGCCCCATGAGCCGGGCGGCGAAAACTACCTGCCGGTCGTGGTGGGCGTTGCCGTGGTCGGTGACCATGTGCTCCGGATCCTGTTCAGCGACGGCACAGTCGGTGACGTGGACTTCTCGGCTGAACATTGGACCGGCGTCCCAGAGAGGCTCCGCCTCAGACCGCCGAGGTTGCCGCTGACCTGGACTTTCCCCTGACCGGCCTGCATCTGAGCGCGCTCGCGCAAGGACCTGCGGTCATGATCGGCCGATCGCCGCCGC
>Ga0070706_100003092_pt1 | contig 16486 bp, 14 predicted proteins | sample KBSK5501metaG_FD_65476 | JGI IMG/M metagenome (GOLD analysis project Ga0070706, IMG submission 65476) | Corn, switchgrass and miscanthus rhizosphere microbial communities from Kellogg Biological Station, Michigan, USA - KBS K5-50-1 metaG | ecosystem: Host-associated > Plants > Roots >...
CAGAGATTCTTTGATAACTGAAACTCTCCTGAACGGCGGTCACAGACCGCCGCTACAGATATTTTCAGACTCAGCTCTTAAAGTTGTACTTTCTTACTACCCTGTATGTAGATGTCAAAGAACCAGCCCCGAAATTCTTCGGGGTAAACCATTCACGCACATTTAAGACGACAAAAAACTCAATCTCGCCGCCGACCACAATCACGTTTCCGTAGATCGTTGCCGGGACAAAATTGAGTGCAATTTGCAGTCCCAAATGTACGTAGAACGATCTCCTTGATTAGAGGAGTCCCGCATTGAGCGGAACAAGCAAAATAGCGTTATTTCAGACCAAGTCAACTAGTGGGCGAAATTTTGCCGAGAATTCTTGCAGCCTGTGCATTTAACCTCGGTTCAGATGTTTACGTCGAAAATCACGCGCGCCCCGATGCGAATTAATGAAGTCGATCGGCGCCCAGCCTTGAAAGTCGATTTCTAGATGCTGCGCTCCCAGCCGTTTGAGATGTCGATATTCGAACGCCGTCTCGGTGTAAATTTGTTACCGACATTTAGCCCGATCCTCACGATCCAGCAGCGACGACAAAGCGCCTGAAAACGCGCCAGGACTTAGGCAATGGATTGCCGAAACGCGGATAGAAAAGTTTCCATTTCAGATTTCCTGCCAACGGTGACGCGCATGTAGTTCGGGAGCGCCGGGAACAATCGGCCGACATAAACATTGCGCTGCTTCAATGCCTGGATGAGCGGGACGACGGGGCGTTTGCAGTCAAACATGAAGAAGTTCGCTTGCGACGGGATTGATTGGTAGCCCATCTTGTCGAGTTCGGACGTCACGAATGCTTTCGCTTCATTGTTTAATCGGCGGCCGTTTGGGACTTGATCCGGATCATTGAGACTCGCGCTCGCTGCCGCCAGAGCCATGATGTTGACGCTATCCCACATTTGATGCGGACGGATTCGCTTAATTGTGTCCTTTTGCGCCACGCAGTAACCGCAGCGTAATCCCGCCATGCCGTAAATTTTTGAAAACGTTCGTGAGACAATCAGGCTCGGATGATCTTTGACCAGCGGAATCATGCTCTCATAATCGGGACTGTCGGCATAGTGGTAGTAAGCTTCGTCCACGAGAATCATCATTTCGCGCGGCGTTTTGGCGATGAACTCGCGTAATTCGGTCTTTGGCGTGATGCTGGCTGTGGGATTGTTTGGGTTGCAGATATAAACCAAACCTTCACTCGCAGCCGCCATCATCTTTGGAAGGTCGTGAACAAACGTGCGGGTGAGCGGAATTTTCACCACCTCAGCACCGTTGACGCTCGCGTTATTAAGAATCGCCTCAAAAGTGGGATCGGCCGCGACCAGCTTGTCGCGCTCTTTGTTAGTGAATGTCTCTGCGCAGAGTTTAAGAATTTCGCTCGATCCGTCGCCGAGTAAAATCTGATCACGATTGACGCCGTTGATTCTGGCAAGCTTCTCAATAAGCACATCATTTTGTTCATCGGGATAGCGACATGCCAGGTTGAAATCATCCGTCATTGCTTTCAGCGCCATCGGCGAAGGGCCATATGGATTTTCGTTAGCGCTTAAACGGACAACCGTCGATGTGGCCGGCTCAGGGGGCGAGCTCGCGAACGAAAGCGCAGGCCGAACGACAGCTGCGGCCGTGCCGACGCTGAGCAATTGAGCAAATCTTCGTCGAGAAATTAGGGCAGTATTCATTTGAGTCTTTGCAACCTCCTGAGTGTGAGTGAAAGTTTTTGCGTTGGAATTCGGGCTTCCATGCGATTCAAGAACCGTTCATGTTATCAACAGCGAAGCACGATAGCAATCGTACAAAAAAAAGACGAACCCGCCTCGACTATGGCAAAAATAGAGTGGCTGCCTCGCTAGGACTCGAACCTAGACAAAGAGATCCAGAATCTCTGGTGCTACCATTACACCACGAGGCAACAAGTGGGAAAATTAAAACCGAATTGCTCTGCCGCAAGTCAGGCAAAGGCCGCCTGCGGTGAAGCTTAAGCCGCCGGAGTTTTCGCGCCGAGCAGGATCTCAGCGCCTTCGCGAGCCCCGTCCACTTCCAGCGTCTTCCCGCTTTTTTTCACTAATGCACGAGCCTGTTCCACCATCTTATCGATCATCTCGTCGTCATGATTTGGATCATGATGGAAAAGCAGGAGTTGGCGCACCTCCGCATCAAGCGCGAGTGAAACGACGCTGCTGAGCGAGCTGTGCCCCCAACCAATGTGCTGCGCGTACTCCTCGTCGGTATATTGCGTATCCAGGATCACTACGTCGCAGCCTTGAAGAAACTCGATCATCTTTGTCCGCTCGGTCCTGGCGAAATCGCGCGCTTCTTCCTCGCTGATTCCGTCACGCGAGGCGAATTGCATTTTGAGCAGCTCGTAGGGCTCACTGTCGGGAAAGTAGGCGACCGACCCCGAGCTCGTGAAGAGACGGTAACCTGCGCAGATGCCCGGATGATTTGCGAACTTGGAGCGCACCTTAACTTTCCCGATTTCGAACTCCATCTCCTTCAGTTCCTCAATCGCCAGGTGGCTCGGGAGTTCACGCAAACTGACGGGAAAAAACGGCGTCTCCATTTGACCAGCCAGGATCTTTCCCAAGCCAGCTCGCGCTCCTTCGTAACCCAAAACGCGAATGAGATTTTTTCGATTGTAAGCGGGAGAAAAAAAAGGCAGTCCCTGGATATGATCCCAATGAGTATGTGTGATCAAAAGAGTCAGCTTCATCGATTGGGCGCCGAATTCTTTGTCCAAGGCGAGTCCGAGCAAGCGAATGCCGGTGCCGGCATCGAGAATGATGATCTCGCCCTCAGCGCGCACTTCCACGCAACTGGTGTTTCCGCCGTAACGGACTGTGCTCTTTCCGGGGACAGGAATTGAGCCGCGAACACCCCATAGTCTTATTCGCGCAGGAATCGACTCACTTTCGGCCGCCGATTTTGGTTTGGGATGACGCGGGCTCTCAGGCAATAGTCGGTCGATCGTACTGGAGAGCAGTTCCCACGTAATCGGCTTGAGCAGATATTCGTCGGCGCCGGCTTGGAGCGCGCTGGTTCGATCGACTCCATAATCGCGGCCCGAGACAACGATGATCTTAGTTGGTTGCAGTTGCTCGCGGATGGTGCGGCAAACCTGAAAGCCATTCGATTTTGGCATCAACAAATCGCACAGGATCAACTCTGGTCGATGCCGGATCGCGAGATCGACTCCGGCGTCGCCGTCTTTGGCTTCCAAGACCTGCCAATCTTCGATCGCGAATAACTCCGCGAGGGTTGTGCGACTATCGGCGTCGTCCTCGATAATCAAAACAGTTGACATACCCTTGGGCGCGGAGTCTGACATAGGTGAACGGAAGAAACCAAGTGTTTTTGATCCTGGGAAACCGGCACCGGCGGTCGCGTCCGATTTGTGGAGGTTACGGCGACTGGTCGATCTTTCCTAAAAGAAAATTGGAATGATCAAGATCGCCAGGATGTTGACGACCTTGATCATCGGATTGATCGCAGGCCCGGCTGTGTCCTTGTAAGGATCGCCCACGGTATCGCCGGTTACTGCCGCGGCGTGCGCAAAGGAGCCTTTGCCACCGAGATTTCCTTCCTCGATAAATTTCTTCGCGTTGTCCCACGCGGCGCCACCCGATGTCATAGAAATTGCAATAAACAATCCGGTCACGATCGTGCCAACGAGAAGACCGCCGAGCACGACCGCGCCGAGCGGCTTAATGACCGCGACTGCAACAACTGCAACGAGTGGTAACAACGCCGGAACAATCATCTCGCGAAGCGCCGCTTTCGTCACGATGTCCACGCACGTGCCGTATTCGGGCCTGTCCTGTCCTGTCAAAATTCCCGGTTTCGCCTGCAATTGCCTGCGCACCTCGCGCACGACCGCGCCCGCCGCTTTGCCCACGGCATCCATGCTGAACGCTGTGAAAATGAACGGCAGCAATCCGCCAATGAAAAGGCCGATGATTACTTTTGGTTCCGCCAGCGAGAATTGAAGCGCAAATACTTCGCCGCGCGCGGTGATATGCTGGCGCAATTCTTCAACATACGATCCAAACAAAACGAGCGCTGCGAGCCCAGCCGAAGCAATCGCGTAGCCTTTGGTAACGGCTTTCATCGTGTTGCCGACCGCGTCCAGCTCATCTGTCACGGCGCGAACTTCCTTCGGCAAGTTGCTCATGACCGCCACGCCGCCCGCATTGTCGGTGATGGGACCGAACGAATCGAGCGAGATGATGATGCCGGCCATGGATAACATCGACATCACCGCAATCGCGATTCCGTAGAGACCGGCGAAATGGAAAGTGAGCAGGATCGCGAGGCCGATGCACAGGACGGGCAGCGCGGTAGCGTGTTCTCCGACAGCCAGACCGGCGATGATGTTCGTGGCGTGTCCGGTTTCCGAGGCACGCGCAATTTTTTGCACCGGCCTGTAATGCGACGAAGTGTAGTAATTTGTAAGTGCAACAATGACAGGGGTCATGATTAACCCGATCAGAGAAGCGAAATAAAGCTGAGCGGGCGACCGCAACACGCCGCCGACGGTTACGCCGGCTGGAAACAGACTGTGCGTGACTGGCCAGAACAGAATCGCAGAGATCACTGCGTTCGTCATCACCGCACCCATGAGCACGGCCCCGGGTTTGCCCCGGGCGACATTTACAAACAAAACGCCGCAAATCGCCCCCAGCACGGAGATCCCACCGAGCACGAACGGATAGACAATTGCCGCTGGATTTCCGGCCAGTGTCAACAGCCCCACCAGCATCGCGCCGACCAAACTGACAGCATAGGTCTCAAACACATCCGCGGCCATGCCTGCGCAATCGCCGACATTGTCGCCTACGTTGTCGGCGATCACGGCTGGATTGCGCGGATCATCTTCCTCAAGGCCGCTCTCGATCTTGCCCACCAGATCGGCGCCCACGTCCGCGGCTTTTGTGTAAATGCCGCCGCCGAGCCGCGCGAACACGCTAATGAGACTCCCGCCCAGCGCCAGCCCGACCAGACTTCGTATGGCCATATCGGGACCGATCATCTTTGCCGCGATGGTGTAAAAGATCGACACCGAGAGCAACGCGAGACCAACTACGAGCAAACCAGTTACGGCGCCACCGTTGAACCCCATACGTAATGCATTCAGCCGCGCTATAGTGGCGGCCTGCGCGGTGCGGACATTTGCCAGCACGGCGACGCGCATCCCAATGAAACCGGCCGCGAGCGAACAGAACGCACCGATTACGAATCCAAAGGCCGTCGCGTGATCTTTAAAGAAAAAAAGCAGAACGAAAATGACCACCGCGATCACGCTGATCGTCTTAACCTGCCGATTCAGATACGCCTTGGCACCTTCCTGAACGGCGGCCGAGATTTCCCGCATTTTTTCGTTGCCGGCCGAGTGGCGCATGATCGCAACGATCAGGAAAAACGCGAACACCAGCCCAATAACGGCACATAACATCGACAACGGGACGCCTGAATTCAGAATAGTTAGGCCAAACAAAATGCTCATGAGTGTTCCGGGCTGAAAGCTGGGGACTTTAGTGGGTTTTCACCCTCTGGCAATCGGTTATTTGCAACTGCGCCAGCGCTGTTTGCGCGAATATTTGGCGAAGTCTTTAAAGCTCGAAAAAAGTTCGCAAACGCTGCAGAAAGTTGGCCGTGTACTCGCGCTCCTTGTTTTCGTTTTGGCCTTGCGAAGCGGCTTCTTTCAGGATGCCTTCATTTTCCATTTTGCGTTTGGCCAACAACTCGCTGAGCCGCTCGAGACAATCTGGCGAATCGCGCAGCACCTCGGCCATTACCGGCTTACTGATTTCCATAACATGGCAATCGCTTTGGGCCTGGACCGTCGCTGTTCGCCGTTCGCCAGTGAGAAGCGACATCTCGCCAAAACAATCGCCGGCGTTCAAAGTAGCGACCGCAATTGTACTGCCGTTTTTCGAGACTGAAACCTGCGCCGCGCCCCGCAACAAAACGAACATTGAATCCCCCTCGGCGCCTTCCTGGATCACGCGCTCGCCGCGACCGAAATTATTGACACGCGATTGCTTCACAAGATTCTCGATTTGCTCCTCCGATAAACACTCGAAGAGAGCTTCACCGCGCAGAATCATCCGCGCTTCATCCTGATCCTCCTGCGCCGTTCGCCCCGCGCGACGGTCCAGATGCAACGTGCGAATCGGGAAGGGGATTGTGATGCGCTGCCGCTTGAGTTCATACCAAACATTGGTGCGCACGGCGTCGTTGATCTCGTTGATTCGAGAATGATTGCCCATGTAGTACTTGATCTCATAGATCACGGCGGAATCGGCAAAATCGACCAGAAAAATTTTTACCTTCGGCTCGGCCAACACGCCGTCGGCCGCGGAGGCTGCTCGGAAAAGGGCATCCTTCACACGATTAGGTGGATTTTTATACTCGACTCCGACGCGAATCCGCATCGCATGGACTTCCGTTGGGTAATGGAGATTGACGATCGCGTGGCTAACCATCTCGTTGTTCGGGATGTCGAGATAAATGGCGTCGTTCGTACGCAGCCGCGTGGACCGCCAGTTAATCTCCATCACTTCGGCAAAGCGCTCGCCTACTTGCAACCAGTCGCCGACTTTGTACGGCCGGTTAAGTTGGATCGAAATGCCGGCGATGATTCCGGCAAAAAAACTCTGCCCGGCAAATCCGAGGATGATCGCAACCACCCCGGAGCCGGCGAGTATCCCGGTCAATTGCGCCTCAGCGTGATAGCCATAACTCAGGACCAAAAGAAGCGTGACCAGAAAAATGACGCCGCCGATAACCTCACGAAGAAAATGTGGAATCGGCGTCTGGCGTCGCTTTTCGAAATAGAGATCCCAAACGTACCGATTCACCAGTGCGACGACTAGTGCCGTGCTCAATAAGATCACCGCTGCGCCGACGTGATTCCGCCACGACGCATGAACTCCATAAACGGCGATGGCCGCGTAGAACGCTAGCGTCAGGCAGAACAGCCGAAAGAGCAGGCCAAGCCGCACGCCTGCTCGTCGTTTTAAAAATCGGCCGATCGTGACCGCGACAAAAAACGTCCCGATGAACACGATCGCCGTGATCGCGTCCCGCTCTGCTTCGGACAACGCGCTAAACATCAGGCCGTGAGTGTATCAAAAAAGAGCGTCCTGCAACAAGTTCCATTCGAAATAGGGGCGACTGACCTCAATCGCCTGCGGTTTGGGTGAAACGCCCCTAGTTAGCGTGTCGGCGCAATAATCAGCCACGCCCAACCCCCCAGAAAACAGATCCCGCCCAGCGGCGTGATTGCACCAAGCCAGCGAAGATTTGTCAGCGCCATTACATATAAACTTCCGCTGAACAGAAAAATACCGGCAAAGAGCAGCCACCACGCGCCGCGATTCGCTGTGCCGAAAAGTGCGAGCACGAACAATGCAATTCCGTGAATAAAATGGTAAAGCACGGCCTTGTTCCAGGCGTCCAGCATGCCGTGAGCTTCGAGCGTTGATCTGAGTCCGTGTGCTCCAAATGCGCCGAGCGCGACCGCAAGAAAACAAAGAATTGCAGCGATTCGAAACAGCAAGATCGACATCTTGCTATTTCCAGCGAGTTCGACGCATCTCCAACTGCTTTTTTAGATCATTCAAGGCTGATTGTCGGCTATCGCGAATCGTTTTCACATAAAAAATCGTTCCCGCCATTCCAAGAGCTGCTGCGCCGAGAAAATTCACTCTGGGACCGAGTTTCCACAAATAGGCACCCAAGATCGCCCCGCTGCTGACGATCAAATCCCGGACAAGGTAGTAGGCGCCGATCATTTGCGCGCGTCGTTCCGATTCAGAGTATCCAATGATCAGAGCCTTACGCGACGTATCGCCAAATTCTTTGAAACCGCGAATCACGAATGCGATCATGAGTGCCGAAAAACTCCGCGACATCAGCAAGCTGATCGGAAAAAGCGTAAACATGATGAAGGTCACGATCACGAACGGCTCGCGGCCATGTCGATCCGCGTAATGCGACGCGGGAATGATGCACAGCGTAGCGGCGACCATTTCTACGGCGGTTAGGATGCCCACTTGCCGACCGCTGACGCCGATGTAATCCATCGCAAAGATTACGACCCACGCATAGGGAACCCGTTCGCAAAAGCGGATCAAAATGTCGCTCAAGAGCAAACGCCTCATCGGCGAATTGAATTCATGGAAGGTTCGCCAAAAATTCCAGCGCTCCGGCTCAGCCGCGTCTGACACGAGTTCGGCTTGGACCGTTCGTGCCTCATCGTTGGATTCTTCGCGCAATTGCCGTTGCACTAGAATTGTGACTGCGGAGAGAAAAATCGAGATGATGAGCGCGATCCGCACGCCGTTGATGATCCCGAACCGATCGATCAACACTCCGCCGAAAAATGGCGCGAATATGATCGGTAATCGTTTGATTACCGATTGGACGCCCACACCCATGGAGTGGCGATTCGCTTCGAGCGCCGCTCCAACCAGGGAGAACGTTGCGGGTAAGGAAAAACAACTCCATGAAAGGAAGAAAAACATTCCGGCGATCACCGCTGCCCAATGCGGAACAAGCAAGACCAGCGCGTAGCCGATGATGGAGACTACGTTGAAAATTATGAATGCCCGGCGATGTCCCCAGCGATCCACAAACACTCCGCCGGGATAAGCGTAAATCGCCCCAAGCAGAGTCCGCAGGGCATCGTAAAGACCGATAACAAAAACAGTCGCGCCGACCGCTTGCAGGTACTTCGGCACAAAACGCATCCAAAGTTCTTCGCCTGCGCCAATGACAAAAATGGCGATGAGCAGGATGACAAGATTGCGTTTGAGCCCGAAGAAGTCGGCCAGCCTGCTTCGGCGACTCAATCGCGGCTGATCCGGTGTTTGCATTCCGCGTAAAGCGCGTCGTAAACGATGAATTCGCATTTGAGAATTTCGTGATCGCTCAATCCGAGGCCGCCGAAGCCGCTGGCGATCCAGCGCAAACCTTCTCCGGCCGAATGCGGACTGGCGGGACGCGAATCAGCCGCGCGCACAATCTCGCCCAGCAAAACGAGCGCCGGATCGGTGAGCTCGTATTTTTTCAAAATCGAATTGAACGAAACATCTTCGCCGTGATGCCCAAGCTCGCAATTGGGCACGTCGAACACGATTCCGTCATCGATCTTTGTCCAGTCAGTGTCGTGTGGCAGGAAGACAAACTCCGCGTCTCGGTCGATGAATTTCTTGATAAGCCATGGGCAGGCAACTCGGTCCACTTTAATTTTCTCGCGAGTGATCCATTTCATGAGTTAGGTTTTGTTTCGTGGCAGCCTGGTTCTGGTATGCGGTCGTTGCTGCTGTGCTTTACGGCGCTCATCAAATCTTTACTCGTCTTGCGGCCGAGCGCATTGGCGAAGGGCTCGGCGGTTTTGTTGTCGAAGCCAGTGCCGCATTGTCGATTCTTATTTATCTCGTATTTCTTTGGCTCAGCAGAGGCTGGAATCAGAAATTCAGCGCGGCCGGGTTCAATTATTCACTTCTCACGGGAATCTGTGTTGGTGCTGGCACGATCGCGTTCTTTCTTCTTTTTCAAAAGGGCGGGCCGCTGTCGGCTGTGCCGGCTATTTTAGCAGGCGGCGCGGCCATCATGGCCATCGCTGGCATCTTGTTTTTCCGCGAAGCGCCATCGTGGCAGAGAATCGTCGGCGTTGCGTTCGCGATCATTGGTTTGTTTTTGCTGCGCAAATAGAAATCCATTCCGTGTTCATTTCGTCAGCACCTGCAAACCGACGTAAGCCATCGCGGTTGTGTCGCCGACAATGTCGCGTCCAGCCGTGAATAGCAGGTTCAGGTGAGTGCTCAACTTCATAATCTGAGGTGACCTTGCGCCCTTCCGATTGCGTCGTGCTCAAAGAAATCAGGAGCGAACCGAGCGCACAGAGCTTCACCAGCTTTGAACTCCAAGCCGGCAAACCAATTTGCAATTTGACGGAAACATCCGCCTCAATGAGCAAACCTTTCTCTGGCTTATATAAGTAAGGTTAGAGTCATTGCCCCAGTGATTGCACCCGACCGCATTGTCAAAAAGTATCAAAATGATCAACGGCACCAGCAGTAAAGCTTCGTTGCCATGCGACACGCCCATCGCGCATCTGGCACACTCTTGACGCCATCATATCTGCTTCGCTGCGGTCATGCGTCACGTAGATTAATGTAAAGCCAAACTGGCTGTGGAGGTTTAACAAGTCAGAGGCGATCGTGCGCTTGCGTTCGTCATCGAGACTCGAGAGCGGTTCGTCCATGAGGAGGATCGACGGTCGTGAGACCAAGGCGCGCGCCAGCGCGACTCGCTGCTGCTCGCCTCCTGAAAGCTGGTGAGGCTTGGCATCGATTCGGTGCTCAAGGCCAACGCGCTGTAGCATTTCGCGGACGCGAACCTTGCCCTCGCGCTTTTGAACTCCCCGTGCGTTGAGACCGAACACTAAATTTTGCTGCACGGTCATGTGAGGCCAAAGGGCGAGGTCCTGAAATACCATTCCCAAGTCACGTTTCTCCGGCGGAACGAGGTTCTTTCCTGCGCTTGCAACGACTCGACCATCGATTCGGATTGATCCTTGCTCTGGAATTTCTAATCCGGCGAGAAGGCGCAGGACCGTGGTCTTTCCGCAACCCGATGGCCCGAAAAGTACGAGACGCTGCGATCTCTCAATGTGAAGCGATAATTGATTGATTGCGACTCGGTCGCCGAAACTCTTCGAGACGAGATCAACTTCAATGTAGCTCACTCTATTATGCCTCGGGATGGAATCACTCGTGCCAGGATGACGAGCGGGATTAGCGATGCAATCGCCATGATCAGGCAGAGGGAAGCGATCATAGGCGGAGCGCCATTGGCCATGAGGGTCAGAATACGCGCGGGCAATGGATCGCCGCCGGGCGGTGCTGTCATGAGGGCAATGGGAACATCACGCAGACACAAAATGTATCCAGCGAGCCACGCGCAAACGAGCGTTCTTGTTGAGAGCGGAATAGAAATTCGAAACAATCTCCGCGCCCACATCGCGCCGCTGAGTCGAGCCGCTTCATCCAGTGATGTGGGAATCAGCATCAGTCCCGCCAGCGACAGCCTGGTGGTGACAGCGCAGTATTGTGCGGTGTACCCCAGAATCAACAGGGCCGGTGTCGCGTAGATGAACCATGTGCCCGGGGTATTCCAAAGGCGGACCAGTCCAATCGAAAGCACGGTTCCCGGAATTGCAAACAGCGCGAGCGTAAGCGCGCTTAGAATTCGTTGTCTGCCGCCGCGCATGAAGTGCCCGAGCAGAAATCCGAGAGCCATTAGGATCGTTGCGGCTACGGCTGAATACATCACGCTTCTGACGACGCTGGCCCCGGCGCGTTGCATCGCTTCGTGCATTGCGGGCGGCGAAAATGCGGTGGCGAACAGCGCGCTTAATGGAAGAATGACGAGCGCGAAACAAAGCGCGGCCATGAGAGTCGCCAAAGGAGTCTTCCAATGCCGCAGCGAGACGAACAGAGTTTGGCCTGTGCTTCGAAACGTGTAGTCGCGGTCGCGAATGAAGGCGGACTCCGCGAAAACTCCGACGAACGCAATTGCAGCGAGTGGGACAGCCGCTGCCGTCGCTGCACCGAAATTATAAGAAGCGGCAAATTGCGTGAAGCTCAGCACTGGTAGGGTGGGGTAACGCAGGAAACTTGGAACGCTCAACTCGCCCATCGCAAGGAGAAAGACGAGCACGAGAGAAAACACAATCCCTGGAGCGCTGAGTGGCAGTGTGACTCGCCGAAGAACTCCCGGCCATCCCGATGTCAGACGGGCCGCTTCCTCGAGACGGCGGTCAACATTCAAAATCGACGTAAACGTCAGGAGCATGGTGATCGGAAGGAAGACCGATGAAAGCACGAGAACGCAGCCGCCGAATCCGAACAGCCAGTCGGATGTGATTGTTCCGATGCGCGCGACGACGCGAGCCCAACCGAGCGCGACGAAGTACGGCGGCAACACGAACGGCACTGTTAGCAACCACATGAATCCGGAACGCAGTGGCAGATCGGATTTCGCGAACAGGATTCCCGCCGGTACACCGATGAATCCACAAACTGCCGTGGTGGCGAGTGCTAAGCGAATACTATTGCCAAGCAACGGCCAGAACGGAGCTGCGGAGATGAGTTCGCGGTAATAATCCAGACTGAACTGTCCGTTATGCCGAACGCTCTCGACCGCCATCACCGCGATGGGCGCCAAGCCGGCAATCGCAACACAGGCGACACACAACCAGAGAACAATGTTTTCGACTTTTACTGGCCGGCCCATTCTTTGAGGAATGGCTGGATCTCGTCCATCTTGCGCGCCAAGTCTGCGTAGCTGACGCGCATTGTCTTGATGTCTTCGATGCGCCGGACTTCCGGAGGCGTTTCCACACCTGAGTGCAACGGGATCTGGGCACAGTCGGCAAATGCGAGTTTGCGTTCGGTATCTTTACTGAGGAGATAATCGATGAGCCGTTTTCCATTCTCCGCGTGCGGTCCTCCTTTGATCAGTGCGACCGCGTTCGGCAAAATAAGAACACCGAGACCGTTTGGATCTTGATCCGGGTAGACTATCTCGATTGGCTTGCCTTGTTTCTTCCTGTTCACCGCGTCGTCGCTGTCGACGAGAGAAAAATCGACTTGTCCGGTCGCGACGAAATCAGCGCTTTCGCCATTACTGGTGGTTACCTTCACGCCATTCTTTTTCATGTCGTTCATGAACGTCCCGGCACGCTCGTTACTCCACATCGTGAACAGAGCAGCAACATAATCAGTGGTCGTTCCAAACAACGGATTCGCGATGGCCGCGCGCCCATTCGCTGACGGATCCGTGTAGGCCATCACGCTCGCAGGCTTGATTGTCGATCTTGCGTTAACCAAAAGCAATCGGGCGCGCGCCGAAAAACCGGTCCAGTAATGATCGGGGTCTTTGAACTGATCGGCAATCCCTTCGGCGGAAGGTGAGACGTATGGGGTAGACACACCGCGCTGCTTGAGCGCGTCTGCCCGCACCGGCTCGTTCGCCCAATAGACATCCGCCTGTGGATTGTCCTTCTCGGCAATGAGGCGGTTCGTCACGCCTGTGCTCTTGGACTCTTCGGTGTCGAACACAGATTTCACCGTGATCCCGGTCTCGCGCTCGAAGTCCTTCAGGATCGGCTCCGAAAACACCTGGTCTTCACTAACGTAAACGACAACAGTTCGCGAACTCGTCGGCCGGCACGAGGCGAGAATCGGAATCAGCGCGACAGTGAGGAGAACGGCAACGGAGTTACGCATGGTTTTCTTCCAAACGAGGTGAAAACCTGTCGGGCTATTTGCTGCCGTAAGTGAAATCGTCGAACAACGTCACGCTGTCAGCTTTCGTCCAGACGCCAACTCTGCCAGCTTCGGTGAACGTCGTGTCCTCCACATCGAACAAGTGCTTGCCGTCGAAGATAAGCTTGAAGCGGTTGCCCGCGAATTCGACGCGAAGCGTGTGCCACTGGCCAGATGCGACTGCCTCCTTCACGCCGTAACCACCCTTGCGTCCCACGATGTCGAGTGAACTGCGTTTGCCGTTCAGAGTCTTGTAAAGGACCACGTTGCCCTCGAGCGCGTTCGCGCGTGCGATGTAGTAGTTGTTCGAATCTTTTGCGCGCCAGATCACACCGCCGGCTTGATCTTCCTTGCCGCTGACTGGTTTAAATTTCGCCTCGACGAATCCGTCTTTCAGGTTGGCGTCGTTCTTAATGCAGATCGGAAATGTCGCCACGCCAGATTGCTTCAACACGTTCGGCTTGCTCGGCGCGGACTCATCTTTTTCGACGGTCCATTTTCCAGAACCGCTTCCAGTTTGCGTCGCCGTCCAGCCTGGAGGCGCTGCTCCCGTTTTCATGTCGTCGAAATTGACAGTCTTAGCCGCGGCTAGCGCTGTCGTCACACTCATCGCGAATAATGTGAAGATCGATTTTTTCATAATTTCCTTTCTCATTGACTTAAGTTCACGGCAGCGGCGAACTCACCTTCAGTAGGCCACTTACTAAGAAGCCGCCTTTGATAGCATTCGCCAAATCTTTGGCCGAGCCTCTACCCCAGTAATGGAAAAACATGATGCGCGGCTCTTCGTGCGTCATGTGTTGATGGATGGCGACAATGTTGATCTTGTCCTTGAGCAACGCTCGCAGAACCGGTTGCAATTCGTCTTCGGTCACGGCGAAATCTCCATCGACAACGGCGTTGTCGTCGCTGCCTGCGAAGGCGGCCCACGTGTTTACACCCATGTCCTTGTCGATCTTCACGCCATGCATTCTCGCTGGGCGACCGATCGTAAACTTTACCATTCCATCTTTTGATTCGCCTTGCATGCCGAAGATCTCATTGAGAGGCCCAGCCGTGATGGAATTCTTTTCAGGCAGCGAGGCTCCTCCACCGGCCGAAAATGACTCTGCCGGTTTCGCATTCCGACCACGGATTGCTTTGGTTGTGTCGTACGTTTTTTTCACAGCGCCCGCCAACTTATCAATGCTGCCTTCGCCTTCGACGTGCATGAAATAAACTTTGGGTTGGTCGAAGAAGAAATGATTATGCAGCGCGGTAACGCTGAGTCCGTTGTCAAGCGCAGCTGACATCGCGGGGTTCACTTCATCTTCAAAGAGAACGGTATCGCCCATCACCATGGCTTCGGTGTGCGCGCCTTTGGTGAATGCTGCCCAGGTGCCGAGACCCATGAACGGCGGCATTGTCCATCCATCGACAACGACCTTCACGTCGTTGCGCGGGAAAGTGACTTTATAAACGCCTTCCTTTTCGTTCATCTTTCCCTTGAGCTCGGTCAACTCGTCGATGCGCGCTGTATTAAGATCGGCCGCGAGAGGCGCGTAAATGGACGCTGCGAAGATTACGCCAGCGGTAAGAATTTGTTTCATATTGTTGTATTTGTTTGCCTTCTGTTTATTTGGGTCCTTCGGCGCGAAAGTGTTTCGCATTGGAATAGCAAGTTGGATGTAAGCGCAGGGACGGCATGCTATACGTATTTCATTGTAAGCACCGATCGCATGCAGGCAACTTCCTGGCTTCTCCTCCTCTACAGCCTCCCCACCAGGCAAAAGACGGAACGCGTGGCGGTCTGGCGGCGGTTTAAAAAAATCGGCGCAATCCAGATCAAAACATCGACCTATCTCCTGCCCGACAATCCGCCGCAGTACGAGCATTTTCAGTGGCTGGCGCAGCAGATTCGAGATTTCGGCGGTGACGCGACGCTGATTCGAGTTCAGGAGATCGAGGAGATGCCGACTGAGAAACTGACTGCGCTTTTTAATCGGGCGCGTGACGAAGAATACGGCGCGATCAAAACGGCGTTGCATGGCTTTTTGGCGCGCGGCAGAAACACCAATCCCGAGACAAAAGCCGAAGAACTGGAACGGCTCACGCGTCAGTTCCGGGCAATCCGCGATATCGATTTTTTTCAAAGCTCGAGAGGGCAGGACGTCCAAATGCTTTTACGGCGCGCCGAGGGAACGCCTAAAAAAACGCTGCCGCGACTGGAAGCGAAAAATTATCGCGGCAAAACCTGGCTGACACGGTCTCGTCCCGAAATCGATCGGGTAGGGTCAGCCTGGTTGATTCGGCGATTCATCGATCCGCTGGCGAAGTTTGTTTTCGCCGCGGCAGTTCCGTCGAATCGCGAAACCATTCCTTTCGACATGGTAGATGTGGAGTTCTCCCATCACGGCGATTGCTGCACATTCGAGACGTTGATTCGGCGATTCGGAATTGAAGACAAGGCCGTTAGGAAAATCGCCGAAATGATTCATGATGCCGATCTCGAAGACGAGAAGTTCCAGCGCACCGAATGCATCGGTATCGATCGCGTGCTCAAAGGATGGGCGAAACAGGCAGTGCCCGATGATGAGATCTTGCGTCGCGGCTTAGAGTGCTTTGACGCGCTCTACGCATTTTTGCAGCGGCGATGAATAAGGCCCCGCCACAACTGGTAGGCGCGGAAAGTGGACACCGAACAAGTCATCCGACCTTTCGTGAAGCCTTCCGCTTTTGGCTCAAGCTTGGCTTTGTCTCCTTTGGCGGACCGACCGGCCAGATCGCGATGATGCACACGGAGGTTGTGGAGAAAAAGAAGTGGGTCGGCGAGAGGCATTTTCTCCACGCGCTGAATTTTTGCATGCTCCTGCCCGGGCCGGAAGCACAGCAACTTGCCATTTATATCGGCTGGCTTTTGCACAAGACGCGGGGCGGCATCGTTGCCGGCGCCCTCTTTGTCATTCCATCAATCTTCATTCTCTGGACGCTGAGTTACATCTACGTCGCCTACGGTCATGTCCCTTCGATTGCCGCGATCTTTTACGGACTGAAGCCAGCCGTGCTCGCGATTGTCGCCGCGGCCGTGATTCGCATCGGCAGCAAAGCGCTCAAGAACGCTGTCATGTGG
>Ga0070706_100003093_pt1 | contig 16483 bp, 14 predicted proteins | sample KBSK5501metaG_FD_65476 | JGI IMG/M metagenome (GOLD analysis project Ga0070706, IMG submission 65476) | Corn, switchgrass and miscanthus rhizosphere microbial communities from Kellogg Biological Station, Michigan, USA - KBS K5-50-1 metaG | ecosystem: Host-associated > Plants > Roots >...
GAGCTGACCGCGCGCGGCATGCGGAGGGAGGACGCCTACCGGGTGGTGCAGGCCCACGCGATGGAGGCGTGGAAGACCGACGGCGATTTCCGGCGCCGCGTGTCCGAGGACCCCGAGGTGAAGAAGGTCCTCACCGCCGCCGAGCTGGCCGAGGTCTTCCGCCTCGAGCGCTACCTCGGCCACGTGGACACGGTCTTCCATCGCGTGTTCCCCGAGGCGAAGCCGGCGGCGAAGGGCGTGAGGCGCCGCTGATGGAGCGTGGTCTCCGGTCCCGGCTGTTCATCGCGCTGCTACGCATGGCCGGGCGCGGGTGAGGGAGAATAGGACCTGATGGCGAGGGCGCGCGTGTACGTCACGCTGAAGAAATCGGTCTTCGATCCCCAGGGGAAGACGATCCACGACGCGCTCGTCTCCCTGGGCTACACCGGCGTCAAGGACGTGCGCCAGGGGAAGTTCTTCGAGGTCGAGCTGGACGGCCTGCCGCCGGAGACAGCGCGGGCCACCGCCGAGGAGATCGCGCGCAAGGTCCTGTCCAACCCGGTGATCGAGAGCTTCCGCGTGGAGGTGGAATGATGAAGGTAGGGGTGGTGGTGTTCCCGGGCTCCAACTGCGACCACGACACGTACCACGCCTTCAAGCACGTCCTGGGGCAGGAGGCGCTCTTCGTCTGGCACAAGGACTCCGACCTCCGTGGTCTCGACGCGGTGGTGCTGCCGGGCGGGTTCGCGTACGGCGACTACCTCCGCACGGGGGCCATCGCGCGCTTCAGCCCGGTGATGCGGGCGGTGACGGAGTTCGCGGGCGCGGGCGGGACCGTCCTCGGCATCTGCAACGGCTTCCAGATCCTGCAGGAGGCGGGGCTGCTGCCGGGAGCGATGCTCCGCAACCGCACCCTCAAGTTCCTGTCCCAGCCCGTGCACGTCCGCGTGGAGCGCGACGACACCGCCGCCACCGCGGGCATTCCCGTGGGCACCGTCCTCACGATGCCGATCGCCCACGGCGAGGGCAACTTCTACCTGGCCGACGACGAGCTGGATCGGCTGGAGCAGGCCGGGCAGGTGGTCTTCCGCTACACGACGAAGGACGGCCGGATCACCGACGAGTCCAACCCCAACGGAAGCCTCCGGGCGATCGCGGGGGTCTGCAACCGCGAGCGCAACGTGGTGGGGCTCATGCCGCACCCGGAGCGGGCGAGCGAGCCCGGCCTCGGCTCCACCGACGGGCGCCGCGTGCTGGAGGCCCTGGTCACGAGCCTGGTGCGCGCATGAGCGCGCGCGGGCTCGTCCGGCTCCTGCCGCTCGCGCTCGCGCTCGGCGCGGCCGGGCCCGGCGCCCTCGCCCAGCAGGACGCCCGGAAGCCGCCGCGGAAGATCGAGAGGAAGCCGGCGGTGCCGGCGGACCAGCCGGGAGCGACCCCCGCCGCGCTGCCGACGCCCGCGCCCGAGCTGGCGCAGCTCGGCTACTTCCTCGGGACCTGGAAGTGCGACGGGAGGGTGCCGGCCACGCCGATGGGGCCGGCCCACCAGAGCCGCAGCACCGTCACCATCCGGCCCGACCTCAACGGCTTCTGGCACACGGGCACCGTCCGCGAGGAGAAGTCGGCGGACAACGCGCATCCCATCTACGGGATGTTCCACGAGACGTACGACAGCGCGAAGAAGCGGTTCCTGCTGCTCTGGGTCGACAACTATGGCGGCTGGGCGACCGAGACCACCCGCGGGTGGGACGGCGACAAGATCGTCTGGGAAGGCGAGGGGACCCTGGGCGGGCAGACGCTGCTCGGGCGCGACACCTTCGTCAAGAAGGGCGAAGGGCAGATGTCGCACACGGCCGAGATGAGCATGAACGGTCAGTGGATGACGATGAGCGAGGAGCTCTGCAAGAAGGCGCCCGCGGCCGCGGCGACCAGGCCGTAGCGCTCAACGCCACGAAAAAGCGGCGGCGGCCGCGAGGACGGCGACGAGCCGCACCGCCTCCAGGGCCGGCGCCCACGTCCGGCCCTCGATGAGGGCGCTCAGCGCCACCAGGCTGAGCAGCACGAAGGCCGTCCCGGCGAGCAGCAGCGGGAAGGCGAGCCGGCCCTGCGCGTACAGCAGGGCGGAGCTGACGGCGAGGACGGCCGCGAAGTGCAGGAAGACGTACACCGCGCGGGGACGCGTGAGCGGAGTGTCGAACTTGCGGTAGCGCGGGCGGTCGACCTCGGGCGGCGGAACGAAACCACCCAGATCGGCCGGCCGCCATCCGGGCGGCATCAGGAAGAGGCGGATCTTGTCCGCCCCGCGGCGCGTCCGGCGGGCGCTGCCCAGCAGCTCGGCCCAGTACTGGAAATTGGCCCACAGCGGGTTCCAGCTCGCGAGCGGCCTGGTGATCCCGTAGACCGGCTCTTCCTCCTCCGTCTGGTACGTCCCGAAGAGCCTGTCCCACACGATCAGCGTGCCGCCGTGGTTGCGATCGATGTACTTCGGGTCGCGCCCGTGGTGCACGCGGTGGTTGGAGGGCGTGTTGAGGACCCACTCCAGCGGCCCCAGCCGTCCGATCACCCGCGTGTGGATCCAGAACTGGTAGAGCGTGTTCGCGGAGGTGACGGCGAGAAACATGAGCGGAGGGAAGCCGAGGACGGCTAGCGGCAGGTAGAAGACCCAGGAGAAGGTGCCCTGGAAGGCCCCCTGGCGCAGGGCGACCGCCAGGTTGAACTCCTCGCTCTGGTGATGCACCACGTGGGCCGCCCAGAACGCGTTGACCTCGTGGCTCGTGCGGTGGAACCAGTAGTAGAGGAAGTCCACGCCGAGGAAGCAGGCGACCCAGACCCCCACCGACGCGCTCGGCATGTCGAACACGCGGTACCGACCGTACAGGAAGAGATAGCCGGCAAAGAGCGCGGTCTTGACGAAGACTTCGAGGAGCTGCTGCAGGATGCCGCAGCCGAGGTCGCTGATGGAGTCGCTGAGGCGGTAGTAGTCCTTCTCCTGGAGCCGGGTGATCACCAACTCCAGCAGGATCAGCACGAGGAAGACGGGGATGGCGAGAACGATGTAGTTCAAGGCTTACGGCCCGGGTAGGAGCTTACCGTCGCGGAAAAGTCAGCCCAGCACGAGGGGGCTGCCCCCCTGGCGGCGGTCCGCCTGCTCGCGGCGCTCGAGTCCGATGGCCGACGTCTCCATCCGGCGCCGCTCGGCGCTCCGCCGGTCCACCAGGACGTTGATGTGCGGATGGCCCCGCAGGAGCTGCGACAACACCGGGACGAGCGCCGCGTGCCGGCGGCTCACGACGAGAGTCGGGCTGCCGCGCCAATCCTGCCGCGCGGCGCACGCTTCGCAAATGCCGTGGCTGACGATGGCGCTCTCGGTGGGCTCGTTGAACCCCATCAGGCGCTCGCACCAGGCGCAGACAGTGACCACGAGTGCGTCCTCCTGCCTGGGCCGGATCATAGCAGATGACGCAAACGCGAACCATATAAAATGCTCGTATGACCGACGCCAGGCTGCTCGAGCGCCACAACCTCACCCGCGAGGAGTACGAGCGCATCGAGAAGGCCCTCGGCCGCGAGCCGAACCTCACCGAGCTCGGCCTCTTCTCGGTCATGTGGTCCGAGCACTGCTCCTACAAGAGCAGCAAGCTGCACCTGCGCACCCTGCCCACGACGGGAAGGCGGGTGCTGCAGGGGCCGGGGGAGAACGCGGGGGCGGTGGACATCGGCGACGGCCTGGCCGCCGTCTTCAAGATCGAGTCCCACAACCATCCCTCCTTCATCGAGCCCTACCAGGGGGCGGCCACCGGAGTCGGCGGGATCCTTCGCGACATCTTCACCATGGGGGCGCGGCCCATCGCGGTCCTCGACAGCCTGCGCTTCGGGCCGCCCACGGAGGCGCGCAACCGCCGCCTGCTCGAAGGGGTGGTCGCCGGCATCGGCGGGTACGGCAATGCGTTCGGCTGCCCGACGGTCGGGGGCGAGGTCGTCTTCGACGAGAGCTACGCGCAGAACCCGCTCGTCAACGCGCTCTGCGTGGGTATCGTGAAGGCCGACGCGATCTTCAAAGGGCGGGCGGAGGGGGTAGGCAACACCGTCTTCTACGTGGGGGCCAAGACCGGCCGGGACGGCATCCATGGCGCAACCATGGCCTCGGCGGAATTCGGGGAGGGCAGCGAGGAGAAGCGGCCCACGGTCCAGGTCGGGGACCCGTTCATGGAGAAGGTCCTGCTCGAAGCCTGCCTCGAGGCGCTGAAGACCGGCGCGGTGGTGGGGATCCAGGACATGGGCGCGGCGGGGCTCACCTGCTCGACCTCGGAGATGGGCGCGCGGGCGGGCACCGGCGTCGAGATCGACGTCGCCAACGTCCCGAAGCGGGAGACGGGCATGACGGCCTACGAGGTCATGCTCTCGGAATCGCAGGAGCGGATGCTCCTCGTCGCCGAGCGAGGGCGCGAGCAGGAGGTGATGCGCATCTTCGAGAAGTGGGACCTGCACGCCGAGCCCATCGGGACCGTCACCGCGGACCGGCGCCTGCGGGTTTTCCACGACGGCGCGCTCGAGGCCGACGTCCCCAACGAAGCGCTGACCGACGACGCCCCCGTCTACGACCGCCCGTGGACCGAGCCCGTCAACCCGGCCGCCTCCGAGAACGTGCTCGCGCTTCCCGCTCCCTCCGATCTCGGCCAGGCGCTGCTCCAGCTCCTGGCCTCTCCCTCGATCGCCAACAAGCGCTGGGTCTATCGCCAGTACGACAGCACGGTGCGCACCAATACCCTCGTCGGCCCGGGATCGGACGCCGCGGTCGTCCGGGTCAAGGGGACGCGCAAGGCGCTCGCGATCTCCACCGACGGCAACGGCCGCTACTGCTGGCTCGATCCCTTCGAAGGCGCGCGCCTCGCGGTCGCCGAGGCCGCCCGCAACGTGGCCTGCGCGGGAGCCACGCCCATCGGGGCCACCAACTGCCTCAACTTCGGAAACCCCGAGAAGCCGGAGGTCATGGGCCAGCTCGTCAAGGCGATCCAGGGCATGGGCGCGGCCTGCCGGGCGCTCGACCTGCCGATCACGGGCGGCAACGTCTCGCTCTACAACGAGACCGATGGGCGGGCGATCTACCCCACTCCCGTGATCGGTGTCGTCGGCCTGCTCGAGGACGCGGACACGGTGCTGAGGCGCTGGTTCGTGGAGGAGGGCGACCTCGTCTACCTGCTCGGGACGACCGGCGAAGACCTCGGCGGTAGCGAGCTCCTGAAGGTCGTCCACGGCAAGGTCGCGGGAAGGCCGCCCCGCCTCGACCTGGACGCGGAGAAACGGCTGCACGCGCTGCTGGCCGAGGGCGCCGCCCGCGTTATCCTGCGCTCTGCCCACGACGCGAGCGAGGGCGGGCTCGCCGTCGCCCTGGCCGAGTGCTCCTTCCGCGGCGAGGAGCCGGGCCTCGGCGGGCGATTCGACCTGCCCGCCGGCCTTCGTCCCGACGTGGTCCTGTTTTCCGAGACGCCCTCGCGCGCGATCGTCACCACGCGCGACGAGCTGCGGATGGCCGAGCTGGCGCGCCGGCACGGCGTGCCCTGGGCCCGCATCGGTGCCGTGGGCGGCCGCCGTTTGACGCTGGCCGCGGCGGGCGCCACCCTCGTCGACCTGCCCGTGGACCGCCTCCACGAGGCTTGGATGAGCCTGGAGCCGCTCCTGTCGGAGCGCACGGCGTAGGCGGTCGCGGTGGCGGTGGTCGTCGTGCTCGTCGCGTCGCTGCTCATCGCTCGGGTCCTGGGCGCTCTCGCCGTCCCTGCCCTCGATTCGTGGCCGGTGGCGACGCGGGTCGGCCTCGCCGCCATGTTCTTCTTCACGGCGCTCGCCCACTTCAACCGGATGCGGGGCGATCTCGTCCGCATGGTGCCGCCGTCATTTCCGTTCCCGCAGCACCTCGTGACCTTCACCGGCGTGTGCGAGGTCCTCGGCGCCGTCGGCATCCTCGTCCCGACGACGCGGCGGCTGGCCGGCATCTGCATCGTCCTTCTCCTGATCGCGCTGTTCCCCGCCAACGCGAGCGCGGCGAAGAGAGGGCTGACGCTGGCCGGGAAGCCGGTGACTCCGCTCTGGCTGAGGCTCCCGGTTCAGATCGTCTTCATCGCCCTGACGTGGTGGTCGACGCAGCGTCCCTAACCAGGCCCGAGTCGTCAGCGGCGGGGGGCCGCGCCCTCGACCTTCCGCAATGCCTGGTCGAGCAGCCCGCCGAACCGCGCCGGGTCCTCCAGCATCGGGTAGTGGCCGACTCCCGTCATGATCAGCGCGTCGAACTGCGGAGCGTGGCGCCGGTTCGCGTCGAAGTTGGTCGGGAACCGGTCGCCGTTGACGGCCACGATCGGAGCCTTGACGGCGTCAAAGGCCGGAGCCGCCTTGTAGTTCCAGTTGTTGCGCAGCGCGGAGATGGCGATCTCCGGCGGGAAGGCGGTGGTCTGGGCCACAACGCGGTCGGCCACCGCCGGCGGGGTCGTGGGCGCGAACAGGTATTGACGGATGAAGGCGGTCGTCTGTCCCTTGTAGTCGGCCTGCATCTTCGCGATGACGGCGTCCGTCTGCGCGGGGTCGCTCGACTGCTCCACGTCGAGAAGCGTGTCGATGGGAACGAGGCCGACGACGCGGTCGCCGAGCCGCTTCGCCGCCTCCAGGATCACCGCCCCGCCCATCGAGTGGCCCACGAGCACCATGCGGTCCAGCTTGAGCTTGTCGGCCACCGCCTTCACGTCCTGGCCGAAGGCTTCCATCGTGTAGTCCTTCCTCGTGCGGTCCGATCGGCCGTGCCCGGCGAGGTCGAGCGTGACGACCTGCCGGCTCTTCGCGAGCCGCCCGACCTGGTCGTGCCAGAAGCTGCTGTCGCAGGTCCAGCAGTGGACGAGGACGAGGGCCGGCCGGCCCTGGCCCGTCGTCTCGTAGTGGATCCGCACGCCGTCGGGCGAGGTTGCCGTTCCGCTGGCCGCGGCCATCATGACGAGGGGCCCCAGGATCGCGTGAAGCATCCTTCCTTATAACCGATCGGACCGGTGGTGGCGGATTGTCGGATAGAATGAACTCTTCGGAGCCCCACACAATGCCCGGCCGCATTCCCGTCGACGACGATCGCTTCCACGATCGCTGCGGCCTGTTCGCGATCTGGGGCCATCCGGAGGCCGCCCGCCTCACGTACCTCGGCCTCTACGCGCTCCAGCACCGGGGACAGGAGTCCGCCGGCATCGTGGCCAGCGACGGCGGGCAGCTCCGGCTCGAGAAGGGCATGGGCCTCGTGAACGACGTGTTCACCGACGAGCGGATGGATCGCCTCGTCGGCGACAAGGCCATGGGGCACGTCCGCTACTCGACGGCGGGGGACACCGTCGCCGCAAACGCCCAGCCCATCCTCATCGAATGCCACCGCGGGCCGATCGCCCTCGGCCACAACGGCAACCTGGTGAACGCGGCCATCCTGCGTGAGGAGCTGGAGGCGGCGGGCTCGATCTTCCAGTCCACCTCCGACACCGAGGTGATCCTCCACCTCTACGCGCGCAGCCATCGCGACAAGCTGGAGGACGCCATCGCGGCCAGCCTGTCGAAGGTGATGGGCGCGTTCTCCCTGCTGTTCCTGACGAGGGACGCGGTCGTCGCCGCCCGCGATCCGTGGGGGTTCCGGCCGCTCGTGCTGGGCCGGCTCGACGGCGCGTACATCGTCTGCTCCGAGACCTGCGCGCTCGACCTGATCGACGCCGAGTACGTCCGGGACGTCGAGCCCGGCGAGCTGCTGGTGATCGACCGCGAAGGCCTGCGCTCGTTCCGCCCGTTCCCGCCCGAGCCCGTCCGCCAGTGCGTCTTCGAGCACGTCTACTTCGCGCGGCCCGACAGCCAGGTCTTCGGCCGCAACGTGCTCTCGTCCCGCCTGGCCCTGGGCCGCCAGCTCGCCCGGGAGGCGCCCGCCGACGCCGACATCGTGGTGCCCGTCCCTGACAGCGGGATCGGGGCCGCGCTGGGCTACGCGCAGGAGTCGGGCCTGCCCTACGAGTGGGGGCTCATCCGCAACCATTACGTGGGCCGCACGTTCATCGAGCCCAAGGCGTCGATCCGGTCGTTCGGGGTGCGGATCAAGCTGAATCCGGTGCGGAGCCTCCTCGAAGGCCGGCGCGTGGTGCTCATCGACGACTCCATCGTGCGCGGGACCACGTCGCGGAAGATCGTCAGCATGGTGCGGGAAGCGGGCGCCCGCGAGATCCACATGAGGATCAGCAGCCCGCCCACGACCGGCCCCTGCTATTACGGGATCGATACTCCCACCAAGGGCGAGCTGATCGCCTCGGCGCATTCCGTGGACGAGATCCGCCGCAGCATCGGCGCCGACACGCTCGCCTATCTCTCCCACGAGGGACTGCTGGCCGCGGTGAACGATCCGGAGGGCCGCCGGCATTGCACGGCCTGCTTCTCCGGACGCTACCCCGTGGCCGTGTCCCAGACCGAAGACTGGCAGCTTCCCTTGTTCGAGAAAGTCCGGGTCTGAGCCGTCCGGCATGCCCCGGCTGCTGGCCGTCGGCCATGTCACGTGGGACCGGGTGAAGGACGGCGAGGTCCTGGGGGGCTCCGTCTCCTATGCCGCGGCCACCGCGCGCAAGCTCGGATGGGAGGCCGGCGTGCTGACGACGGCGGGGGCGGACTTCGAGCCGGAGCGCGACCTGCCCGGCGCGGCCGTCTTCCTGTCGCGCTCGCCGGCGACCACGCGCTTCAAGAACATCTACGGGTCCGACGGCGTCCGCCAGCAGTTCCTGAGCGCCCGCGCCGACCCCATCGATCTCACCCCGCTGCCCGACGACTGGCGCTCGCCCGACGTGCTCTTCCTCGCTCCCGTCGCGGGCGAGGTTCCGCCGCGCACCGCCCTGGCGTTCCAGGCCGGCGTGGTGGGGGCGGGCGCCCAGGGATGGCTGCGTGAGTTCGAAGAGGACGGCCGCGTCTGCCCGGCGGAGTGGAAAGACCCCGGCAACGACCTCGCGGGCGTCCACGCGCTCTGTCTCTCGGAGCACGATCTTCCGGAGGCCAGCCGGCGGGCGGCCGAGCTCCTGGCCCGCGTGCCCATCGTCGCGGTGACGCGCGGCTGGCGGGGGCTGTGGCTGCACACGCGCGAGGGAGTGCGGGAGGTGCCGTCGCTCCCGCGGCCGGAGGTCGATCCCACGGGCGCCGGCGACGTCTTCGCCACGTCGTTCTTCGTTCGCTATCACGAGACCGGCGATCCGCTCGAGGCCGCCGCGTTCGCGGCCTGCGCCGCGTCGTGCGCGGTCGAGGGCCTCGGGACCTCCAGCCTCGGCGACCGGGAAGAGGTCGGGCGCCGCCTGGAGCAGCGCGATCGAATGATCGAAGAAGGAGAATGGGAATGACGCTCGTCTTCGCGTTCGCGGCCATGCTCCTGGCCGCGCAAGGCCCGGGTCCTTCGCCCGCGGCGGCCGAGGCGGTCGTCGAGACGGCGCAGGGAAGGTTCGTGATCCGCCTGCGGCCGGACCTCGCACCGCGGCACGTCCAGCACTTCCTGAAGACGGCGCGCGCCGGCGGCTACGACGGTACGACCTTCCACCGCATCATCCCGCGGGGGATCATCCAGGGCGGCGACCCGCTCTCGAAAGACCCCGCGAAGGCCACCCTCTACGGCACCGGCGGGCTGGGTCTGCTGAAGGCCGAGTTCTCCGACCGGCCCATGACGAGGGGGTCGGTGGCCGCGGTGCTGCGCCCGTCCAGCAAGGACAGCGCGGGCAACCAGTTCTTCATCTGCCTGTCCGACCAGACGGCCCTCACCGGCAAGTTCACGATCTTCGGCGAGGTGGTCGATGGGATGGACGTCGTCGACAAGATCGGGGAGACGCCCGTCGACGGAGACCGCGCCCGGACGCGTGTTGAGATCCAGAAGATTCGTTAGGTGAACCGCGCGTCTGCGCTGCTGCTCGCCGTCACCGCCATCACCCTGTGGGCACAACTCGGCGGGAGGCGTCCCGCGGTGGTGCTCGCGGCGGCGTCGCCCCGGAGAGTCCTTCTCCTCGCGGCACTCCTGGTCATCGTGATCGCCGTGGCCCCGCTCGCGGCCACGCTGCCCGGAGATTTCCTGTCCGACGACTTCGGGTACCTCAGCCTCTTTCACGACAAGCCCGTGTCGTACTTCCTTCCGCTTTTCCACGCCGACGTCTCCGGCGGCATCTGGGGCAGGTCCCTCGACGAGCTGCGCCCGCTCTTCGCGCTCTCCTATCGCCTGACCTCGCTCCTCTTCGGCTTGCAGCCGGCCGGCCACCACGCCTTCAACCTGGCGGTGCACGCCCTCAACGCGCTCCTCTTGTTTCTCCTCCTGCTGGCCCTCACGGGCGGCGCCCCCGGCCCCTCCGTGCTGGCGGCGGCGTTGTTCGCGGCCAGCCCGATCGTGCTTCCCGCCGTGTACTGGGTGACCGGCCGCGTCGACACGCTGCCGACGGCCGCGTACCTGGGAGCCCTCCTGGCCTTCGTGCGCTTCCGGCAGGACGGAAGGCGGCGGTGGTGGGCGGTCTCGCTGCTGCTGTTCGGGCTGGGCCTGGGGACGAAGGAGATCCTCCTCACCGCTCCCGCCGCCCTCCTCGCCTTCGACGCCGTTCTCGGCCGGACGCTGCGCGCGCGGCCCTTTCGGGCCCTGGCCGACCACCTGCCTTTCGTGCTCGCGGCGACCGCCTGGACCCTCGTCCGCCACCACACGTTCGGCAACGCGCTCCGGGCGCAACGGGTGGGCCGGTCCCTCGCCGCGAACCTCGGCGGCCAACTGCAGGACAGCCTCACGGCGCTGCTGCTCCCGGCGTGGTCGAGGGGGGTGCTCGCCGCTTTCAGCGCGCCGGCGGCGGCGGCCGCCGCCGGCCTGATGGCGGGGGCCCTCGTCGGCGGCGTCCTCTTCTCAGCCCGTGAAGACCGCGCCGCCCGCGCCCGGCTGCTCGCGTTCTTCGCGGCGCTGTTCGCGCTGACCCTGTTGCCCACGTTCGCCACGTACTGGTCGCCGCGGCACCTCTACCTGCCCGCGTGCGCCTTCTACGGGTCGGTCGGGCTGCTGGTGCTGCCGCCGGCCGTCCGGCCGCGGCCCTGGGGACCGCTGCTCGTCGCGGCCGCGCTGCCGTGCAGCTTCGCGCTGCTCACGATCCAGGAGTCCGCAGCGTGGCGGCGCCTGGGCGACGTCTCCCGCGAGGCCCGAGCGGCGATCGCCCGCCTCGCCCCCTCGATCCCCGCCGGCAGCGCGGTCGTGGTCTCCGTGCCGGCGATGGAGCGTTGGGCGGCGATCTGGCTCTACGCTCTTCCCTTCGCGGTCTCGCCTCCGTTCGTGACCCCCGGCCTCTACGAGGGCCGCCAGGTCGTGGAGAGACCGGATCTGTATTGCTGCCCGCTGGAGGACTGGTGGCGGCTGCGGAAGCCGATCCTCCTGGAATGGACCGATGCCGCGCGGCCGTCGCTGGATCTCTACGCGCTCTACTGGAGCCCCAACAAGGCTTCGGTCGTCATGCGCTACCGGTCCGTGCGCCGCGAGCGCCTGGCCGCCCGCGTGGAGCAGGCCCTCGGCGCGCCGCTGGCCGACGTCGAGGAGGTCGACGCCGCCCGTGCCGACGCGCTCGTCACGGGCCTGCAGGAAGTCGCGATCTCGGGCGCGCGCCTCGGCATGCGGTGAGGACGGCGCGGACGGCGTCGGCATCCGTGATGTTCCTGCTCAGCGGGGCGGCCGCGCTCGTGTACCAGGTCGCGTGGCAGCGGCTCCTCGCGCTGCAGAGCGGAGTCGGCATCTATTCGGTCGCGCTCATCACCGCCGCGTTCATGGCCGGTCTCGGCATCGGCAGCCACCTCGGGGGGGCCGTCAGCGCGCGTCTTTCCGCCCGCCAGTCCCTGCGCCTGTTCGCCGCGCTGGAGGCCGCGGCCGCCCTCTTCGCCCACCTCAGCGTCCCGCTCTACTACTCGTGGCTGCCGCGCCTGGCCGGCCCGCTCTACGGGTCGGCCTGGACGGCCGGCCCGCTGCACTTCCTCGCCCTGCTGCCGCCCACCACCCTGATGGGAATGTCGCTGCCGTTCCTGGTGCGCGCACTCGTGCGCCGCGCGGACACCGCCGCCCGGACCGTGGGCTGGCTCTACGCGGTCAACGTGCTGGGCGCCGCGCTGGGAGCCCTGGCCACGCCCTGGCTGCTGGTGCGGCACCTCGGCGTCGCCGGGGCGGTCAGCGCCGCCGCCCTCGGAAACTGGACGGCCGCCGCCCTCGGCCTCGCCCTGCAGGTCCACGCGGACGAGCCGGCGCCGGCTGCCGTGTCCGTCGCGCCGGCCGCCGGCGTTGAGGCCCCGGCCTTCGCGGTCTGGGCGGCCCTGTACACCCTGGGTGGCTTCATCGCCCTCGGGCTGGAGATCGTCTGGTTCCGGTTGACGGAGGTGGCGGTGAAGGCGACCGCGTTCACCTTCGGCACCGTGCTCGCCTTCTACCTCGCCGGCCTCGCGGGCGGCACCGCCCTGGGGGTCGCCCTCCTGCCCCGCCTACGGCGGCCGCTGCGCGTCTTCCTCTCGTGTCAATGCGCGCTGCTTCTCTATGCGGGACTCGCGACGGTGGCCATCGGCTTTCTCCCGTCCGACCTGCCCCTGCTGTCCTGGCTGACCGCTTACTGGCGTGAGCCCGCGGGGTTCCGTCTGGGTCGGTCCTGGGATCCCGCCGCGGCGCTGCGCCTGTACGTGGTCTGGCCGCTGCTCCTCTACGTGCCCGCCACCGTGCTCATGGGGGTGAGCTTCACCGCCCTGCAGAAGGCCGTGCACGACGACGTGCGGACCAGCGGCCGCAAGGTGGGGCTTATGCAAGCCGCCAACATCGCCGGCTGCACGGCGGGCAGCCTGCTCGTCGGCCTCGCGGGATTGCGTGTCGCGGGCACGGCGGGCAGCCTGCGCGCGCTGCTGGCCCTGGGGATCGTCTTCGCCCTCACCGGCTGGCGCGCGTACGGCCGGGACTCGGTCTTCGGGGCCCTGGGCGTCCTCCTCGCCGTGGCCGCGGCCGCCCAACCCGGCACCCCGCGGCTCTGGTCGCGGCTGCTCGGCAGCGTCTCCTCCGAGGCGCTGGTGGCCGAGGACGCCAGCGGCGTAGCCGCGGTGACGCCGCTCGACAGGCGAAGCTGGCGGGTATGGGTGGCTGGCCGCAGCAACAGCACCCTTCCCTTCGGCGGCGTCCACAGCCGGCTCGGCGCGATCGCCGCCCTCGTCGTCGAGAGCCCGGCCCAGGTCGCGATCATTGGGCTGGGCTCGGGCGACACCGCCTGGGCGGCGGGAGTCCGGCCGGAGACGCGGGAGGTCACGGTGATGGAGCTGTGCGCCCCCCAGCGGGGGCTGCTGGCGCGGCTCAACGCGGCGGCGCCGCTGCCGCATCTCGATCGCTTCCTCCACGACCCGCGTCTCAACGTCGTCATCGCCGACGGGCGCAGCGACCTGGCCCACCGGGACCGCGCCTACGACCTCATCGAGGCCGACGCCCTCTTCCCGGAGAGCGCCTACAGCGGCAACCTGTACTCGCGGGAGTTCTTCGCCCTGGCGGCGTCGCGGCTGAATCGCGGGGGCGCCATGTGCACCTGGGTGCCGTCCAGCCGCGTCTACAACACGTTTTGCGAGGCGTTCCCCCATGTGCTCGAGTTCGACCAGGGCGAGATGCTGGTCGGCTCCCGGGATCCCCTCCCGCTGGACGTCGAGCGATGGGTGGAGCGCGCGCGCTCCGTGCGGACGCGCTGGTATCTCGGGGAGAGGGTCGCGGACGACGTGCGGGCAAGCCTGCAGACCGCCCGCGCGGCCGACCCGGCGCGCTACCCGGCGCGCCGCGTCAACGAAGACCTCTTTCCCCGCGACGAGTTCGCCAGCCCGGACTGACGGGCATCGCGTTCTCTCGCCGAGGCCCTAACGCGAGAAGCCGATGGCGAGGATCACCGGATCATCGACCTGCGCACCCGTGGTGCGCGTCATGTGCTCGTTGTGGACCTTGGTCCCGGCCAGGTCGGTGGTGGTGCGCCATCCTCAACGCGTAACGCCCAGGGCCTTGTCGAGCTTGCCGAAGTCGGCGCCGACGATGTCGGTCCGCTTGCCCGCGGGATCGAAGACGATCACGTACGGGAGGGCCGCGATCCGCGAGCCCAGCTCCTTCGCGAGGGGAGTGTCGAAGTCCACGACGTTGAGCTTCCGCACGGCCACGTCCTTGCGGGTCGAGACCACCTCCCGCAGGCGCGCGTCGACGAACCGGCACGGGCCGCACCACTCCGCGTACACGTCGAACACGGTGTACTTGTCGGGGACGCGGAGCTTGTCGAGCTTGCCCACCGCGGATCCGTCCTTGCTGAGGACCTTCATGTCGGACCCGGGCGGGTACTTCTCGGCGGGGAGGTAGGCTCCGTGGCCGGGGCCGACCACCGCCCTCAGCCCCGCGCGCTCGACCGCGGCCACCACGTCCGCGTCGGCCACCGCCTCGTCCAGGCGCACGGTGATCTCCACCTTCTGCTTGTCGAAGTCCACCTTCTTGACGCCTTTGACCTTCTTCAGCTCGCCGCGGACCTTGTCCGCGCAGCTCTCGCAGTCGGCGCCCTGGAGCGAATAGACGCGGGTGGCTTCGCCGCGCGCGGCGGCGGGCGCGATGAGGAGGACGCAGGCGAGGACCAGGACTCTCATGGCTCTTCCAGTATAGATGGCCCTCACTCCTGCCCCTCTCCCTTGCCGGGAGAGGGGATGGCAAATCCCTCTCCCCCTTGGGGGGAGAGGGTAGGGTGAGGGGGGTTTACTCGTTGCGCAGCACCTCGAGCGGAGGCTTGCGCGCCACCTCCATGCTCGTCCACAGGCCGACGAGGACGGTGAGGGCGACGATCCCGAGGGCGGTGGCCGAGAGCTGCGCCGCGGGGAGCGCGAAGCGCGATTCGAAGAAATAGCGCACGAGCCCCCACGCCGCGCCGGTCGCGAGGATCAGGGCCGTCGCGGAGGCCAGCAGCCCCAGCGCGACGTACTCGGCGAGCGCGATCCGGAGGATCTGCCCCCGCGTCGCCCCCAGCGTCTTCAGCAGCACGGCCTCCCGAAGCCGCTGGTAGCGGCTGGTCGCCACCGCCCCGACCAGCACCACCGTCCCCGTGGCGAGGCTGAAGAGGGCCATGAAGCGGATGGCCAGCGCCACCCGCGACACGATGCGGTCGAGCGCCTGCTGCACCTGCGCGAGGTCGATGGTCGTCACGTTGGGGAACGCCTCGACGATGCGCCGCTGGACGCTCGCCCGCAGCTGCGCGTCGTCGGCGCGGCTCAGGGTCACGAAGCTCTGGGGGGCGGCGTCGAGCGGGCCCGGCGGGAACACGACGAAGAAGTTGGGCTCGAAGCGGGCCCAGCTCACGTCCCGGAGGTGCGCCACGCGGGAGGGGACCGCGCGCCCCTGGACGTCCCAGACGATCTCGTCGCCGACGTGGACGCCCAGCTCCGCGGCCAGCTCGCGCTCCAGAGAGATGGGGGCCGGACCGCCGGAGGCCGGCCAGCCCCGCGGCGGCCAGTCTCCGCCCTCCGCCGTCTTCTCGGTGGACGTGAGCGCGCCGCGGTAGGTGCTGCGGTACTCGCGCCGCAGCGTCCACGGGCTGGGCCCTCCGCGCCGCGTCCGGCCCTCACCGGCCGGCCGCCGCGGCAGCGTGCCGGCCGCGAGGTAGACGCCGGCGCTCTGGCCCTTCAGCGACTGGATCCGCATCGGCACGATCGGCACCGGCTCGTGGGCGGGAAGGCCCGCCTTGCGCAGCTCCGCCTCCACGCCCGCGCGCTGGTCGGGCTGGATGTCGAACAGCACGAGGTTGGGCCGGTCCGCCCCCGCGTCGACGCGCAGGTCGCGCAGCAGGTTGTGCTGGACGAGGAACAGCGTGTCGAGCAGGAACGCGCCGAACCCGAGGGCCAGCACCACCATCACCGTCTGGTTCGCGGGCCGGTAGAGATTGGCCACGCCCTGCCGCCACAGATACGGCCATCGCGAGGGAAAGAAGCGGCGCAGCGCGCGGGACAGGCCGAGGCCCGCCGCCCACAGGGCGAGGAGCGCGCCGCCGATACCGAGGGCGAAGCCGAGCCCGCTCCCGCGCGAAGGCGCCTCGAGCACGGCCAGCATCACGACGCTGGCCGCCAGCAGGACCGCGGCGATGATCCGCAGGGGATCGCGACGCCGGCGCGCCCCGTCCTCGTAGTCCCGGCGCAGCACGACGAGGGGCGAGACGTGGCGGACCGAGAGCAGCGGGAGCAGCGCGAACGCGGTCGCGACCCACAGCCCGACCACCAGTCCCGCGGCCGCCGCCGGCCACGAAGGCGCGAAGCGCACCTCCACCGGCAGCAGGTCCGACATCACCACCGGCAGCATGGCCTGCACGCCGAGGCCGATCGCCACGCCGAGGGCGCTTCCCAGCAGGCCCAGGGCCGCCGCCTGCACCAGGTAGACCGAGAGGACCGCACCGCCGGTGGCCCCCAGGCAGCGCAGCACCGCCACCGTCTCGATCTTCCTCTTGATGAAGACGTG